>ERZ1035014.151-NODE-151-length-37140-cov-6.867170_pt1 | contig 37140 bp, 57 predicted proteins | sample MGYA00520620_ERZ1035014 | MGnify/ENA primary metagenome ERZ1035014 (study PRJEB33766, sample SAMN09781744) | gut metagenome | biome: gut microbiome | host: Homo sapiens | place: Madagascar | study: EMG produced TPA metagenomics assembly of the PRJNA485056 data set...
GTGTTCCGGCACCTCAAATTCGTGGGAATGATCCGGAATTTCAAATTCGTGCGAATGACTCGGAAAATTGACCGTATGCGTATGGCTTGGAATCCGGATCATGTGCGTGTGCGACATGCCGTGAACATGGGTAAATTCACCAGCCGAAATCGTGTGCCTGTGGGATTCTCCGTCCCTTGCCACAACGGACGATGTTGTACGTGCCAGCGACGACGGCGAATTTGTGGTGGATATACTGCTGCTGCCGCTGGTCGTCGTGTCTCCACCACCAGCCTCGCTCGTTCCACCGCCGCCACCACCGTTTCGGCTGGTCTTCACCGTGCCGCCGCTGGTTTCCGTGGATGTGCTCGTGCCGCCGCCAGCAGAAGAGGTCATCGTGCTGCCGCCGCCGCCCGCTGTTGATCTGGAATAGCTGCGGAACGGCGCCAGCGTGATCTTCACAAGCACCTTGTTCACGATCCGCATTTCTTCCGGAATCCAGAAGTTCAGCTGTGCGCCGATCTTGGGCGTTGCGTTCTCCTGTACCGACTGCGCAGAAAGCTGCGTTGCGCCCTGCGAATAGACCTGTTCAATGCGCTGTCGGTCAGCCAAATCCGCAACTGTCGTCGCAATATCCACAGCCTTTGTGGATAACGTCAGCGTCATATCTCCCGGCGTGTCATGGTTTCTTTTGATGCCTGTGATGTACGTCTTCACGTTATCGTCTACAAGCATCGTGATTCGTCCAATTTCGGCCTTGTCATAGTCCGCACCCGTGATCGGGAATAAATCTGCCACTGAAACTTCGATGCTCTTCTGTGGCTCCTGAAGCGCTTTCAGCATGGCCTCTCCCGCCGCCTTCAGACTCGCTGCATCTTCATATCGTCTGTCCGTCCAGATTCGCGTAATCAGGCCATACTTCTCGATGATTTCCGGCGGGCTTTGTAGGTATGGCAGGCCGTCGTTCACGTCTTTGATCGTCAGCTGGTTGATGCCCTCTCCATAGCCCAGGCAATACAGTCTCGTGCAGACATCCTGCGATGCTTTTGTAAAGCTCCGGCTGATTAAGTTCTTCTTGCCGCGAACGTAATAGAGCGGCTTTGCTTCGGTGTCGATTCGGATCAGGTTCAGCGTCCACGGGTATGTGCTCGTGTCATACGTCCACATATATTCATCGACAAAGCACTTCGGGATGGAAAACAGCGCCGCCAGAAGGTTTTCGTTTTCCCAGCCGTATTCAAACTGCCGCCGAAAATCGCACTGCCCAAGCTGCCACCGCTTTACGGTCTGGTGATCCAGCACATACTGGATACACTGATTGGTGTATGTTCCCAAGTTACCTACAACATGAGACTCGAATAATACATCGTCGATCAGCGTCGCAATGACGTGTTCACAGTCGTATGTCATCTCCCCGGAGCCGCTTAACGATCCTCCCGGCGTGACAATGCGATAAAGCTGTCCGCCATTGTATCGCACAAAGCAAAACGGCTGGCAGTAATCGTTCTTATCGTCTCCTTCTGGCAACGAAAACGAGAACTGTCCAACCGAATTGATCTCTTCTGTTTCCTGGATATTGTAAGCATTTTCCAGAATCGCGACTTTTTTTCTGTTTCTATCATACACTTCCAGCATTATAAATACCTTTCTGTGTACAAAATCGACGTTTTGAGAGATGCAGGCGTGCCGCTTCCGATCTGCACCGAACGGGTATTTCTGGACAGTTCCAGCCAATCGCCGGAATGCTTGTCCAGTATGTTTTCACCGTTGTGCAGCACTACATAATGGTCGCTGTCAATGACCAGTGTATCGCCCGGCTGCAAAGTCACGTCGATGTTGATGGTGTAGATGTTGGTTGCTTCAGCGCTGCCCATGGCGGAGATGATCTCGTAAGCCGTGCCGCCCAGATACACCGTCGCGCCCACAGAGATGTTCGCCGCAATCGCTTCATCCGCTACCGTCCGCGGATAAACTGTCGCGCCTACACGCAGTTGTGCGTCGATGGATTCAGCAGCTGCCGTTGTACCATAGATCAGAGCGCCAATACGCAGACTAGATGCAAACGCTTCCGCTGCATCCGCCTGCATCAAAAACACGCCGATCAAACGCACATCCGCATCGATTTCTTCAACTGCTGTGTTGTTCAGCAAAATACCCTGCGCCGCGCTGGCCTCTGCGCCGTATGCTTCCTGTGCGCTCGTGCTCAGATAGACCGTTTCGGAGATGCCAAGCATTGCGGTGATGATCTCCACCGCATCCGTAGTCAGCGCAATATGGGAGGCGGTCTGACGCGGGACATTAAACCGCGCCAGATTAAATTGCGAGGTATTGAACATCGCCCCCGCCTCCTTAATTGATCGAAATCTTCAGTGCGCCGACCTCATAAACCACCGCTTTATCCTTAGACATCAGCGTTGCCGGATTTGCCGCGTCGATCATGTACGGATTTCCGCTGTCCTCCGCGTCATAGACTGCAATATGCGTCATGTTGCCCCAAGTGCCGGTTGCAACAGGGCTGGTCACAGACGCGCTGTTCGAGATCATCATCGCGCCGCCAGCCTGTGACGCAGGAGACGCAAAGGTGATCTGCATCCGCTTGTACGCATTGCCTACAAATTCAGCGCCGCCTTCTTCCGGCGAGCCATTGCACAGTGCCAGATACGGCGTAAACCCGGCGCAGCTCGTGCCACGCATCAGATTCAGGATTTTAGTTTTGTAAGCGTTCGCCAGCTTGCCGGAAGAAATCCACTTCACGGCGTTTGCGCGGATCACAGGAGACACGCCGGACTGCACGTTCAGCGGCTCAGCCAGCGGACCATAGACGTACATATTACCGCCTGTCAGAGAGTCCAGCACGCCCACATGGGTGACATTGCCTACATCCACGGTCGCCTTTGCAAAGGTGATCGCCGCGATATTCTGGATCGCCATTCCGCCGCCAGTCTGGGCAGCGGGAGCGGAAAAGGTAATCGGCTGACGGGCATATCCGCTGTAACTGACTTCCGTGCCGCCACCCGTGTCGCTTGGGTCGTTCAGGTACAGCGCCAGATACATGGTCTGCGGCGCAGTTGCCGACACGCCGCGTGCCAGGTTCAGAATCAGCGTCTCAAAATAGTCCGTTGCATACATTACAAATTATCTCTCCTTTCAGCGACGGAAATCTGAATCCCCGTCACAGCAGTTTCGCCTGTGTTGGTGATTTCGATGCGCGTTGGTGTTTTTGCAGTCCCTGCGTATTCCGGCGCCCACGCCAGTGTTTCGGTCACATCGGCCTTTGTCTCGCCGTATGCAAAAGGCTCACACTCAAAGTTCAGCTTAAATTTATAGACGACTTCGCCCAGGTCTTCAAGTTCCGACGGATCATACAGCCGCCCAATATAATACTTGTCCGGCTCTCGCCACAGCGTAATTCTGTTCTTTTTCGACAAGAAATAGGCGATTTCACGCATTTCCGCGCGGGTTTTGCCTGTCCTCGTGTCGCATTCCAGCGTGATTTTCCGTTCGTCGTACTCATCCGATCCATAATCGTATGCTCCGGATCTACCTGGGACGGTGATTTTATGGGAGCGGAGCGGCGGAAAGAAGGTGTCCGCCGCCACCATCCACACCCCGAACCGCTCACGCATATCCACGCCGCCAAAAGTGAAGGAATGTTTAAGCAAACGATACACCTCCCCTGTACCGAATCTGTCTTGCTGCCTTTTCGCCAATGATGCGGCCTACATTCTCAGCATCCATTTCGGAGTTAATGCCAGCAGTCGTCACTTCAACACTGACATTGATATCTCCGACGCGCCCGGACTGCACAGCGGGTGCATAGGTGATTGCTCCCATATCAAAGCTGTTCTTGGCACGTTCCACGGCATCTTGCATCGCCATTTCCAGCCCAGCAGCTCCGCGTTCGGTGCCAAGAATAGAGCCAGCCATGACGTTCTCAAACACCTTTTGCGACCACTTGGACGGTGAATGCGTATCAAAGCCGCTCTTGCCGGTAAAGAATCCCTTGATCTTACTGACCACGCTTTTGACGCGCTCATACAGAGCATTGGCCGCACTCATGATGCCTTCGCCTACACCTTCGATCAGGTTTTTACCGACCTGTTTCATGTTGTTCCAGCCTTCCCGGAACTTAGATACAATCCCAGATATTACCTCTGGGATTCTGCGCTTTATCGTTTGAATCGCCTGTGGCAGATTAGTTACGAGGCTTTCAAACAGTTTCACGCCTTGCTGTGCAATTTTTATGAAATATGTCGGAATAGCCTGTATGATTGCTGCAATCAGCTTGCTTAGTGCAGTCAAAATACCCATTATGATCTCAGGGAGATTTGTCACAAGCGCCATAAACAGTTCAAATCCGGCTTCAATCAATCTCGGTGTGGAATCCGTCAGCGCACCGATGATTCCGTCAATGATATCTGGAATGGCAACCACAATCTGCGCGATGATTTCATCGAGATTTTGCATGAGCGCAGACAACAATTGTACACCAGCTACAACAATTTCAGGAACGAATTCAATGATTGCATCGACGATCCCGGTTATCAGTTCCGGCAGAGCCTCAACGATTGCGCTGATGATTTCAGGCATTGCCTCCACCAACGCAGAAAGCAACTGAATACCTGTCTGCGCGATTTGTGGAATTGCACCAAGCAGAAAATCAACAACAGACGTGATAATCTTCGGCATTCTTGAAATAATAAACGGAATTGCCTGTAAAACTGCTTCTGCCGCTCCTTGCTCAAGCGAAATCACAGCTTGTAAGACGTTGTTCAGCCCATCCGTTTTAAGAAATTCTTCGACAATCGACACTGTCTCTTCCAGCAAGGAGGAAATCACATCTGGAATTGTACTTGCCAACGAGTCAATCAGATCGGCAACCAGTTGTAACACTGTCGGTATCAGATCATTTTCTGCATTTCGTATCGTTGTGAGCAGAATAGTATCTATTTCTTCTAAAAGCGTCGTTATTAGTTCTGGCAAAGTATCAGATAATGTCCCAATTATGCTGATTATTGCGTTCATGACCATATCGGCACCATTTGACAGTTCGGATGTCAGGCTGTTCATTACGCCCATAATCGCATTGGTAAAGGCTGGCACAAGCGTTCCTATGAGTTCTGGAATCATCGGAATCAGTGCCGATATCAGTTTGTCAAGCCCATTCACAATAGACGGCAAAATCTGCTGGATTCTCGGCACGATGTTTCCTGCCGCTGTAGTGATTGCATCCGTAAAGCGGTTAATTTGATCAGACAGGTTTGCGTCCTCATCCGCAAACGCAGTCAGCAGGTTCTGCCATTGTGCCTTGACCATCGCCAAGGAGCCTTGGATCGTGCTACCAGCCTCTTTCGCGGACGTCCCGGTGATGCCCATTTCCGTCTGCACAACGTGGATCGCCTCAACAATATCCGCAAAGTTTTGAATGGAGTACTCGGCTGTAATTCCGTTTTGTTTTTGCAGTGCTTCGGCATCCTTCAGCAAGCGCTCCATTTCGGTTTTTGTGCCGCCGTAGCCTAACTTCAGGTTGTCCAACATTGTGTAGTTCTGTTTTGCAAAACCCTGGTACGCATTCTGAATGCTTTCCATGGCTGTGCCCATCTTATTGGCATTGTCGGCCATGTCCGTAATTGCCAGATCGGCCTTTTCAGCAGCCTTTTCCGTGTCGCCGCCCAAACCCTGAATCAAAGATGCCGCAAAGCTGGTGACGGTGTTCATGTAGTCGTTGGCAGACATCTGCACATTTTTATAAGCGTCCTGTGCCTTGCTGAATATCTCCGACTGCGCATTGATAAGGCTGTTGTACTTGTCCTTTGCCTCATCCACCGTTTGTCCAATAGAAGCCGCATACTCTTTCAGCGATCCAGCTTCCGTACCGAACAGCGTTTTCACACCGCCGACAAGCTGTTCATACTCGCCATAGCTGGCAACCGACGCTTGTGTGATCTTTGCAATTCCAGCTGCAACAGCCGTTGTTGCCGCCACAACAGCCTTACCTACTGCCTTTATAGCTTTTCCGAATCCGTCCTTCAGTTTATCTGCAAAACCGTCACTTTTCTTTTTCGCGCTTTCGACTCCTTTATCGAAAGCCTTAGATGACAGTGCCAGCGTCACAAAAAGCGTCAGAAGGTTAATGCTCCCCACCTCCCACAACAGTAATGCCCGCTTTGGCGATCACCTCTGCGGCGATTTCCTCTGCGGGCTTGTCAACAACCGGGTGCGGGCTGATAATATCGACGTAACGTTCTTTGATGTATCCGCCTCCCTGGGCTTTCGCCGCATTCTCAACAGCGATTCTCAATCCATCGGTAACGTAAATCCTGTAAGCCTTTTCTTCGGCATCTCGTTCCATTCGCGCGACGACGTAATGCAAAAATGCGCTTACTTTTCTGCTTCCGTGGTATTCTCCGGCGCAGACCCAGAGGCATTCTCGTCCCCCGGAAGCTGCGCAGACTTGAAAAAATCAGAGAACGACCGATCCGTCAGCAGATCATACACATCCTTTACCAGCCTACCCATGGTCAGTTCGGCGGCATAATCCTCTGCCGTCACACCGTTCACCGCCGCTAGAATTGTAATCACATCGGCCTTGTGATGCTTCAGTACCTTCGGCAATTTCGCAGCGATGTGCAGCATCGTCGGATTCTTCACTTCGCCATTTTCGTTGGCTTCTTTACGCAGCATTTCAATTACTGCTTTATCCTGCGCAATATTCGAGATCGGCTCGATTACATCCGCGATCACGTCAATGACGCGGTCACCCTTCACGTCAGACAATTTCATCTCCGCACCCTCCTTTTACGCTTCCGCTTCTCCCGCCTTGATATACACCTCAAACGGCACGGTATCCTGCTCCGCCATGCTGTAATGCGCGGTGTACTCAAACGCAAACTGGCCTTTTGCCTTGTCGCTGGTCTGAATCTGGAAACCACCAGTAGACAACGCATTCATAAGATGCACCGCAACGAAGCCGCCCTTGGTCGCTCCGGTCTTGTCGGAATAGTCGCCTACAAACCAGAGGTCAGCAAAGTCAGCATCAGCCAAATCATTCCGGGGCGTCACCTTCGTGGTATCCGTGCCGTCAATGTCAGCCGCACCGATCAAAGACTTCGCCGCTGCCGTGTCCAGCGTCACCAGCGTGCCGGTCGCCTTAACCTCCCAGCTTTCGAGCCTCTTCAGCTCCTTCATGTTTTTGGGGCAGTTGTCGATGTCGTCACCAAAGTCAGTATACGACGGCGTGGCGGTAAAGTTGATGCCGCCAGTAGTCGCACCGATCTGGGCGTCCGCTTCAATTGTTCCGGTCGCAGGTGTGAAGCTCTTGAGCAGAATCCCAGCATTGATCTGAATCTGCTTAAAAGTATTGGCCGGAATTTTCGTGTATCTCGCCATTTTGTTCTCCTTTCTTAGTCCTCAGTGAGGAATTCGAGCGAAATGTTGATGTATCTCCGCTTTATATTGGTGTCTGTCTCATCGACGACATTCTGACACCAGGGATTCCCGCGCTTTATCCAGATAGCGCCTCTATCGCATTTAATAAACGTTCCGCCTCTGCCGATTTCCTTGGACATCTTGTCCGCCATGGCATTCGGCTCCGCCTCACTCTCAGTGTAATACCATAGGTTCACGGTGATTCCGATGTCTCCATCGCCCCATGCGCCCAATACAAGCTCATAGGTCAAATAAGGAAATATCACGTCTTTGGGGACGTTGCTTGCCGGATAAGCAGGCAAGAATCCGTTAAACCACTCGAAAAGCGCTGCTGCTTTTGTCACGAGGGCAGCTCCTTTCTTTCTGACGTAAAATACTTTAGACCGCGGATATCTCCACCAGCGGTCTTCGGCGCTTCTTTTTCTTCAGGGTTCGATGTTACACGATACGTCTTCCCGGTGCTCGTGTCCCTGTAGTAATCGCCGTACTCAATCGGCACAATCTTCTTAACCAGTGCGCTGTACACACTCGTTACGCCCTCTTTTTCCGCTCTCCGTGCTTCCATGGAGGTATCAAGCGCTGGAAAGAGCTGGAACGTAGCTCCCTCTGTCCAGCTCACCAAATACCCGCCTTCGCCGTCCGGCTTCCGGCTCTTTTCCATCAGTACGCAATCTCGCGCAAATCCATCAAGGAGACTCACGGTTCCACCCCCTTGATCTTCCGCCAGTCATTCAGCCGCGCCCGGAACATCGTCTGCCAGCTCACTGCAGACGCGCCGTTCGAGCCTCCCGCACTGGCCTTGCTGTAACTGTACCCTCCGAAGCTCTCAGAGGTGTACGGCGACAGCAGAGCATCCTTGTTTTTGTCTTGCCAGCTTGCGATCTCAGCGGCAAGATCGACCACCGCCTTCGGAACAGCCAGTGCCCACACAACACCGGAGAACGTCTCGTCCGTCAAGTCCGTATCTCCCGCCTTGTGCAGTCCATCGTTAAAGATGCTGCCCATGATCCTGTAATATTGCCCGGATTGCAAAAAAGGCAGCTCGATGCTGCCGTCGGTGATGGTGTACGTCCCATCATACGCGCCCACAAAAAACCAGTTGTTAATGTGTCGCAAAACATCTTCAAGCATCATCGAGCCGCTCCCTCCTTATGCTTACTTTGCGGTCACAGTAGCATTACCGGCCTTCAGCGCATGGTAATTGCCATCGCATTCGACGACAGTAGCCACCTGCGAGGTCGCAATTGCCAGTTCAGACGTGCCGTCCCAATCCTGCCAGCCAGCTACGTTATCACCATAGGCAACCGTCGCGGCAGACGCACCGGAAGCATACTTGTACTTATTGCCAGCTGCGGCCTTCGCCGGGGTAACGGTCAGCTTGGTCATACCGCTCTTGCTGCCAGCCGCAGACGTGACACTCAGCGTGCCCAGCGTGCCATTATCGATGGTGCCGATAACAACACCGTCCAGACGCTCCGCAAACAGTTCCATGCCGCTGATAACCGTATCAAGGGCGGTCAGGTTGGTGTAATCAGGCTTTTCATGGATGCCTACATAGCCAGTGCTGTCAGTCGTAAAAGAGAACGCATTGTTCATATCCGCGCCGTTGACGGGGATGTAGTAGAGCACGATGTTGCTCTTGGCAGTCGCGTAAATCTTTCCCTTGGGCACGGACGAGTTGAGGATCACAGTGCCCAAGCCAAGGAAGTTCTCAATGTAGCTCATGCCGAACGCCGTCTGCATGGTGATGTTGGCGGCAGACAGATAATCGGCCACATCCAGCGGATTGAGGAAGTAAACCGCCTGGATTTCGTCGTCCTCGAACAGCACCTGAAGATTGCCCCATGCCTGTGCCAGAACGGCCTGGAAGTTCTTGCCGGCGACAGCACCAGTGCCAGTCGCGAGGAAGTCGAAGAAATTCTTACGGATGCCCTTCTGTACATCTTTCAGCATTTCGTCAGTGGTCATTTCGACCGCCTGATCAAAGCCACGGTCAATGATCGCCTCCGCACTGGTCGCCTTACGCCACTTTTGGAGGGTGATTTCCTTGTAGTTGACCGCGACGGTCTTATAATGCGACAGCGGGATGGTTTCACCTTCGCCGACCGCGCCGCTCTCAAGCGTACCAGTCGCCTTGTAAGTCTTCAGCACCGTATTCGCCTGCTTGGCAATCTTGCGGGTTACGTTCAGCGCCTCCATCAGCTTCTTGATAGAGTAGCCGAACATTTCGACGAACTCCACCTCACGAACACGCGCAAGGTCATTCTTTTTGATCAAATTCGCGTCAGCCATTTATTCATTTTCTCCTTTCGTGTCGGGCTGGAACAAATCCATGTGCGCCGCAATCTGTGCGCGACGCTCTGCACGATCTTTAATTTCCATGATTTTCTCTTTGGTCATCGTTCCGGCGCCAGTGTTGCCGGGAGGATTGGACGTATCAGTGCCCTTTGTGCGCTTCGTGGACACAAGCCCTTTATAAGTGCCCGCCACCAGTGCATCCAGGCTCTTGGTGTCCTTGATCTTATCTCCGTCCAGCTCGATTGCGGCCATTTCTTCGCCGCAGCCTCGCATCGCAAGCTCCAAATTAGCGCCAGTGATGTTTTTGCCTTCGAAGTACGCTCTCACAGCCTTTTCTTTCGCTGCTTTAGCCTCCTTCGCGGTGACGTCTGCTTTATAAGTCTCAAATGCCGAGTGTTCTTTCTCGTATTTTTCCTTATAGCCGTCGTCACCAGCCGCCTTGAGGTCATCCAACTGCTTCTGGACGCCGGGCAGCTTCTCCGCATCCGCCTTGTATCTGCTGATGTCAGCTTTCAGGCCGTCTACGGTGTCAGTGTGAGCCTCGATGATGGTATCGACCTGTTCGTCGGTCAGTCCCATCCCTTTCAAAAGTTTTCTCGTGAGTGCCATTGATTTCAGTCTCCTTTTCTTCGGTCGCATTTCTTTGCGCACGACTGTTTTATAAATAAAGCCCACCAAATGGTGAGCCTTATTCCCAAATTAAAGAGCCGGTCAGCTTACGGGCTGCCCAGCTCAGATTTGATGATATTCTGATATTCTTTTTTGTGATCTTCGACGGCAGGCTTGAGGAATGGTTGCGCTCTGTTGCCCGCAGTATGATGCCAATGTCCCTTTGCATCTTGGTAAGTCCACGGTGTCGGCCTGCCTCCGGGATAATATTTGCCTGTCCCCAGTTCAATGTACGGCGCATATTCCAAGGCAGATCCTATGTACGCCTCCTGCTTTTCAGCGTCGACATTATGAGTAATGCTGTTTCGCAAGTTGCCAGTGTCCACAGGGCACAGCTTTTTTGCATACCCCTCTGCCACCAGTCCGCACTTTTCAAGCGCTCTCAAGATTGCATCCTTCATGGCGCTTTTGACAGCGGCGGAGTTATCGTCGATGGTTACTTTAATTTCTTCCATTTCAAAAAATCCTCTTTCTTTTTTTTTTCTGTTTTTGTATAATAGAAATGCGGAAGCTTTTGTTTCTGCATTATGAGCCGAACCTCTGCCCAGATCTGGCGGGGGGGCGGCTCATTTTTTGTATCGCCGTGCGAATAACAACGATCCATCAGCGCTCAACGCAATGATATCAAAATCGAACATGAGATTTCTCTTCACTCTCGCGTCAACAATTTCAATTACTTTTTTTATGTCAGAATCATCTATGCATTGCAAAACGATCCCGCCAGGGTTCTCGTTGATCTGTTTCATTGCACTTCGAACTGCCGAATCTGCGGCCTTCGCTGTCGTAATACTTTTTAATTCCCACTGTTTTCCTCGCCACAAATAATCTGGCGTTTTTTCTTTTTGCGAGTTTTTTTCTTTCAATAAGATTATTTCTCCTCCAAATTGTTCTTTAATCTGATTTGCGACTAATATTTCAACATTATGGTCTTTTTGCCTATATCCTTCTTCGTATTTCAGATTTCCCGTGCTTCTGTTTACAGTTTTAAGATAATCCTCACTTACATCTTTTATGTGTTTTTCGTTATGTCCTTGCTTAGATGCCACCCATTCGGTATAGGTCATGTCCTCTATCAACACATTTTTCCCGGTCGCAGGATCTTGTGCCCTCCGCTGCCCATTTTGCCCCTTCCCTTGGATTGCTGCAATCAGAGTGCAGCGACAGTTATATACTTCGGCAGCTGGTCCGCTCGGATCGCCCGGAAACATACAGCCGTTAGAAAACGGCTTGTCATTGTCCTGCTTTTCTCCATCCAGCACAGCGTGTGAATGTCTCGTGCGTCCATCCAACGTCGCAATCCATTCTTTTTTTAGCTCTATTCCCATCTTTTCCGCTGCTGTGTAACTGTCCATACGTCCAGCATTTTGTGCCCCTGTCACAGCAGTTCTGGCGGTTCTAATGGCGCTGTCACGGCTCATGTCAGTGATCCTTCGCTGTAGATCATCCGCCATGCCTTTAATACCTTTACCCTGCAAAATAGAGCTGGTCACACTGGCTGTAATCTGCTTTTTACCCCATGCCAAATCAATGCCACGCTTCAGGGCACGTTCAGGCGGATAATATGGCATCAACTCCGGCTGTTCTTTTATTAGCCGCTTTACCGTCTGCTCATCCCACAGATCAAAGCCCACGCTGCCTGACACCTGCTCGATGGTATACACAGCATAATTACGATTCAGGCTGTAAATTCCTGGCGTGGTATCATTGATGTACGCCCTCGCCATTTCGTTCACATCCGTGGCACGTCTGGCAACCTTATCGCGCATCGCCTCGAAGCGCTTCCCACGCCCGATCTGTGCAAGCCTCCACTGCTTATAATCCTGTTCCGTCCACTCTTTACCGTTCTGGATGGTTCCAATCAACGATTTCATTTCTTCGTCGCGCTTAAAAAAATTCTCGAAGTATTTGTCGATGGTCTCTTGCAGCTCGTCTCCAGCCTCACGGTATAGTTTTGCAATACGCCGCTCCAGCTTTGCAAGCTCCTTGTCGGTCAGCTTGTGGCCTTCGTCAGTTTTCGCCATATCTCGCCACCCTATGCGCCATTGATAAATCCGCAACGCAAGCCATCATACAAGTGCTTATATAGTGTTTTTTCAATTTCGTCCTTGTAAACCTCCACAACCTGCCCATCAACAATCGTATTGACCGTTTCGCGGAGAACGGGGGCTGCCATATCCGATTTTGATGGCATCGCTACTGATTCGGCCATATTCCTATGCTCGTAATAGGCGCATGCCTCCATCCGCTTGTGAGAGCATTTATCAACGTTGGGGCACGCCATGCACTTTTCAGCAATCTTAGATATTGCTCCCATCATTCCACCTCCATTTGGCTTCGGTCAATCTCTTCTGCCGCTTTCCGCTTTGCCATGTCTTCGTATTGGTCAATGTCACCGTTGATCGTCAACAGCTTCTTTGTGATGTACTCGTCATCGTAATACGCCGCGCCCAGAAGGATATTCTGCGTTTCCTCGCTCTTGTTGATTATCTGGTTGCGCGTGTAGGACGGTGCATCATCAATTCCGGCAATTGCCAAAATTCCCTGGATAAATGTCGTAACCTGCGCCTCAAACTTGTCCACTTTCAAATCGAGTGGCACATAACTGGCCTTGATCGCCGTCGCAGTCTGATTCCCGGCAGTAACCGCCGACGCATCAAAACACTGAAAATCCTCGTACAGCTTCTTTTTGAGCATGTCGATGGTGATATTCGTCCCTTCGTATGGCGCCTCAATGGTATGCGCTTCTGCGTTCACACCGTCGTCACCGTTTGCATGTGCAACATGCAGCGTTTTCAGTCGTTCGATGAATTTTGCATCGTCCAGATCATCCATGCCGCCACAGTTGGTCAGCACCCAATAGATCAGATTGCCCTCGTCCACGTTGTTGACCATGTTACTGCTGGCCAAGTCCAGCGCATCTATGGTGTTGCGCTTCCCAACGATCTCAGACCGCCCGCGCTCGTTATTTTTCAGCGGCACAATCGGAAACCCAGGGTAATTCTCGCCATCATAGATTTCTTCCCCGCCGACCTCGGAGCTGCGTATGATCTGTTTGTACGTCCGCTTCGGATGCAGCACTTGCATGTCTTTGTTTTTCGGCTGGAAATAATCCGTGTAGCCATCCAGCTCATACAGCGTTGCCCGCAGGGGCTTATCCAACGCTACCTGCCACCAGCGGATGCCAGCCTTTAATGCGCCATCCTCTTCATCATAAAGCGGAACGAATTCAGATAAATGGAAAATCTGAATGTGATCCAAGTCCCACATGCCAAACGCCACACCGCCGATGATGGCAGCGCGGGCAATGTGCAGAATATCTTGGTCAAACCCCTTGCCCAGCTTGTCTGACGTCGAATCCTGCTGGAATGTCACCCCATTCCCCAGCAAATAACTCGCCTCTTGGTCTACCGCCATGCCGAAGAACCTGCTGGACAGCTTATGGTTTGCCGTGTACATATCCCGATGTGCCCGGCCTTGCAGGTCATAAATCACCTTCTCATAATGGCTTATGGTTGGGTTCGTGCCGTAATAATATTCTTCTGCATCAATTGCCGTTCTATAAGCCTCGCTGCTTCTATGGTCTTCGATTGCGGCGCGGATAAATTCCATTCGATTCTGCTCGTCTTCGCCGACTTCCAGCAGATCTTGATACGTCTTAATCGACAATCCCTCCCCTCGTCCAAAGCGGCGTATATGCCTTCTTGCCGACCTTTTCGCGGAGGACGGTATATGCAAAATACCTCACCGCATCCATTGCGTGGTCGTTCTCTTTGATCGGCCTGTCCTCGTTGCTTTCTTCGTCCCACCGATAAAGGCCGAACTCTTTTATGGTGTTTTTGCACTCTTTGCAGACCTTGATGGTGCCGTCCTGAAGATACCTCGAAGTCGTAATGATTCCAGGCAACACGTCGTTCTTCGCGTGCCGAACCAGGAATTTCTTATGTCGCCGCAGCGTCTCGATGAAGGACGCGGCAGAAGGGTCAACGATAAAAGACCGAATCGGAATATCCCCAATCCACTTTGCGACATCCTGATAATATTCTTCGTCCGTTTTCGACTGCTGTTTTTCACGTCCAGAATAGTAATACTCGCGCATCAGCGTTGCCGTTTTACCATCCCACCGCCAAAGCAGCGCAGCAAACGGGTTCAGCGTACCGTAGTCGCATGAGACATAATATTCGACTTTTCCGGCGCTTTCCGGCGGGGCATCCACTGTGCATTCGTCTCCAAACATCGGGTAAATCAGCCCCTCCGCCAGCACCCACAGGCCACGGATATAGCGATCATAAAAAACGCCCGAATACATGGATTCGTAGCGTTTCAATACCTTCTCGCTCAGTGCCGGATTATCTTTCATCTCGAAGTGTAGGTACAGCGCATCGTGCTCTTCCGCCCGCTTGATCCAGTTCAAATAAAACCAATGCTGTGGGCTTCCGGGGTTGCAGCTAAACCAGAGCTTCGAGCCGTCAACGCTGCATCTGGCAAGCGCCTGATTGACGAATGACTCCGGCATCAGTACGACCTCATCCATCAGCACTCCCGCCAGCGTGCGCCCCTGAATCAGCATAAACGAGCTTTCATCTCGGCCGCCGAACACCTCAAAATAGTTCGTCCGGCCTTCTTGAGTGACTTCGAGGATATGATCTGCCCGCCTCCATCGCAGGCTATAACATTCTTTTGCAAGCGTCATAGAAATAAAGGGCTGGACGATATTCTTTGATGCGCTGTCCACAGTCTTGCCACAGATGCCAAACCGCTGCCCGTTAAAGAACTCCATCGCCCAGGACACGAATGCCCACATCATGATGGAGGTCTTACCGGATCGGACAGCACCATCGCAAATCAGAGCGTCATAGTCGGAATACGGGAACGCAAGAATCTCCCGCTGCTTACTGCTGATCATCGCTTCTCAGCTCCTTCGCCAGCTCTCGCAGCGACGCACTCAGCGCATCATCCTTTACCGCATTTCCTGGCATATTCACATCCACCTGGTCACGCTGTCCTAGGTACTGTTTGCCCAGCCAAATAGCCATCGTTGCGCTCTTTTCAGCTAGTCTCCACTGGCTCCGGCGAAGCGATATTTTCCCCAATCCGCGCTTTTGCCTGAAAACCTCGGAAAAACTTGCATGGTAGGTACGTTTGCACCACGAATCAAGCGTTTTGTCCGTAACGCCAAACCATCCGCAAATCTCTTCAAGCGTGCATTGCAGGCCGCAGAGGTTCTCGAACTGCTTTTTATCAATTTCCGCTCTCGGTCTGCCCATTCTTTCACCCCTTCTTTTTCCATTTCTCATTTATTATTTTCGGCACACAATATTTCCATTCTACATTGTGGTGCATCCTCATATGAGACGATCCCATTTCTGCGACCTTCACGCAATCTGGCCTGCACATCACGCTGTAAAACGACTTCACATACGTCCCGTCTTGCTTATAGATATCAGTTAGCCCGCCTGGGTTATTTTGTGTTTGCACCTGCTGCACGTCTACGTTTGTTACCGTAAACATCAGCTTCCCTATTCCGCCGAGCGACACATACATATTCGTGTCTTCGTTGGTCAGCCCCATATATTCGAACGGCCTGTCAGTTCTCATGAACCATACGTTCATGGCTTTTCGTGTTAGTCCTTTCCTGAAAAAACCATTAACGCCGCCTATGTAATCTCCACCTTGAGCCATGCAAACTGTTATTGCTCCGGTCTCATCCAGAAAATCACAAAACATTTTGGCAATATCGTCAAATCTTTTGATCCGCTTTTCCTTCAGTTTTCCGTTTTCGTCGTAACGAATTCCGAACAGCTTGTAATCGTCATCCAGCACGCAAAAGTGTTTCAGCCCCAAACTTTCCGCGATCTTCCAGCATTCGTTTCTGGCGAATACTACGGCATTTCGCTTTCTGCTAGGCGTCATCACATCAGTTCTTTTTGCAGCTTCTTTTTTGTTAAATTGTATAACTTTATCGCCATATATTTCTTTGTATTTATCTTCTTGATCGTCCTCATCGTCGATCACGATATATATTTCTCCGCTGTACCCACATTGCCGCAACGTTTTTACAGTCATCACGTTTTCCGCGCGTCCATGAGTCAGAATCAACACCGCGAAATCATTCATCATCTCGCAACGCCTCTATTCCTTTCGATAGTCTGACATATCCGTTTGCAATAGCATCGTTTACATCAATGATCACCAGTGCGGATTCCTCCATCAGATGCTGCATCTCCGCTGTGGCATGTGCATAATACTCTGCTATTGCCGTAAAATTGAACCGGCAATGACGATGAGCGGCGGAAATCAAAAATTCTTTTTCTTCGTCAGTAACGCTGCTTCTCTCTATTTCGTCTATTAGTGTTTTTTCCTTGAATCCGTCGTACATCTCTTCAAATCTTGGGCATGCTCCCTGAATCTGATACTGTGGGATATTAACGACTGTCGTATACGGATTGTCTGTCCCTGATTCATCTTTCCCGAAGTTAAAGTCGAAATCGAATCCAGTCATGTCTGCCTCTGTCAGCGCATCCTTCAAAACGTCCATGTCCCATGCACTTTCGTTGGCTTTATTATCGACAATTCTTAATGCGTTCACTTGTTCCGGCGTCAAATCATCCACACATACGCACGGAACCTCCGTCATTCCCAGCTTCTTAGCCGCCAGCACACGGCAATGACCGATGACGATTACACCTTCGCTGTCAATTACCACCGGCTGTACGAATCCATACTGCTTGATGCTCTCTGCGACGTTCGCAATCTGCGTTTTATCGTGCTTCTTAGCATTTTTATTGTACGGCGTAATGTCCGCAATCTTCACGTTTTTGATGTTCATCTTATCACTCCGATCTGATTTTGTGCACGAAGAAAGCCACCCGCAAAATACGAGTGGCTTCTCCGCTTACACTTTGGAGGTTTCAACATGGCTTTTGGGTGCCCCAACCGATCACCGTCATCCACAATTATAGTGTGACACAAATTTACTGCAAAAAACTGCAAAGTTACTGCAAAGAACTGCAAAGATATTCGATGCTTTCATCGCGCCAGTAAAATGCAGTTCGTTCAGAAATGTGCATCCGCATCGGGATTTGTGTTGATAGCCGCATCCCTCGCTTGTACCGTAGATCAAGCAGCGTCTGTCGGCTTTCTGGCAGCATCGATATAATAGCGTCCATCTTTTCTTTTTTTGCCATAATCTCGTTTATTTCTGCTGTCAACACAGCCACCCTTTGCAATGCGTCATCCTTCATCTGGATCGCCGCTGCGGTCGGATCACCTACACCGTTTCCTTTCGGCGTGGCAGACAACACCTGTGCCCGCAGCACGCAATTTGCATCTTCAGCCTGTGCCATGAGCCGCCGAATCTCTGCCCGGCGGCGTTCACAATCTTTCAGCGCTGTCCCCCATTGCCAGAGCATTGTATTCATTCGCTTGCGCTCTGCTTGATCTATCATCCGATCACCTCCCGACGATCAGCTCCGCATATGGCAGTGTCTCGATCCACTCGCAAAACGTGTTCCACTCTGCAAGTTTATGATCCTTCCGTTGGCGGTAGATCGTCTCCAGCACCTCGTAGTTGAGCATCAGCGTCCGTCGCTGGTTGTACGACTGCGGGAGCAACTGGATCATCTGCCACCAGTATTTATTGTCCTTGGTTTCGAGGTATTTTTCTCTGTAAACATTCAGAGCGTTAATTACGGTGCAAAGAATGTCAAGAGGTGCACTTCGGCATTCGTCTCCTGCCGCAATATCCCAGATTCCATCCAAAGAATCAATGAGATGTTCGTGACTGAAGTCCTCCGCCGTAAACTCCTTGGCTGCAATCTTGTGCATTGTAGAGCAGCTGTTGGCAACCGTCCCCACCTTGTAGGTATCGTACTCAGTCCACCAGTATCTCGGCGCCGTGATCGTCACCCACACAGGCAGCATCCGTCTGTATTTGGCGTGTTCACTGCCTGCTGCGGTTAGGCGCTCCATAAGGGACAGGTCTGCCGTCCCAAAGCATATTTGATCCGCGGCAAAGTCATCATCCTTGCGCGGACATATTCCAGATTTTTTGCAATCTCTAAATTTGCCGCTGGCAGGGCAGATGGTGCTGTCCATCCGCCCCCAGCTGTTGAGGGGATTGCGCATCCCCTCAATCACGATCTGCCACTGCTCCGGCGACGGGAGCACGGTCTTTTCGATTTTAAGCATTTTTCTCATCTCCATTCAGGCGGTCGATCAGCCGCTCGTAGATATTCTGGATGGCATCCTCACCGTCTGGATATTCAATTATATTTACTTGGTAGAGGATGACGTAACCCCGTATACCGTCGATGTCCGCGACGATCTCCATCTCCGCGCCGCCTCCCCCGCGCCGGAGCTGAATGCTGCGGATGTATCGGCTGTTGTAAGCGCGCTTGCCGTCGTATGTGCTGATCATCATGGCGCGTCACCTCACTCGTCTGTGGTCGTCTTTGCTTTGATATGACAATCAATGCCGCGCTCTTGACAGAAAGCTGTCACCTCTGCTGCGCATTCATTGTAAAAGTGCCTTTGTCCTTCATAGGCGTTTGCTGTCTTGCTGTAATTCGTTCTGCCGAAGATGATCCTGTCGGTAAATGCTACAGCTTCCAAGATTTCGCGTAAATTCTGCTCTATCATGTTCGGTGTTGGATACGGTTCTATGCTCACCCACGTCTTGCAGCCAACTTCGTGAAGCGCTCTCAGCGCTGCCAGTCGGTCTGCACAGGGAACAGCTCCCGGTTCCATCTGTTCCCGGTATGCTTCATCCAGCGTTATCAACGTGATCCCATATTCATTTTCCGGAGAAAGTTCCGCCAATTCTATGGGGAGCAATCCCTTCGTCAATGTAGTGCATTTGATTCCGGCATCGTTCAACTTTCGGATAGCCGCAATGCTCATCTGGGACACCTCTGGATATCCTGCCATGAATGGATCCGTTGTGAAGCAGAGCTGTACAGACTGAATCTTATCTCTGAGCCTCGGTATCTCTTTATCCAGCAATTCAAGCGTGTTTGATACAAGCACCGGCTCAAGCCATCTCTCGTAATCTTTAACTTGCCCGAATCGCTTCTTCATCAAGAATGCATAACATGGATATTTGCACCCATGTGCACACCCCTGCACGTGATTCATTGTGTAATCACCATACTCTACCCCTGTTTGATAAAGCATGGATTTGCGCGTTATGGTTTTCATTGTTGTTCGTCCTCCCAAAATCCTGCCTTGTCGTTGCTAAAATCCGCACCTACAATCCCGCCGTGCTTTGTCAGCACCTCGTCCACCAGTTTGACTGGCACAAAGTCGTACAATGTGCCGCAGAGGTCTCTTTTGTTTTCGGCATAGCTTTGCAGCTCGTCGTCTTTATCCGTCGGGTAGCCCAGTTCGACCTTGCCGTACCACCCTGTGTCAAGCCGTGGCTCGCTGTTCCACCTAGCCCCCGCCTGCACCGACACCGTATACCCATCTGCACACCTCACGCGCGGGCGGACGATCTGCATGCCATTACGCTGCTTTCGGTATTTTTGCAAAAACTCATTAATTGTCATGTTGTTGCTGCCTCCCTTGCTGCATCGCTCGCCTTGAGCATCTGCGGCGCAGCACCGTCCGGCTCGTAACAGTCCTTGATATAGAGATTGCGACGACAACACGAGCACTTTGCCACACGTCTCCCGTTGTTGTATCTACAATCGCCGCACCAAGGGACTAAACGCAAACTGTACGATGTGCTCCGATCAATTTCGAAAAATTTATTCAACCAATACATCACAAACTCCTGTGAATGCGACCCCCACCCTACATGGATTTGCTTGTCGCTTGGATCGTAGTACATGATCTCGTAGTACCACACGTCTCTAAGACTGGACTTTCTGGCAATGATCTGCGCAAATGGTGTTTTTATCTTTTTTGTCTCCTGTACACAGATGTTGTTATCAACCTTGTCCACCTGCCGCCCCCCTCGCCGCATCGCTCGCCTTGAGCATCTGCGGCAGCACCGTCTCTGCATAAGCGCACGCCGCCATGTACTGCGCCTCATAGATCGTGCCGCCATGTACACTCTTGACACGCACCTTAAAGTCTTCTATTCCGCCGAACCAGCACCCGGCGCGGACAAATGTCGCTCCGTCCTTATCGATGTAAAAGTAGGCCGTTCGATGCTCACTGCCGATATTGCCGATTTGCACATACAGACCGTCCAGCACTCGCCCGGCCTCAAACGTTGCTCGCACGTCAATGTACTCACCCAGCTTGCAGCTGTAGCCCAGCTTGCACTCGTTGCCCAGCTCGCAACACTTGCCCAGCTCGCAACACTTGCCCAGCTCGCAATCGTTGCCCAGCTTGCACCCGTTGCCCAGCTCGCACCTGTTGCCCAGCTCGCACTGGTCGCCCAGCTCGCACCAGTTGCCCAGCTCGCACCAGTTGCCCAGCTTGCAATCACTGCCCAGCTCACACTCGTTGCCCAGCTTGCAATCGTTGCCCAGCTTGCACCCGTTGCCCAGCTCGCACCCGTTGCCCAGCTTACATCTGCTGCCCAGCTTGCACTCGTCGCCCAGCTTGCACCTGTTGCCCAGCTTACACATGTAGCCAAAGATTACCTTGTTCGCCGCACCAAAGTCAATCTCGGTGCAGTCCGTGCAGTCCGGGATGACCAGGTATCCATCCTCGTTGCGCTTCAGCTCGTCAAACTCCGCTTGTGTCATCTTACGCATTCTTATCCTCCATCTCCATCACAATCTTGATCGCGTCGTCAAACCCGCCTAAATACCCCTGCCTGTAAAACCCGCTGCCGAGGTTGCGGTCGTGCTCCGCTTTCTTGCGGCGCTTGGTCAGCTCCCGCAGCAACTCGTCGCGGTCGATGGTGTCAGTCATTCTGTTCGTCCTCCTCGTAAAAGCACCCGAGTCCGTATGCCTTGGCTACCTCATGCTCGATTCGGCACCCTCGCGCATCTTCCCACCCTTGGCAAAAGTAGACAGCATCACAGCGAGCCATCTCTGTCAGCGACTGACCTAAGTGGTAGAGCGCTCCGTTGTTTGCGTAGCACGGCACGCTATATTTGCTGTAATATGTGTCGACCACTTCATATCCCATGTCCTCAAGCACCCGGCTCGCTTCATTCCGCACCGCAATGATTTCTTCTTCCGTTTTTCCGCTCATCGGCTGGGATATCATCGCGTATCTCATTCTGCTTCGTCCCCCTCGATCATTTCAATCATTTTTTCTGCAAAATCTTTCGCGCCAACGATATATCCGATGGTCACCTTTGCACTTAGAGCATCCGCGCCGCTGTACTCATACTCGCACTGTGCCGCATCCCCGATCAGCTCCAGCGCCGCCTTGCGGATCTCGTCTGCCGTGATGTTCATCTGGTTGCCTCCTTTTTGTTTTCCGTTAGCTTTTTCGTCAGCTCCCACACGCCGATAATATATCCTACCACAAACGCCTCATTGCCTGCCTTCACAATTCCCCTGACCATTTCCAAGGTTTTTCCGATTGCATCTTCTATGTTGTTCATTTGCTTGTCCTCCTTAACCTCTCCAAATGCTAGCAGATACGCTTTTTTGACCAAATCATCCGGCGCATCAGGCCAGTAGTATTTTTCGCAAAGCCCGTGGACTACTACCGCCGGACAGCCTTGGCACTGGGATTCCCGGCAAAACTCCTGCATGGCTTTCCGCATCTCATCTATTGACATGTCTGCTTCCTCCTTTTTCTTCCCGCCGTTTTCTTCTCTGTGCAGCCCTTCCCTGCTGGGCACGGCCTCGAATGCTTCTCGTCGCATACGTAATTGCAATACCATGCGTAGATATTATGCCATCCGTATCCGTCCAGTGTGTTCAGGTACACGCAGCCACGGCAATACTCGTCGCATCTACCGTCCATGTTGTTGTCCTCCTATTCGTCGTTTAGGTGATCCAGATCGGTGTACAGCAGCGTTTCCAGCTCTTCATCGCTGTACTGCCGCTGTGTAAAATTGTGAGCACTGGTGCGTTTGCCGGGCAGCAGCGGCGGCGCGGCAGGTGCAGACACCGCAGGAGACGCAGGAGCCGCCAGTGTGCCAGCTGCGGCATCTTCTGCCAGCCAGCTACGCAGCATCTCAGTGCAGTCCCGCTTTTTCCACCCCTTCTGCAGCATCCAGTTTTCCATGTGGCTGATTTTGTCGTCCACCACAACAGCCCCGTACTGTTCACAAAGCTCCTTGTATGCTTCCGTCTTAATCTTTACTAGATCAAGCTTTCCAAGGGTAAGGGGTGGTGGTGGTAAGGTTCCCGGAATTATTCCTGGAATAACTCCGGAACCGCTATTACTTTCCTTTCCCCTTTCCTCTTCTTTTATTTTATTTTCCTCTTCTTTTTTTTCCTTTACTTTACTTTGCGAGTTATTCCCGGAATTATCATCAACGTTGGAGGGTTTTTCCTGGAATAACTCCCCACGTTGCATAGTTTTTCCTGGAATAACTCCTGACGTGTCCACATTGAGCATGCACAGCGCCGTGTCCACCTCATCGAGCAGCCAGTATTCGCCCTCGACATAGATTGGTTTTCCTTTCGCCGCTGCCTTTTTTGCCCGCTCCTGTATCGCTGCTGCATATCGGCGCTGGATTGCAGCCGATGTCAGCATCCCTGTTGCCGCAAATACATCGTTGTCAAACAGGCCATACTTGAGGCATCCGGTGATGATCTCGACCACGTCCTCCGCCTTGCAGCCGTTTCCAATGCGCCGCGCTGTCAGTGCTGCCATGGTTTCGTCAAATCTGCAATAGTAGCCGGACGTGCGGTAGATCACACACAGCAGCCGGAGGTATACCATCACACCCACCGCGCCGTGTTCATAATCAATGAGGGCGATACGGTCGTCTTCAAAAAAATCCACATCCAGCGGAAAGTAATCCAGCCCCATCCGTTGAGGTCTTGCCATCCTATAATCACCTCCTACGCATCACACACAACGGTGTCGATGCCAGTCAGATTGTGTACGACGCTCCGGAATCCATTTGCGCTGCCGTGGTTGGCAGATAAGTGACACAGCCATATGCGAGTAACCCTTTCCAGATCGGACGCTCTAAGCCAGCAGCAAAGCGTTTCTAGAGCCATGTGCGTTCGTGTGGATCTTTCGCGCACTACCTTCGGCACCTGCGACGCTGCCAGTATCTCTGCACTGTAATTGCATTCTACTGCAATTTCTGTCAGTCCCCTGAATCTGTACTTGAGCACGGCGGTGTCCGTCGCAAAGGCCAGCAGCTCTCCGGTCACGTCGCTGTGGATCAGATACCCGCAAGGCTCCGTGCAGTCGTGCACCGTCTTGAAGGGCTTTATCCGCAGCGTGCCGATTCGGAAGCTCTCCCCATACCTTACCGTGTGCAGCGTGGGAATGGACGGCTCTAGCAGCAGTGCCGTCGCCGTCCCATCCGTCATGTACACATCCACGCCGCGCAGAAGCAGCGCCTCTACGCATCTGCTGTGATCCCTATGCTCATGCGTGACCAGACATCCCGCATACTCTCCGAGCTTGTGCGGCAACCTGGCCTGCATCTTTGGCAGCGGCAGACCGCATTCCAGCAGGATGCGCGTCTGACCGTCGTCCACCGCGTACAGGTTGCCGCGGGATGAGCTTGCATAGGGATTCAACAGCATTTGTTACCTCCTTGCCTTAAAACGGGCAGTCGTTGTCTTTCAGGATTTCTCCGGTTTCAGGATCGACATTCTTCGGGATTTCGTGCTTTTCGTCGTCGTCCATGCTCATTTCTTCCTTGCCGACCTGCTTCTTCGACCACGTCGGTGACTTCTCAATGCGTTCGCGAATGAATTGCGGCAGGTTGGGCAGTGCGGCGTAAGTCTCTTCTTTGTCCATGTCAAAGATAAAGGTGTCGCTCTCCGCCTTGGGTTCTGGCATTCCCTTCGGTAGCGCCATGATGCCGGAGATGCGGTTAAACTGCCGTCCCTCCTTGCCCTCTCTCACCTCCACCGATACCAGGCAACCTTTGCCAATGAGCTGGGAGAGGTCGTATTCTTCCAGCTGTTTATCGGTCAAGCCGCCCGTCCATGCCTTCAGGTCACGGTACAGGTTTGATTTCTCGGCGAGGGATTTGGTGTATTCTTTGCTGATCCAGCGGGGTTCGGGTCCGTTCCCGCGCTCAATGGTTTCACCGACAAATTCAAAGGTCATCGATACAACATCCTGATACTTGTTAAACAGCGTGTTCAGCTGCTCTCCGAGATCGACCAGGCCGATGCACACGGCGGTATAGGTTCCAGCAGCCAGCGGAGGAATCACGACAGGGTTGGATTTCTTTGCGATAAGTGCCATTTTCTTTCTCTCCTTACATCTCAATTCTGAGTTCTTCGTCGTTTTCAGATACGATCAGCTTGATAATTTGGGCGTTGATGCTCAAAAAGTTTGTTACACTCTCAGCGTTGTCGAGGAATATTGGTGCGGTCATGCCGTAGAATTTACCCAGCGCCTGTACCACATCCAGCCCCGCATTGATCTTGGCAGCGTGGTTGAGGTCGGCATAGGGTACACCGTCCACCGTGGGCACACAGGTTTCTGCCAGCCCGCCGTTGATCTGCTCATCAAAGAGCTTCCAACGCACCGCCCGGAAGAGGCCGTCAACATGTTCTTCGGTCAGCTGCACCATCGTGCGGGTGTATTCCTCGCACATTGCAATGCCTTCTTCTGCGCATTCCAGTCCGGCAGCAACGGTTCTCTGATATTCCGTCAGTTCCTGCACTCGCGTTTCTGCTCGGCGGTTGTCCTCTGCTTTGCCGTAAGCGCCCCATGTAAACGCCATCTCCTGACTGAGCAGGGCAATCTTTCCACGCACATCTGCTTCGGCTGCTTTGCGGTCATTTGCCATCACCGCCAGTCGGTTTTCCAGTTCCTTCGCTTTATCTCGCAGGGCGTTGATCTTCTCGACCATCGCCGGGTCGTCAGGGATATTCGGTTCCTGCGCCACCAGCATGAGATCCTTATACAAGGCAGGCATCCACGCGGTCAGCTCGTCCACAATCTTCTGTGCCTTATCCACTTCCTTCTGTTCGGCTGCGGCTTCTTCGGCGGCTTCCGATCCATCCTTGCGTACCGCTTCCAGTCGCTCTTGCTTCCGAGCTTCAAATGCTTTCTTCGCTGCCTCAATGTCCTCTGCTGCGTAAGGGCGCTTGCAGGTCGGGCAAATCAGGTCGCCGCTCCACTGTTCGGCGTTGATTCGGCGGTATCTGTCGCGCTGTTCTTCGGCGCGGGCGGTATATCTCTGGGCGTTTCGGCTGTGCATTGCCGCTTCAGATTTTGCCTTTGCCAGATCGGCGTTTGTGAGGCTGATTTCCTCCCTCTTAATCGCTGCGGCGGCGTTGATTTCCTCCATTGCCTTGGCGCGTGCCTTCTCTTTTGCCAGTCTGGCTTCGGTTTCTGCTGCGCGAACCTCCTGATTCTTGGCGTTCAGCGCTCCCTGCAATTCCATTTCTGCGGCGCTCTGGGTTCGGGCTAGGCTGTCGGTGAGCTTTCGCTTTTCAGCTTCAAGTCGGCTGTATTTCGCCGTCAGTTCTTCAGGATTCCCGGCCTCCTTCGTGATGCTCCGGCTTGCCTCGTCGATTCTGTCGGGCAGCGCTGCCAGCTCCCTGTTATACGCCGCTCTCTGGTGCTGGCAAATGGCCTTGTATTCCTCGACCGTGTGGTTTGCCTTGTCCGCTCTGAGTTTGGCAAGGCCGGGATTCGCGGCAAAGATTGCATCCTCAGCCACACCACCCGCCAGTTCAAACAGCACCTTCCGCCGCTCCTGCCAGGGGAGGACGCTGCAAAAATACTCTGCACTCGTCAGCGCCTTAAAGGTCTTTTCAGGCGCGATCTCTTCAATTTTTGCCTTGTAATCGCCTTGCTTTACAGGCAGGTCGTTGATATAGTAGCTCGTCGTGTGTCCGGTCAGCTCCGACTGTGCCTGTCCGCGGCGCTTTTCCCATTTCTCTGTGTACACTCTCCGCAGCGAGATGGCGCTTCCATCTTCTTCCATCAGCGTGGCGGCGACGGTGGTATCAACGCCGTGTTCAGCAACGTTTCCCTCTGCGTCGAGCGGCTGGATTTCGAAGTCCTTGCGGTCGGTGCTGTCTTTACCGAACAGCAGCCACAAAAATGCGTCGTAGATGGTGGTTTTCCCGGTTGCGTTGTCGCCATAGATAGCGGCATCGCGGCCTTCAAAGTCGATTTCCAAGTGTCGGATTCCCTTAAATCGGTCGATGGTCAGGGCATTCAGTTTCATGTTGCTTTTTTCTCCTTTTTGTGTTATTTTTTACTTAGGCATTCAGCTCTGGGGTCGCTATTTCAGCGGCTCTTTTTTTATTTGTCCTCACCTTTGTAAACCGCACTCATAACGTCGGCAATGTACGCAATCAGTGCAAGATCTTCGACGCCGTTCTCATACGCAGTTTCGATTGCTGACTGTATCAGCGCGGAGATTGACGAATTTCTCATTCGAGTGTGGATCGTACCGTTATCCATAACCACCAGGATGTAGTTGTCCAGCTCTGCGATTCCGTCCTCATCCATCAACACCAGTTTCCCGTTTTCCAGCATCTTTCCAAGTTTTGTGGTCGTCGTCATTTCACGATCCTCCCATACTTTTTGGCGATCTTGCGGTAGCTCATGCGCTTGCGTTCCACCGCTGCGTCGATCCGCTCCTGTCCCCAGTTGGCTGTGATGTCAACCGCCAGCCACAAAATGCCGATGATCCCCACGATCATCACAAACGCGCAGATTAGTCTGCCCATCTGCAAATACAACTCACTCAGTCCCATTTTTTCACCCTCTCATTCCATCCATCAGCAATCTAAAAGTTTCTATGCCTTTCGGCGTAACAAACGTCCGAATCCTGAAATCGCTTTTTTTGTTCTCAGAGAACCACTTTACATCAAACAGACCATCGTTCATGTGCTGCGAACAAGGTTTTAGAGCTCCATATTTAGTCCGGCAGAGATAACCATAATCAATTAAGCGTTTCACAAACGCCCTTTCCGGCACTTCAAGCAGCATTGCAGTTTCTCTAATGCCAGTATTCACACCATGATCTTTGGGCTTGTCAGCACAAGCTGCCTTCATATGTGTAAGCAGGTTCTGCGAAACAGCTGCGCAACTGATGAGTTTGAGCTTCTCGATTTCATCGTTGAGCTTCTGCATCTTGTCTGTCAGCTCACTCACTTTGGCGTTTGCAAGACGAATATTGCGAATCATCCTAGTGTCGGGCAGATTCCATTGATCTTCAAGATTGGAAATATAGAACCGTATATCACGTGCCTTCCTGGCACTATAACAACTCACACAGATACTCTTAGCCATGCCAAACGTGAGTTCATGATCGACAGTCTCATTCATCTTACTTTTCGAACTCGTGCTCTTTTTGGTGAGGTAATCCACACCCTCAACATATCCGCTTCGCTTACACATATCAGCAAACCATTCATTGTACGGGGTTGCGATTTCTAACTTCTCATGTAATTCGCGACAAGATACTGCCGGTTGCATTTCCTGATCCGGAAAAACATAAATCTCACACATTTTCTTTCTCTCCTTTATTCAAATATTTGTTGATAAAATATACCTGGCCTTTGCCAGTGATCTTGGTCGTTTTGGTCACGCGGATGTGTCCGTCTGGGCTGGCAACGGTGCTTTCTTTGATCTCCATCAGCCCCATTTCCATCGAGCGCTGCGACGGCATGTTTCTGGATGCGCCGCGCGAGATCAAGTAGCCATCCTGCCGGAGCATTTCAAACAGTCGCTTCTGGCCGACCTCCACACCGTTCTGCCGGATCAGCTTCGCAAGGTCGCCAATCAGGATGGAGTTATGAGCCGTGGACACCGCATCGGAAAACAGCACCTTGGGTTTGTCCTGCTCGACCTTCTGTTCCAGCGTCTTTCGCTGTTCGCGTTCGGTCTTGAGTTCCTGCAGGACTCGGATCATCACGTCGGGGTCGTTGAGCATCCGCTCGGCCATCTCCGGCGTGGCGTACATGCCATGCTTGCGGATGGTGGGGATGATCTCATCTGCAACCTTGGCCTGGAATCTTTCAGCCACATCGTTCTTGGCTTTCATCGCGAGGCGGTAAAAGACGTTCTCGGGGATGTAATCTGGTCTTTTACCACTTGTGGTAAAACCCATCTCCGCAAGATAACCGTCAACCCTGCTCCACCGGATGTTCTCATACTGTTTTCCGTTGATCGACTGTGTAGCAACAAACCCAAGCCCTCTTGCCACAGAGTCCAGTTTCAGATACGCCACACCATTCATCTCGTAGCAGTCAATGCCCTGGATCGTAATCGGTCTAAGCTCACTCATCTTCGTCAACCTCACAAATCTCCTCGATGCTGTATGGGATGTAGATTCTGCCGCACAGCTGCTCAATCACAACCAGTGCCGGTTCGATCAGGGCATGTACGATATCATTCTCTCCGCAGTGCAGGGCGTGAAGGTTCTTTTCGCTGATCGGGATCTGCACGGTTACATCCTCCTCGTCGTAGCCGCCGGGGATGCGCACGGAATAGGTCACTGCGATGCTTCTCATTTTCTCGCTCCTTTCGCGATCTGTTCTTCGATCATCTTTTTTACGACTGTCGCTAACATCTGCTCGTTGGTCAGCGGCGGGTCTTCCAACGATCCCACCCAGACACCATCCGGCGGGAATACGATGTACATCTTGCTGTTGGGGATGTGCATCTCGTCCAGGATCGCGTACATCTCACGCTGTCCCCAGGGCAGCTTCCCTTGCATCCTTGCCGATATGCTGTTATCGGATAGGTTCGTCCAGCGTGCAAGGTCGCCGGACTGCACATGCTGGCGGCGCATCTCTTTGCGCAGCTCGGTGTAGAGTCCTGATGCCATGCTATTTACCTCCTTTCTGCTCAGCATAGCGTTCCGCCAGCCCTCGCAAGCTCCATCCGAGGGAGTAACATGCGATGCCAATGGATATCACTGCCAAGATTGTGGATGCCATGTGTGCCTCCTTACATTGCAGATGTCGGTTCATTTTTCGCGAACAGATAATCAGGATTCATTTCCGGGAAAAGAAACTTGCACGTCTTTCTATATTCCGGATAGGTAAAATCCGTCGTTCCGTTCAGCTTGTTTACGACCGTCTTTTTGCTAATGCCAAGAAATTCTGCAAATTCTTGCTGCGTGATTTTGTGATCCTGCAATGCGTTTTTAAGGTTATCGTACATCATATCACCTCCATCCAATTACCTGCAAAGGTATTTTATGGTCTTAGTATATACCCATAAAGGTAACTTGTCAATAGCTTTTTTACCTTTTGAGGTAATTTTGTGCTTTACATTACCTTTGTGCGCGAGTATAATTAGAAGCAAGAGGGGAGGTGATTAGGATGACATTTTTAGACAAACTCAATCAGCTAATGGCCAGCCGTGGATTAAACCGCAGCACTCTTTCGAAAGCATGTGGAATCCCTTACACTACAATTGACGGATGGTACAAGCGTGGCTATGAAGGCTTGAAGGTTTCAACGCTGAAAAAAGTATCTGATTTCTTCAATGTGTCAATGGAGTATTGGTTGGACGCAGAAGAAGAGGACTACGGAGTAAAAAAAGAAGCTCCCGCCCCAATGGAGCGAGAGCTAACGTTGAAACAGCAACAGATCGCGGCTCTTATACCTTTTATCCCGGAAAAGATACAAGACGCAATTCTGGCGATTTGTGAAGAGACGGCCGATCAGAATGGGATTCACTCGGACATGCAATCGAATTCGAAGATTGTACAATCCCGAAAAGATGAATCCTGTTATGACGCCACCTCGGAAGAACATAGCGATTAACGTAAACAATATCTGGCTCGTCGGGGAACACGACCTCCCCGACAGTCGGGTATTCTATCAGATCAATGTACTTCATGGTTGCACCTCCTGTGTTTGCCTACATTCTACTCGTCAATACCTCGTTCGCGGCGCTGGATTCTGGCGCACTCGCGTTTGGCAACGGCAAGCACGCGGCGAAGCGCTCCGGGCGTAAGGCGATGCAGGATGGTAACAATACGGTCGATCAGTTGGTCAGAGTTCTTCATAATGGTGCCTCCTTGTTAAGTTTTCAATCTCTGACATGACCGTAGCACTGTTTACACAATGTTGCAAGCGTATTTCCCAGTTTATTGCATATCTTTATGTAATATTTATTACGGCAAACAAAATTCTACAAAAAAATGCCCCATCCGTGCGCCAACGCGGACAGGGCGTGCAGAAAACCACCACACAAGACGGCTTGTGCATTGTCATTATATCATAAGCCGCCTACAAACGCAAAGGAGGAACTATAATGGCAAGAGAGAGAATGTCCGAAGCATCGTGGAACGCAAAAACCAAGCGCTGGTGCTGCCGTGTCATGGTGCGCGGGAAGCGTCGCGCATTTTACTCGTCCATCGAGGGACGGCGCGGAAAAAGAGAAGCCGAACGCAAAGCAGAAGAATGGCTCGCGTCCGGCACCATGTCTCCCAAAGTCAAAGTGTCAACATTGTGGCACGAAATGCTGGATCACATCAGCAGCACGAAGGGCAAAGACAGCGAAACTTATAAGCAACGCGAAAAAATGGGGCGGCTGTACATTCTTCCTTGCATTGGTCAAAAGCGTCTCGAAGATATGCACCCCATCGATTGGCAAGACTGCATCGACATAACTTTCGCAAAATCAAAACGAAAAGGCAAGCCTTTAAGTGCAAAAACCTTGAAGGATGTCCGAGGGGCGCTGACTGGATTCAAAACATACTGCGAATCACGCGAAATATTCATAACATCCATGCGAACGATCACTATTCCGGACGATGCACCAGTCGGCCAAAGAACGATTTTGCAACCAGATGATTTACGGGCGTTATTCTCGGACCCAAAGCCTACAGCACAAGGGCAAGACAGACGAGTGCACTACTTGCATTTGTGGCGATTTTATGTCCTGACCGGAATGCGACCGGGCGAAGCGATTGCGCTTCAACGCAATGACGTTAGTACAGACGGCGACACGGTTAAGATTCAACGCAGTGTCAACACAGACAAAATTATTACCATAGGCAAAAACCGCAACGCTCAACGCAGTTTTATCCTGCCGGAGAGCGCGAAAAGTGTCTTACAAGATCAAGCGGAATATTTGCGGAAGCTGGGGATTATATCCCCTTATATTTTCCCCGGCAAAGACGGATCAATTGCATCTGAGCGTTCAGTCTATAAGGCGTGGCGGCGCTTTTGTGATGTGCAAGGTACGATAAAGTGCAGTTTATACGAACTACGCCACACTATGGTGTCTATCAACGCCGACGTGCCTGACGCGCTGCTAAAGCCGATGGTTGGACATAGCGCCAGAATGGACACGCGTGGAACATACGGCCACGAGGTCATAGGGCAGCGAGAGCGAACGGCAAATTTGGTGGAGCAGTCTTTACAAATCGCGCTTGGCTATGATGCCAAAAAGATGCCAAACGGATTCCAAAACAGATGAATCGGAGTATAATCAAATACAAGTTAGGCGGCAAAAAATCCCTGAATAATGGGATTTTGCAAAATGTATTTGGATTAAAGCAGTAGTTCGAGTCTACTGCGACCCACCAAGAAAAAACGCCTAAATTCAGGCGTTTTTTCTGTATTTTACAAAATTCAAAGCCAAAAAAGATGCCAAATAAAAAGAGGATGCCAATGGCACCCTCTTTCGTTATTTTAGTCGCCACAACTTGCGCATCAGAGAATCATATTCCTTCGGGCACACAATCCGCAGAGCTTCCAGATGTTCGTCAATGACTTGCATCGCCTTGTCATACGGAATCTGCGCCATCACCTCCTGAAACTCTGATTCGTAAATAGGCTCCTGCGGCACTGCCTTAATGGTCTGCGGCTCCGCCTGGACATTTTCACCGTTGAGATGATCTCGCACAATCTTCAGCGCCGCCAGCCGCATCACCGCGTCATAAGTCGTGTCGCCATTGGCCAGTGTGTGCATGGCCTGCTCGATCTCCTGCATGTCCATGCGATCACCTGCCTACAGCTTCCGCGCCATTTCGAGCAGTCGTTCGATGGTTTGGCGGTCAGTTCCCTGAACGCCGTCTATCATGCTTTCCAAAATGTCCATGATGCGCTGCTTGCCGTCCGTCCGGGAGTAACCGTCGTCACGCGGATAGCGGTCAGTCCTCCAACCTCCGTCATAGCGCTCAGCCGTGCCAGAGTATCTGCCCATGGAGTCGCGTCTGCGACGAGCATGGCTGTATTCGCTTCCATCGTCAGCCAAAAGCTCGATTTTGTCGATGTTTTTAATCGTGTCCGTCAGCTTGTGCACCGTTTCGAGGTCGCCGCTGGACAGATTGCCGCGCTTGGCATAGCCTTCCAGCTCTTCACAAAGCATCTCACGCAGCTTGTACATATCCCTCATCGTCGTTCCTCCTTTCTTATGCTACTCGCTCGACGATCAGGTTTGCGTTGGCAACACTAATCGCCTGCGTGCTGGTGTTTTCTGCTGCAATCGTCAAGCAGCAGCCGCGCGGAACCTCGATAAATGCCGCCACATAGACGTTGCCGGCATTGCCGACCGCTGCCGGCACAAATATTGCCGTCGCACCGTTCAGTGCTTCACCATTGACAGCCAGCGCGGCCGAGATTGCTTCCACCGTGCCACCCGTCGGAATCGAGATGTTGGCGCCAAAGGACACCTTAAACAGCGCCCTACACTGCTGCGTCAGTCCGCGCAGCGTGACAACGCCCGCACCCTCTCGGTGTACGATGCAAGGCTTGTTATTGGTGACGGCAGTCTCCGTCAGCGGAACGTTTTGACCAGCTGCGACGGTTACAGTCGTCGCATTGGTATACTCTGCCATAATAATTGCTCCTTTCTAAAAACAGCGGCGGGACGATTGCCCCGCCGCGTCGCTTCATTATCCGCATGGGGCGGACCATTTTCGTGGGGTCACGAAAAAGGTGTTACTTTGTTTTTAGGCACAAGTGCCGCAGGTGCCGTATGCCGCCTGAGTCGCCCACGGATTGCAGGTGATGTAGGCAGGAGTCGGGCACGGACGCAGCGTCTGCACAAGGTACTGGCTCTGCGACGCCAGGGATCCGGTCAGCTGCGCTGCAAAGAGCTGCTGATTCTGTTCAGCAATTTTTGCATCCTTCGCTTCGATCCGCTGGGCAGTGAGCGCGTCGAGGATTGCACGCGCATTCTGATTCTGGTTGTCGATCAGATCACGGGTGCTGTTCTGTACGACGTTTCGGGTTTCGCAACCCTGCTGCGCCATGTCATAGCGCACCTGGGCAATCGCCGCACGATTCTCGCAGCAGCATTCCTGGCTCTGCATCTGCATCTGGAAGAGGGTCTGCATCAGCGCAGCCTGCTGGTTGGCGCGGGACAGTTCAGCCGCCTGGAAGCCGCTGCTCATGTTCTGGTTTACTCCCGCAAAACCCTGAAGCATGGTCGTGTTCTGTGCATAAAAACCGTCACACAGGCCATTGTTTACGTTGTCCAGCTTGCGTTCGATATTGGCAAAATCGGAGGTGAGCACATAGCCGTCCACAACCCCAGCACCGCCGCCGTTGCCAGCAAAGCCGCCTCCAAAGCCGTTATTACCCCAACCCAGAAATACAAAGAGGAACAGGATGATGAGGAACCACGCGCCGTTGCCATCGCCGAAGAAGCCATTGCCACGGTTGCCGTTGCCAGTTACCGCCGCGATGTCAGCAGGGGTCATTTCAGAGGTAGTCAAAGACATTATTTTTTCTCCTTTCACACCTTTTTATCCACAAATGCGGCCGCATTTTGTGTTAATTGTTGAATGTCATTTGCAGAAGTGATATAACATATTTGCACGGAATCTTCCATTTTCACACCTCTGCAGAAAGGTATCGCATGGCATGGGCGATGCCTTTTCTGTTTTTTGGGAATTATTGCAGCAAGGAATGAAACATCTGCGCCGCCTGCTGCAACTGATTCAACTGCTGCTGCGACATTTTTCCGGATTGCAGCAGCTTTTCAACCTCTTTTTGCGGATCACCCTGAAAATTTTGTCTGAACAGATTAAACTGTTGCACCATCTGTTGGAACTGTCCCAGCCTGCCGGGCATCTGACCACCAGCGAGCGCCTGAAAAAGCGGGTTAGGCATTTACGACTTCCTCCTTTGTAGGCTTTGGCATCAGCGCGTCCACACGAGCGGACAGCGCATCCAGTTCGGCGCGGGTCACATATTGTTCAGCAGGCGCCACTGGGGCTGCTTGCCTCGGCGTGGTTGTGCGCTCGGTATAATCCAGCACGCGCATGGACGGCATACCGGACGCATCGACGGATTTGATATAGATTGTCTGGCTCTCGCTGTCCCACAATGGGAGCGTGTTGCCCGGCGCCATCAGGTAACTCTTGGCTCCGGTTTCGCCCTGCACCCAGATCATGCCGGTCTGGGGAGGCTGCTGCACCGGCTGCATTGCCGCCTGACGGAGCTGTGCAAGCTGATCCGGCATCGGCTGCGGTTGGTAGTAACTGCCCGGCTGATAATAGTTCGGCATACCCGGATATCCAAATGCCATAAATTACCCCTCCTTGTGCCAGTAGTAGATCGGCACTTCTGCGCCGCTGTCCCAGCTGTCGTAATAGTTCCCATCTTGCACGGCAACGACGTGGTCGGACAGTGCAAGCACATATGTGCCCTTCGGATGCTCTTCACAAAAATTTGCGACGGTGTAACAGGTGTCGCAATCTTCGCGGACAAAATCGCGCTGGTATCCGTGCTTTTTCAAATAGCGCCCCCAAACGTGGTTGGCGTTTGGGAGATCGCAGCGGGCAAAGCCCTCGACGGTCAGTGCCAGATACACCTGATCCCAGCTATCCCCGGTGGCAATGGTGCAGGCACGGACGGCGCAATCCCCAACCGATTTGCCCTGCGGGTTGGGGTTATACGGCATCCATCTTCCCAATTTGACCACCTCCATCTGGTTTAATTGTAAAAAAAAAGCGCCCCCTGCACGATGTCATGCAGGGGACACTTCGGTGTCAAAAATGGGACATTTTAGGGACGCGCTATTCTTCTTCGGCTCGCGCGGCGGTGATCCGTGCGAGCATTGTGTTATTTAGAGTTGGCCAGTGGCCAAGCGGGCCAACTTATTAGACGCAACATATCCATTGTCTATGATCGCGGCATACAAAGCCCGAATTTCATTGGGTTTTCCGGAGGAAAATGTGATCGTTCCGCGGCTTGTGACGACGATGAATCCGCACGCCGCATTAAAGCCCAGCTCTTTTCAAATATCCTCATACTCCATGGGGATTTTGTTTCCGTTTTTTATTACGTTTTTCATTTTTTAATTCTCCTTTGCGGCGGTGATCCGTGCAAGCTGGTCGGTCAGGACAGCGTATCCCAGCAATATCTGGGTGTAATCAGGTGCCTCACGAGCATTTCCCACCTCACCTGCATCGTATTCCCAATTTTGGATGCTGCGGCGCGGGATGCCGTAAACGACGGAAAAGATGACCTGGGACATCCCGGTGACGCTGCGGATCGCGGCGACGCCGCCGTGCGCCATGATGAAGATCGCATGCAGCACGCGGGCGATGGTGTCCGTGTCGCCATCGCCGGGCTCGCCCATCCAGTTCTGCCAGGCGTACTCGGCGACGTACAGGTCGTGCTGCTCCGGAGTGTACTCCAGAGCGGAAAGCCAAGCCCTGCGGAAATCAGAAAAAGTCATCATAAAATTGTCCTCCTTTAGTCCCACATATGGGCAATGCAGTAATCTTCCCACTCTTTTTTCATCGCCGTGATGATGTCTGCCCAATACTGACGATCATCCGGGGCATGGTCATCATAGATGATCTTCTCAAGCGTTTTCGTCCCGATGCTGCTCTTGATGTAGTGCTCGGAGTAGACATAATCCTCTGCCAGCAGGTAGGCGTTGGCTCTGGGGTACATCCGGCAGATCAATGCCACGTCAACGGTGGGTTTGTTCGGCAGGATTCCGTCCCCGCGCTCCATTGCATCATTAAACTTATCGCGGTAATTTTCCCACGTCGTCATTGCCGCGCGGATCTCTTTCACGCCTTCGATGCCGTCAACCCTGCGTTGGTATTCAGCCTCTTTTTCTGCTTTTTCGCGGAGGTACGCCATAATTTCAGGCTTGCGTGCCTTGACGGCTGCACACGCTGCATCCACATCTGCCTTTCTCTTGGTCTCGGCGAAAAATTGCAGCCGTTCTCCATCTTCTGCGATGCTGATGCGTAGCGTGCTGATGATGTCTTTGATGCTCATTTCGTTGTAGTTTTTCATTTTTTATGTCCTCCTTATATCAGTCCTTGATGATCGGGAGCGCCGTATAGTGGAGATGTACGCCGTCGTACCAGTTGATGCAGGGTTTGTTGTCCCGGTGATAAAGCACTTCGTAAAGAAAGCAAGGCTTTCCGTTAATTGTAACCAGTACCCGGTCGAATCTGTCCTTCCGCGGCTCGAAGAACTCAGGGATATCAACCGTTATCGGCTCTGAGTAGACTGCTTCGTCGGTCTGGGTGGTGGTGTAGATGGTCTGCTTTTCGTGGGCGAGGACTCCGTAGTTTGCGTAGATGGTGGTTTTCATTTTTTGTTCCCTCCTATCTCTTACCTTGTCTATATTATAGCACCCATTGAGTACAACGTCAACACCTTTTTGAAAAAACCCTATCCCCAAAACAAAAAAAATTGGGGCAGGCCGAAGCCCACCCCAACATCATACTCGCTTGAGCAAATCATCCACCCGACAGGTCACAATCCGCTTGATCTGCCGCGGCGACATCTGCGGACGCA
>ERZ1035014.153-NODE-153-length-36995-cov-497.279426_pt1 | contig 36995 bp, 69 predicted proteins | sample MGYA00520620_ERZ1035014 | MGnify/ENA primary metagenome ERZ1035014 (study PRJEB33766, sample SAMN09781744) | gut metagenome | biome: gut microbiome | host: Homo sapiens | place: Madagascar | study: EMG produced TPA metagenomics assembly of the PRJNA485056 data...
GGTGTGACACCAAGATGAAATGTCCATATGTCACACCAGACAATGCCCGTTACCATGGGGGGGATTACTTCAGCTTCTCGATTCTCTGCCTAGCTATCTTCTTTAGATATTCTTTTTCAATCATTCCTGCATCAGCTAACCTGTGACAGTCTTTGCATAAGCATATAAGGTTATCGTCATCCAACCATAGCTCTGGCTTATCCTTCAGCTTCTCTATGTGATGCACTTCAATGTTACGGTAGTTATATATACCTTTGTCTTTACATACTTCACATAGATAGTTTGCATCCTCTCTTACCTGCTTGCTCTTCTCGGTCCATGCACTCTTGCTTCTCATCCTTGATTCTTTATAGCTATACTTGTACTTCTTCTTTTCTACGTGGCAGACATAACCTTTCGGATGTATCTTCCCACATCTACTACAAGAATAATAGCCTTGTGCCATTACTTAACTCTCAGCTTTTGCCCTGCGTAAATGATGTTCGGATTGCTGATACCATTCATAGCCTGTAGCTTCTGCCATGTTGTGCCATATCTGGATGCAATACCTGACAATGTATCTCCACTCTGTACCGTGTAATATACTGCCTGAGATGCACCTAGCTTCTGGTTTACGATATTCTGAATGGTATTATAGTCATACCCTGCCTGTGCCAGTCTGTTCTTACGGTCATTACCGTCTCCCCACTGTCCAGCAATTACCTCGCTTGCAATCTGATTATTTGACTTTCTGACAGGTGCAGCCTTCTTGTTTACGATGCCTTGAATAACATTGTAGTCATATCCTGCTTGTGTAAGTCTATTCTTGCGATCTTCGCCATTTCCCCAAGCTCCTGCAATCACCTCGTCTGCAATCTGCTCGTTACTCTTTCTGACAGGTTCTGTTGTGTTACCTCTTGAATATCTTGAAAGGTCTGCATACATTACATTCTTGTCTAATGGCTTAGAAGTGTATTGCTGAATTGTTCCAAATTGAGAAGTGTTTGTACGCTGTGTTCCGTCATTCATTCCCCAATTAGCCACCCATTTGTCGAATCTGTCATTTAAACCATTTACATATTGAAGCCATGAGCTAGAAGTGTAAATGCCTGCGTAATATCCTGCGTCTTCAATCATTTTGCAGAACTTGTAGCAGATTGGAGCAATGGTTGCATTTGAGAACTTGAAGCCATGATTTCTCTTATAGCCGTCTGCGTCTTCCATATCAAACCATACACCAACCTTGATATCGTTCTTATATTTTGCGATTGCATTAAGAACTCCTCTTGCTTCTGCTTCTGCCTCTGCCTCATTTAGAGCGTATGAATAATGGTAAACACCAAATGGAATGCCTAGCCTTTTGCACTCATTCACGTTTCTTTCAAATTTTTCGTCTAATTGAAAATGACCCCATCCAACTCTAATAATTACAAACTGTCCTTTATATGGTTCTAAGTTGATGTCGCCGTTGTGCTCGCTAATATCAATACCGTACATTCTTTATTCCTCCTTTATTTTATCTTTTCCTCTAGTCCTTTTATTCTTTCCTCGTGATCATCCTTGTACTTAAACAGCGTTTTTACACGCTCCGAAACAAGAACGAGCTGTTCTGATACTTTTTTTAGTTGTTCAGTCTTTTCGCCATTTTCTGCCATCATCTTTTTTGTTGTGTCACAAAAATCGTCCAGTTTCACATTGATTTTTACGAAATTTTTTTCAACATCCAACTGTCGATTCTTTTCTCGCTCTGCCTGTTCTTCCTGACGCTTTTTGCCACCTGCAAAGGTGTTGATTAACGTACATGCCAGTGATGTCAAGGAAATAAGTAATGCGATGCTTACACTTGCTTCAGGAGTCATTTATTCCACCTTTTTATAATTCGCCGAACTAATCTGTAAACATGCTCCAATGCACGTTCCAATTGCCGAAATAGTTCCTGCAATTGCTTCTGCATAATCCCATCCCCAGATTTTGCCGAGCGTGATAATTAAAGCTGAAAATGCGTTCGTTCCAACAAGTGCAACCCATTTCAATTTGTCATATGTTTTATTAGAAAATACCATATTTTACCTTCTTTCATAAGTAAATTATACTATAATTATCGACAAAAAAAAGGGATTTTATGCCCTTTTTCGTTGCCTTTATTTTATCTTTTTTGCTCTATAATGATTTTTCCTTTTTCCGCCTTCACAGTGATTTCTTTTTCGGGATCAATACCAGATTCCTTCACAATCTTTTTTGATACTGTCGCAATATACGTGTTGATCTTTAAATCACCACCGACAGTTCTGTACTTCATTTTGTTAAGTTTAGCCATTGTTTACCTCTCTTTCATCGTTTAAATAATCAAACTCTTTCAATAATTCATTCTTTGTTTTCTCGAATTCTGATTCAATTTGCTTTTGTACATCAATCTTAGTTTGTTTAAACCACTTCTTTTTGAATTTCTTAACTGATTCTCTGTATGTCTCTTCACTGTAATCACATGATTGCCACCATTCTAAATCGTGTAGCAAATCAACTAAATCATTCATCATTGCATTTAATTGTGAATCATGCATCTTGCCTGCATATTCATATTCAATGCGACTATACATATAGTTATAACTTCCACCACTCATTCTCAATCCTCCACAAATAAAATTTGTTCACTTTCAACGCAAAATCTAGCGCCATCGCCAAACTGGACATCATAAAGTATAGGCTTTACATAATGATCTTCGCTTATAACGCACACATGAATCACTTTGCCAATCTGACCGATATAATCTTTTTTAAGCTTTCCTGTACTACTAATCAATTCATATTCGTATTTATCATTAAGACACAGTAATCTAGCTTTACGCATTATTCCGTTACCTCACATTTTGCTAGGATATCTCCAATTATTTCATTATCATCAATGCCTTTAAAATATCCTTTTTCCTTCATCCCGTTTAAAGAATTAAATACTTTAAAACTGTATACATCTGAATAGCATTCTAATAATTCTTTTTCAAATTTAGTTAGTTTGTATGTTGGTTTTATATGTGGCTGCTTTAGCCAATCTTTTACCTTATTGTGACATCCTTTTTGAATAAGCTTAAAGTCACAGTCATTGCAGTTAGTTTTATGGCATAGCTTAGGCCTTCCCTTGACTACCGCTAAACTATCCAGGCAATTCTCTAGAATTTCATCTTTGTAATGATCGAGATTAGTTTCTTCTCTTTGTTCTTCATCAAGCCATCCTAATTCTTTACATTGTTGAATAATTGCCTGTAACTCATTTACGTGAATGGTATTAAAGGTTTGATAAATTATTATTTGTTTACCATCCAAATAAAATATAACTGAATCATTCGGTCTAGAACATTTATTGTATCTGTAAGTATCATTTACTCCATCCATGGTATATTCTTTTTTAAATTCATACCCTAATTGCTCAAACATCTCTTTTGCATTCATTATATCGACCTCAATCTACAATCTTTCTTCCACAATTTGGACAATACTTTGGTTTGAAATCAAAGTAATATCCTTCTCCATCATCTTCACCATTCACATACTCTTTATACTCAATTAAAGTTAATCCACAATGTGAACATATAAATTCTTCCGTTGAATCATATGTAGACCCGTTGGTACACGTTTCTTCTTCTAACCATCCAAGTTCCTTTAACTGTTGTTGAATTGCTTTTAATAAAGCTTTATTTATCGTATATGCTTCATAATCATCATACAATTCAACTTCTTTTTCTGTTAAATTAAACGTGATTTCAAAGTAATGAAACATTCCTTTTAGTTCTTTTTCATATATTATTTTTTTTGAATCTAAATTTCTCTTATATCCTAATTTTTTAAACATTTCTTCTGCATTCATAAATAAATTCACCTCCTAATTCATCTATTTGTTTTTGAATAGCTAATATCTCTTTGATACTTAAAATATATGGGCAGCATCCACCTTTTGGGCCAAAGTAAATAGCGTCATATGTTTTATCCTTTAAATCAAACTGTAAAGTTCATATCCTTCATCTGCTTCACACCAAGTATCTTGCCATACACTATCACCATCAGACACAAGTATTTCTTCATCAACATCAGGTAATTCACAATTAAGTATGCCTTCTTCATCAAACGTAAATGGAATCCACTCAAATGATTCTGCTTGATTAACTAACTCCTGTAATGTTCCGTATGGGATAAAATAAAAATCACGTAAATATTTCTGAGTGTGATATCCATCACCGCTTTTATCTAGTACTATATTACCGATTTCACTTAATGCTTTTTTGTATTTATTCATATGCCTTTAACCTCCTATAGTTGGGCAAATACAATCCCATTCATAATCATCAAACTCAACTTCTTCATCCTTTGTAATTTCTCCGTCAATGATTTCAATAATTTGGTTGAACTGCATTCCTCTTTCAAACGCATGAATTCTCATGTCAACTCCGTATTTTTTACAAGATTGTAATAATTCTTCCGCACTAATACCCCATGCGAATTCTGTTTCGAGTCCAATTGTAGTTTCTTCTTCATCTTCCAAGTCATCAAAATAGACATGCGAATCAACGACAAATCCTCTATACGTTCCTTTAATCCAACATCTTTCGCAGTCGATACATCCTAAATTATCCATCTTTAAAGGTTCTAATTCTTGCCCTATATATGTAACTGGACTTAACCCTTCTAAAACAAATTTTGTTAAATCCTCTTTTGTACCTCTTACTCTTAAAGTTCCTCTGCACCAATTAGGCATATATAGTTAACTCCTCTCTAAGCTCATTTATAGCTTGTTTAACTTGTTTTAAATCTAAATCTACATTAGAAACTAAATCTGCCATACGATTGTTAGAATAGCTCTGTAAAGCCGATTCTAGCGTTGTATGGTATGAGATAGGCTTTTGTACGTCTATCTCATTCCCTTCTTTATCCTTACCCTTTACGAACGTTACAAGGGCGAATGAACCACCGCTAGAAATGATTGCATAATTGTTTTGTAATCTAATCATTTTCTGTCTCCTTCGCTAATTCTTCAAAACTAATTTTTCTTCTTTGAACAAGTTCTTTCATCAACTGTTTAAGTTCCATCTGGTCCTCTATCTTTTTTAAATGACTGTGTTTGTCATAACCACCAGCCAGTGATTGCAAGCCCACTATGGCTATTGTTATTTTTGGATTTTTACTAAATCTTAACTTACTTTTGTCACCGAATACTTCTCGTAATTTAACAGTTAAATCATTAGCTCTATTCTTAGACATTTTTAGTCCTCCGCTTTCTCTCTAAATGTTTCATATTGGTATCCTCCGACTTGTTCAAACATATCCATGTACATACTTAAAATGCCAATATTCATAATTGACAATAGAAGAGTGATAACCAATGCAACTAGCAACCATGCTTGGGCAGTTCGCTGCGTGATCTTCTTATGCTTCTTTGAATGAGAATTAAATTTATAGACATTCAATTGATCGTTCGCGATCTTATCAGCCTCTTCAATCTTTTCTTCTAGTTCTTTAATATAGGCATCTTTTTGTGCCTGCGTTAATTTAGCCATTTTCTTTCACCCCATCATCGTTAACATCCCAAAAGTCCACACTTGTTACAACTTCACCATGCTTTGTTTGTAATTCTATAATTCGTTGCTCTAGTTCTTTTTTTTGATATTTAAGCGTTCTGATTCTTCTTCTGTATTCTTCATATTTGAAGATACATTTTGTAGCTTTGTCCTGTTCTTCCTGCACTCTTTTAGCAACTAGAATGCTGTATAGAATTAATGTGATTCCACCACCTGCAAACATTCCGCAAATAAAATATGCAATTGTTTCTTTTAATTCCATGATGTTTTTTCCTCTAATCTAGAAATAAGAATGTGAGATTTGTTGCGTGATTGAAGAAATAAGCATTGCCTACTCTATAGCCTGACCGCTCATCAGCTTCTGTGATCAATATTGTAAATCCTAAATCATCCACATTTGTGATAATTCCTTTTTTCATGTATGTATCATTCGGAAAAAGTCTGACTCTTCTTCCTTTGTAATTTTCTTTGTTATATTCCATATATTTATTTCTCCTTCGCTGTCTTTTCTATAACCAATCTCATATTGATTTCTGCTAATTCTTGGATTCTCTTTTTAGCTTCTAAATCCATGTACGTTTCTAAATCGATTGAATTAAAATAATCATCCATATTGCTTAATCCGTATTTCTCTTGTTCTTCTTTAGTGAATGTTAGGTCGTTTTGATTATGTCCTTGTTCATCAAGCACAAATTCATAATCTCCTTCGGTAGAGCCACCGTTCTGCAAATTCATATATTGGATGTTTCCATCATCATCTAAATACAATCTGTCGTGTTGGTCAGTTCCTACAATGTGAATATATCCTGTTTGTTTATCTCTTACATAAATAAGAATTGCTTTTAAATAGTTAGGGTTGTACATCTTAATATCCTTCTTTCAATCTTTCTTTATCAATCCATCCTCTTATGAAATAACGGCCATAATCCTTTTCAATATAACATTGTCCTTCTTTTCCAGGAATCTGAGCAAACTCATAAATTTCAACATCAATTGCTCTAAAGAAAGCTTCAACTTCTTTATGATCAAGTAACACGTGTTTGATAAACTTGAAACCATCATCTGTTTTGAAACTAATATTTACAATTGGTTTAAATCCATCTTTATATTGAACTGTTTCATAGCCAAAAATATAAAATTCAGTGATCATTAGAATTCCTCCTACTTTCTATTTCTTAGCAGCAGTGCTTTTCTTCCCATTCTGCAATTTCATCCGCATCATCAATGATTTCGCCATCTTCGCATACTAGCAATGTTTCACGTGAATCATAATCAACAATCTGATAATTGTTAGGTAATTCATCTGCCCATAAGTCAACGCCAAATAATTCAACGTTAAAATCATCCTTAAATAAAACGTTCGCAACTTCTTCCACGATTCCTGAATTTGTAAAACTGTGATAACCAATATGTACTTGTTTCATGTTGTTTTTCTCCTTTTTTAACTTATTCCCCGATTTCAATTTCAATTTCATCTTGTGAAGGTTTAGGCTGGATGTAAAGGCATATACATAAGCTTTCGCAAACTTCACTATCGCCGTAGAACTCACCATCACAGCAATGAACAACAGATAGTTTACAGTTGCCCCCGCTATTGATAAAATATGAATCTTCGTTGTAAGGATATACATAACCAATATATCCATCAAAAGCTAAGATAGTTTCTTCTAAGCTTAAGCTTGATTCATATTGATACTTGTTTTCGTTCCATTTCAATTCTAACATTTTATGTTCCTCCTTATTTCAATACATTTTTCCGCATTTCGTTTCTTTTTGAAACATTTAAGCATTAGCATATTGCCTGCAATTCTTCCATATACTTTGTGATCAATGCCATGTATGATTTTCTGTCTGGCTTTTCTTCATGTCCATAGTTTACAGTGATTTGCATCGCATTCAGCTTTTCCACGATCTTACAAGCCTTGTTGATTTTCTCTGCAAATTTCTTTGTTTCTTCGATGTTCTGCGTCCCACAAGCTGACCAGTTCACACAAAATGTTATTACTTCTGCACCAAAGCTTGAATTTTCATAAATATTAACTGTTCTGCCTTCCATAATTTCATTTACTGCACTCATAAGTGCTGAATATTCTCTGCTGTTCATGTTTGTCATTTTCTTGTCCTCCCTATTATCTTGTAGCTAAAATATTGTAGAAGTTATCCTTATCATACAATTTTTCAATGAACTTTTCTGCGGCTTTCTCTGTCTTGAATGTTCTCTGTTTTGTAACAATTTCTCCGTTCTTCTTAATTTCTTGCCATACGATTTCAGTCATGTTCTTTTTTCCTTTCTATTTCATCCAACATAAGTTATATTCCTTGATTAACTGCTTTGCCTGTCTAACTGTAAAGTCAGACTTTTTAATTCCAGTTTCACCATTTCTATTTAGAATCTGTAATGCTAATTCTTTGATTTCTTTTGTTGTCATGTTTTTTTATCTCTCTTTCTTTTTACATTATTATTATAACACTATAATATAGAAAGTCAAACGTTTTCATGACATTTTTTGGCAATTTTTTTTGGTAAAAAAAAGACTAGGTTTTCCTAGTCCGTAATCTGTTTTTTTAATCTTCCATCCAATCTAATCTTTGACCACAGTCACTACAATATAGACTTTGATATGATTCTTCTTTGCATTCATCCTCATATCCTAAAAAGCTTGCACAATTTGGGCATTCATATACTTTTTTTTCTTCGCCATGTATTACATCTGTATATAATATCGGTTTTTTTGGTGTTTCTTTGTCTACTAGCGATTGCAATGCTTCCAAGCAATGCCTTAATAGAGGACGTATTGAAGCAACTGTATATCTTGAACATTTTGGATCAAGAGTATATTTTTTTACAATTTCAAGTTTATCCTGATAATTATTCATTATTCAACCTCGTTCATAGGGATACATCTATTTTCAAATTTCTTGTATGCATCAAGATACCATTCTTTTTTGTCTCCATTGTATGTAAGTTCATAATACATTCCATCATGTAAATCCGTACTCATTAGATACTTCCAGTTTTGAAGTGTCTTACACTTCCATACAAAGTAAGGCTCTTTCTGTGTTAAACCTATTTCTTTGTCGCTCTTATCTAGATATTCTTCGACATATCTTCTAACAATTCTTTTTGCAATAATATCCATGTTCATAATTTTATTTTTTTCCTCCTTTTTTCTGTACACCTCCAGTTTTGTATTTTCTGCGGTTTTTTTCCTCTTTCAAACATTTCCACATGTCATTCATCCTCAATCCGTTGTTCTCATAAAATACTGTAAGTCATCACCATCAAAATGGTCATACATCCACTCGTCAGCCTTGCGCCATAGCTCGTCATACATTTCAGCAAGTCTGTCATTCTTTCTGTAGTGCTCTGCGATCTTCCAGTTAAGGACCATCACAAGCTCAGTCATGTATTCAATGTTGTTCTGCCATGCATTGAACGCTCTGCAATATGTGTCTCGAATTGCAGGACCACCGAAATGGTCTGCAATGCTGAAGTCCTCATAGAATGTTGTGCGTGGCTTATATCCTGTCATTGCTTCGATATTCCACATTTTAATTGTTCCGATATTAATTGTTTCCATGTTTTTTTTACCTTCCTTTTTGTGTGCCCACACTTTAGGCGGTGGGCTTGCCTTTATATCATTAATTCATTGCCTGCACTTGGCTTGCGCTGAAGAAGCTTGCTTTTTTCATGAACATTCTTTTTTGTTCTTCAGTCATCCCTTCGCTATTTTCAGTTTCCTTTGATACGCATTTCCAGATGTGGAACTGTGCAACAGCTTTCTCGCCTTTCTTTACACAATAGCCGAGCTTTTTCCATGCTTGGAATGTATGAATATCTTCCGGTTCATCGAGCATCGTTTTGTTGCCGTTTTCGTCCTCAACCTCAAACTGTCTGCCTGTTGTTCCGATCTTTCCATTTTTCATAAGTTCAACTGCTTCATTGAAAATAATTTGTGCGTTTGTCATGTTTTTTTCTTTCCTTTCTTTTTTTCCTTTTGCATTATTATAATATCATAATATATACATAATTACAATACTTTTTGGCGCATTTTGTTTCTTTTTGAAACATTTAACCGTTTAAAATATCCATGAGCCTTGAATCCTGCGCTTTGTTCTTTCTTCTATCTTCACCACTTACCAATACAGGAAGGCACATCTCAATAATACGGCTGTATATTCTGGCTTTGCTTGTATCTTCTGTATGGTACATGTCTGAATACTTCAGATTCGTGGTTATGATCATCGGCTTTCCGCTTCTGTATCTCGCATCAATAATGTTATACACCAACTCGTTTACGTACTCCGTGTTTCGCTCAATTCCCAGATCATCAATAACTAAAAGGTCAAACTCGTTAAGGCTGTCCAGATATTTCTGCTTCCCTTCATACATGCCCTGCAATGTATTGATGATACGTGCAAAATTTGTCACAAGGCACGGCACGCCATTGTCAATCAATTCATTTGCAATGCATGAAGCAAGAAACGTCTTGCCTGTTCCAACACCACCAAAAAGAATAAGTCCTTTTCCTGCTTCTCTAAACTCGAAAAACCGTTTGGCATAATTCTTGCACATGTCGCTAGCCTTCTTTGATTTCTGGTCATCGTGATCAAATCGGCATTTCTGAAGCTCTCTGTCTGGAAAGCCTGTGTTCCTATATCCTTCAATTCGCGCCAGTCTGTCCTGCTTTTTTTTCTCTTCTTTCTTCCTGTCATTTTCAGCAACCAAGCACGAACACATTACAGGAACATATATCCCGACCGCCGACATCCATTTTCTTCGTGGCTCATTGCATTTTCGGCAGTGAATCATATTGTCTTTGATGTATTCAGTGCTTTCATCGCAATGTTCTAACATCCTCTGGATTGCTTCTTCTGTTGGCTTTTCATTTTCAATGATATCTTGCATGTTTTTCATAGTTGTAGTCCTTTCTTTTGCTTCTATTTGAAACTATTTGCCGTAAAACATAGCCATGAGTTCTTCTTGAGACTCATAACCATTCTGGTCGTATTTCTTTTGTTGTTTATCCTGCTTTGTATTTCCATCCTTCAATGGGAAGATACCTTGCCAATTATTAGTGATTGACTGATTTAGAATAGCGATCTTTGCATCGTCTGTATTTCCTATTTCATCAAGTTTCTTTAACATAAGTTTAAGAGCATACTCTGTCATAGGTTTCTTGATAAATGATCTCATCTGTAAGAATGCTTTCAACGCATTCTGTAAATCTTCATTTTGTGTGTACTCTGCAATCTGTTCATCATACGATTTCGACTTGCTCTTTCTTTCTTTCTTACTTAATGTATTATTAACTGTATTATTATCTGTATTACTTTCTTTCAGATTTTGAATATCAGCATTACAATTTTTTATATTCTGCCTTTCAAAATTTGAAAGTCTGCTTTTCAATTCTCGTTTTCTTCCGTCAAAGTTTTGCACGTAAATATATCCACAATCAATCAGTTTTCTAATAGCAGTTGACACTTTTGTTTTGCTGCATTGGCAAAACTCAGCAAGGTGTTCATTGCTTGCATAGCATCCTTTTTCTCCGTTGTCTAGGCTGTCAATTTCCGTAAGAATAATCTTTTCTAGCGCATTAAGCCTAGTGTCTAGCCACACTTTCTTTGGAATCCATACGCCCTTGAAGTCTCTGCTTTCGTTCATGTTTTTGCTTCCTTTCTTTTCTGTATCATCAATCATGTGATTACCTTTCTAACGAAAAAACTGCACAGCTTTAATAGTTTCGCACCCTATCAAGCCATACAGTTCTCATATCTATTCAGTTGTTTACCCACTCAGCAGGTGCGAACTACTGAACAGACATTATAGTTTATTACTACTCTTTAATTTTATCATCATAATGTGATTAAGTCAACACATTTTGCCGACTTTTGTTTCTATTTGAAACTTATTGATGTCTTTACTCGTAACGATGCTGATTGTGTACTCTGGATATTTATATTCAAACAGTTTTTGCTTTAACCGAAAAACGTCCGTAATTACCGCTGTAGAGCCTTTTACATCTTCGATGATAGTTATATCACCATCACACAAGATGTACCTGAAATCGGCTTTATAAACGGTTTTACGCCATGTCTTGCCGTTCTTTCTGAACGATGGTAACAGCTCAAAAGAAGGCTGTAATTCCAACCCCCTTATAACCCCTGCACGTTCCAGAATCTTCAACTGTGCATACCGTTCAGCTTCAAGCTTTGAGTCAAACTTAATTCCATCAGCAACAGTCTTCGTGTTGTGATATTTTCTGTACAAATAAGTCACCTCACAGATAGTTTTTCCCGAAAATGTCAATGAACTCGCTTGTAGTCCATCCATACTCGTCCATCGCTCTTTCCTGTCCAAGCTTTTTCAGATGCATATTAAATTCATGCCCCTTTATGTTATGCACGCCGTATGTACTCATGTTGTGATCTTCTGGCTTGATGAACACCACCAGACCATATTTGATTGATTTTTTGCGGTTGGCAGTGCCGAAAAAAATTTCATGCCTGACAGTTCCATGTACCCGTTCTGAATAATATCTGTAGCAGTGTTCCTTCGTTAAGAACATGCCACTTTTCATGATGCAGAACTCTTTATTCGTCATTTAAAGTCCTGTACTTCCAAAACCTTGCGAACCTCTGTCTGTATTTTCATCCAATGAATCACATAAATTGATATCCTCATAAAGCACTGGAATAATAACCAACTGTGAGATTTTATCGCCCGCATGAACCAGATAGTTTTCATCAGAATGATTATACAACTTTACCATAATTTCGCCTGTATATCCTTCATCAATCAATCCTGTTGATGTGATGCCGTGATTGACGTTCAAACCACTTTTAGAAACCAACAGCCCTGCCGTTCCTTGTAGCAACTGAACATGCAATCCAGTATGAAATAAAGCACTACTGTGTGCCTTTACAAGCCTTGTCTCACGTGATCTTATATCTAATCCTGCATCAGTTTTGTGCGCTCTATTTGGTACGTACGCGCCTTCTTCAACGTAAATATTCATTTATTTTTCCTCATTTCTATATATTTCAGTTTTGCAACCTCATCCGGTGTAAGTACAGGTATGCCCTGTTCTTCACAATCTCTAATCAATCCATCCAGAAGGATGGAGAACTCTTTTGAATCCATATCCGAACTGCCTTTGTAAATCTTGTAATGTGTGAACTCTTTGCCATCAAGATCGCTTTGCCCGATTGCTTCATAATACCGAAAATAGCCATCAACTTTTATGTCTGACCTTACCGACACAACCTCACACGTGCTGTACCTCTTGAGCATCATGAAATGCACTTCTTCACTGCTAAACCTCATAACGCTAGCCAAGTGGTTAAGTAAAGACCAGTAGTACGCATTGGCTGTGAGTGATCTTTTCGATTTCTTCTCTTTAATCTCATACAGCTTTTCTGCGTCCTGCTGGTCGAACAACCACTGGATGATAGCTTTTGCATTTCCTATCATACCGTTATTACCGCCTAGAATGGCAAATCAGACGAACCTATGTCGTTCCTTGTATTCCCCCAACCATTATCAAAATTGCTATTATTTTGACCGCTAGGGCCATCATATTGCATTTCACGCTTACGCTCCAAGAACTGAAAGCTTGTAGTAACTACTTCTGTAAAATAATTCATTCTGCCATCCTTCTCATAGTTTCTTGTCTGGATGTACCCAGTCACTCCAAACAAGTCACCTTTATGAACATATTTTGCGATTGTATCGGCTGCTTTGCCCCACGCAATACAAGGAATGAAGTCTGCGCCGTCTTCCTTTTTTCTTCTGTCAACTGCCAATGTGAATGAGACAACATGAGTACCGTTCTGCGTTCTACGCTCCTCAACATCCTTCGTAAGTCTTCCAATCAAACTAACGTTATTCATTTTTCGCTTTCCTCCATTTTTAATTTACGCTTTTCAAAATACAGTCAAAAATAAAATCTTCAATACTCATATGTTCATTTAGTGATGCCATTGCCAGCCTTTTCAAAAATTCTCCATTAATTGTAACTATAAATTTGTAAGTGTCATCATCACTAGCTGTTGTCTTCGCAGTATCATTGTTGCTAGCGTTTTTCTCAGCATAACAATATTCGTCCGGCGAAATGCCATAAACTTTTTCTAGCGTGTCTGCTACTGTCCAATTAAGCCTTTCTCTTCCGAATACATTTTTTCTAACATATCCCGAATCATCATAACCACATTTTCTGGAAAGTTTTGACCATTTAATGTGTTTTTTTCTCAATATTTCACTAAGTCTAGTAAAATCTACGTTTTCAACAATACTGTTATCTCTTTTTCTCATTTTCTTTTTCCTCTAAAAATTTTTCGATTAGTTCCCATGTCATGCCCTCGTTCACAGGACTGTCAATAAATTTTCTGATGCCATCCCTGAGATGTATAATCTTCAAGAATTGTGCATCAACTCCATAGCTTTGCATCAATCCGATGCGGTACAAATTCAACTGATATGCGATCTTTTCCTTGTTTAATGTGCTCACTGTTTTAATGTCCGCAATGCCAGTTTCACCATCCATCAGCATTGTCATGTCAAGCCGTCCGCATGCAATCGGCATATAATCTTTGAAAATCACAATCGGAAGTTCACTGTCCAGAACCTCGAATCCGTATTGCTTCTGCAAAAACTTAAAGTTTCGCACTGCTTCGCTTCCATCATCATAGCCCGAAACATTAAAGTTCTCGATTGCCTTATGTACTGCCGTACCTCTTTGGGCCGCATTATTCAACACGGCAGGAGGCACGCTTGCATATTCGTTTCTAAACTTCGCACCAAGAATCTGTGAGACACTTGGCAGCATAAGTCCATCATACAAATATGTATGCGTTTCATCAAAATATTCAAGCGTACCGCCTTTAATGCTGAATGTCTCCATTATTTAACCGTGATTCTGATGGATGTTTTTACTTTTGAGATTTTAACATACATGTCATACACATCAGGATTTTCATCCTTGAATGTCTTGCTGTCAAATCTTTCTGCATCATGTTCTGGAACAAGTGCAATCTTAAGAAATTCGTTGTCTAACTTTAATACGCCGTACTTCTGCATAGCATCAAGAATTTCAGCTTTCATGCTGTCCTGCTGTTTCTTAATTTCTTTCGCCTGCTTCTCAAGGCTTACAATTTTCTCACATACTTCTTCAGACAATGCAACGTCTGAATCTTTTCTTTCGATAATGTTATTCATTTGTTTCATCCTCGCTGTAATTAAATTTAGTAAATTCATATTTGCCGATAACTCTTTTGAGTGGCTTGTCTTCTGCACCTGCAAGAACACGCATTGATATTTCCACATCATCACTAGATGTTGTGCAAACTGCAAGCACGGTTGCCTTTTTTTCTCCGAACTGCGTATCAACCATAACCTCTTCACCTATCTTAATATCGGTAAAAGTAGGCGCATAGAACAGGTATTTTTTTTGGTCGCCAGTGTGCTGACATACTACTAATTGTACGTACTTATTCATGACTATTCTCCTTTCTCTGCTTCATGATTTTACCGATCAACTCGCTTGCCTTCGACATTGGCATATCTTCCAACTTGTCGATTTTGTTCATCTTTAGCAGCTTTTCAAGATTCTCGCCTGTATAGTTCTTGCTCAATACTTCAATCTGTCTCGGCGATGCCTTGCGTTCCGTGCTGTTAGTTGCTTCATCATCATTGCCATCCGTATCTTCTTCTGTTGCCATGCCTAAGAATGCACCTAATGAGTAACGCTTGCGGTATGTGATCTCTGCTCCCTCATCCTGAAGCTTTGCGCCTTCCTTTACTGCAAACGGATAAGTGTTTGTTTCAAATACATGTCCGCTCTTATGTACCAGAATACAGCGAACACCGTTTACGCCGTTTTCATCAACTCCAATCGGCTGTAGCAATGCAAAATTCTGATTTTCCTTGATTTTGTTTAAAATGTTGTCTAATGGCACATAATCAAATGCCTTGTGCATCCATTCCCCTGTTTTTCGATTTTGCACAGAATAGTTGACCTGTGCGGACTTTTCTAGTCCTCTTAACTGATTTACTAGCTCGATTAAATCAGTTGCTACTTCTTTTGTAATGTTTTCAAATCCTATCATTTTTTTCTTTTTCCTTTCTTTTTGAAACATCCAATTCATACTGTTTAATAATTTTTCTTAATTCTTCTGCGTTACCGCTTTTTACGATTTCTGCTACGATTTCTAACATCTTCTCAGCTCCCAATTATTAAACTCGCATTTTCCTTACCAAATACATTGCAGAACACTTTGACAAGCTTTGTAGAAGGATTGTGCGTTCCTTGCTCAATACAAGCATAATGGCTAGTCGATACTCCAAGCATTTCTGCTACATCTTTCTGAGTATATCCCTTTGATATTCTGAATGCTTTCAGTTCTGCTCTTTTCATTTCGTGCCCCCTTTCTGCATACATATAATACCACTGACTCATCAAATTGCAACTACTTTTAATCAAAAGATGATTATTTGTTATTGTTTCAAATAGCTACGGTGTGTTATCATCGAAATATAAACTTTTTTAGGTGGTGTAAAAATAATGATTAACAATAAATCGATTGGAAGGAAACTCAAAGAACTACGCAACTCACGTGATCTCAAACAGTCTGAGCTTGCTGAAATGGTCGGGCTTTCTCGTCCTGCCATATCAAATATTGAGTCTGGAAAACGTTCCTTAACTCTTTCAACTTTGAAACGTTTTTGTGAGGTTTACGGCATTGACATTTCATACTTTGGCATTGATACGTCAAGCTACGATGAAGCGACAGACCTCACACTGCGCATCGAGTCTCTGTTTCACGATCTTCCTGAAGCTGAGAAGGATGAACTGTATCTGAAGATAATGAAACTGTACCTTGACAGCAAGAATGTTTCTGATTGAAACCATCTGTCGAAAAAAAAGAGTTGTCTAACTCATATTCAATTTTGATATTTTCCTGTTCAGCATAAAGATTAAACAATAATGAATATATTTTTTCTGCGTCCATATTTTCACCGCCCCTCATCGGCTAGTATGGACTGCTTTTTTTATTTTCAATCAATCGGAGGTATTTTTTATGAGAAAAAAACTGCAAGTGGCAGGATATGCTCGTGTTTCCACTGACGAACAAAAGAAATATGGATATTCAATACAGGCACAGACCGAAGAAATAACGCAATGGTGCAACGACAACGATCATGACCTAATACATATCTACATTGACGAAGGATTCTCAGCAAGCACTATGAAACGCCCGCAGCTGCAATCCATGCTGTCAAATCTGAAAAATCTTGATGCAATCGCCTTCACACGCCTTGACCGTCTTTCACGTAACGTTCTTGAAGCTAATAAAATGCTTGAACTTCTTCAACAGAATGACGTTGCCATGATTTCCATTTGTGAGGACGACATCAATACATCAACGGCAAACGGCTTGTTCATGTTCAACCTGAAAGTCAATCTTGCAGAACATGAATTGAAAAAAGGCTCTGAACGTATCAAAGCCGTGTTTGAGTACAAAATTGCACAAGGTCAACCTATCACTGGCAATGTTCCTTTCGGTTACAGGATTGTCACAGAAAACGGAAATAAACGCATTGCAATTGATGAATCCAAAGCACCAATAGTGAAAGATATTTTCGAATCATTTCTCCTACATCAATCAGTCCATCATACAGTTGAATACGTCAACAAGAAATACGGACTGTCTCGACCGTATATGTCCTACATGCACATATTGAAGAATGAATTTTATGCAGGATCATACCGTGGAAACGCCAATTACGCTGAACCATACATCACGAAAGAAACATACAATGCCGTTCAGACCGCATTACAGTCCAATATACGCACAGGAGTGCAACGTCATGTATATTTATTCACTGGACTTTTAAGATGTCCAGAATGCCGTTCTAAACTTGTTGGAGTGAGCCATCCAAAAGGTGGCAAGCGATATTATTACTATAGATGCAACAATGCCCACTCTGTGCATACATGCACGCACAAAAAACACTATGCGGAACTTGCAACGGAGAAATATCTGCTTTCTAATCTTGATACTCTGCTTAAAGACCATATAGCAACAATATCAAGTATCACATCTGAAACAAAAAACACAACCGAAAAGGAATTAAAAGAACTAAGAAAAGAGCTTGATAATCTGAATTATATTTTCATCAAGAAACGTATGCCTGTAAGTACCTATGAACGTCTGTACGCTGAAACTGAAGACAAAATAAAAAGGCTTGAATCTTTCAAACCTCAAAGCACGGACCATCTTAACCAATTTTTAAGCAGCGGTTGGCGCTCAATATATGACAACCTCACACGTGAGAACAAGCGTACACTTTGGCGAAATGTCCTTGATTCTGTCCACGTTTCCCCTGATGGGATAGAAGTTTTCTTCAAGTAAAAAGCAGACATTTCTGCCTGCCGTTTACTAGGAGAATTTCATACCCAATGTCAACAAAGCCCATCTATAATATACATCAATCAATCACCGAATGCAAACGGTGATTTTTTCTTTACTAACATGCGCTGACCTGTAGGCTATGACAAGTTAGTATAGAATTTTTTGCATAAAAAAACAGCCCGCCGAATACCCCCAACAAGCTGAGAAAGGAATGCAGTGAACATGAAAACACTGCACTCATAGTATACCATAATTTTGTTTAATATCCAACCACTCTAGTTATATAAATTGCATTTTCTGCTGAATATACTGAGCCGTTGTTTTTCAGAGTGATCTGATAATTCTGGCTGAATGTGATCATTGACCCCGACACACTCACAAGAGCAAACTTTGCATAGTCATAATCGGCAATATAATGAATCGTGCCTAAATGCACAAGTTTTCCGTTCGGGCTGAACACCTTAACACTTCCACAAGCATTATCACCAGACGATCTGTAAAAGATTTCAAGATAAGTATAATTTTCCGCACTGTCTGACAATGTGACAGTTCCTGCCGTACCGCTTGCACTGTTGTAAAGCACCTGACCACTAATGCAAACGCCATTGACTTCAAGGCTGTTATCGTGTTTCGGAAAACAATTCACACCAAAGCTGTATTTCTTGATGTCCGTGTACGTAATCGGGATACCCTTTGAAAGAATCAGATTGTAGGTTGTCTTTCCTATCCTGTCAGAAACCTCAACCTGTACGTTCCACTCGTACTTGTTATCAGCCGTAAAGCTTGTATCGGTGTTATTCTGAATTGTCGTGTAAGTGCTGAAAGTACTGTCTGCAACCTTCTTCGTGCGGTACTTAATCGTTACTTCATTTTTCCCGCCGATTGACGCATAGTTAGCATTTACATTCAAGATGCTTTCTGAATAATAATTGCTCTTTCGGTTCAACTTGATGATTGCACTTGGCAACGTCCAATCATACACAAGCACCGTGATTTTTCTGATGCCCTCGTTTCCCCTCGAATCCGTCAATTTGACGGTCACTTCAGTGTCGTATGATACATTTACCACACCGACATTTATAACGCCTGTAGAACCGTTTAACGTGCCCGTATAAGCATTACCATTTACAACCGCTGTCAATGTTTTCAACGTGGCACTGTTTAATGCCTGCGCATTGCTTACGCTGATTTTTAATGCCGAGTTATTCCTGATAATGTACTTATTGTTTTCTGTGATTTCAACTGTTTTAGAATTTGAATCCACATATTCAGCATCAAATGTCGGATTAGAATTTACAACGTGCGCAATAATGGCACAGCTTGATGTTCCTATAACCGTGCTTCCACTATACGTTGTGACAATGATTTCTCCATTCATGGCATTGCTGTTTGGCATTTGTGCATAAAGATTAGATGCAATCCTATCTGTATCAAGTGTAATGTTATCCGTTACGCCAGTGCCGATAGTATAACTATATGAACCCAACTTCAGCACAACAGTGTGCGTAAACACGGTTGACTTACGGTTCATATGTACAACAATAGTATCGCCGATATTAAAGTCTGGAGAATTGTTAGGCCATGTGTTCAAACTTGGCTGTGATGCTCTGCCAATATCGGGAAGGCTCCAACTTCCAGAACCTTTGCAGTTTACGCTCGTAACATAAATTGCACATTCTGCATATGCGCTGAAACTCTTTGAACCATTGGTATCGTGACCGATTGCAAGCTCACCAGATGCAACAACCATACCTGTATATAACTTAATTCTAGTGTTTGATTGATAAACAACAGTGCCGTTTACAGTGCATTTGAAAGGCCCTGCCATGTACCAATAGCCTGACTTGATTCCTGCACCCTTCAACGTCCACGAAATGACAGACTGATTGTTTACGGTGCTTTGGCTTTTCAATGACCAGTCAAACTGTAAGCATGCACCATCATAAGTTGATGTTTTGAATGTTCCTGATGTAGCCATATCACACCCCCACTATGCCAATTCCGTCATTTGTAACAGTATCGCCATCTTTTACAGTTATCGGAATAAATCTCGCCTTGTTGCACAACGTGATCTCTTCCTCGATGACAGATTTCTTTTGATGGAACTCATCACCTGAAACCCAGAATGTTTTAGCGCCCGTGCGGTCATATCCTGCAAAGCCAACATAATTATTTACCACAAGATATGAACCATCAAGTCCATACATAATCAGCCCGTTTTTGTCCAGCTTTGCAATCAGATTGTTTGCTTCATCATAGACTTCTATCTGTCCATTTTGATTAAGGTTAGAACCAAGTTTTAATGTTCCGCCTTTTATCATGTCGGCAACTAAATTTATAACGTTGATATGTTGCATATTCAGCACATTGTCAATCGTCCATGCACTCTCGAATGTTCCATTGATTCCAGTACTTGAAAATCCGATTCCACCGCTGTTAATCATGATGACGTGGTGCGCTTCTTCCTTTGGCAATGCGTCAACAACAAGAATCTTGTCGCCTTCATACACAACATAAGAATTGCCAAGCATGCCTAGAATTGTTTCCTGAGCATGTTGAATTGCATCTAAAAACACAACCTGTAAAGCAGAATTGTTCTTCTCTATGCTCTGCTCAATCGTTGAGCTTACTGTTCCCATAAGGTCAGAAACTTTTTGTTGGAAATTCCCGAACTCAAGTTCCGTATACTTGCCCAGAATGCAGTCATAATCATACGAAATAACATGCGTTGTAATATCTACACCCATCGGCTCGTCAATAACCTCGATTGTATCACCTATATCCGTCAGTTTTTCAAGATTAGCCTTGAGTTTGTAATTCACTTTTGGAATGCAATTCTCGTCAACGTATGCCTGCCCCTGCTCTCTCAAATCCTCAATAAGTGCATTGTTATATGCTGTCTCATCAAGATGCCCTTCTGCATCTTTGTATAAATCCTGATCAATGTTTTGATTGAAAGATACAACTTTTGTAAATGGAATATCATACTGCGTATTGCTGTAAAGATAAACCTCATCCAACAGTAGACCGTCTTTTCCAACTGGCAAGAGTTTTGTGACTACACCGTCCCAGTTTGCCGTGCATGTCATTTCTTTAAGATTCTTTTTGTACCGCACAGTCACACCATTATCGCGCCCGATATTGTTCATGATTGCAAACCTGTAATTGTCACGTACAAAGTGACCACCCCAACGCTCTATAACCGTGCTAAAAGCGTCATACAGTGATGTTCTAACGCACCTGTATGAATCTACCGTGGCAATATCAGAATACGTCTGAAACGGGCTAGGATTGTCTGTGGCTCTGTTTAAATGGTCCATCGCATCATTGCAATTTTTATCGACCACATAACTGTCTGCAATCACAAAGTTTTGAGCATCATACGAAATGTGCTGAGCCTTTATCGTGATCTTGTTCTTTGTTTTCTCTGGATTCTTAATGCGGAAAGCCTGTGCACCTTGTGGAGTATCTGCAACGATAATCCTGTTTGCTGTCAAAATGTCAACATAAGAAATGTCCGCTTCAACATTCAAATAAAATTTGCCGTTATCTTCCTTGTGAACTTTTGCTTTGAATGGCTGAATGACTGCATCGCCGTTGCTTGAAAAATCTGTGTCTGTTGTTCCAAATAGTTTGATCATGTTTACACCTCATATATATCATACAAAAAAGGCGCTCATTGCGCCTGTATTTTTTTCTACAACTGTGCCAGCGCTTTTTCGACAGCATCGTGCCATCTTGGTGGCACTTCATCAAGAGTCATGCGGTTCATCTGAATCTGTCTTAAATACCATTTAATCATTCGGCTGTTCCTCCTACGATTTCTGCAAGTGAAGCGATGGCTTCATTGATTGCTGTGATGTCAGCGGTGTTCTGATTTACTGTATCTTGAAGTGTTGGCTTGTTCATCACAAATTCTAGAATATCTGCCGTTGTGCTTCCAAGATTTACGTCGTAACGAGTCATGATTGATTCAATATTTGTATAGCCGTTATAGGTTGCTACTACTGTCGTTCCGTCATCACTGTAAAGATCAAAGTTCCCATCAAACTTCGCAAGTTCAGACTTGAGTGTATCTACTGTCATTCCGTCTGCTAAGAATGACATCTGTAAAGCTTCGGGAGAGTAATTAACCCCGTTGTCTAACACTTCATAAAATTTGTTATTGATTCTTAGTTTGTTCATTTCTTTCATCTCCTTCAATTAAGCTGTTCTTTCCCATATATACACCGCTAAATATGGTTGCATGTTGTTATGGGCAGCCCCACCACCGGCAGCAGTTGTGTTATCCATTCCGCCGCCTTTCCAATAACTATTATTAGATGCGGATTGAACATTTCCATCGCCTTTTTGACTAGGCAAAACAACAGAATATGCTTTGTGACTATGACTAGGCATTTCATTAACCGTCAATTTGTGTGTTGTTTCCCCACCTGTGGAACCTAGCGGATATGCAGTACTTGCACCAATCAAGCATCGTCCATTAGCGGTTTTCTTCCACGTACCACCCCACGCAGTCTGAGGATTGAATGTAGGACTTGTACTGATGTAGATAGAGCCGACTGGATGCTGTGAATTGTTTACCCATCCTTTTATTTTTCCCCAGAAATATGTGAGTCCTGTCTGATCTAAATATTTAGCCATTTTTTCCTCCTTAGCTAGCGACAATTGCGTCAATTTCCGAATTGGTAATTGTCGAGACACTTGTTGCACTCAGATTATCCAATTTAGTTTTATCGTCTGAAGACATCAATCCATTTGCCTTCTGTGTCGCAACTCCATATGTTGTATTGTTATCCTGCTGAGTGAACGTAAATGTTGTTCCGTCTAGTGCCGTTGCTGTAAATGTCGTTCCTGACCTTGTAATACTTTTGATTGCTTTTGATTGATCGTAGTTTGCCACATTGTCCAAACTCATTACTGCCTTTGCAACTGCTGGTGTAATGTCTTTAATCTTTGTCCCAGTGCTGTCATATGCGGCAAAGTATTTTGTTGTTGTAAGTCCAGGACCTGCATAACTTATCTGTATGGTTCTGCTTGCATCATTGTAATCGAGCAGTCCTTTAACAACTTTGCTAGAATCAGCAGTATTGTCTACATTGCCAAGCCCAACTTGTGATTTAGTGACTCCATGCGGATTGCTTTTATTTCCTATATGGCTTCTGGCTGTAGAATCCTTGACCGTGTATGTTGTGCCACTTGGGAGTTTAATACTTGATATATCAGCCATTCAAGCACCCCCCTTTATTTTGATGTTATCGTTGCGCTTGCGCCTGTAAACGCTGGTGCGGATGCACTAGCAGATTTAATGCCTGTTGCAACTGTTACAGCCGTTCCCTTTGTTGGCAAAGAGCCTGCTGAAAAGCCAAGTGTTAGAATCTCATTTGCAACCGATGCCGTGAAACTTGGCAATGTGCCTACACCGCTGATAGGCGTAACACTCGCTGTATTTACAGCAACCGAAACAGTCGGTGCGGAAACTGAACCTGCCGGTGTATATGATGCACTCGCAGAATCCTTGAATGCCAGTCCCTTAAGACTGCCTGTACTACCAAACTCGTGCCACTTATTATCTGATGTAGACCATACAAATTCAAGCTGTCCGTAAATTACAACGTCACCGTTTGATGGCGTATAATCTGCATTATTGATCTTGATTGGTGATGTGCTAGAACCATTCGCAAGTGCCGTTGTTGTAACTCCTGCGTAATGCATAGCACCTGTTACAGAGCCCTTTAGAATGCTAATGTCATGTCTTGCTGTTGCATCTTTGATGTCGTAAGTTGCTCCACTAGGTAATGTAATTTCTGAAATGTCTGCCATTATTGCCCTCCTATTATCATATTTTCTTCGTTAACAGTATACGTCGTACCGCTGTTCCATTTAATCCTGTCTGTGCGTGATACGTGTATATCTTCATTGCTTACATGTATGTTTATTTCGCTGTTCAGATTTTCAAATTCTTTTTTCGCTTCGCTTGCGCTCTCAATATCATAATCTGCAAGTGCTTTACTTCCTTTCACCTCAACATTGTTGATTTTAGGAATATTTATTAATCTGTTATAATCGTCTGTCCCGACAACTGAAACGCTATCCATCTTTAAAGTTAAACGATCATCATCCGCAAGCATGATAATCTTGTAATCGTCCATGCTTTACACCCCTTTTTCGGTATCACAAGCAAATGTGACTTCTTCCGTGATAATCAGCTTACCTATAAACGTCTGATGTATCTGGTCACCTCTGATAAGCTCAATGTCATAATAATAAGTACCAAAATCAATGTAGTCTGTATCTTCCGGCATAATTGAGAATGAATATACATTTCCGTCTTTAGTTATCGTTCCATCAGTAAGTTTTTTCTGAATGATAACTTTTCTCGTCGATGTATTTGCTTTTACCGTAAAAGTAATTTGAGTGAATCCTTTGCTAACCTCTGCATCATTTGCATCGTGAACGGTGAAATGAACATTCCGCAAGTCTCCTCTAGGCATTGTAATGTGTTCCATGTTATCACCTAATCTTTCACGATATCATCAATTTCATTATTTGAAATAAATGATGTTGGAGTAATATCAGCCCACTCGTATTCATAATCGGTGTTGCTTTTCTTTTTCAAAAACTGTCCTGTTGTACCACCTGTGGGAATGCCTTCCCCTTTGTCACCTTTATAGCCTTTTTCACCTTTCAGCATGAAAACCTTACAAACAGGTTTTATAAAGTATTCGCCCATTTTATGCACCCCCTAGTCTGTAATTCCATTTCGTATTTTCAATGCGCCTATCAGGATAGTAAACACATCTCCATTTATCTCAATTTGCATGTCGTAAAAATAATGTCCTGATTCAATGTCCTTTGTATCTTCAGGAGCAATTCGCACCACGTAATACATCTTGTTGCGCTCCTGCTTCCTGAATGAGATGCCATCTTCAATTGTTTTCTGGAATACGACATCGCCATCATCAAGATTCCTTTTGCACGTGAAGAACGCCTTTTCAAGCTCCTGCGGTTTGTCATCGAACTCAATCTCAACCGCAAATGACAGTGTGTCGCCTCTAATCATTTCAAAATTCGTCTTTTCCATTATATCCACCTCGACAGATTTTCAAATGCAATATATGTAAGCTGTCCATCCCATGATACGGAATTAGGCCCAACTTTCAGCATAAATTTGTCGTAATTTCCGACAACGTATCTGTTCATCAATGCATCATCATTATACGCTTCTAGCCTTTCTGTGTCTATTGTGATGGAATTTGATGTACTCATATCAATCCGAAACAACTGCACACCATTCAACGACAGATTGATTGTTCCTGAACCCTTGATATGAATAATTGGCTTGGAAACATAATTGCCGTTATTTCTTACGGTAATAGCTCCTGTTGGATTGTCAAACACCTTCATTTTTTCAAGTGTGCTGTACTTAAACGGTTGCACATGATACGTGATCTCAGCCGTTCTGAACCTCATAAGGCGCTCATAATCGACAGCATTAAGAATGTCATATTTGTAATATCTTTCTTGTTCATTTGAAAACGTGACTGTTCCGCTTGAATTGAAAAACGTAATAATATCATCAATATCATAGTCGCCAAACAGACCGATTTTCATTTTTTTGTCGTAGGCTGAATATCCTAGCCTTGTGATAACATCACCATCACGACCATCTATCTGCTCAATGCTTGTACGCATCAAAGGCTTACTAATTGACGGCAATTCCTGAATCAGCAAACCGTTGATATATCTGCTGTCAAGTCCGTTTTGAATTACATAGTTTCGCACATCTTTCACCACCTTAATTGTATATCAATTTTGTAACTGTTTTATCGACGAAATGTCCCATCTCTTCATCATCCATCACTATTTTAACTTGTGATAGTGCATCCTTGAATGCATCAACCATGTTGTTATAGTTTCCGCCGCTTGTAGAAATACCACCGTTCACATTGAATGCGTCAGACATTCCACTCGCCAGTGCTTCAGTCTGATTAATCAACTCGGGGCTTGCCTTCCTCAAGCTATCGCTCAAACCTTCAACCATGTCAGGCATCCAGCTCTCGTATTCAGCCAATGGCCCTTCGTCCGGTCTTGAGAAATGAAGAAATGACTTGATTTTATTCGCAACACTGCTGACCGCACTTGTCACATAACCAATCGCATTCCTGATGCCGCTTGCGATACCCCGAACCATGTCAACGCCCCAGTTGTACAACTGCCTTGGAAGTCCGCTGATTGTGCCGATAATGTTATTTACAAGTCCAGATGCGGCATTTGCACCCGCTTGTGCCAACTGCCCTGCAAAGTTCCATGCGTTATTCAATGCACTTGATAGCCAATTCCATACAGCAGATGGAAGTCCACTGATAAATGACACAACACCATTGACAAAGTTAGAACCCGTCTCAGAAGCCCTAGAAACCATGTTAGAAGCCCAATTCTGTACGTTGCTTATAACATTACCAAGGAATGCACCAATACGTCCAGGAAGGGCCTGAAACCACGATATAAGGTTGTCTATGAATCCACCAACCGATGTAATTACATTTCCTACCGTGTCTTTGAATGCATTCCACACGTTTATTACAGCATTTCGGAATCCCTCGTTTGTGTTCCACAATGTGACGATTGTTGCTATTAGTCCTGCAAGCAACGTGACAACCAACATGATCGGGTTGGCATGCATGACACCATTCAACAATGCCTGTGCAACAGATGCACCCTTGTTAGCAGCCTGATATGCTTTAACTGCTCCAACTACGCCGTTAATCATGCTTGCAACATTCCACGTTAACATAGCGGTACCAATTCCAGTAACAAGTGAAATAATCGTACCGCCATTGTCCATGATGAATCCGAATAAATCACCAACAGCAGAAACAATATCATCGATGACAGATACGACAGAATCAACATCCATATTGTCGATTGCATTTGTGATGTTTGGAATCCACTCATCAGCGGCCTTTTGTAAAATAGGCTGTAATGCTTCACCAAGTTTTGAATTTATCGTATCACTCAATGTCGAAAGTCTGCCATCCAAAGTCTGAGACTGTGCATCCATTGACTGAAAGTATTTTCCGCCTTCAGACGTTGACCGCTTCATCGACTCTGTGATCTCGTCAACCGACATTGTACCTTTCGATATTCTGTCGTAAAGGCTTTTCATGCTTTCTCCGGTCTTTTCTGAGATTTCCTGTAACGGGTTGAATCCTGCATCAATCATCATGTTGATGTCTTCAAGCGTGACTTTTTGTGCAGAGTTCATCTTTCCATACGCTCTCGCAATAGAGTTCAGCTTGTCCGCATTTCCCTGTGAAATATCACCAAGCATCATCATACTATCGACAGCATCATCAGCACTAAAACCAAAGTTCATCAGCAAAGATGTTGCATCTGCCAACTGTGGCATATCGAATGGAGTTGTTGCTCCAATATCAGCAAGCTTTTTGACTGTTTCCCCTGCCTTGTCTGCTGAGCCTGTCATGACCGTAAACGATGTCGTGTAATACTCCATGGACTTCTGATAGTCCACCGCACCACTAACAAGTCCCTTGAATCCATCAACAATCTTGCTGATTGCCTGTGATGCAAGATTAGCCATCGTACCTTTTAGAACAGTGAAACCATCACCAAGCTTTTTTGATGCATCATCGGCATCATTCATATTGTTAGACAGATTCTTAACCTGTTTTGAACTGTCATCAGACTCTTTGCCGAGGTTGTCAATCTCTTTCGCTGTCTTGTTAACGTCCGCTTGAGCATTATTCATCTGCACTGCAAGCTGTGACAATGATTTCTTGTTTTTGTCCTGTGCTTCGGTGCTTTCGTCATATTGCTTCTGTAAATCGTTAACAACTTTTTCTTGTTTTTTGTACTCTTGACTGTTCTTGCCAATCTGGGCTTCGATGCTTGCAAGTTTTCCTTTTGCATCTTCAAGCTTTTCACCGAGTTGTATATGCTCATTTGCCGATTGTTTAACAGCTTCCCAATATTCCTTGTACTGGTCAGACACAAGTTTCAGCTTCGATTTCTGCTCTTCAAGGCGCTTGTTCAACACGTTACTCTTGGCTGTCAATGCTTCGGTGCTTGTGTCGTTCTTGTCGTATGTACTCGTGACAACCTTCATTTCAGAAGATACTTCACGCAAGCTCTGTGTGATTTGACTTAACGCTCTCCTGTATTCGCTCTCGCCTTTTAACTTAATTGTTCCACCAAGTGCCATATGCAACCCCCTTCCTAGAACCAGTCGTCCTCATGCTGTGATTTTTCATATGCCTTCGCATAGGTTGTTCCTGTCTTTTCAAGCATCAGCTCAAAATCAAAATCGTTCTTGTAATGTTTGTAAAACAGGTTGAAAGTTGTCAGTGTCAATCTTCCAACTTCATGAAATGTAAAACCAAGTTTGTTACGCCCGATAAAGTAGAACCATGTAAAGTCTATCGGCTCTGGTTCATCCTCATCGGGGATTATGCGTTTTTTTCGGAACTTTTAGTGCTTTCAACAACAGTTTCGTTTACCTTCTTCGTGGCTTCAGAAAGCCCAATGTCAGTTATCATTCTTCCTGTCTGTTTCAATGTCAGTGGCTTTTCACTTGTGCCATGTTCCTCATTCTGAATATCAATATACTCGTTGATCATCGCCCAAATTCCGAAAATGATTGCCTTTGCGTTTGGCTCTTCATCTTTACTATCTGTGAGTTTGCCCCACGCATCAAGTGTTCCGTATTTGTCCTGAATAACTGCCATAACGTTCAGATTAAATACAAGCCCGTATGTCTTGCCTTTATACTCAAATTCTTTTGAAATTTCCTTCATGTTTTCCTCCTAAAAAATAAGACAGGGATGAACCCTGTCTTTATATTCTTTTAAACTGAAGTCTTTGCCATCAGTCCTTCAAGATATGTGACAGCTTCAGTCTTTGTATCAAACGTCTTTGACTTTGACCATGTGCCATCAGCCAATGTTGCAACAGTTCCTGCAAGCTCAGTTGTACTGAATGATACGCTTTCGCCTTTTGTTGAATCGTCCTGTGATGGTTCTGAGAACTTAACCTTGCACAAGAACTCTACCGTGTACTTGTAAACCCCATTAATCATCTTTGTGACGATTCTTCCGAAACCTACATATGGTGCAACATCATTTGCATTTCTTACAAGCTCTGAACCTTCTTCTGAAACTGTATGTCCTAGAAGGTTTGCCATTGTCTGCACATCTTCGTTGTCGATTCCTACTGTAACAGACCCCTTCTGAAAAGATGTATCGCTCTCAGCCAATGCATCATCTGCATACAAAGACGCATCATTGTTGCTGATATCCACTTTGCATGAAATAGCCTTGGCTGGCTTTTTCGCGCCATCATAAGTGGCTTTGCCATCTTCCGATTCCGTAAGTTTTGAATATCGGAAGTTATTTAACCCGATTTTAGCCATTATTCGCTCCTTTCAATTGAGAAACATAATGTTTTGTGATAATACTTTGTATCGTCCTCGTACATATCTTCGGACGATCTGTCAGGTTCCCACATAAACCCAACAGCCGTAAGCAATCCCTTTAGGGCCTTGATAATAGGCCTGTAATTGCCTTTTGTGTAAATATCAAAGTCATAATACTCGATATAATTGAGCAATTCATCATCGCCATGTAATGCACTCTCTGCATCTGTTTCCATATACGTGATGTACGTTTCTTCGTTGCCATTATACCGCAAGAACTTGACTGGAATTTTTTTTCCGTTTACCGTGAAGTCACTCAATGTTTTTTCGATGAGGTTATTCATCCAACAGTCCCCCGCTTAAATTCTTCTGCGCTTCTTCCATCGCTTTCATGATTTGTGATTTTTTGAAAGACTTTCGGAAAAAAGGATGCTTTGGATATTTCCTTTTGTCACTACCATATTCGAACATGTTCGCAACAAGTGGTGCAGGAGTCTTCCTTCCATCTCTGTTGATGAAATATCCAGTAATCATTACTTTTGTGTTGATACCATCATCTGACGGCGTTTTATAAACTTTCGACAGTTTCACATGACTGCTAAAGCCTGAACTTCTCAGCGACTCTGGAAGTGCTGAAATAACGTTCTTGTATACGACCTCTGCACCTGCTTTTGTCATGCCACCAAAGATGTGATCAAACTGTTTGTCGATGTAAGATATATCTTTCAATACGCTATCATCAATATCAACAATAATCTTTGCCATCAGTGTGTCACTTCCTTTGCCTGAATTTCAAGCTCTACGCCATTCTCGTCCACGTTGTTCAGATACTCAATCGTATATGTCTTGCCGTGAAACTCAATCAGCATATCCCTTGTGATCTCTGTTTTCGGATACCGAATTGTGAAGTTGGTGTATGCTTTTTCAAAATCAGAATTGTTCGCAATCAGCGTGAATCCTTTTGTCGTTCTCACGTATGCATACGGCTGTAGTATCACCTGCTTCTGTTCTGTCTGAAAGCCATCCTCGTCTGTCACAATCACAGTTTTATAAATCATGATACGCTTTGAATACTTCCCTGCATTTAACATGATTCACACCTCACAACAGATTGACGCTATGCATCGCAAGAATGCTCTGAACAGTATTGTTCAAATCCTTGCTGTCAACATACATTGTGCGGTTGTCCCACATGTCCTGGCACAAGATAAGCGCCACAATCACAAATTCAGAATATTTGTCAACACCATCATCGTCAAGTCCTGTATAACTTTTGATAAATGAGGTTGCAACAGAAATAAGCATGGTCAATGTATTCTTTTCCTCTTCACTTACTTCGTCCAGTCTTAGATACTCTGAAACGCTATCTGCTGTAATATCACTAACCTTGCTTACTTCCATATTGTTTCACCCCTTATTATTTACCTGCCGCCATCACAAGCTTTGCAAGTTTTTGAGTGTCTGCAACCTTTGCATCCCACTCAACGAAAGCTAAAATTCCAAGTAAATGTTCTTCAGCATATCTTTCTTGCAACACCTGCATGTTAGCTTCTTCTGAAACTTTCACAGCTAAACCAGATAAGTCACCGTAATAAATGGTTGTTTTTCCTGCAAGCATCTTGTCCATCGCATCAGAGCAATAAACATCCTTGCCTAGAAGTGTATATCCCCATTTTGCTGTAAAATCACGGTTCAACAAATAATCGCCGTCATTATCCTTCAACTTTCTGATTGCATTTCGTGTCTCACGGTTCATAATCCAAATAGAATTACCCTGATAGTTGTCAATCACCTTGTCTTGTAAATCCATCAACTCGTCTGATGTAATCTTTGTGGCTGCGGCAGTTGTAACAGTCATATCTGATGCAATTCCAGTTAGACCTTCAACCTTGCCTACTGTTCCGAACAAAATCTCATGTTCAAAATACAATGCGATTGCTTGTGCCATTTTTGCTTCAACAAAACCAACGATGTCAAAGTTGGAATTGTTAATCAAGCTTTTTGAAATTTTTGCAAGACAACGTGCAAGGAATCCATTAAGTTCAATCTGGCTGATAACAACCTTTCCAGACTCTGCTGTCGTTCCTTCATCTGCATACTGCATCACGATAGAACTGTTCTGCGCGTCATACTTTGGCAATACCAGTTTGCCCGTGATGTTATAGCGGTCTGCCATAGAGAATACAGGTGAGATTTCAATAACCTGAGAAATGATTCTATTCCAAACAGTTGTCGGAATAAGTGTTTTTGCATCTGCTGGCATTGTTGGTGAGTCAGTATTTACAATGCCACGAATTGCATTCTCGAATGTTTTGCGATCTCTTTCTGCATCTGTCATTTCAACAGGTGCGCTCGGTACTTTCTTCATGCTCATGCTGGCCATCTTGTCATACATAGCAATAGCTGCATCAATGTCCTTGACTTCCTTTTCAAGGTCTGCAAACTGCTTCTTTTCGTCTTCAGATGGTAATCTGTTTTCTGCCTTTGCAGTTTTCAACAAGTTCTCCATCTGAGCGACTTTTGCGTTTCGATTTTCGATAAGTGCTTTTACGTTCATTCTTTCGCCCCTCCGTCTTTCTTTAATGAACAAATAATATTCTCGTATGCTGAATAATCAAGCGCACGATCCTTGACAGGCTTTTTAGTCTGTTTTGGTTTTTTTAGTGCATCTGGCACATGCTTGTAATTTCTGAATAAATCTGTTGCACATGCCTGTACATCCTTCACTGTTTCAAGTGCGTTAACATTGAAATAATTTCCGATGTACATATCATCATCCGCATTACCACTGAACCACGTTTCGTTTTCCACCAGCTCTGCAATCTTTTCTGCTGTGATTCCTTCTTTCGCCTTTGCTTCATACATTGGCAACATCGTTCCAGACTCAATCAGATTGAGTGTGTCAATGTCATGCTGTAGCTCGTTAGCATTTCCGTATGCAAACGTCATCGGCTTGTGAATCATCAGCACTGAATTTTTGTAAATATTGATATCGTCTGCAACCATGGCAAGATACGTTGCGGCACTTGCACATAATCCATCAATATATGCATGAATTTTTGCTCCGGTGTTCTGCCTGAATCTCTTTAGCATCGTGGCCATTGCGGAACTTGCAAACACTGAGCCACCGCCTGAATTGATGTAAATATTAAAGTCTGTCACACCATTCAAGCTGTCAAGCTCTGTATTGAGTGCGTTCGTATCAACTGCTGTTTCTGATTTCTCACCAGTCCACAAGTCTGGCTTGTTCTCATCAACAATATTGCCGTATACGTAAAAATCTGCACTATTTTTCGTCAGATTCTTCAGGTACTTATAGTTCATCATCTGCCCCCTTCTCTTCAACTTTATCAGCTTTTTCTTTTTCATCTCCACCTGTCACCTGTCCGGTGTTTGGAGTGTAATACGTTCCGGTTTCAATATCATACAGAACTGCTCCAAGTCCAACATTGATCACATCCATACCCTCAATGTAATTGAGATTTTCCATGCGACGCAACTCATTGATAGTCATAAGCCCTGTATCTTTTGCAACCTTGTAAGCATCGAATCTCTCTTTGATGCTTGCTTTCACAATTTCTTTCGTGTCAAATTCAAAGAAGAAGTTTTTCTTTTCTTTTTCTAACAGCAACGTGCTGTTTAGCGCTGTCTCAAATGCTTTAATAATCGGATATATCGCTTCCTTAAATGTCAGATTGAAATCACTATGAATGTGGAAAACTCCATTGATTTCATCCTGTAATGTTTTCTTCGACTCATTCAACTGCATTTCAACAGAACTGTTTGACGACTCCTGAAACTTGATGCCGTTATTCAAGACCATGACGGACTCGGTGTTGTTGGCATATAACCTTTTCCATGCTTCTTTCAGCTTGTCGATTTCTTCCTGTCCTAAACGTCTTTCGGCTTGTAAGAATCCTTTTTTATTACCACCTGTCAGAACCAGTCCAAGCTGATACACCAACGTACTGTATGCCGTTTCAAGTGCTTTTGAAATTTCTTCCGTCAATCCCTTTCCGCTTGCTCCGTCTTTGGTATTTCTCAAGAGTTTTACCATGTTCCACGGATAGATTTTATCCGTGCCAACATAGAACTGTACGAAGCGATTCATCGGGTCGGAATTTGACCACACAGTGACATTTATATCTGGAATATATTTCAGTGCTGTTACGTTGTTCTGTCTGTCTATCTGGATGTAACAATATCCACCTTTGCCGAGTAAATAATCCTCGACCATGGCCTTTTTTGTCTGAAACCCGTCAAGCGTGTTTCCTGTGTCACCGTTCAACATTCGTACACGGCTGTCATTCTGCACTTCCTCAACTTTGCCTTTCTTGTACTTGTAAAGTTTAACAGGCATTGCAGCAATCGACCCACTGATAAAATCAACAGCGCCTGATACGGCAGGAAGCGTGAGTGCCTTTTCCCTCGTGATTGTCTCATTATTGAGCAATGCCGATAACAGCACATCGTCAAGCTGAACACTTTGATCGTTAAGATTTATTTTATTCTTAAATATTTTTTTGAATAGTGCCACTCTCGTTACCACCCTTTTATAGTATTTTCTATTTGAAACATTTTTACGCAAATAATATAGCATAAATGTACGTTTTTATCAATTAAATCATCTGGAATGTGAAGTCACCTTCATTCAAGAAATAATCCTGCTCAAGAAGGTAAATTGCATTGATAAGTGATACCACCATATCAACTTTTCCATTGCTCTTTTTCTTGCTAACGTACATGTTTTTGTTGGTATCATATGCACATTTCGCATTCTGAAAGTTGATTTCAAGAAGTTTGTTTTCTGTGTATTTGAATTTCTGCGTAAGGATTGCCTCTTTCATCCTCTTTGTTGGTGAATGTAAGACACTTGAATACTGCTTGATTTGAACCGTGTTATAGCCCTCATTAGCCAACTTCTGCGCTGTGCTTAATGCATTCCATCTATCATATCCAATCGCCTGTATTTGTACGTTATAACGGCTCTCAACACTCAAGATTAATTGCTCAACAAATGCATATGAGATAACTCTGTCACCGCACGCAAATACCTTCCCACTCTTCAATAATTCTTGATAGTTTACACGCTCTGAGACTGTTTTCTCCGTGATCCTGTCTGCTGGAATGAACGCAAAACTTTCTGCAAGAATGTTATCATCATCATCTACAGAAACCATGGCAACAGATGTATTATCGTTCGATTCTGAAAGGTCAACACCTAAATATACAACTCTGCCGTTCCAATCAATATTCGCAACCTTGCATGCTTGAACATCTTTAACATCAATAAATGTCTCTGTTCCCTGTCCTTGATAGATAATGTTGCAGTGCTTTGTTACAAAGTTTTCTCGCTCGTTCTCAATGGCAATGGCTCTCGCACGCTTCTTGATAAGGTCATCCCAAATTTCAGGGATTTCCAATGCCGCAGGATTCGCCTGCTTTAAAACCATGTCGTCAGTTTCCCAATCAGACGTTTTGTCAGGCTCATACAGCAGTGCAAATACTGTTTCGTCTTTCTCGATGCCATCAAGAACCTTTTTGGCATATGCGACCTCATCCTCGAACGGATTGTCGATTGTCGGATATTTTGTACTGATGATAAAACCTAATTTGTTAACTACGTTTAGCTGCCCAGAACGCATAGCTTCGACAGGATAACCGTTTGGCAATGCTCCAACCTCATCTGCGATAAATGCGTTCGGCATACGTCCATCCATACGGTTGTTACTGTACGCAAGCGGTATAAGCGTGTTTTCATTCGGCTTGAACTTGATGTAGTCTCTTAACAATTTGAAACGCTTCATTCCTTTGTACTCATATAATAGCGGACTGCTTTTGATTGTATCTGAGATTGCTTCTTTTATCTCTCTCGACAATGCACCATCTGGAGCTACTGAAAAGAACTTTGAGAACCGAGGTTCTGTCAAAAACAAGATAATAAAGATTGTGGCGACCGTGTACGTCTTGAAGTTCTTTCTGCATATTTCCAGAAGTCCAGTCTCATATCTGCGCTTTTTCGGTTTGTCACGATATACAGTACATAGCATGGCTGTATAAAATAGCCATTGATAGCCAGTGGCACACTTATACATCGACTGTCCTGCTTTCAATCCTTTCGGCATATTAAGCAGTTTCAGAATGTTTTCAATCTGCTTTACCTTTTTTTCAGATACGAAATACTTTGAATCCTTTCCTTCTGCGATCCTCATCCAGTCTCGCATCTGCTTTTTGACATATCTCGGAGTGTCTTTCTTTCTGACTGAACTTTTGCAACATTCGTAAGCCTTACTGCTCGTCGCTGCCATCATCGTCACCACCATTGATTAGCTGAAGCAACGGGTCGGTGTCACCATCAGAATTTTCATCACTGGAAAATCTCGAAATGATCTTCATCAACGTGCTGACTGTCTTGTTTGCACTGTCGGTTGTGCGGTTAAAATCCTGAATAGCAGGATGAGAATATACATTCTTTCTGCCCTTCACATATTCTTTAGTTACCAAAACACCATCATTTTTGATTGACATTTCAAGCTCATTAAGGATTTTAATCTGAACCATGTATCTCCTAAATGTCGTAATAAAGAAAAAATTTTTATCGACTCCAAATGCTTCTGCTTTCTGTAGGATTTCCTCTGCCTGCTCGTTCAAATTTAACTTTTTTGCCATGTTATACCCCCTTGATAGGAATGCGAATAATCGGGTTGTAATCAATGTTTTTCTTTGCTCGTTTCGCATTCTGGTTGACTACATTGTCAATCTTCACTATAGATTTGCCCCATTTCTTCTGCAACAATTCAAGCTGTTCTATTTCTCTCTGATAGTTTCTGTATGTCGCACATCCGCCTGCCTGTTTAGACTGCTTACAATCATAGAAATAACTGTTCACTCTAAGGCATCCACGATATTTGTTGCAGTTCTGTAAGGTCATGTCATAATCTTCCTTTAAAGGCAACCGCTCGTCATATCTGAGCTCATTGCCGTGCAGAAAGGCTTGGAATGGCCCACCTATATAACTAACTGTACTAAACGGAGTTGTCTGCCTATAACTAAGCGCATCCGCATTGCACATGATTCCCCAATATTTAAAGCCGAACTCGTCACATAGGCTTGTATATTCTTCCAGAACCGCAAGCAATTCATCAGCAGAAACCGCATGCTTTTGATAACCATACATGCCCCTGCGCTCGTACCTGTAAATCTGATGCATATCATCATCAACAATCAGAACCATATCATTGTTCGGTAACTCTTTATCAAGTATGTAATTTCTGATTCTGCACAGATTACCCTGCACTTCATTAGGCACACTTATGATGTTATTCTCAAAACCTTTGTTTTCAATCAAATAATCCGCATATTCATTCTCCGCTACCCACACTTTACAATAAGGCAGATAATCCAGAGTCTCAACTTTAGGTCTTTTATATGATGGGCAATTAACCGATATTCTCATAATGTTTACGCAACCTTTCTAACGCTTCTGCTCCATTCAATACACGGCCTACAGATACCCTCGTCATGCTCTCTGTGATTTTTCCATCTGTTCTTGTGGAAAGATTTTTTCTAGGCTTGATGTCAAACAGACTTTCTGCCTGTAACCA
>ERZ1035014.158-NODE-158-length-36666-cov-50.455819_pt1 | contig 36666 bp, 55 predicted proteins | sample MGYA00520620_ERZ1035014 | MGnify/ENA primary metagenome ERZ1035014 (study PRJEB33766, sample SAMN09781744) | gut metagenome | biome: gut microbiome | host: Homo sapiens | place: Madagascar | study: EMG produced TPA metagenomics assembly of the PRJNA485056 data...
ACAAATAACCGCACTTCCCAATAATCTGACAGTTGGCGGCTGGCTTGACCTTAGCGGTACACCGATAACCGCACTTCCCGATAATCTGACGGTTGGCGGCTGGCTTGGCCTTAGCTATACACAAATAACCGCACTGCCCGATAATCTGACGGTTGGGGGCAGTCTTTACCTTAGCGGAACGCAGATACCAAATTCAACAGCGTATACGCGCTTGCGGAACGGAGATTACAAACCGGGGCATTACCTGTATGCAGACGGCATTTTGACGCACATCAGAGCCGTAAAACAAATACCCGGTTACACATTGTACATCGGAAAAATACCCGGCCATAATGTGGTGTTTGACGGTACGTTTTACGCGCATTGCCGCACACTTCGTGAAGGTGTGGCAGACATTTTGTTTAAGCATGCATCGGAGCGCGGTGCGGAACAGTTCAAGGGTCTTTCCCTTGATGATACATTATCCTTTGATGAGGCCGTAACGGCATATCGTATTATAACAGGTGCATGCAGGCAAGGCACACAGCAGTTTATTGACAGCCTGCCGGAAAAGAAAGAGCGGTACACCATTCGGGAGGCCATAGCGCTAACCGAGGGACAGTATAATGCAGAACGGTTTGCAGAATTTTTTGCAGGGTGAAAGGAGGCATGATGATGAGCAAAGAGGACAAGCGCATATGCTGCATATGTCTTTTGATTGCGGCGGTTATATTGGTTGCCGTCATATTCAGCGGCTTCGGCGCGAAGGACAAGCCCGTGCGGCGCGTAGACTATGTTGTGCGGCCGGGCGATACGCTTTATGGCATAGCACAGCGATACGGCGTGGCAGACTGGCGGCGGTGGAGCTGGGCGGTGTGCCGGGAAAACGGCATAGAAGGGTACATGATTCGGCCGGGAGACAGTATTATTATTTATTTGGAGGGTGAACAGTGATGGGGGATAAAAAGGGTGATAACATTGTCCTACTTTATAGCTTCTGTAAGTTGGGGTAAGGATAGTTTGGCGATGCTCCTTCGGCTAATAAAAGAAGACAAACCGCTGAACGAGGTTGTTTTTTTTGACACCGGGATGGAATTTCAAGCCATATACAATGTGCGTGATGCTGTCCTCGGTATGCTGAAAGTAAGAGGCATTACATACACCGAATTAAAACCGGCAAAACCATTTTTATACACAATGCTTGAAAAGCCCGTAAAGGGCAGGGAGCGTAAGGGGTATGGATGGTGCGGCGGTTTATGCCGCTGGGGTACAACTGAAAAGCTCAAAGCCCTTGACTGTTATGCAAAAAGCAAAAACGCAACCGTGTATATAGGAATTGCGGCAGACGAGCCGCAAAGACTTAACCGATTGGAAGCTTACAAAGTTGCACCTCTTGCAACGCTTTGGAATATGACAGAGGCAGAGTGTCTCCAATATTGCTACGATCACCGTTTTTACTGGTATGAGGACACCGACAACGAGGCGGTAAAAATACGCCTTTATGATATTTTGGATCGCGTTTCCTGCTGGTGCTGCTGTAATAAAAACCTTAAGGAATTGCGAAATATATATTGCTTTTTGCCAAATTATTGGCAAAAATTGCGCTCCCTGCAATATGCACTCGAACGGCCGATGAAAGGCTATTACAGAGGAAAGCCTAAGGGCATATTTGAACTTGAGGAGCGTTTTAGGAAGATGGGCATCCATAGCACAGGGTTAAGGGAACAGACGAAAAAGATAAATGAAGGGAGACAAGGAACAAAATGAGGATGAGTAAGGATGAATTTGTGGAACGGTTCATACTCGACCGGACGCGCAAAAAAAGAAGTGTTCCCAAGATGCCGGAAACGGCAACAGGAACACATCAAAACAATCACCTACAGTATAGCACGAAAGGGGCGAAATGTCAAGATGTTTGAATATGAAATATCAGACAAGGCGATAGACAGCTTTTACGGCGAGTATGAGCGCAACACGTGGGGAACGGAATATGACGCGGATGACCCGTTTTTTGACCCGGAGCCGGAGGACTATGAGGAGATGCTTGCGTTATGAGTGAACAATTAATGATTGTGCGTCAGCTGCCTGTCATAGAAGAAAGATTGCAGACGGCCAAGGCTTCAATCGAACAAAGAGTACAAAAGGCGATGAGTCTGGCGTGCACCGTGGAAACAGTTAAAAGCGTGAAAAAAGTGCGAGCGGAGATGAACAAAGAACTGGAGGAATTTGAAACCGAGCGTAAACAAATCAAAAAACAGGTGCTTGCGCCATATGAGGCCTTCGATGCCGTATATAAAGAGTGTGTTGCGATTCCTTACAAACAGGCTGATACAGCTCTGAAGGAGCAAATTGACGCCATCGAATCCGAAATAAAAGACGATAAGCGGCGCGAGGCGGAACGGTATTTTGACGAATATGTGGCATCGCTTTCCGGCACAGTGCCCGTGCCCCTTGCGGAATTTGCATTGTTTGAGCGTGCCGGGCTGAAATGCAACATGGGTGAAAGCCCCAAACGCTTAAAAGAGCAGGCCAAGACCTACATAGACGCGGTGGCGGCCGACCTTTGCAGCATTGCCGCCATGGAGCACGCGGAGGAAGTTTTATTCGAGTACAAAAAGGGCGTAAGCCTTGCCGAAGCGGCGCGCATTGTGAACGAGCGGCAAGCGCAGCTGCATCAGATGCGGCTTAACACAAGGCAGCAAGAGGAAGCCGAGCCGCAGCAGGCCGAGGCAACTGTCGAGTATTTCTCGGCACCTGCACCGGTTCGGGGGCCGGATCCGCTTTATGAGGTGAGCTTTACGGTTCGGGGCACGAGAGAAGAATTAAAAAGCGTCAAAGAATTTTTAGAAAAGAGAGGGATTCAATATGAGTGCGAATAATCAGTTAGCGCAAAGTAAGTCTTTTTCGGTAGAAATTAATACGAGCCGTTTCAGGGCGTCCATCTTAAACAGCTTGCGCGACCCGGAACGAGCAAGACGTTTTACAACGGCGATTGTTTCGGCTGTGTCCACCAATGCGGAATTGCAAAAATGTGATACTGGCAGTATTGTGACGGCGGCGCTTTTGGGCGAAAGTCTGAACCTGTCACCGTCTCCGCAGCTGGGGCACTATTACTTGGTACCGTATGGTAATAAAGCGCAATTTCAATTGGGATATAAAGGCTATGTTCAACTTGCCATTCGCAGCGGCCAATACAAAAAACTGAATGTTTTGCCGATTAAACAGGGTGAATTGATTCGATTTGATCCTCTTAATGAAGAAATTGAGGTCAATCTGATTGAGGATGCAGAAGCGCGCGAAGAAGCGAAAACCGTTGGATATTATGCAATGTTTGAGTATTTGAACGGTTTTCGCAAGGCTCTTTATTGGACGCGTGCCAAGATGGAAAAGCATGCTTCTAGCTATTCAAAGGGGTATCGCGCAAAGTCTGGACATAGCTTTTGGGAGAAAAACTTTGACGAAATGGCCTGCAAGACCATGCTGCGGCAGCTAATTTCAAAGTGGGGCATTATGTCGATTGAAATGCAAAAAGCAATGGAGAACGATATGGGCGTGATTCATGAGGATGGATCGGCAGACTTTTTGGATTCTCCGGAGGATGAGCCAGAAATTATTAAGCAAGAGGAACCGGAGACGCTGCCGCAAGCCGAGAATGCCGCGCCTGTTGAGCATATTTCAATGTCGGATTTGTAGGATGGAATACAACATCATTTCAAGCGGTTCGCAGGGCAACGCCGTGGTGATTGAAAACAGCATTTTAATCGATTGCGGCGTGTCCTTTCGGGCGCTTTCGGGCGTATACAAGGATTTGCAGTTGGTTTTGCTTACGCACATTCACAGCGACCATTTTAGCCCGTCCACGCTGGCACGGCTTTCTAAGGAACGGCCTGCACTTCGGTTTGCATGCTGCGAATGGCTGAAAAAACCGCTGCTTGCTGCCGGCATCGGCAAACGAAATATAGATGTTTTGCAAATTGGTGTTTTGTACAGCTACGGCGCATTTCAAGTTGCGCCGGTGCGGCTGTACCACAACGTTCCCAATTGCGGCTGGCGTGTGTTTGCGCACGGGGAAAAGCTGTTTTATGCAACCGATACCGGCACGCTGGAAGGGATTTGTGCCCGTGATTATGATTTGTATATGGTTGAAGCCAATTATAATAAGGAAGAAATCGGTGAACGTATTCGGCAAAAAGAGGCCGCCGGGGTTTATGCGTATGAATATGAAGTGCGCAAAAATCATTTGAGCTTAGAGGCTTGCAACGATTTTATTTATGAAAACATCGGCGAAAAAGGGCAGTACATTTACATGCATCGACACAAAGAGCATGATGTAAAATATTAGGATGGAGGAAATGAGATGAACAAAGCGATTTTAGTCGGGCGGCTGGTGCGCGACCCGGAGCTTAGGACGACACAATCGGGGACGGTGGTTGCAAGCTTTACGGTTGCCTGCGACAGGCGGTATGCGCGCAAGGGCGAGGAGCGGCAGGCCGATTTTATAAACTGTGTGGCATGGGGCGCTGCGGCAGATTTTGTTTGCAATTATTTTGAAAAAGGTATGCGCATTGCGCTGGACGGACGGATTCAGGTTCGGTCTTATGATGACCAAAGCGGAAACAAACGGTATGTAACCGAGGTTATAGCCGAAAACGTTGAGTTTGCGCAGAGTAAGAACGAGGGCGGCGCGGCGCAGGCACCGAACCAACCGGCGCAGCAGAAGCCTGCCGCACCGCAGGCACCGTCCTCCGACATCGATGGGTTTATGCCGATTGAAGGAATCGAAGAAGAGGATTTGCCGTTTTAGGCATTAGGGAATTGAAACCCATATGCCTAAGGTGGTGATTGCATGACGGTTGATGAAGCGATTTTAGCAAAGGAACAGGGCGCGGCGGTGGTGTTTTGCCATCCGTGGTATACGCGCGGCAAAGAGGTTGTGTTTTCGCATATTACAGATATTGTGCAAAAGCGCGACCTATGCGGCCGCAAGCTGACCGCCGCCGTGCTGCATGTAAACGGGCGCTGCACACAGCACGTGCAGCCGGAATTTTTAAGGAGGGCGGAAGATGATAAAGACAGAGGACTTGAAACCGGGAACACGGTTTCGCAGAAATTCCGATCTTGCTGAAATGGAGATTGTCAAAGTTGAAAATTGGTCCGCGTACGTCCGTGAACTCAAAACCGGATATTTATATCATTACGGATTGGGGGTTTTAAGCCGATGCGGCACAACAATATCGAAGGAGGGCGGAAGATGAAAGAAAAAGCAACGATATTTGATTATGCGAGGATGTGCAAAAAATATGTCACCGACTGTGAAAGCTGCCCCTTGGCAGCTAAACTCAACGGAGAAAATATGGATTGCCAAACTTTGGTACTTGACTGTCCCGGCAAAGCCAACGAAACAATCCTAAAATGGTGCAAAGAACACCCTATAAAGACAAGACAGAGCGAGTTTATGAAGATGTTTCCGAATGTTAGTATATACAAAGGTGCTATCAATATTTGCCCTTGCGCAATAGATTGTGATTATGATTGCAAAAACAAAGAAAAATATGTGGATTTTGATTGCACTGGTTGCAAAAAAGCCTATTGGCTTGCGGAGGTAGACAAATGAAAATCGGTTTGCTTGATGTGGATGGTCACAATTTCCCTAACTTGCCTTTGATGAAAATATCAGCATATCACAAGCAAAAAGGCGATGATGTCGAGTTTTTAGAACCACTCTTACATTACGATAAAGTCTATGTGTCAAAAGTGTTTGGCGAAGAATATACAGATGATTATTTGTATGCAATAGACGCTGATGAGGTTGTATATGGCGGTACAGGCTATGCTATTACAGTCGAAAATGGGAAAGAGGTTTACCACAAAGAAAAAGATAAACCATTGCCCGAAGAGATAGAGCATATATATCCAGATTATTCCCTTTATCCCGAATTGACAAAAAATAAGGCATATGGTTTTTTAACAAGGGGGTGTTGTAACAATTGCAGTTTTTGCGTGGTATCTCAAAAAGAGGGGAAATGCAGCCGTAAAGTTGCCGATTTATCCGAATGGTGGAACGGACAAAAAGAAATTGTTCTTTTGGATCCTAATATACTTGCATGCAGGGACAGGCTTGATTTATTGCGGCAGTTAATCAACAGTAATGCCAGAGTAGATTTTACACAGGGGCTGGATGCGCGGTTTATTACACGAGAAATTGCGGAGATGCTGAGCCAAATAAAAACAAAAATGTGGCATTTTGCGTTCGATTTTATGAAAAATGAAAAAATGATAGTCAAAGGATTGCAAACCTTTGTTGATGTTTTAGGGTTAGGTGCGGTGCAAAGAAAATGTTATGTATATGTTTTGACAAACTACAATACGACATTTGAGGAGGATTTTCACCGAGTTAAATTAATACAAAGCATAGGACTTGACCCCGATATTCGCATTTACAGGAAGCCGACCGCACCGCAAATAACAAAGGATTTACAGCGTTGGTGCAACAACAGAATTATATACCGCAGTCAGCCTGATTTTATGCAGTACATACCGAGAAAGGACGGTAAAACGATAAATGAATTATATTTTGGAGGTAGACGAAAATGGGTATTGGAGTGATGCTGAATGAAATGTATTTATTGTCCTTTGGGTTCTGATAAAGATACCTGCCCGGAAGCTGAAGGTAAATACGGAATAGAGTTTAAAGACGGCACATTAGGCTGCAGACATCCGCGGAATTGGGTAGAAAAACGAGATAAAGAGTACTCAAATTATCTTGGTGATATGGGATTGGATATGGGTATTGAACTGAGTTCATCTAAATCGGAAATAGACAAAATTGTAGAAATCTGCAAACATACAATAGGACTTGATTACCATAAGCCTTATCATAGGCACGGCAAGGCCTTTTATAAGCCGTACAGAAATTATTTCTGTACTACAGAGGACGATGTAATGTGGAATAAACTTTGTAGTGTAGGTATCGCAAAACGCAGCGAAAAACACAACGGATGTGTGGATTTTTATTTAACACAGGTAGGCCTAAAGTGGCTTGGCAGACAACTGAAAATAACGATTAAAGGGACAGGATGGGAGTGATACAAAATGACAGATGAAGAGATTATAAAGGCTTTGGAATGTTGCGCAACTGATGATGGGGACGATTGCTTCCAATGTCCATATGGTAATATAGTTTATAAACCGGGGGATGGTGGGTGTGTTAATAGGTGTCGCAAAGAAGCCCTTGACCTAATCAATCGTCAAAAAGCAGAAGTTGAGAATGAAATCAAAGAAATAAAATCCGAAGCAATAAAAGAGTTTGCGGAAAGACTGGACGAAATGATTTATGCTACACACGGAAATATAGTTGATGTTGATGGCATTGTTCTTTTGAATTACATTGATGACGATATCAACAAACTTGTAAAAGAAATGACGGAGGTGCAGAAATGAGCGAGAAAAAATATATAGATGCCGACAAACTATCCAAGCTAATAAGCGAAACGCGTTTCAATTTACCGCATGACAGCAAAGATTTTTTACAAGAGATTTTATGCTCTTGAATTTTCAGCAGATTATTGATTTAGAGCCTGCCGCCGATGTTGCGGAAGTTGTGCACGGCAAGTGGCTGGAGGACGATTACGGATATTTTCGATGCTCTGAGTGTGGCTCCGAACAGGACACACCGGAATATACAACGCCGTTTTGTCCTCTTTGCGGTGCAAAAATGGATGCAGAACAGGAGAAGAACACATGAGCAAAAAGAAAAATCCCTGTATCCATTTAAAGCAGTCTGATGTAAAGAAGCTGAAAAACGATGCGACAAATACAGGGATTCGGTATGCAATGGTCATTTTTTTGTATGTCATGAGGGAAAAGGAAGGATTCGGCGATAAACGTCTGAAACGGGTATACGATGAAATGAATGATGTTGTCGATTCCATCAACAATGGCTACATTAATTTAAACGATTTGGAACAGGTTTTATCGCTGGAATATGACCTGACAATTGAGTTTTAGAACAAAAATAATCATTTTGCCGAGGTTGGCAAAATGGTATACAAAGGAGGAGTTTCATGCCGGACAGGATGCTGAGGGAGAGCATTATAACCAGCAAGGTGATTAACTCTCTTTCGGATTTTCAGTACCGGGTATGGATACAATTAATACTTTATGTTGACGACTACGGTCGCGGAAGCGCTGACCCCGAAATTTTAAAGGGTCAGGCCTTCACCTGCCGCAGTCGGATCACACTGGCTGATATTGAGAAGGCGCTGGCCGATTTGGCGGGTAAGGGCTGCATTTTCCTCTATGAGGTAGACGGAAAATCCTACTTCTGCTTCCCGAATTGGAGCGCTCATCAACACATTCAGTCAAAGTATGCAAGGTTTCCGGCACCGGTTCACCAAAATGTGCGTTCTGATTTTGCGCAGACCCACACACACGCACACACACATAATATAATAAAAGAAGTAGAAGTAGAAGTAGAAGAAGAAGTTGAAGTTGAAAACATAAATGCGCATTCGGCGCAAATCGAGGCGCATTTTGAGCGGCTTTGGGCGATGTACCCAAACAAAAAAGGCAAAAGCAAGGTGACGAAGCAGCAGAAAGCGGCCTTGTTTGCCATACCGTTTGAGGAAATGGAGCGCGCCATCAGGCGCTACATAGACGAGCTTAAGCGTGACAGCTGGCGCAGACCGCAATATGGAGGAACGTTTTTCGGCGGCGGCTACGTGGACTATTTGGACGCCAATTATGCAGAAAGTCCGCAGCCAAAAGGGCGATATGATTTTGACGCCCTGCAAAAACAGGCCTTTGCAAACGTGAACAGACCAAAGCAAACAAAGGATGGTGGCAGTGCATGAAAATTAAACTATCCATACCACAAATACCGCCGTCAAATAATCAATACATGGGAAACAGCCATCATTACAGGCCGTATCAGATTGCAAAGCAAGAATGGCTGTGGATGGTTCGGGCGGCTCTGCTTCGTGCCAAGTGTAAACCGCCGGAGCCGTTTCGGCATGCTGTTGTGACGATTCGGTACTTCTTTGCGGACAGGCGCAGACATGACCCGGATAACTATTCGGGCAAATTTATCTTAGACGCCCTGGTGCATGAGGGCGTTTTGACGGATGATAGCTTTTTTTGCATCAATCTGCGTCTGTTGGCAGACATAGACAAACAAAACCCAAGGACTGAAATTTACATCGAGGAGGTGGAAAACCTTGGATTGGACAACTGACACGACAAAACCGGACTGCAAATGGTATACGCGCATCGGCAGCGGCTGCCATCTGTGCGTTGAGCGTATCTGCGACAGCCGAAAATGCACCCACTACCAAACAGAGGAAGAGTTTGAGAGGGGGAAGGAACGGTACAGGCAAAACGAAATGGATGGTGGGGCTGTATGAGCCTGATGAAAAAAGACGATAAGACTGAAATGGCAGGGCCTTACGGGCTGGCAACCGCTGTGGTCTTGCTGGCCTGCAAGGACTACGAAAATGCACTTAAAGGGCACAATGCAGAGCAGCAATACGAGATTGAAAAATTCTTCCGCAGTACATGGTTTGGGGTTTTGTGCGACCTTAACCCGGAAGAGATTATGAAACGGCTCAAGATACACGCGAGAAAATGAAGGAGGCGGCAGAATGACACTGAGGGAACTGTCTCAGTTATACTATCTTAACCGAGAGATTGAGCGCGACAAAAGGGAACTGGAGCGGCTGAAATGGGAATCGGTAAGCCCACGGACGCAGCGGATGACAGGCATGCCGCACGGCAGCGGATATGAAAATATCATGGAACAGAAAATTGCCGCCATAGCCGACCTTGAGGGCTTAATCTGTGCTAAGATGACGCAGTGCATATACGAGCGCAACCGCCTGGAACGATACATAGCCGACATTCCGGACAGCTTGACCCGGCAGATTTTTGCACTACGGTTTATTAACGGCATGAGCTGGGTGCAGGTGGCGATGCATGTAGGGGGGGATAATACAGCCGGCAGCGTTAAGATGATATGTTATCGTTACTTGAACAAGTCAAACAGATAATGTTGTTACTTTTGTTACTTTTGTTATGCTATAATGGTATCATGAGTTAAGGCATCCGGCAAGGGTGCCTTTTTGCGTGCCGGACGATAATCGCCGGCGGATGGGATGGAGGGAAAACACACATTTTTGAGGTGGTGAGCGTGGCGAATGAAAAAAACTTAAAACCGATTCGAAGCGTGAGCGAAGCGAGAGAAAAAGGCAAAAAAGGCGGCAAAAAATCGGGCAAAGCACGCCGCGAAAAAAAGCTGCTTAAAGATTGCATGCTGAACCTTTTGAATTTACCCGTTTCGGGGACAAGAGAGTTTAACAAGCTTTCGCGCATGGGGCTTAAACCGGAAGATATTGACAATCGTGCTTTGCTTACGGCGGCATTGTTTTTAAAAGGCGCATCGGGTGATGTGGCGGCCTTTAAAGAAATAAAAGAGTTGATTGGCGAACAGCAGACGGAGGAAAACGGCAAGCTGTCTGAACTGATAGAGGGATTGAAGGATGGATAAAGACATATACACCGAGAAGCAAAAGGCGCTTTTGAGGCTGTGGCAAAAAAACGAATTAAAGCGGATCACCCTTTTAGAGGGGTCTGTCCGTTCGGGTAAAACGTGGATTTCGCTTGTTTTGTGGGCGTTTTGGGTGGCAACAGCGCCGAAGGACGGACGGTATTTAATGGCGGCCAAGACGCTGACATCGCTGCGGCGCAACTGCTTGGATGTGCTGGAGGAGCTTGTCGGCACCGCGAATTTTACATACAGTCTGCCCAAAAAAGAAGGCTGCCTGTTCGGCCGCAAGATATACTTGGAGGGCGCAAACGATGCCCGTGCCGAAAATAAGATACGCGGCATGACGCTTTCGGGCGCATACTGCGATGAGCTGACCTTGTTTGCGGAAGATTTTTTTGCCATGCTGCTGACGCGTTTATCGGCGCCGGGCGCTAAGCTGATTGCCACGACAAACCCGGATTCCCCTTTTCATTGGCTGAAGGAAAAATATATAGACAGGGCGGCGGATGGGAAAATCGACATGCTGACCATGAAGTTTTTGATTGATGAAAACACTTTTTTGGACGCGGACTACATCGAAAACCAGAAAAAAGAGCATGTGGGCGTGTTTTACGACAGGTTTATACTTGGCTTATGGGTTGTGGCAGAAGGCCTTGTTTACCCCAATTTTGACCCGGAAAAACATGTGATTCGGTTTGATATGCCGGAGCCGAAGGAGGATGAAGGGAACTATTACATATCTGTCGATTACGGCACGTTAAACCCTTGTTCTATGGGCTTGTGGCGAACAGAGGACGGCCGTGCGGTTCGGGTGAAGGAGTTTTACTATGACGGGCGCAAAAGCCGAAAGCAGCTGACGGACGAAGAGTATTACAGCGAGCTGGAAAAGCTTGCAGGCGATAAGATGATTCAATATGTTGTGGTGGATCCATCGGCCGCAAGCTTTATTACCTGTATTGCCAAGCATGGCAGATTCGGCGTAAAAAAAGCGGCCAACGATGTGCTGGCCGGGATTCGGACAACGGCATCGCTGCTTAATTCCGGGCGGTTGCTTTTTGACGAAAGCTGTGAGGGCGTTATAAAAGAGTTTCGCAGCTATTCGTGGGATGAAAAGTCCGGCGAAGATAAGGTGATTAAGGAAAATGACCACGCAATGGACGATATGCGGTATTTTTGCTACACCGTATTGCGGCATGAGTGGCATTGGCTGAATTGGGCGGTGGATGGATGATGAACAGCATTTTAGAACGGATAAAGAGGGTGATTCAAACGATATTCAGAGGCAGCGAACTAAAAAGCAAAATAGGTGTGCAGGCGCTGACGAGCGAGCAGATGACGCAGGCGATTGAGCTTTGGTCAAGCTTGTATGAAGGGGCGGCGCCGTGGATCTCGGAGGAGGATGGCGTTAAAAGCTTAAATTTGCCTGCGGCTGTGGCATCGGAGCTGGCGCGGCTTACGGTTTTGGAGATGAAATCCGAAATCAGCGGCAGCGGCAGAGCTGATTTTTTGAACGAGCAGTATCAGGCGGTTTTGGATAATATTCGTCTGTATACGGAGTACGCCTGCGCCAAATCGGGGCTGGTGTTTAAACCGTATGTGTCGGGCGGCCGGATTTGCGTCAGCTGCATACAGGCCGACAGCTTTTACCCGACGGCGTTTGATTCAGCCGGGCGCATTACTGGGGCGGTATTTGCGGACAGAATCACACGCGGCGAGGTGTTTTATACACGTCTGGAGTATCACGAACTTGGGGCACAGTATACCATACGCAACCGCGCGTTTTCGAGCCGCAGCCGAAGTGAAATCGGGCACGAGGTTGCACTTACGAGCGTGACGGAGTGGGCGGATATTCAGCCGCAGGTTTCTATAGCCAATGTCAAGCAACCGTTATTCGGGTTTTTCAAAATGCCGATGGCAAACACGATTGACCCCGATTCGCCGCTGGGCGTTTCGGTGTATGCGCGTGCTGTGGATTTGATACGGGAAGCGGATGAGCAGTATTCGCGGCTTTTGTGGGAGTTTGAAAGCGGTGAACGTGCGCTATACATACATGACACAGCGTTTCAGCTGGACAAAAACGGAAAGCGCAAGCTGCCCAACAAGCGCCTTTACAGGACGATAGGCGTGACGGACGATAAGCTGTTTGAAGAATGGACACCCACCCTGCGCGATGCCAATATATTAAACGGCTTAAACGCCATTTTGCGCCGCGTGGAATATAACTGCGGACTGGCCTACGGTACGCTATCGGACGTGCAGGACACAGACAAAACAGCGGAGGAGATTAAAGCATCAAAGCAGCGCAGTTATGCAACGGTTTCGGACATTCAACGGGCGCTGAAGGCGGCGCTTTGCGATTTGGTGTATGCGATGGATGTGTTGTGTACGCTTTACCGGCTTGCACCGAACGGGCAGTATGATGTTTCGTTTGAGTTTGACGATTCGATTGTGGCCGACCGGCAAGCCGAATTTGCGGAAAAACAGCAGCTTGTCACATCCGGTATTATGCAGCCGTGGGAATTTCGGATGTGGTATTTCGGAGAAACGGAGGAGGAAGCCAGGCAAAACACAGCCGACGGCGGCACGGATGCTGATGGCTTTCGTATAACCGATGCTTAGCCCGGACTATTTGGAGCGTTGCACCGATGAAGTCATTAAGCTGTATGACGAGCTTTCCGACATGATTCTGCGCGACATAGTGGACAGGCTTATAAGCCTTGATTTTGAAGCTTCGGCCACGGCGGCATGGCGTATGGAAAAGCTGCAGGAGCTGGGGCGGCTTACGTATGCGGACGCGCTTCGTGAAATAGCTAAAATAACGGGGAAAACTGAACAGGAGCTGAAAAAGGCGTTTGAGGATGCCGGCACGGAGAGTATGCGGTTTGATAACAGCGTGTACAAAAAAGCCGGGCTTTCGCCGCTGCCGCTTGCACAGTCGGACGGCATGCTGCAGGTGCTGACAGCAGGGTATAAAAAGTGCCGGGGCAGCTTAAAGAATTTAACTCTGACAACGGCCAACACGGCGCAAAGCAGCTTTATACAGGCCTGCAACGCGGCCTATATGCAGGTAACAAGCGGTGCATTTTCGGTCAACAGCGCGGTCAAAACGGCTGTTGCTTCGGTCGGGCAATCGGGCACGTGGGTTTTATACCCCACCGGACACCGCGACAGACTGGATGTGGCTGTGCGCCGCGCTGTGCGTACGGGCGTTGCGCAAACCTGCGGACAGCTGCAAATTCAGCAGCTTGATGACATGATGTGGGACGTGGTGGACACAACCGCGCATGCCGATGCGCGTGAATCACATACGGTTTGGCAGGGCGGCCGCTTTTCGTATAAAGGCCGCAACCCGAACTATCCGGACTTTGAAGAGGCCACGGGCTACGGCAGCGCAGACGGCTTGATGGGTATTAACTGCCGTCACGGCTTCTTTCCGGCGGTTGACGGTTCGCCGCGCATGTACCCCAAGGCGCAGCTTACGGAATGGAAAAATCGAACGGTGACCTATAACGGGACCGAGTATGCCGGGCATGAGGCCGTGAGCATGCAGCGCGCCTATGAACGGGGCATAAGAGCCACCAAGCGCGAGCTGACGGCGCTGGACGAAGGCGCAAAGGCCTCTAAGGATGAAGCGCTGCAGCGTGAGCTTTCGGAGGCCTTTTCTCAGACAAGCCTAAAGCTGAAACGGCAAGAGGCGGCGCTTAACGACTTTTTGGAGCAAACAGGGCTTAAGCCGGAATATGAGCGGCCGCAGGTGCGTGAGTTTGACAGGCGCATAAGCGGAAAGGCAAAAGCAGCGGCGAGAAAAGAGTTGACAGCAGAGCGAGAAAAGGGTATAATAAAAGCAAGAGGCGAGAGAATTGCGAGTAAAATTCAAAATATTGACTCACCGATAGAACAGAGACGTACTGGCAAAGGTAATCCCAACGCAATTATTCAGTTTGGGCGGCCTTTGAATAATCGCCAGAAGCGACTCCTTCAAGCTTTGCCTGAATATGACAGTCGCGTAATTGTCAGCAAGAAAAATGTTAATATGAGCGATTTGGCGGCGTTGACGGCACAAACGGGTGATGAATATGCCTTATTCACCAAAGGCTGTAAAAGGCTGGTCGTGCGCGGCGATGCATATAGCGTAAACATTACAGAAGAAAATGCGAGAAAGCTTTTTGAGCAGGGTTATAAATGGAGCGGGCACACGCATCCGGGAATGGATAGCAATTGTCTGATTCATTCTCCCGGCGATGCGCTTATATTAAAAGCATTTGAGCAGAATACAAGTGCAATTTATAACTCTAAAGGTCAATTTGAACTGTTTAAAGGGGGCTATTGACGTGAAGACTTTGGATTTAAATATGTCTTTGAAAAACAAAATAAAAGAATATTGCTTAGAAAATGATTTAAATTTTAATCTTCTTGCTGATATGAAAAAGCTATGGGGCATCGACATGTTAAAATTTGAGAGAGAAAACAGCAAGGACGCAAAAAATGAGGTTGTATTAGAAGTTTTCGGGTATGGCGATAATGTTGTATTTAAGCAAACAGAGTACACCCAAAAATATTTGGCAAAATAATATTTGTATGGCGTTTAAAAGTACTGAATTTACACAAAATATTATTGACGCATTGGGGGAACTGAAGAAATATGAAAGATAGAATTATTTGCCCGTTGGTGGACAAACATATAGACATTGTGGACTGTATGGAAAACAGGGATACGAAAACCGAGTTTATACCATCGGAGTTCAAGAAAAAACAAAACTGGGAGGCTATTTGCGAGCAATGCAAATACCATAAAGAGTGATTATACCGCTTACCGCAAGGCAGGCGGTATTTTTATACCCAAATTCAATAAATCAAGAGTTTGCATTATGCAGGCTCTTTTTTTATACCCAAAAAATCATCCGTTGCGCGCGGAGCAAAAGAAGGCGCACCGCAGAGCCGGGACTGGCCGGAGAACAAGGACAGCGGTAAGAGGAGGCAAAATGCTTGAATGGTTACAAACAATTTTGGGCGAGCACTACACCGAGGACGCGGACAAGGCTGTGGCCGCAGAGATTGGAAAACGATTTGTTTCTAAAGCGGACTTCGGCGCAAAAAGCGAGGCGGTGAAGGACTTAACCCAAAGGCTGAACGAGGCCAACGCACAGATTGAGGGCTTTCAGAGCATGGACATTGAAGCCATTAAACAAAGTGCGGCCGAATGGAAGGAAAAGGCCGAGCAGGCCGAAAAGGATGCAGCCCAAAGAATTGCGGATATGCAGTTTGAGCACATTTTGGACGGTGAGTTATCCGGCGCAAAGGCCAAAAATGCCAAGGCCGTGCGCGCCCTTTTGGATATGGAGGGGCTAAAGCTGAACGATGGCAAAATTATCGGTCTTTCGGAGCAGCTGGACAAAATTAAGGCCGAAAACGACTATCTGTTTGAGGGCGAAGCGCAGCCGCCGCAATTTACGGCGCCGCCGCACAACACACCGTCCGGCGGTGATGATGCGCTGCGTGCGGCCATGGGGCTGGGACAGAAAAAAGACTAAAAAAAAGAAAGGAACGATGAAACATGCCTAACACAATTACACTGGCAAAAAACTTTACCAATCTGCTTGACGAGGTGTATCAAAACGCCTCTGTTACGGCGGATTTAACGGGGGACGCGAGCATGTGCCGCGCAGGCGCAAATGTGAATGAAATTTCCTATCCGCAGATTGAGACGAGCGGCCTGGGCGATTATGACCGCAACAGCGGTTATGCAGGCGGCACGGTATCGCTTGAATGGCGTACCACCAAATTCAATTATGACCGCGGTACAAAAATTTCGGTAGACACGATGGACAATGAAGAAACATATAACCTTGCGTTCGGTATGGCCGGGTCGACACTGATCCGTACCAAGGTTGCACCGGAGGCGGACGCGTTTACCTTTGCTACCCTGGCCGGTACACCTGGCATCGGTGCGGCAACGCCTGCTACGTATTCTGATGCAAGCGACTTTTTGACGGCGCTTTTGGCGGCTAAAAACAAGATGGACGAGGATGAAGTCCCGGCAGAGGGTCGTATTTTATACGCAACACCCACGCTTTTAAACAGCGTGATGGCGCTGGATACCACCAAATCCAAAGAGGCGCTGCATGCGTTTTCGGTGGTGAAAAGCGTGCCGCAGACCCGTTTTTACACCGCGATTGACATGTTAGACGGCAAGAGCACGGGCGAAGAATTGGGACACTATAAAAAGGCCGCCGCTAAGTACGTTAAGGCCGCAGAGGGTGATTCCGGCGCGAAAAAGGTGGTTGCGGACAGCGCGTCACCTTCTGCAAATGAAATTAAGATGTCGGCCGTAACGCCGTGCGCCAAGGGCTATACACCCAAGGCCGGGGACTATGTTGTGCAGACAGAGGGCAAGGAGCTTAACTTTATGATTGTGCATAAGCCTGCCATCATTAAATTCGATAAGCACATTGCAAATGATGTCATTTCTCCGGCGAATAATCCGGACAGTGACGCTTACATCCTTAAATACCGCAAATATGGCTTAGTTGACGTGTACCGCAACAAAGTGGCCGGTATTTACATCAGCCATAAGGCGTAAAAAAGGGAGGGGAACAATATGGCGAAAACAGTCGGGTTGATTATACCTTGCGAGCCGGAAACGGTGCAGGAAACAGAGTCGGAAACGGTGCAGAAGCCGGAAGAAACAACGGAGCCGCCCAAGCGCGGCAAAAAGTAAAAAAAGGAGGGGGACGAAGATGCAGGGCGTGGATTTTGCATATTATCGGGATAGCTATTGCGGCAGGGCGATTGTGACGGAGGAGGAATTTAACAGCTTTGCGGTGCGCGCATGCGCCTATGTTAACAAAATTACCTTCGGCCGTGCAGAAGCAACTGCGGATACTGCCGGTGTAAAAAACGCGGTCTGTGCCGTCTGCGAAGTGCTGCATCGGTATGATGCCCGTGAGGGTATTTCATCGGAAAATAACGACGGCTACAGCGTGACATATAAGACAAGCAGCCGACAGGTGCAGGACAGGCTATACGAGGCCGCGTCTTTGCATCTTTCGTCCGCGCTTTTATACAGGGGGCTTGACGCATGATTACAAATGGCGGTGTGACCCTGTGGCATGCAGGCGGCTATGACAAAAAAACGCGCATGGAATCGCCGCCCGTGCGGCAGTATTTTCCGCAGGCATCCATCCAGAAGGATATTAAAATGAGCATTGACATCGGCGCCGGCTTTCGGACGGCGGACAGCTTACGGGTGCGGATTCCCGGTACGGCAGACATTCAAATAAAAAACGGTGACCGTTTAATTGTGGGCGAAAGCACCGCGGCAGAGCCGCCCGATGATGCATTTACCGTGAAGGGCTTTGCAGACAACCGCAAAGGTTCGGCACCGATGTGGCATTGGAAGGTGATTTGCGGATGAAGGGCTTTCGGTTTACGATGGACAGCACGGCGCGCATTTTAGAGCGCCGCGGACTGGAGGAAGGCGGCCGTGCGCAAAGGTACGTTGACAGCGAGGTTTTACGACTGAACGCGCCGTATTTGGCGCACCACACGGGAGAGTATCGCAACAGCGGACGGCTGGGCACGGTCATCGGCAGCGGCGAGGTGGTATATAACACGCCCAAGGCGCGGTTTTTGTACTACGGCAAAGTGATGGTAGGCGTAAACAGCCGGTCGGCATGGGCGCGCAAAAACGAAAAAAAGGTGACCGTTAACCGCAATCTGCAATATCGCGGCGGCGGTCTGCGCGGCGCTTTACATTTTGAACGGATGAAGGCCGACCACAGGGAAGATATTTTAAAAGGCGCGGCGAAAATTACGGGGGGACGGGCTAAATGAGCATGATTCAGGCAATACGGGACTACCTTTGTACCTGTCCGCATTTGAAGGACGGCAAATTGAATGTGGACTATTTGGGGGCAGAGCCTACGGAATACGTGGTAGAGAGCGTGCCGTCCTCCGGCATTATCAAGCGCTATACGGACGGCGGCACATTGCGGCAATATCTGTTTATTTTCGGCTCACGCGAGTATTTTAGCGATAAGGTTTTAAAGCAGCTTTCTAACAGCGGCTTTTACGAAGATTTTGCGCGCTGGATTGAGACGCAGAGCGATGCCGGGAATCTGCCCAAGCTGCCGGAGGGCATGAGCGCGCAGCGCATGGAGGTTGTATCGACAGCCTACATGCTGGACGCAACAGAAAAAAACGCACGGTATCAGATTCAGTGCAGATTTGTTTATTATGAAAGGAGCATGTAAAAATGGATAAGTTGGTTAAAAGAAGTCAAAAGGTGGCGTTTTACGGTGTGCCGGGCACAAGCAGCACAACGTATCACAGAATGACAGGGTTTACGGAGCTTTCCAAATCCGCAAACCCGAAGGAGTATTCCCGTCAGTATGTGGATGAGGATTACGAGAGAAGCGATGTTGTCGGCTACAGCCCCGAATATTCCTACGGCTTCGATTTGTTTGAGGACAGCGCGGTGCATGCGGACATTGCCGCCATTGCAGACGAGGAAAAAGTCGGCGCGGACGCGATTCGCGACATCATTGTTGTGGATATGACGGGGGAGGGCGGCACTTCGGGCAGCTTTGCGGCCGTTAAACGCGGCTTTGCGGTCATCCCCGATTCTGAGGGTGATTCTACGGATGCATACACCTACAGCGGCAGCTTAAAGGCGAACGGCTCTCGCATTGTCGGCACGGCAACCAGTGCGGACGGCTGGCAGACCGTTACATTTACGGAAAAAGAGTAAACGGTTTTAACATACGGGCGCTTTTAGGGAAACAGTATTAAAATAAAAAATGTAGGGGACAACCTATGTGTTGCTTTGCAAAACGTACATGTAAAGCGGAACGGCACACAGGCCGTTCCCTACGGTTTTTAGAAAAAACAATATCGAAACCAAAAAAATGTGAGGAACAACCTATATGCTGTTCCGAATGTGACAGGAGGTTTTACAATGGCAAAATTTACATTTGGCAATTTTAAGGCCGGTGTTGACGCAACGGATTTGGCGTTTATGGAACGATTTGAACAAAAAACGCTGCAGCTTGACGAGGATGTGAAACAGCTTCCGGCAGAAGGTGCATCAAGCGTATACATTCGCAGCATGCACGCGCTGTATACGGCCTATTTTGACGCGCTGTTCGGCGAGGGTGCAGCCCAAAAGATGTTTGGCGGCAGGGTGAATCTTCGTTTGTGCGATGACGCGATGTTTGCACTGGCGGATGCGATTCGTGCCGACCAGGCGGCCTACAATAACGAGGCACGGGCGCGGCTTGCTGCAAGAAGCGGTAAGGCGAAGAAGAAAAAATGAATATTTTAACAGAGCCGCTTGCGGATTATGTGGAAATAGGCGGTGTGCGCTATGCGGTGCAGACCGATTTTAAAAACTGGATACGAATCGGCAGCCTGATGCGCTGCCCGGAGGCAGAAAACGGCGCGCATTTGGCCGAAGCGCTGGGGCTGTGCTATGTTCGGGGTTCTCTGCCGCCGTCTCTTGAGGACGCTGTTTTCGCCATGCTGCGGTTTTACATCGGCGAGGAAGAAGGACAAGCGGCAAGGCAGGGACGTGCAAAATGCACGGCTGTTTACGATTTTGAATATGACGCAGAGTATATTTTTGCGGCATTTTGGGCGCAATACGGGCTTGATTTAACAAAATGCCGCCTGCATTGGCATGCGTTTCGAGCCTTGTTTTTGGGACTGTGCGGCGAGCATAAAATCTGCCGGATGATGGAGTACCGCGGCGCAGATTTATCCCAAATCAAAAACAAAGAGCAAAAAAGCTTTTACAGAAAGATGCAGCGACTTTACAGGCTGCCGGATATGCGGACGCAGGCACAGCGCGAAGCGGACATGATGGCAGCGTTTTCAAGCGGATTTTAGGGGGGTGCGAGTATGGCAGGACGCGCGGACGGGTCTTTGCTTTTTGATACAAAAATAGACAAAACAGGTTTTACAGACGGGCTTTCGCGGTTAAAAAGAATCGCCAAAACAAGCGCGGCGGCAATCGGCGCGGCTATGGCAGCAGGGCTTACGGCTTCGGTGCGCGCCGGGATGGATTTTGAGAGCGCCTTTGCCGGCGTTAAGAAAACGGTGGATGCGACAACGGAGCAGCTGGCAGGGCTGCGGCGTGAGATTTTGGACATGTCCGGCAGCATGCCGATGGCGGCAAGCGATATTGCCGGGATTGCGGAGGCGGCCGGGCAGCTGGGCATTAAAACGGACAACATCCGTGATTTTACCAAGGTTATGGCCGATTTGAGCGTGGCCACCAACATGACCTCCGAGCAGGCGGCAACGGAGCTTGCACGGTTTGCAAACATTACGCAGATGCCGCAGGACAGGTTTGACAGACTGGGTGCAACAATTGTTGATTTGGGTAATAACCTTGCGACAACGGAATCCGAGATTGTCTCTATGGGTCTGCGGTTAGCCGGTGCAGGGCATCAGGTCGGCATGACGGAGGCACAGATTATGAGCTTTGCCGGCGGCCTTTCCTCCGTTGGTATTGAAGCGGAGGCCGGCGGCTCGGCGCTTTCGCGTTTGATGGCGGACATGCAGCTGGCAACCGCAACGGGCGGCGAGGACTTAAACGGGTTTGCCGCGGTTGCCGGGATGAGCGCGCAGGCGTTTAAAAAGGCCTTTGAGGAGGATGCGGCAGGGGCGATTATCGCCTTTATACAGGGGCTTGCGAAGTCGCAGGAAAAGGGCACAACGGCCATTGAGGTTTTGGACAGTCTCGGCATTAAGGAAATCCGGCTGCGTGACGCACTGCTGCGTGCCGCCGGTGCGAGCGGCGTTTTTACCGAAGCGATGGAAATAGGCAGCAGGGCATGGGAGGAAAACACGGCGCTGACAAAGGAAGCGGAGCAGCGGTATGAAACGGTGGAGAGCAAGCTGCAGATTATGAAAAACAGTTTGACCAATTTGGGCATTGCCGTCTATGATAAGCTGCGCGAGCCGTTTAAAAACTCAATCGACGTTGCAATAAAAAAGATTGAGGGGCTTTCTTCAAGCCTGAAAAGCGGTAAGCTGGAGGGCGCATTAGAAGGTGTGAGTAAGCTGTTTTCGGGCGTTGTAAACGGCGCCATTAACATTGCCGGTAAGGCGATTCCCGCGCTTGTGAATTTGACGGCTTTTGCGGGGAAGCACGCCAAGGCCATTACAGCTGCCGCTGTGGCTGTCGGCGGATATAAAGCCGCGCTGCAGGGGCTTGCCATGGCGAATCAGGTTATTACATGGGGCAAAGGATTGCGCACTACAATACAGTCGATTATCGATGTGAAAAAGCGTGGTATCGGTTACAGTACACTATACAAGGCCGCCTGCATGGGCGAAGCCGGCGCAACACAGGCGTGCAGTGTGGCCGGGCTGGCAGATATAGCCACAAAGGGCGGACAGGTGACGGCAACCAACGCGGCAACCGGCGCAACCTTGGTATTTAACAAGGCGCTGCTTGCCAATCCTGCTGTTTTGGCTGTCGGCGCTGTGGTGGCACTGACGGCTGCAATCGCCGCGCTTGCGATTATGAACTATAAGGCGAGCGCGGCCGAACAGGCACGCAAGGCACAGCTTGAAGAACTGACAAGCACAACAGAGCGGCTGACGGACGCGGCCAAGCAGCAGAATGACGCGTATACATCGGCAATTTCTAACATTAACACTTCGGCAAGTGCGGAGCTGGCCGAGCTTGCGCGGCTTGAAGATATGGCGGATGAGCTTGCGGGACTGGCCGATGCAAACGGCAATGTGGAGGAGGCCAACCGCGGCCGTGCGGCGTATATTTTGGGCGAATTTAACGAGGCCATGGGCACGGAATATACGCTTGTGGACGGGCAGATTCAAAAGTACGGCGAGTTAAAAAGCTCTATTTACGATACCATAGACGCTATGCAGGCCAAAATTGTCCTTTCGGCGTATGAGGACATGCTGACCGAAGCCGTGAAGCGGCAGGCCGAGGCGCAGCAAAATGCAGCGGACGCATCGGACGCGATTTTGACGGCACAAGAAGCCAGAAAGCCGATTTTGGACAAATATATTGCTCGGTACGAAAAGCTGACGGGGGTAACGCTTGACAATAAGGAGGCCGAGGAACGCCTGCAGCAAGCGCAGTCATCCCGTGATACGCATCTCGATTATGCTATACGGCAATATCATAAGTATGACGATGTGATTGCCGAAAACACCAAGCGCATAGAGGAAAGCGGCGCGGCAGCTGCCGAGGTGGCCAAACTGCGTCAAACGGTTTCCGATGCGGCTATGAATGTTGAAATGAAGAATTATGACGCTGTTTTAAACAGCTTTCAGATGTCCGAGGACACCAAAAAGGCAATTGCAAGCGGCAGCAAAGATGAAATGCTTGAGCGCATGCGTACTTTATGCAATGAGATTATAGGCTTAGAGGCAAACAAGAACAATGCAACCACAGAGGCCGAAAAAGCCGGTTGGCAGCAATTGATTGATGCTGCACGCAGCGAAGGCGGCAATCTTATTGCCGAGTTTGAAAAAACAGGCACAAATGCAACCGAAGCAGTGGCGCAAGCCTTCCGCGATGATGGCGTTGCGGCCGATGAGGCAAAAACTTTTGCGTTGAACCTTATAGACATACTTAGAGGGGAACTCATTCCGGGTATGGCATCCGCTGTTCAAAACAGTATAGACGGCATGGTCAATGGCGTAAAAGCTGCGGCTCCTAAATTTTTCGAAACTATGAAAAAATTCGCGGGGCAAGGTGTTCAAGGCTACAACGCGGGGCAAAAGGCACATTCACCGGCAAAGGAATATATTAAAGCGTCCCAAAACAGTATAGACGGGCTGATAAAGGGCATTGACGATAATGCAGACCGCCTGACTGACCGCATGGAGAAGCTGGCCGAGGATGAGCTTTCTGCGGCGATGGCCGCCAATGACGCGCTGCTGGATTCGGAACGCACGTACCTTTCGGAAAGCCGGCGCATGGAGCGCGAAAAGGATGAGGCCGACTATAAAGAAAAGCTGGCGGCGGCCAAAACAAGCCAAGAAGCCCAAAAAATTAAGAACGAGCGGAAGCAGAAGCTGCAGGAGGAGGCCGACAAACGCTATTTGGAGCAGCTTAAGGAGACAGCCGAGGCCGAACGGAAGCTTGTGGAGCAGCAAAAGGACGATTTAATTAAGCTTTTTGAGGACGCGACCGATGAAGCCATGAGTCTGATGGACGATTTGGCCGATAAGCAAGAGACATTTCAAAAAAAGCTTTTGGACAATCGCAAGCTGTTTTACAAAAAGACAATCACCTTTAAGGGCGCCGGGGAACGCGGCGAGGATTTGCAGTTTACCGAGACACATTTGGGTGATTTGGATGCGCAACTTGCGGCCATGCAGAGCTATGCCGATATCCTGATGAAGGTACACGACCGCGGCAAGCTGCCCAAGGGCTTTTTTGACGAACTGCGCGCCATGTCGATTGAGGACGGTACCGCTTTTGCCGAGGCGCTTTTGGCCGCCGATGATGAAACCTTTGCGGCGTATCTGAAAAGCTGGGAGGCAATCCGGAACACGAGCGAGGACATTTCGAAAAATGTGTTTGGTGATGAATTTTCGGAGCTGGAACGCAAGCTGACGGAACAGTTCGGGAAGCTGCCGGAGGACTTTTTCAACATAGGTGAGGACAGCGCGGCACAGTTCGGCAGCGGCTTTATGGGCAAACTTGACAAGCTTTTGGCCGAAGCGCGCGAAAAGATTCAGACAGGGCTTGCCATGATGACACCGGTTCTCAGCGTAGAGGGTGGCTATGCAGGCGGCGGCGCTGCGCAAAATAATGTCAATACTACGGTGACCTACAATCTGACGGCGGCCGGGTCAACGGTTTCGGAACAGCTGCACGCCATCCGTGCGGCAGAGCAAATCAACAAGCTGCGTGGGTAAAATGTGAAAAAAGCCTAAACGGTAACGGAAATTATAATGAAAAGCACTTTGCACATGCAAGGTGCTTTTTTGTATGCAGAAAAAAAGGGGAGTGAATGAAGTGGGCTATGTTGTAAATTTTACGGATAATGCGGCCGTGACGGGCACGTACCTGAACACAACCGCATCGGAGCTTGGCGGCGGTGTTTTGACCTTTACGGACGATATGACATACGGCGTGGACGATTTAAACGACATTTCGGCCGAGTTGATTACCAAGGGTGTGACGCGCGGCTGCGGACTGAGCGTAAGCGGTACGAAGGTAACGATTGCCGCAGGGGTTTTGTACATGTGTGACGGTCGGCGTGTGGAGATTGATTCGGACGGCGTGGTGTTGGATTTTACGGCCGGTGCGGTCAATTATGTTTGGTTTTATCACGATACGGTAACGGGGTTTGCGGCACCGCGCTGCACGACCACCGCGCCGACAGGTGATCATTATGTGATGCTGGGGCAGATTACGGCCGAGGGCACAGCAGTCAGCCGCCCGGAGGTTGCGCGCATGAAAAATACCTTTTTGGGTACGAACAAGACGGAAAGCGTTACCAAAAGCTTTATCTGGGGCAAAAGTCAGGGAACGGATGAAGCGCTTTTGTGGGAGATTTCGCTCTCCGGCAGCGGATACAATTCGGCGGTTGTTTCGTCCGGCGGATATGTGACGGACAGCGGCCAGCTCTACAATGCGTTTTGCGGCTTTGTGGATTTTGGGACGAAGCAGGCCTATACAATTTTGGAAACGCTGCAGTACGGTTCGGGCAACACCGCGTACGGGCATCGGCTGAGCAGTTCGGAGGGTAAGATTTTGGCGGCCTATACGGCAGGCGGCGGCAGACGTGAGTGTAATGTGTATTTGCGGTTTGTGTTGGGCAGCGACAAGGTGCTGCGTGTGTATCGGAGCGCTTACGAGACCGGGTCGGCCGGGTACGACAGCATGCATGCGATTGATATTACCATTCGGTTATGTTAGGAGGCGCGACTATGCTTGAAGCAAGCTTTGAAAATGAACTTGGCCGGGTACGCCTATCGGGCGAAGGGTCACGGTTTCGCATTTTGCAAATGGAAGGACTGGGGTCACCCGGAAAGGAATTTAATGTGGCCGGATATGCAGGGCAGCCGGGACAGGTTTTGATCTCTGAAAAGGACCTAGCACGCGTGATTACCGTTTCGGGTGACTTAATCGCGCACGAAGGCCTTCGGGATGAAATGGCGCGGATGTTTCGGATCTTCTATCGTCCGGGGCGGCTGACGGTTGGCGCAGGCAATAAAATGCGTTCTGTTTCATGTCGATGTACCGCCATAGAAGAACCGGAGCGGCACGGAAGAAGTATTGCAAAACTGGTGGTGCAGTTTACCTGTGACAACCCGTATTTTACGGATGAGTATGCGCAAAAAGTCAATCTGTTTTCGCGTGAGGACTTAATTACATCAACATTCACACTGCCGTGCGTGTTTACAAGGCGCACCAATCGGCTTTTGGTTGTAAACGCCGGGGATGTGCGCGCCGAACCCGTTTTTACAATTTATAATGACAACCGGGCGGCAGCGACAGCGGATACAGAGGCCGGCGTTGCGATGATTAACCACACGACAGGGCAACAGATTGTTTTGGAACGCGCTGCAGCGGCAGGTGAGGTTGTGACGATTGACATACCAAACAGGCAGATTGTTTCAAGTCTTGACGGGGATGTGACATCTGTCATATCGCAGGATACGTATTTAAGCGATTTTTGGCTGGATGTGGGCGTTAATGATGTTGAGGCGGTAAGCTATGCCACAGGGGAGCGAATCGGCGTTGTGATGACGTATTATAATCAGTATGTGGAGGCGATTCTTTAATATGGAGGATATTCGCATTTATGATTACGAATTTAATCTGCTGCACATTGAGCATGATATTGCGTCCTGCAACTGGACATTTTATGAAAATGAGGTCGGTAATTTTGAGCTGCATTTTCCGCTGACAAGCCGTCTGGCCGATGTAGCCATGGCGCACCGTTATCTTGTGGCCGTGCAGGGGCAAAAGCAAGCCGTTATAACCGGGGTGCAGTTTGGCACGGAGGGCGTTTTATACGGTCGGAGCTGTAACTGGCTGCTTTCGCGGTTTTGCGTGACCGGCACATTTAACACGGACGATTTGAAAAGCGCCGGGACGATTTCGGCAACGGACGCACAAACGGTGTGCCGGTATATTTTTAATCTTGCCATGGACGGGCTGATGACGTTTGAAACAAACACTAGGGAAACCTTTGACACCGTATACGTGGAAAACAAAGGCGTGACAACCGTTTTGGACTTGATTACGGACTGCATGAAGAAAGCAAAGGCAGGCCATGAGGTTTTGTTCGATGTGCGTCATAAGCGCTGGACGCTACGCACGACAAAAGGAAAAACGCTCCCGTATATTTTATCGGAGGGAAACAAGAACGCATCCGAAACCGCTTATACCGAGGACGCGCAGGACAGCATAACGGGCGGATGGTATGAACAGACCATGGAAAATATGGGCGAGTGGGACGCTAAGACAAATCTTCCGTATCTTGCCGACAATACGCCATCCAACTATGCGACCGGGTATCGGGTCAAAACAGCGGGTACGCAGTTTGGCATCAGCTTTGCCGAGGGTGATTATATCGTCTGTAAACAAGAGACGGGCGCATGGGAAAAGGCAGAGAACACAGAGAACTTTTTGGTGCACATCCCTTCGACGCTTTCCGGCTTGTATGCGTGGGAAGGGGCGCTTGAGGGAAACACGAAGGACGAGGCCGAACGCGATCTTAGGAAAAAGTGTGTCCGACAGGAAATGACAGCCAAAACACATAGACTTTTATATGGGAAGGATTACGGTCTCGGTGATTCGCTGCGTGTTGAAATAAACAAGGGCAGCTGCCGCCGGAGTCTTACCAAAAAGATAACGGGTGTGCGGTTGTGGTATGAAAATAACGACATCGGCGAAGAACCGATTATGGAGGAGGAAAGCCAGTGATAGAATACAATGTTAAAATTGATTTACAGGGCGAACGGGTACAAAGCAAAAACATCATCTTTACGGCCGGGGACAGCCGCGGCTACCGTTTGTATTTTTCTTTTTACTCATACGGCACGCGTCTTGATGTTTCCGGCTATACGCTTGTTGTTAAGGCAAAGCGGAAGGACGGGCATATCATCACGGATGCGGGTGTAACGGAGGGCACGGAGGCCTATTACGATGTGGCCGATAACATGTATTCCGTTTCAGGTGATACGGAGCTGGAGGTTGCGCTTGTGGGCAGGGATCAATCTGTGGTGACAACCTGCGTTTTGCGGTGCTTCACCCGTCCCGGCTTTGGTGATGGGGACATCACGCCGGGGAGCACATCGCCGTTTTTGGCCACGCTGGCGGACAAGGCAATGCAGGCAGCGGATAGCGCGGCCGCAGCGGCAGAAGCGGCAAGAAGCGTGACAGCCGCGACCGTCCCCTATGACGCAGTATCCAGCAAGCTTACGGCAACGACCGTACAAGGTGCGCTTGATGAGCTGTCTCAAAAGCTGTATGCGGTGGCCGGGATGAGCGAATTGACGTGGGCAAATGTACAGAAGCTGGTGCGGTCGGGGCTGGCGCCGCAGGTGTTTTCGGTGGGTGATCAGCTGATTTGCAATCACACACAATTTGGCGAGCTGGTGTGGGACATCATAGACTTTGACCACGATGTGCCGACCGACACAAGCCGGACGCACAGTCTGAGCCTGCAGCTGCACAACCCTGTTGAATCTATTATGTTTGACGCAGCAGAGGCGTTTTATTATGCCGAAAACGGGCTGGCGGCCGGGACGTATTACACAACGCTGCCGGCCGGGTATGAAGAAGCAAACGGCGGCGGCAAAAGCTATTATTTTACGCTTCCGTCCTCTGTACCTGCCGGGGGTCAGCTTCGGTTTGGCTGGAGCATCAACAAAAATGCGGCCGAGGCTAAAATCGTGCCGTATGCCGACCGATACACGCGGCAGGAAACGTACATATCCGTCACCGAGGGCACCGAGGGCACGGAGCTTGCGTTTTCAAATTACGTACGTCCTGCGCGGTTTGGGTCTAACCGCTGGAAGGCATCATCCGTGCGGCAGTGGCTGAATTCGGCCGCAGCGGCCAATAGCTGGTGGGAGCCGCAAAGCAGCTTTGACCGCCCCACGCCCGATGTGGGTAAGCCAGGGTTTTTAAACGGCCTGGATGCGGACTTTTTGGCCGTCATCGGCACGGTGACGAAACGCACCGTTAAAAATAACGAGATCGGCGGCGGATACGAGGATTTGACTGAAAAAATCTTTTTGCCGTCGCGCAGCGAGGTGTTTGGCGGCAACACGCTGGATAGCATCACCTACACGGATGAGGGCGCGCCGTATGCGTATTACGACACGGGCCGCAGCGCGCTTACAAAGCCCGGCGTCGGTGCCGACACGAACCGGATTCATTATAAGGCAAGCGGCACGGCATGCAGTTTTTGGTTGCGTTCCGGCACGCCGCACAACTCAATGGCGGGGAATATTGTGCAGTCGAACGGCGCTATTGGCTACGGAACGTATGCGTATAATTCGTTTCCGGTTGCGCCGGTTTGTAACGTGATATAGGGGGGATTCATATGTTAAAAATTAAGACGGTAAAAGAGCAATTGCGCGAGGCACAGCGCGAAAATGAGCGCCTTTTGGCGGCGCAAAAAGAGCAGCAATCGAACATAGATTACCTGGCCATGATGTGCGAGGTGGAGCTGGAAACGGAGGCGGATTATGATGAGCAAATTTGACAAGGTGCAGGGCTATTTTGAGGCCGGTTTGTGGGATTTGGTGCGTGTAAAAAACGCGGTTTTAAAGGGCTGGATAACGGCCGCGGAGTACGAAACCATTACGGGCGAACCGTTTGAGGAGGGTGCAGAATGAAAATTATGTTAGACCCCGGGCACAACGCAAGCGGCGCCGATACGGGCGCTTGCGGCAACGGCCTGCGTGAGCAGGACATCAGCTTTGGCATTGCCAAGGCGTTGAAGCCGCTTTTGGAGGCGGCCGGGCACACGGTGCGGCTGACGCGCCCGACCCGTGACACGAATTTGGGCAAAACGGTGAACGAAAGCCTTGCAAACCGCGCAAAAATGGCGAACGATTGGGGCGCGGAGCTGTTTATTTCCCTCCACTGCAACGCCGGTGCGGCTGCGGCGCACGGCACAGAGGTGTATGCCTACGCACGCGGCACACAGGCCGCAAACTATGCGCAGCGCGTGCAGAGCGCGATTGTTAAGCGTCTGCAAACCGCCGACCGCGGTGTGAAATATAACGGGTATTACGTATTAAAACACACGTCCTGCCCGGCGATTTTGGTGGAAACGGCGTTTATTACAAACGCATCGGACAGCGCCCTGCTGCGCGATAAACAGGCCGTTTTTGCGGCGGCAATCTGTGAGGGTGTGGCGGGGCAAGCGGCTGCCAAAACCGCACCCCAAGCGGCCGCAGAACCCAGCGTCATGCGGCTGGATAACGTGTACGTGCAGGAGATTTTCCCCGATGATTTCGGGATTTATCCGTGCGATTGCGCCAAGCAAAACACGGGCATTGCCAAGTATTTTAATTTGGGATATTTTGCCGCGCAAAAGGACGGCAGTACGGTGCCTGTCGGGAATCTGGCCGCAGACGGCAACATCGTGACGCAGGCGGCCGACAATGCCGGATGGATGAACCTTTCCGGCCATAAGCTGACCACAATTTATACCACAACGGACGGCAAAGCAGCCATTTGCCAAACCGACCGCTTGACCGCGATTGACAGCCTCAGGTGCGCCGTGAGCGGCATTCCGATTATCCGTGGCGGCGTGCGCGTGACAATGGATGAAATTAAACAAGAGGGCTATTTCGGCAGCGAATTGTACGACACGTGGCACGGCTTTTTGGGATTGCGGCACGAAAAACTTGTGTATGCTGCGGCCAAATGCGGCTTTAGCCAAATGTGCTGGCTGCTGGTCGCGCTGGGGATTTACGACGCCATCAAGCTGGACGGCGGCGGCAGCTTTATTCTGCATGACGGCAATACAATCATCCAAACAAGCGAAAACAGACGCATCCACAACGTGGGGATGTGGAGCAGGTAGGAGGGAAGAAACATGGAGACAATTCATGCCAATACAATCATCATGGCGGCGGCGCTGCTGACAGCGCTGGGGAGCCTGTTCGGGGCGGTGTTCTCAGCGTATCGGTGGTATTTAAAACAGGAAAAACAAGACCGCGACATCGCACGCATTAAAGAGGAAAACGCATTGATTTGCTTTGCGCTTTCGGCTTGCCTGGACGGCCTGCAGCAGCTTGGGGCGAATCATACCGTGCCGATTGCCAAGGATAAATTGGACAAGTATATCAACCAAAAAGCACATCAATAAAGGGGGTGAAAACGATGAAGGAGCTGAGAAAATTAATTGACGTAAAAAGCATTGTCACGCTGGTGCTGCTGGCAACGCTGGTGTTTGTGACGGCAACAAACCGCCCCATGGGCGATAACGTGTTTTTGCTGTTCTCAAACGTCACAACCATGGTGTTTACTTACTTCTTTACAAAGAAAAAAGAGGGGGAGAACGGGAAAAACGTGTAAAAAAATCCAAAAGGCAAACTGAATTATAACGCAATCGGCGGTAGGGATGGGATAAAATAAGCTGGTGCGGTAGCTAACACGTAGCTAACAAAACGTCTTTAAACGCCTTTGTTATGCGGTTACTCTGTTCCTTGGTAAGGAAGAGGTCGGCAGTTCGACTCTGCTAGACAGCTCCACAAAAACCGCTCAACCATGCATGGTTGAGCGGTTTTCTTTATCTTCCTATTTTTGGCAAATGTCATGAAATATCGTGAAAAATGCTGAATTGCTGTGCGGTAGCTAACACGTAGCTAACAAAACTGATGGGGTCCAATGCGCATACCATAGCGTGTTAGAGGCCTGTTTTTGATTTTTTTTGTTTAGAACAAAATGATACATGCTGATTCACTTCTGATATCAAAGAGTTAATATCTTCATTTGTGATATGTGTATACAGGTCAATTGTTGTGTTATATTGTTCATGTCCGACAATTCTTTGCAAGTATTCCGGCTTTGATGAATTACGAACCATTTCGGAAATGAACGTGTGCCGTGTGGAATGCGGTGTAAGGCGCGGTTTTTCATCATCACTTAAAATGCCTATCCTTTTAAGCAACGGGTAGAATTGGCGCGTCCTAAAGTTTTTAACATCCGTTTTGCCACCTCTTGCGTTCGGCAGCAAATACGTTCCGCTTTTGTTTTCTTCAATCCACTGCTTAACGAATGGCAAAACAGCTTGATGAATTGGTATAATTCTGTCTTTTCCGGCATCTGTTTTTGAACCGCCGACCATGTACTGTTTATCAACATATACATTCTTCATTTCCATGGAAAAAAGCTCATTTATTCTTACTCCTGTATAAATAAGCACCAGTATAATCTGTGCAGTCTTTTCATTTTTACATTTCCACAGAAACTCAATGTCTTTCGTTGAAAAGACCTCTTTTTCTTTCTTATTTTCCTCCGGCAATATAACAAACTGTGCATAATCTTTATTGATGATATCATCCTTCATCGCAAATTGGCAAAGACCGCTTGCCACAACCTTGATTTTTGAGCATGTCGAAAGACTTCTACCCTTTCCAACTGCATCGTCAATAGCGGCCTGTATATGTCTGCTTGTTATTGTTCGCATCTTGATTTGTCCGTAGGGTTTTAAATACAGCCATGCAGCCTTGTAGGAATTTTGGGCTGATTTGCTTATCTTTTCATAGTGCTTAGATGACCATGATTCGTATATTTCATCAAGGGTAAGATTATAGCCGTCCGGTATAGGATTTATCCTTGCGGCATCCAACGCGTTTAAAGCTTCGGTTTTGGTTTGGAAATAGCCGAGGACGGTTTTTTGCTGCTTTTGTTTTTCCATTGAGGAAATGGCAGCAACATACGGAGTGCGTCTTTTTCCGGAAAGCTTATACACAGTTCCTGTTCCGTTTGCCCGTTTCGTGGCTTTTCTTACCTCTTTTACCTGTTTTTTTCCACAATATTGGCAGTACAGACTTTCGTCTGCAATTTCTGCATGACATTTAACGCAGATCATAAACAATGCGCTCCTTTTCAAAAAATTTGTAAAACTACTTGTAAATCGGGCGCATTTGTGGTATAATAAGCACGAGTTTGGTGGTGCTTTCAATGCGAATGCGCCCTGCCCTTGCACTGCGCCAACAGTGCAGGGGTGCTTTTTTATTACTTACAATGTGGCCTCGTAATACTTTCCGCCCGGTAAGAATTGTAATGCGGTGTTGGTTAAATCTTCCTCTCGTTTTAGTTCATCATCGCTTAATCCTTTTGGAGTTCGTGGCTTATATTTATATCCTCTCTGTTGTTTTTCGATGGCTTTTTCTTTTTTTGTTGCAAAGTCATTGTAATATTCTTTGTACTTATCGCCTTTTAGAACTTTCGAGTAATAATCAACGGCCAATGCTGGATCTATTTTTAAATATATCCTACCGATAGCATCGGGGAATCCGGGGTCAGCAGAACGGTTCAGCCCTTCTGCTTTAATTGCATATTTTATGGCTTTGTCGAGCTGATGTTCTTTTTCGTATAGTTCGGCAAGATTCAGAAAGAAAAGCGACCTTGTTGTACAATACTTTGTTATGATTTGCTTATGGGATGTTTCGGCATTTGCTAAGTATGCCTCGAAATATTTTATCGCATCTTTTCTATAACTTGCGCCTTTTGCTGCGTAGGACGAAGCTACGGCGTATAAGTCACAAGGATTTTTTGAATCTTTATATTTCTGAATAATAATTTCTTGAAATATATACCGTGGCTTGCGTATTATGCTACTCGTCTCGTATACCAAACCTATGCTTTGGATGTCAGCCGGGTATTTTGATTTAACAAACCTTAATTTTCCTAAAATAAGGCTGAGTTCTTCTGTAGTCAGCGTTGATAAATCACAAAAAGCATCTGTCGGCTGTTGTTTAATCTCTGTCGTTGGGTGTTGTTTAATCTCTGTCGTTGGGTGTTGTGTTGGCTCGGTTGACTGCCAGAATGTGCGTATTACTGCAAATGCTACCCCTATAATTAATCCAAAGATAACCAATTCCATTGCGTCACTCTCCCTTGTTGATTTTTTTAAAATTTTCTTCTAAGTTCAACAACTTTTCCCAGTACCGTAACGGGTAGTTCGCAAACCTCTTTTTTGGTAAAAAACATCGGTTCAAAATCTGGGTTGATAGACACTAGGGAGATGCCGTTGTCGTGCTTTTTCAACTTTTTGCATGTGGCTTCTTCGCCGTTCACGCATACAATTGCTATTTCGCCGCTTTCAACATCAGGTTGGCAGCGAATGATAACAACATCACCATTTTGGATTTTTGGCGTCATGCTTTCGCCCTTTATTTTTAAAGCAAAATAATCATAATTGGGGTTAAACTCGTCCGCGCTCAGTTCTTCATAGTCCAACACATCTTCTATCGCGTCAATAGGGATTCCTGCCGCTACATACCCCAAGACAGGAACTTTTATCATCCGTCTGTCAAATGAAGATTCATCGGCTGTATTGTATGGGTTTTGTATATCGCTTCTGCCCAATAAGAAATCTAAAGAGACATTAAATATCTGCGCGAGCTTTTGCTGCTTTTCAAAATCGGGATTGGCTTTACCTGTTTCCCATTTAGTGACAGCACTACAGTCTACATATAACATATTAGCTAATTGGCGTTGTGTTAATTTGTGCTCTTTTCTTAATTTTTTCAGAACTTCAGGGAACATATAACCACCTCTAACATCATTATAGTGAAAATAATTCACTTTGTAAATAGGAATGTTAAAAAAATATATGAATAAAATTCACAAAAACTATTGACAAGCAGAAATTGAAGTGTTATAATGTGAATAGAATTCATATTTGGGATCTGAGAGGGGGTATAAATGTGAATATTAGGCAACTCCGTGAAAAAAGTGGAATTCGGCAAGAAGATGTCGCGGCTCAATTAAAAATTGATAGGAGCACTGTTGCCAAATGGGAAACAGGTGAAGCTATGCCGAGAAGCGATAAATTGCCAGATTTAGCCAAAATTTTACATTGTAGCATTGCGGATTTATTTTAAACTACATTTAAAATGTAAAAGAAAGAGAAGGGGATAAAATGATGCCTGACATAATGATTTTTGCAGGGTTACTTGCCGGTACGCTGGTGTTGGCGTTTGGCGTACCATATATTATGTATCGCATATGGATCATTAGAATGCGAAAGCAAATTCTAAGGCGAATGGAAGTGGAAAATGCAGAAATGCGTGAGCGGCTTAGCCGTGATTTTCCGGTAGATTAGTATTTGTATAAAGGAGTAGTCGGCCTTTGGTTTTGTATCTCCTTTTTGCGGTATGGACAGTTAGCTTAGCACATATTTCTTTTCCTTTATAATCAGGTATGAAAGGGAATATGGCATAGCCTTCTACATATCCCAGTGGCGGTATAGTATAAGGGAGTTGGATTATATTTTCTTTTAATATGTACTTAGAGCGACTTTCGCCGTGGATATTACAATCGCTATGAAGAATATATCTGTCTAATACGTCTGTCATTCCGTACTGATGGGCGGTGGGGAATCCTGTAACGTCAAGAGAAAATTCGCTGATTGTACATGGAAGCTCTGAAATATTTGCTATTCTTAAAAAGAAAAAGGCAATTCCTTTTGAGTTTAGATAATGTTCATGTTCTTTGCGAGGCTTGATATAAGCGCTACGGGTATAAGATTTATAAAACTCAATATGTGGGCGTCGGTGGTACCAGTTATATAATGTTATAGCGATGTTAACAATTGAGAAAAGAAAGGTTATGGCAGAGACGATTCCTTTTGGGGACAAATTCATGGGGACACACTCCCTTACAATTATATTTTAACATATGTAGTATACCACAAACATTTCATCAATGCAATACAAACAGATGCGCCGCAAATCCTTTGCAAACAGATGCGCTGCAAATCCTTTGGGATTGGCTCAAAAATAAGGAAAAATGAGAAAGGGGGGGGCTAAGATGAAAAGGCTGCCAATTTTGGCGGCGCTGGTTGTGCCGTTGTTGCTTACAGGGTGCGCAAAATGCGTCAGTACAGAGACACAGACCGTGCAAGTCAAAATCGTAGATGAATATTACCGCAGCAGCTGGGTGCAGCCTATCATTGTTGACAAAACGACAATGTTTATAACACATCCGGCCACCTACCGCATTACGGTTGAATACGGCGGCACCGAGTATGATATTTTTGGCAGCGGCGTATACAACAAATATTCGGAGCGGATTGGCGAATACACAAACGGCGTGCTGGAAACAAAGAAATACGATGACGGAAGCCTACGATATGATATTGTTAATCTTGAATAGGGTTTTATAACGAAAGGAAGTGAACAAAATGGCCGATGCAGATACAATGACAATGACTTTGGCAGAAGCGTCTGCTGCATTGGGGCTTACCCCGTTAAAGCTTTCAAAAGCAATTCTTGAAGGGCTTATACCAATCGGGTTTGTGGTTGAGGCAGAACCGGGAACGAAAGAAAGAACCCGAACTGTTATACTTCGTAAGCGGTTTATGAGGTATGTAAACGGCGATGACATGGTGCCGCAGTGTTTATGCGGAAAACACGCAGAGGAGGCATAATGATGATTCGAACATTTTGGAAACTTAAAACGTTACTGTTTGAAAAAGACATTAAGCAGATTGAGATATGCAAAAAAATTAAAAAATCCCAAACGTATCTGACAGATCGTATGATGGCGCGTAGGCCGTTTGAAATGGATGTTGTATATCAAATATGCGACTTTTTGGATATACCATACAACGAAATACCAAGCTACTTTCCACCGGGCGGCATATCCGGGACACTGAAAGGGCGGCACGAAAAGGAGGCATAACATGAGCAAAGAGGACAAGTGCACAACCTATACACTGGAAGAATTAAGCGCCATGATGGCTGAAAATGGCGGCAGTCTTGACCTTAGCTATACACAAATAACCGCACTTCCCGATAATCTGACGGTTGGCGGCAGTCTTGGCCTTAGCCACACACAAATAACAGCACTTCCCGATAACCTGACGGTTGGCGGCAGTCTTGACCTTAGCGGTACACAAATAACCGCACTTCCCAATAATCTGACAGTTGGCGGCTGGCTTGACCTT
>ERZ1035014.159-NODE-159-length-36650-cov-61.458997_pt1 | contig 36650 bp, 63 predicted proteins | sample MGYA00520620_ERZ1035014 | MGnify/ENA primary metagenome ERZ1035014 (study PRJEB33766, sample SAMN09781744) | gut metagenome | biome: gut microbiome | host: Homo sapiens | place: Madagascar | study: EMG produced TPA metagenomics assembly of the PRJNA485056 data...
CTGCTCGCCGGTAGCAGATGCAGCGCCCTGCAAGCCGGTAGCAGATGCAGCGCCCTGCTCGCCGGTAGCAGATGCAGCGCCCTGCAAGCCGGTAGCAGATGCAGCGCCCCGCCAGCCGGTAGCAGATGCAGCGCCCTGCAAGCCGGTAGCAGATGCAGCGCCCTGCAAGCCGGTAGCAGATGCAGCGCCCCGCCAGCCGGTAGCAGATGCAGCGCCCTGCAAGCCGGTAGCAGATGCAGCGCCCTGCAAGCCGGTAGCATGTTCGGAGTTTTCCGGGATGGCTTTCTCCATCGTGTACTCAACGGCAGCTTTTACAAGACCAGCAATGCCGATTTCTGCTTTCACAGCAATCTTTTTGCCGCAGCGCCAGCTATCTTCGTTGCTTTTTTTATCGCTCACATCTTCCAAATCCACCTCACAGTAGCGGCTCATGTCGCCGGGGGCGTAGTATCCAAATACATCCAGCGGGTACTCGCAGGCGTGGAAGCCTTTCTCGCACAGGTCGGCGGTGGGTTCCTCGTAGGTTTTGCCGATTTCGTATTGAAAATCACGGCATTTGAGGTCTTTGTCAAAGCCTTTATACATTTTCATGGCTGGATACCTCCTTAAAATACAGCCCACACAACAGATTCAGCGCCAGCATGGCGGCGAGGGCGGCGGGGATGTTGAGATTACCGAGCGCGGCCAGCAGCAGCACCAAATCTGCGGTGATTGCCAGCTTGACGGCAGCGCGGGTAAGTGATAGAATAAAGTTGTTCATTGAAATATCTCCTTGAACTCGCCCGGTGCGTTGCAGCGCACTGGGCATTTTTTATGCGCCGATTAGATTTTTTGCAGCATCGGCAACCGGCGCAAGCTCTTTGATGCTGTTGTACTTTTTGAGAAATGCCTGCAATTCCTTTTTGCACTGGTCGAGCAATGCGGCGTATTTGTCCTCTTGCTGCACGATCACGTTGATGGATTCATACACAGGGCCTGCCGCGCGAATATTGACAAACGCACGTGTGACAGGCTTCTCTTCCACGACAATTGTCAGGCTGTTAATGATGTGCCGTGCCTGCTGTTCCCGGTACTTTTCTGCTGCTTCGCTGTCGTTCCATTCAAACTCATCGTGCAGCGGTGCATCCTCTGGGCGGGAAGCGTCCAAAAGGCGCTTGGCGGTCAATCCGCCTGTTTTTTCGAGCTGTTCGCAAACCTGACCGGCCTGCTGTGCGTCCGCTTTTATGCAAGCCGCTCCTTTCCATTGATAAACCATTGAAATACCTCCTGTTTTTAGATTGGCAATTACCATGCCTGCCAAGCCTTGCCCTGCCGTGCTGGACCTGCCACTCCATGCCTCACCTCACACCGCCACGCATCGCCCAGCCTTGCCTGCCGTGCCTATACTTGCACCGACTCGACGTAGCAAAACGCGCGATGCCTTAGCATGCCTGCCTTATTTACTGGCATTCAACATGGTACATGCCATTCTGTCCGCCCTTTTCCGGTCGCCACTCGCCGATGCCGCAGTTATAACCGCCAAGCGAAATCAGGTTGATAATATCTTCCAGAGCGTAAGCACCAGCTTTGTTGTAGCTGATTGTCAAGTCCATGTGCCATCTGTTAAACTGCCCACGAAAACGGATATCCGCTGTACCCATACCAACGCGAACCATATCCTCACGCATAATAGGAGCTTCATCGTACTTTACTTCTTCAAGCAGTTCTTCACCTGTGCCCTTGATAAAAAATGCTCCCTGCAAGGAAACCTTGTCTTTGCTCATACCGCAGCGGTACGCGCTGCTGATAGCTGCCTGCTTGATGGCGGTAACAGGAAATCCAAACTTTGCGCCGTTCTGGATTGCTTCTTCAAAAGCCGCTTCGGTAAACTCGGTGGGGCGGTCGGTCATCCAGTACATGGAGCAGATAAAATCCTCAACGGGATTCTTGTTTTCTTTCTTGTTCAGCTTCTTGCCCATCTGCTTTTCAAGCATCATCCGCTTTGCCTTGTCGCTCCAGCGGTGCATGATGAGCGGTGTGTCGCCTACGATGCGCAGATTTACGTCTACGATTTCGGGACGCTTGATTTCAATGATGTCTTTCGTTGCCATAATAAATATCTCCTTTTTTATAAAACCTGTTGCAGCAGGTCTGTTTATATAGTGAGTGCTTTTTTCAAGGAATCCAGCGCTTCACAAATGCACTCGTTCTTTGTCCTTATCGCTGGTTTTGCAGGTTTGATAACATCCGCTACCGGGTAATACGTTGCAAATTCGTCAAGCGTGATGCCCAGTGCGGAACAAACTTTGCTGACCTCCGGCCAGCGCCAATCGTTGGCGCCGTTGATGCGGTTTGATATCTGGGTTTGGGACAGGCCGCAAGCATCTGCAAGGCGCTGCTTGTTGTAGCCCTTGCTTTTGATAAGAGCGGTAAAAGCAAGGTTTGTCATGGGGTTACTCCTTTCTTTCTGCGATCAGCTCACTTGCCGCCGTTTTCATCTTTCTAGTTATCGGCTAGCAAATAATCAACAGGCACGCCGAAATAGTCAGCCACTTTCTTTAGCGTCGTGATGCTGGGGCCGTAAGGCGATTTCTCCCACTTGCCAAGTGCGCCGTTTGAGATTCCGGCGCGCTCCTCAAGGATTGTGCGAGAAATATTGTTTTTTCGGCACAACGCATCAATTTTCGAAATATTCACCTAGCAAAAGCTCCTTTCTAGTTGACTATTGCTAGAAAATATGCTACTATGAACTTGCGAGATTTATACAGCATATTTTTAGCTAGTCCGCTGAATTTAAGGGGGCTTGGTTTTTGTTGCCCTCTATGCTATCTATTATACTAGCTTATCGCCTAGTAGTCAATAGACTATTGCCTAAAAATATGCACAAATAGTCTAGGTGATTTTTGTGGATAATGTTAAAACTGTAGAAACCATTCGTGCCCTGTGCAAAAAGAAAAAGACTAGCTTGACTAGGCTAGAGGAAAAGCTCGGCTTTTCAAATGGGTATATCGGCAAAATGGCAAAAAGACCAAATTCCCCGCCTTATGACAAACTGGTCGCAATAGCTAACGAGTTAGGAGTCACCGTTGCCGACCTGACCGGGGATTCCGAAAACGAAAAAAAGCCCACCGCACAAGGCGATGGGCTAATATCGGGTTTGCCGCAAGATGTACAAGACCTCATTTCTCTTTGCCAAGAGAACCCGCAGTTTGCAAGCGCTTTAATAAATCTTGCGCAGCAGATACAAAATCGGTCATCTGGTCAGGCGTAAAGGTTGAAACGATTTCAATAAGTTTTTCCGTGTCCGTCATTGCTGATTCCTCCCAAAAAATGTAAAGGTGGTTTTATTATGTCTAAAAAGCAAATCGTACGATGGGTAATTGCTGTTTTGTGCATTTTGTTTGTTCCTGTATGCGGCAGCCCTGTTTCTGTTGTTCTACTTCTTGGCGCGGCAATCACCGTTGCGCCCATTGATGCAATTCAGAAGCACTTAAAAAAGCCATTAAACATTATTATCCCTGCCGTTTTCTTTGTTGCCGCTGTGATGGCCGCACCCAATACAGCCAGCCAAAAGGCCGAAGAGCCTGCACCTACAACAGCGCCAGAAGCAACCGCTACCCCGGAGCCTACGCCGGAAATCACCGCAACGCCAGAGCCTACCGAAGAACCATTACAGGAAACCAGCGATAGCACCGATAACAGCGACATGAAGTTTTTTGCCGCAATTGTTGAGTATGCTGCGTCTCAGTCTTACGCAGAGGATAAATACAAAGTTGAATATGATGATAGAGGCATAACTCTTTCCGTGTGGGGCGACAACCTTGCAATGGGGGCAGCGCTTGCGTCTTCTGGTGATGAAAACGCAAAGCAAGAATGGGAATCCAGCATTGTTGACCCCTTTGTTGAATTAAACAAACAGCTTGTAGAACAGGCAAAACAAAATGGGTTAGACGATGCCGTTATTATGACCAACGTTCTAAACGATGCAAATTTGGACAACACATTACTTAGTGTCCTTAACGGAACAGTTATCTACGATTGCGTCAACGATTCCTAAACCGTTGATTGTATTTTACACAACTCGCAGTTGTATTTCAACAGTTTCACAAAAATACTCATTTGTCAAGTCTTTACTGTCCTATATATCGGATTTTCAGCACTTGACAACAACTTTTTTTGTCGCTTTCGCCCATGATGGGACGGCGGCTTATTTACCAGCCTTTCCATTTGTCTGCCCCCTTGACCAAAATTGTACTGCATCCACAATATGCTTTTTGTCAAAGGCTGTAAATGACCAATATCGACAGCCGTGCCGGATATGATTGATTTGGCAATTAATTGATATTTGCATTGGGTCTGTTGGTTTTATCCGCTACTAAACAAAAAAGCCCCTGCCGGTGTTCGTACCACCGACAAGGGCAAAGAGCCGTCAACATAAAAAGTTGACGGCATTATTATACCACACGCACAAAGGAGCCGCAATATGAAAAGAACAAATACAGCAAAATGGATTGAATCTGCCCAGCGCTGGCAGATAAACGTGCAGAAAGACGGCGTGCGCAAAACCTTTACCAGCGCCAAACCGGGAAGAACAGGGCAGAGAGAAGCAAACCGCAAGGCAGACGCTTGGCTGGATAATGGCATCAGCACCGAGCGCATAAAGGTCTGCGCCGCCTGGCAACTGTTTTTGGAGCAAAAGCGGCTGGTATCGGAGGATGAAGCAGCAAAAATAGAATCTTTTGGCCGTATACATTTGCTGCCGAAAATCGGCAGCAAAACCGTTGCCGCAACCACAGAACAAGATTGCCAAGGCATTATAAACTATGCGTATTCTCACCCGGTTGGCGCAAGGGCTGCAGGTGACACGCTATCCAGAAAGACTTTGCAGAATTTCGCAAACTATATCAAACAGTTTGTAAAATTCTGTCGAAATTCAAAATGGACAACATTGGAATTTGACAAATTAGACATACCCAAAGGCGCACGGTATGAAGGCCGCGATACCATGACCGTGGAAAATCTGCAAAAATTGATGCAGATAGACACAACAATATACCACAATAAGCGAAAAAAAGATAGTTACATAAATTATTATCGGTTCCAGGTGTTTACAGGTATGCGCCCCGGCGAAATGCGCGGCTTACGTTGGAAAGATGTAAAAGGCAATGTATGTAAGCTGCACCAGGCCATAAACAAAAATGGAAAAACGACCCGGGGCAAAAATGACAACGCTTTGCGCACGGTGGTACTGTCGCAATATGCGCTTGACGTTCTAGAAAATCAGCGAGAATACACCGGGAACAATGAATACATTTTCCCTATGACCTCTATGCACACCTATTACGGCAGGTGGAAAAAGTACCAGGAATCTAACGGGATGCAGGATTTAAGCCTGTACGAAATGCGGCACACCTTTGTTTCTATTGCTAAGGAACTGCCGGAAGGGGAAGTAAAACAAATCGTAGGCCACAGCAAAAACATGGACACATACGGTCAGTACAGCCACTATTTGCGCGGCGACAATGACCGCGTAGCACAAAACCTCCAGCACGTATTTGAAATCCTGACCGATGGAAAAAGTACACACTAAAAGTACACACTTTTTATTGTACGAGCTAAATTTAGCGGAAAAATCGCAAAAATAAGAGCGCCTAGTACAACGATACAACAATATATTTTACTATGTGCAATTATAAAGAGTTGTTCGATTCCCATCAGCTCCATCGCTAAAAATGCCGTAGATTCGTTAAAATCTGCGGCATTTTCTTTTTCAAGTACACACTTTAGTACACACTTGCCTATTTTCTCTGCAAACTGTGTACCAAGTCGCTGTACACATCCGGCCGCGCTTCTTTCAGCGCATCCATAAACTCATCCAGCACACGCCACACTCGCCCGGCATCAGCCTTGTTTACAATCTCTAAAAATTCACTCATCCTGTAAACGCTCCAATTTCCGCATTACGCCATTATAAACTTTAGGGTTTGCCACATACAAGGCCGACATAAGCTCATCCAGCACGTTCAGCGCCGCTGTGGTGTCTACGTTTGATACAGCCCGCAAAAAGTCACTGCCGCCAACAGCAGCCCTTACAGACGGCTCTGCCGCTTCGTAGTAGCGTACAGGCTCTTGCCGTTCCGCTTTTTGTGGGGCAGGGGATACATCTGCAAGCTGCTGATTTTTCACAACATACAGCGCCGCCAAATTTTTGACTCTGGTCATGGTAAGTTCGCTGTTTTCGATTTCGGCTATAGCGCCGTCAATCTCTCGCACGTCAACCATAGCCCTTACACCTCACTTTAGCCGTTCCGCATAGTGTCAATGCACCGCTGGATGACTTCCCGGTCTTTGCTGTCAGCCCCGCGCATGATATCTTCCATGCGGGAAATCAGTGAATCGCGCCCATCGTCCATGCTGTAATGCCCGCGCACATAATGCGAACCGCGCCGCGCATAGCTGCTGCTGCGCCCGTAATTGCCGCGCATGTTGGCGCTCCAATCACCGTCCCGGCTGTAATCTTCATCGCGGCTGTAGCCGTCATCTTCCAGCATGACAATTTTGTCGATGTTTTTAATGGTGTCAGTCAGCTTGTGAACAGTTTCCAAGTCACCGGCAGACATTTCACCCTTCTTGCCGATTTCGTCCAGCTCTGCGCACAGCATGTCTTTCAAGTCATACAAAACCCTTTTACTCATGGTTTACTCCTTTCAGCTCACGCGCTCAACCACAAAGTTTGCGTTTGCGAACAAAATGGCTTGTGTGCTTGTGTTTTCAGCGGCAACTGTCAGGCAGCAGCCGCGCGGAACTTCCACAAAAGCCGTGACATAAATATTAAAATAGTTCTCCACCGCTGCCGGGGTCACGATTGCAGTCGCACTGTTCAGCGGTTCTCCGTTGATGGCAAGCGCCGCAGTAATAGCTTCCACTGTGCCGCCGGTAGGGATAGCAACGTTTGCACCAAAGCCCACTTTAAAACGAGCTTTGCACTGGTTCGTCAGCCCGCGCAACGTTACAATACCAGCGCCCTCACGATGGACGATGCAGGGCTTGCCAGCAACGGCAGTTTCGGTCAGCGGCACATTCTGGCCCGCTGCGACGGTAACAGTGTTGGCGTTGGTAAACTCAGCCATTGCTTTCTCCTTTCTTTTCGGGCTCCGGGAACTTGTAACCAAAATTTGCTGCAAACCGCTCAAAAGCGCTCATTTGCTCCATGTTGTGCACATTTTTTGCGATTTCGGAGTACAGCAGCAAGTTTTTCATGGACAAATCTTTTAGGTCGATTTTGTCCAAATACTCGCAGATTTTGTTTTTGATGTCTTTAGAATCTACCATAAAAATTCTCCTTCATAATAAAAACGGCGGGACTGTTGCCCCGCCGCCTTTTTGCAAAATCAGCTCAGGGCTGAACAGTTGCATTTTTTGCAACAGTTGCCGTATTCGGTTTTAGCAGGCGCAGCCATTGCAGCCGTTATAAGTGCCAGCTGCCCAAGGATTACAAGACTGGTATGCGGGCACAGGAACCGGGCGCAGCTGGTTCAGCAGGTAGCTGTTCTGCGCAGCCTGGCTTGCGGCAAGCTGTGCAGCGAAAATCTGCTGGCTCTGCTCGGCAATCTTGGCATCCTTCGCTTCAATACGCTGTGCAGTAAGCGCATCAAGCACCGCACGCGCGTTTGCGTTCTGGTTCTCGATGATGTCACGCGTGCCGTTCTGGATGGTCTGGCGCGTGTCACAAGCTTGCGTAGCAAGGTTGTAATTTACGCCCTGAATCGCTTCGCGGGTCTCGCAGCAGCAATTGGCCTGCTGCATCTGCATGGCATTCAGCTGCTGCATAAATGCCGCCTGCTGATTGGCTCGGCTGATTTCTGCGCTCATAAAGCCCTGCTGCATGGCGTTCTGCACACCGTTCACAAGCTGCGCCTGTGCATAGAAACCATCGCACAGGCCGTTGTTCACACTGTCAATCTTGCGCTCAACGTTGGCAAAATCACTGTTGAGAATGTAGCCATCCATAACGCCAGCACCATTGCCGTTGTTGCCACCCCAACCGTTGCGGCCCCAGCCAAACAGGAACAGGACGATAATCCAAATCCAATCCTGCCCCCACATGCCCATGCCGCCATTGTAATTATTGGCGGGCTGTACCGGCATTGTCATAACAGTGCCGTCCGAAGATAAGCTCATATTGTTACTCCCTTCAAATAAATTTTATCGTCTAACCGTGCGCACGGATTAAACCTGTCCCATCAACGACCTAAACTGCTGCGCCATCGCTTGCAGCTGGTTCAGCTGCGCTTGGCTCATCTGCCCGGATTGCAGCAGCTTTTCTACTTCTTTTTTGGGGTCTCCCTGAAAATTTGACCGGAACTGCTGAAACTGCTGCATCATCTGTTGAAACTGCCCCATCGGGCCGGGCATACGCCCGCCACCTAAAACGTTAAACAGTGGATTTGGCATTTTCGTTCTCCTTTTTCTTTGTCAGCGGTTTATCTGCCGCCAGCGCGTCAAAGCGTGCTGCCAGCGCGTCAAACTCTGCACGGGTGACAAACTCTCCGGCTTGCGCTTGCGCGGCCTGTGTGGGCTGTTTCTGTGCCGCTGTGCGCTCTGCATAATCGAAGATGCGCAACGGCTGCGGCATTCCGCTTGCGTCCACTGTTTTGATATAGAACGAACTTTTTTCGCTATCCATCAAAAGCACGCTGTTTCCTGGCGCACATAGGTAACTTTTTGCCGCTTCTTCTCCCTGCACCCAAATAATAGGCGCAGTCTGCTGTGCAGTCTGCTGTTGCGGATACGCTGCCTGTCGAAGCTGTGCAAGCTGGTCAGGCATTGCAGTAGGCTGCCCCATCGGGTAGTATCCCGGCGCAAATCCGGGCTGATACGGTACGCCAAACGCCATAGTCAATCATCCTTTCTGCCAGTAGTACAGCGGCACTTCATCTCCGCTGTCCCATGTATCCAGCCAATCCCCATTTTGCACGCACACAACATGTGTAGCCATTGCCAAAATGTACGTGCCGTCCGGGTGGTCTTTTGCAAACTGCGCCACTGTATAACAATCCGGGCAACTGTTCGGAATTGCCGAACGGTTCCACCCGCACCGTCGCAGATAGCTGCCCCAGACATAGTTTGCAGACGGCATATCATGCAGTTCAAATCCTGCCAACACCAGAGCCGCATATGCAGCCGCCCACCCTTGATGCGTGGCGGCTGCAATGGCTCTGACGGTGCAATCGCCAACGCGCTTTTGCTCTGGGTTTAGGTTGATTTGCCTGTATGCCATCTGCACCGCTCCTTTTTCCTTAATTGTACAAAAAAAGACGGCACAACGTAGGCCAGTAAAGTGCCAACATTGTGCCGTCTTTGGGACAAAATAAAAAAAGCGCGGCCACAAAAGCAGCCGCGCCCATTAAATCAGCCTATTTTGTTTTTGATGCTGTGTACGCGCCGTTTTACCGTGCGCTCGCTGCAATTCAGTTCTGCCGCAATATCCGCATTGCGCCAGCCGCGCCGCCGAAGCTGCAAAACATCTGTTTCTTCATCGGTCAGCAAACCGCCGACAAAATCAAACTTTGGCATGATTACTCATCCTTCTTGTTCTTGCTTTCGGTCTGCGTGCCAAAATAAAAGGCCACAACCATTGTCACAATGGTCATGACCGTGTCAGGCTGCAATTTGCTCTGCAATGCCAGCACCGCAAAAACCACAACTACCACCAGCGTTACAATGGTTTTCACCTTGATAAGCGCTGCCAGATTTTTCAAAAAATCGCCCATAGATATACACCTTCTTTCAGCCGATCAGATGCTTCTGCAAGGCTTCCTTTGCTTTCTGCATCTGGTCAATGTTGTTTCCGTCAAGGTTGTGATCAAGCAGGGCAAGCAGCGCCTGCATGGTCACGTGCTGCCCATCGCCCATGCGGTCAAGCCGCAATTTGTCGTTTTTCAAAAGGACCTCCATAGCGTTCACCCGCGCTTCTAACTGGGTAATGCGTTTGTCCTGGTCGGTCTTTGGCTTTTTCACTGCGGTGATTACTTTGCTGATAGCCACGCCACCGGCATACAGTCCGGCGGCAGCACCCGCCGCGTAAATCAAAAACGCCCAGGCTTCCGCAATCGTAAATGAAAATACGTGCTGCATCGGCATCACCCCTCCGCCCATTCAGATTTGTACAGCCCGGCATCCGTCAGGCCGCGTTCCTTGCACAGCAAGTAGATTGCATCTGCATCTCCCTGCGATACCGGGCCGATGGTAATCACTTGTAGCTTGCTTGCAGGCTTTTTCGCTGCGGGCAGGGCCTTGATCAGTTGGTTAAGGTCAACCACCTTGGCAATGCCGGAAACATAGCCTTGTCCGTATTGGTGGATGTATCGCGGCAGACTCGTGTCGTAGTTGGCGCGGGTGTCGGCAAGCCAACCGATGTAATCTTCACACAGATAGGTGTAGTCGATGTTTGCGGTTGCAAAGGCCGTGAAGGTGTAAATGCCAGCGGTGAATCCGTGCGTCTTGGCTCTCTCACAAAACACCATTGCGATTGCCGTGCGCTGGTCTTTCGTCAGGCTGTCGGCGCGGCCATCGTGGATGCCGGTCTTGGTTGTGTGTCCCCATTCGCTGTCGAAGAACAAGGGATAGCCGGTAGGCGCAAGGCTTGCGCAAAAGTCTGCTTCCTCGCGGGCTTCGTCCACTGTGACCGCCTGCGAGAAAAAGTAAAAGCCGAACAGCTTTCCGCTTGCTTTCGCCCCTGCCAGGTTGGCATCGTACTGCTCGTCCTTCATCAGTGAGCCGTTGCCGAAGCCGCGATACCCAATGCGAACAATGGCGCGATAGGGAACCTTTGCCCAGTCGATAGCGCCCTGGTGGTGGGATACATCAATCAGAACTTTCTCACCGCTGGGCTGTGCAGCATCTGTGGGTTTTTCTACTGCGTGTTCTCCGGCGCGGTAGGTAAATACCTGCCCGCTTGCCGTGGTGAAGTCGCTGTCCAGCCATACCAGCGGATTTGTACGCTTGCCGTTCAGCAGCACTTCAAAATGCAGATGCGCTCCGAACACATTCCCGGTCACGCCAGAATAGCCGATGAGTTCGCCCTCTTTGACCTTCTGTCCGACCTTGACGCAATAGCTGCTCAGGTGCGCGTATCGCGTCTGCAAAGTTTTTCCCTTGTAGGGGTCATGCTTGATGCGCACCATGTTCCCATAGCTCTGCATCCCGGTTTTTGTATGGCCGTCCCAGTTCTGCACCTGGTCAACTGTGCCATCCTCGGCAGCGTAGACCGGGCGCTTGTAGTCCGTTCCGTTCTGCGTGCGCCAGTCGGTGGCCTGGTGCAAGCTGCCGTCATTGTAATACCACCCTTGCGTCAGCACATGAATGTCCAGCGGCCAGTGCAGCAGAACTTCTCCATTTTGCAGTCTCATTTTTATACTCCCTTTTGTTAGTTCGTTCTATACGTCACCTTTGGTCAGGAAAATCTCACTTCTTTCCATAGTAATAGTTTGCTCGGTGAATGCCGCATTCGGGGTCGGATTAGTCCACAGCAAAAATGGATTAGAGCCACTCGCCGGGCCTCTCGGCGCTTGGCTATTCATGCGCTCACCTCGATGCCCAGCGCCGCCTTGATGGCTTCGAGGTCGTCAACGGTCAAAGCCGGGTAGTCGGCGGCGATATCCTCGAAGTTCTCGCCGTTTGCCAGGCGGATCTTAAATGCGCGGGCCATAATACGGAGTTTCAGTGCGTTTAAAGTTTTCATTGTTATGCCTCCCCGCCGATCAAGTCGGCCATCATCAAAATGATATCATTGTTGGCGGATTCCAGCGCGTCTAGGCGCTGCTCAGCCGTGGGCTTGTCCCGCTCGGCCAGCTCTTCCTCGGTGTAAGCGTGGTAATACTGGCAATCCTCGTACACGTCATGGGCAGGAATAATGCGTCTAAGCCCCTGCGGGCAATCAGCAGTCACCGTACCAGCCATGATTTCGGTGGTTTCGGCAACATGCTTCACAACACGCTGCCCCGCGTACAGATAGCCCGCGCTTTCATCCGGCGCGGTCAACTCGGCACCCGTTAGTTCATCGTAGATTTTCATGGAGACTCCTTGCTATTTCAGTTGGACAGTAATACTAGATTTTCTATGCCACGCGCCATCTCCTTCATAACCCTGTTCGTCACGACTTATTGCTTCCGCTGAAATCACGATACTTCCATTGGATTGTAAAGTCGCTTTCATGGATAATGAAACTTTCGTATTATAAGCCCCGGCACCATTCACATAAGTGCTCGAAGTATTAGGGGTTAAAACTCCTGTTCCGGTTTTCAAAGTTTTGTCTCCGGCATAAAATTTCTTCCCTTTTAAAACGTTTCTAGTAGCAGCATCAGCCAGCTTCAGCTTCCCATTGCCCAACGCACCGCCCGCAGTATGTGGTGCTTCACCCATAATTCACGCCCCCCCTTAAGTCGTAATCGCCCACCGCGCATGGATTTCAGCGGCAGGCTTCTCGGTCACATATACGGTCACATTTCCTGCCCCGCTCACGGTGCGGCCATCGTTGATGATGTTCAGCACGTCCGCCAGCGTTTCATCGGTAGCAGCCACGCCGGTGGGCGTAAACTGCACCCCGCTTACAAAGGTGCTGTCAGCCGTTACAGCCGGGGCGGCACTGTTATCCGGGGTCAGCGTGGCGGTCTGCTTGTACAGGTAGCCGTTGGTCAAATCTGTGCCGGTGCAGGCTTCCCAGCCATCCAGCGTCAGCGTGGCAATATACAGCGCTGCCGTGCCGTCAATGGACTTAAAAATATCGCTCTGCCGCCCCTGCGGGTCATACGTAGCACGCAGCATCGTAGCCGTTCCCTCTTGCAGCTGGTTCAGCTCGGTTTCGATTTTGGTCAGAAAAGCAGCAAATTGTTGCTGCATTACGTGAGTATCTACGCTCACCCAGTCCGTCACAAGCCCGCATACCGTGCTGTCAAGTCGTTCATCGGTGATGTTGTCCGCCGTAATTTTGCTTGCTGCCGCAGGAATTGCAATCTGTGCAAGCGAAATCTGCCGCAACAAACTGTTGTTTGTCAGCGCCGGTGCGGCAGGTGTAGAAGCCGCCGTGCCTTTCAGCACTTCAATGCGCGGTTTTGCTGCATAGTCCACTGTGTCCCAACTCACAACAACACGGTCAATGCGCGGCGATACAGCATCTGCCAGCGAAATTGCCAGCTGCAACTCACTGCCGGTCTGTTCTTTGGTATCATTCCAAAAAACTGTGCCGTCCGCTTTGTCGTTCGCCAGCCAGCCAACGCCATCCGATACACTTACCGTCATATCGCCGTTTGCGGTAACACTTAAATTGCCATCCGCGCCAAACACGCCGCTTGTGCGCCCGTGCAGCCATTTCATGACATTTTGCGCCCCGATGTATTCGTCAACGTTATTCGGGAAATTTTTAATCTCTGCCACTGTCTCACCTCAACACTGTTAAAATCGGGTCTCCAATAACCAGCTTGACGCTCGACCCGTTTGCATCCTGTGAATACTTTGCCGCCGTGATTCTTGCCTTGTACTTGACACCAAGCCGCAAGGAAACGCACCAAACCAAATCGCCGACATTGTACGCCGTGCCAAGTTCGTCACCGTCCGCGTCAATGTCAAATCCGTTTCGGTTCAAATGGCTGCCAAGCTGCAACGCTGCATACTGTTTAACGCGCGTCTGAAACGCCGTGTTTGTCTCGCCGTCCTGCTGGCTGTCTCCGCTGAAACTCGCCCACAGTTCGCGCCGTTCCGCATCGCTGGCCGTGCCAGCCTGCACCACAAACTTTGTGCCGTCTTTGTACTGCGCTTCACAATAGCACACGTTTTTGTATTCAGAAATATCCTTGTCAACCACCAGCCCGGGCGCTGTGCCGCGCTCCTGCACAAACAGCACAGCATCTAATCCATCTGTACGGTCTACGCCCTTGTACAATTCAAACGTTTCTGTTTTGGCTCTGTAATCCAAAGTCATCCGGCTCCCAAGCCCTGCATCTGTCAAAATCGGCTGTATGCAGTTCAGCAGTTCGTCTCCGTACACCTCTGTTGCCGTCACGGTTTCCGTCAAGCCTTTTTTCTCTGCCAACAGTACAGGCAGCCCGCGCAAATTGGCCGTAATAACGCTGTATACATCCGTTTCCACGTTGGCAATGCTTGCAGCCGCTGCAATAACGCGCCTGTTCAGCTTGTTTTTTAGGCTGTACCCGTTCAACGTGATTTCGCTGTTATCGCAACCGTACTGTATTTCTTCCACCGTGTACGCAAGTTTTCGCTCTACAATGTATAAAACCGCATCCAGCTCCACTATCCCGATGTTGTGCTCATCCATCGGCAAAACTACCGTGAATTTTCCCACATCGTTATAGTAGTCGCTGAACTCGCTGCTGATAGCGTGCGTGATTTCGTGTCGGTTGCTAAGGTCAGGGGAGAACAGCTCTAATCTCATATTACCGTTACACCCGCACTTTCTTCCGCAAACGAAACGCTCATCTCAACATTTTCAAGCCCGCTGTCCGCCGTAGGCTTCCACGCATTATCGCCCGTATGAATTCTGTACAATGTACTTTCAAGCGTAAGTGCGCCCCGGCAGTCACCGTCCTTAGAGCTTGTGACTGTTGTTTTCCCGTGCGATGTCTTGATAACGACACGCTCATCTTCCACAAGCGTTTTTTCAAGCCGCAGCACTTCACCTGTCAGCATGTTTTCAATGCCTACGTTCGTTGCCGTCTCGCCGATGCAATTGATTTCCAGCATAAACGGCACATCAAACTGCCCGAAATTCTGCAAAACAATGTATTTCAGCACAATGACTTTGCCGAAATAATACGTTTTGCTGATATTCCACGGGAATTTGAAGCCTTTTTGCACGCCGCGCAACTGCATTGCCTTTCGTTCGCCGCTCTCCCAATACGGATAGGGGGCAAGCAAGCCAAGCTGAAACGGCGCACCGCGTTTTGATGCGCCAATGGTAGGCGATGCCGTTACAATAACGTCGATGCGCCAGTCCCCGGCATACAGCACCCCGGTCAGGTCAGGCCGTACAACGGTCATAAGCGCATCTTTCAGCGCTTGCGCATTGTCGCCGATAACTCTGCCGTTGATGGTAATAGGCCGCGTCTGGATGGCCTTAGATTGCACAGTAGCGCCTACTTGACCGATGCCCTGCGCCGTGTTGGCAGTGACCGAAATTGTATCAATGCCATCCGGCTTGCTGATAAGATAGCCGTGCGCATAGTCAAACACGATAGACTGCCCCAGCGAGTTGACGTATTTAAAAGTCTTGCTTAAAAAACTCATATCGCCCACCTCGCCCGCTGGAAATACGCTGCTGTACTTGCTGCCAGTTCAACCGGCGTCTGCTTTGCCGCGTAAATATTTTGCGTCAGGTTAAAACCGTTGCTGCTGCCCTTACCGCGTCTGTAGCTGTCCGCTTCATCGGCAGTCAGCACCATCTCGCCGCGATGCAGGTTTGCAACGTAGTTGTTATACGGCACATAATCCATGCCGCCTGCGTGGCTGCCGTCAGCCCCCGTGTTGTTTTTTACATCGCCTGCATTGATGACAAAAATGCTCTTGATGCCATCCCACAAGCCTTGCACGAAACTGACAAGGCCATCCCAAACAGCCGCAATGCCGCCCTTGATGCCCTCTACAACGTTTTGGCCGACCGTAGAGAAGAAGTCAAACACACCCACAAAGATGCCCTGAATCGACTCCCACGCGCCCTGAAAGTCGCCGGACAATACCGCATCAATCGTAGAGAACACGCCGGTAATTAAATCAAACACAGTCTGGAAAAAGCTTACCGCAACATTCCAGATGCTTTGAATGATGATCCACGCGCCCTGAAAGAATCCGCTGATAATCGGTGCAAACGGCGTAAAAATAACGATGATGGCCTGGAAGATGGCCTGAAAGAACGCGCTTGCCCATGCCCATACAGTCTGCACAAGGCTCCATGCAGCGCTGAACGCTTCACCGATGCTCTGTATGACCGGGGTCAAATCTGTAATGACCTGCGTAACGACCTGCCCGATAACCTGCATAGCCGCTTGCACATAGGGCTGCACCCACGCTACAAACTCCTGAATTTTTGCCCAGATGTTTTCAATAACGCCATTTACAGAATTTCTGAAATCTTCGTTCTTCGCATACAGCACGGCCAAAATGCCAACCAGTGCACCAATTGCAACCACAACCAGCGTAATGGGATTTGCTGCCAAAACCGCATTAAAAGCGGCTTGCGCTTTTGCCGCTGCCGCCTGTGCCAACGTCATAAGAGAAATCTTTCCCGTAAGCAGTCCAGCAAGAACTTCAGATGCCTTTAATGTGCCATTGAGCGCACCCTGTGCAATTTCCGCGTCAGAAAGTCCAATACTGAACAAAGATACAGCGACTTTAGCTTCGTCAAAAGCCGTCACCATCTTTTGGATTTTTGTCCCGATTTGCCAGCCTTTTACAGCTGCGCCTACCGTTACAAGCGCGGGGGCAATTTTTTCAATTACAGGCACGACTTCTTCAGCTGCTGTTTTAACATTGTCAAAAATGTCAAGCAGGAACGAAAAGTCAGAGTTTTCAATCGCGCTTGTCAGCCCGGAAATAATTGCATCGCCAAAAAATGAGAACACATCGGCAACAATGGGCTGCAATTCGCTTGCCACGCTGCTCAAGCCGCCAAAAAGCGCCTGCAAGCCCTCTTCAACAGTCGGTTCCAGCTCCATAATCACGCCGCTTACATAAGGCGCAAGCTGTGTGACCAGTTCGCTCAAACCATCAATCAAAGTAGGGACAATTTCTTTGATGCGCGGTATAATGTTGTTCCCGGCAGTAATAACGCTATCGACAAACTCATCCATCAAGGCTTGAAAGTCCTGTTCCGGGTCTGCAATGCCCGTCAACAAATTGGCCCATGCGCTCTCCATTGAAGCCGTGCTGCCCTGAATCGTAGTTGCTGCTTCTTCTGCCGTTGTGCCTGTAATGCCCATTTCCGTCTGTACAACGTGAATAGCCTGCACAATGTCAGAATAGCTGTCGATGCTGTACTTTGTATAGACGCCTTGTTTTGCATTTAGCGCGTCTGCGTCGGCAAGGAGGCGCTCCATTTCGGTTTTAGTACCGCCGTAACCGAGCTTCAAGTTGTCCAACATGGTAAAGTTCTGTTTGGAAAAACCTCTATAAGCGTCCTGCACGCTCTGCACAGAGGAGCCCATTTTGTTCCAGTTGTCAGCCATGTCCGAAATTGCCATATTTGACATTTCGGCTGCCTTCTCCGTATCGCCGCCCAAACTGCTTACCAACGACGCCGCAAAAGAAGTTGCTGTGTCCATGTAATCATTGGCAGACAAGCCTACATTTTTGTAGGCTGTCTGCGCGTATTTTTCAACAGTAGCAGCGCTATCTTTGTACAGCGTTTCCACGCCGCCTACAAGCTGCTCGTAGTCTGCATAGCTGTCCAGCGATGCCTTGCCAATCGACATGGCCATATTTGCAGCAGTTTTCCCGATTTCCGTAATGCCGTTGGCTACAGTCCGCAAACCGTCCGAAACGACATTGCCAAGCAGCGTACCGCTGAACACGTCCATCAAAGACGATGCGCCGCCTTTTGCCTTCTCAACGCCTTTTTCGTAGTCGTCTGTGTTCAGACTTAATTTTGCATATAAATTAAAAACGTCCAATCTATCACTCCCTTCTTGAATTTCTGCTCTGTCTGCTGTATTCTAAGCAATAGGAGGTGTTTTTTATGGCAAAAGCAAAAAATGCAGTTATCGCCGGTGATTTTATGGGCAAAAAGGTGTCTGTTTCCTTTGGCAAAGTTTCTATGGACGTTGGTGGTTTATCAGCACTTGAACTAAACAGCCGCACTGTTGCCGGTTATTCTGTGGTAGATGAAACTCACAAAACATCTATGGCTTCCGGCGTTATGCGCGGCATGGTCGGCGGTGCTCTGTTTGGCGGTGCTGGCATGGTTGCCGGTGCAATGACTGCCAAGCAAAAAGGCGTTTATCAGGTTGTTATCCAGCTTATAGATGACCCGCAATGGCGTTACAGCGGCAAGCGCTTCCTGCTGGAAGTTGACGAGCCAACCTATAAAGCCATTATCAAAAATTGCTTCTAAGTTTAGCCGCCTTCTATTTGGGCGGCTATTTTTCTGCCTGTTTCAATCCATGTCGCGCCGCAAAGTCTTTGAAATCCGCCTGCACCTGTTCCGGCGTCCGCGTATCCACTTTGGGCGGGTGGATGATATCAATATATCTCGCTGGCCTGTCCTTTACGCCTGTTACGGCCACCACAAGGCTCCATGCACTGTCTGTCATGTACACCTTGTACAGCTGTTCTTCAAAATCAGCTTTTAAAGCGTAAGGTAGCGCCGACACAAGCGCTTTTGCGCTCAGTTTCGGCATTTTCAGCAGTACAGGGATTACTTGTTCTGCCCGCCACCGAGATACGATTTGAAAAAATCGACAAAACCCTTATCGTTTACCAGGGCGTAAACTTGCTTGCAGGTGATAAGGAAATTCTGTTTTCCGATTTCTTCCACCGTCAGGCCGTTAAACGGTGCAAGGATTGCGTATACATCCTCGCGGTGCTGCTTTAACGCAATATTCAGCAGCTTAACGATTTTCGCAAGGCCAAATCGCTGCATTGCAATGCGGGTCGTTTCGCCCTTCGGCATCGCTTTCTGCATCTCTTTTACAAGCGCTTCATCATCAATCAGATTTGTGATGGGCTGCGCGATTTGTAAAACGACTTCCAGCGCTTCATCGGTGCTAAGTTCAGAAAAAATCCGCATCAGGTTTCATCCTCTCCGGCCTTGATATACACTTCGCACGGCACAGTGTCCTGCGCAGTAATGGAATAGTGCGCCGTGTATTCAAAGCTCATCTGGCCTTTTTCCTTGTCGCCGGTCTGCAAGCTAAAACCGCCGGTGGACAGCGTATTCAGCATGTGAATGGCACAGAAACCGCCATTCTTAGTGCCGTGCTTGTCCGAATAATCGCACAGCAGCCACAAATCGGTAAAGTCGCTGTCTTTCAGGTCGTTGCGCGGCGTGATTTTGGACACCTTGGAAGTAGTCGTCTCATCGGCTGCGCCAAGCATACTTTTCACATTGGCGGGGGATGCCGAAACATAAGTGCCGCTGCACTTGACATCCCAATATTCAATCTGCTTCAGCTCTTTCATGTTCTTTGGGCAGTTGTCGATGTCCTCGCCGAAGTCGGTAAAGCTCGGCACAGCCGTAAAGTTGATGCCGCCGGTCGTAGCACCCAGCAGCGCACTTTCTTCCGGCGCAGTACCGGCAGCCGGGTCAAACGTAGTTGCAAGATAGCCCGCGTTCAAAACCAGTTCTTTAAACGCAGATTCAGGAATACGAGTAAATTTCATGCTTTCACCTCAATTTAGGCATAAAAATTCGGCGGTTACGTTGATGTACCGCCGTTTTAGATTTTTGTCTGTGTCATCTGCCAGCGATTGGCAGAACGGGGAGCCGCGTTTTAACCAAATCAAGCCGCCATCTACCGGCAGCGTCACACCGCCAATGCCCAGCGCGTCCGAAAGCTCAAGCGCCTTTGCATTGGGCACTGCTTCGCTTGTGGTATGGAACCACATATTGACCGTCAGCGATACCGCCCCGCCGCCCCATGCGTCAAACACGGCATCATAGGTCAGGTAGGGGAGTACAGCGTCATCCGGCACGGCGTTGCTGGCGTATGCGGTCATAAATTGCCCGAAAAACTGCTGTAATGCAGCGCCCTTTGTCATGTCGGCAATCCCTCCCGCAATCTTTCAGCCGTAAAACTTTTTAGGCCGTTCAGCATCGGGGAAGCGCTTGCCGGGGCTTGCTTTTCTTCAGGGCGGCTCGTGACCCGGAAATATGCCCCTGTCGTCACGTCCTTATACACGCTGCCGTACTCAATAGGCACATCTTTCCGCACGATGCCGGTATACACGCTGGTCACACCCTGCGCTTCGGCCTGCCGTGCTTCAAGGCTGCTGTCCAGTGCAACGTAATTCGCAAACTCTGCACCCTCGCTCCACGCGGTAGCATAGCCGCCCTCGCCGTCAGGCTTTGTCAGCTTGTCCATAATGATGCAGCTGTGCGAAAAATCATCCAAAAGGCTCATAGCTTTCTCCATTTGTTCAGCCGGGACGCAAACACGCCCTGCCAGCCCGTCACAGAGCCGCCAGAATTGCCGTTTGTGCTCGATTTGGTGTAACTATACCAAGCAAAGCTCTCGCTTTGAAACGGGCTGTTTGCAGCGCTCTCATACTTGCTGCGCCATGCTTCCACATCCTCAACCAGAGAAATAAAAGCAGCAGGCACAGCCAGCGCCCACACAGCGCCGTCAAACGTTTCATCGGTCAAGCCGCCAGCGCCGTACTGGTACACGCCATCGTTGAACACGCTCCCGATAATGCGGAAATATTGCCCCTCAACTAAAAAAGGCAGCGTAATGCTGCCGTCCTTGATGGTAAATGTGCCGCTGTACGCGCCATCCGGGACCTTAAACCAGTTCCGGCATTCTCGCATCAATTCTTCAAGCATTACGCTGCCCCCTTATTACTTTTTGAACTTTGCCAGCACGACTTTGGCCTCGTTGGTCAGCGCCGCAACGTAGAATTCGTCAGCGGTGATCTCAGTGGAACGGTTACGCGGCTTGCGCTCGGTCTCCACGTTGATATTGCGCTTGCGGTAGATGGTCAGGGCGGGCACATCGTCCTCGGTCTCGTTGTCCTCGTTCAGCTTGACAATGGGGCAAGCGTAGTAAGGAGCAGCGGCAGCCTTGACCTTGTCACCGACAACCAGCGCAACAGCGCAATGCGGCTGGATGGTCGCCAGATGCTTCTTGGCAGCGGTCTCGGCGGTGGAATCAGCGACAATCTCAATGGTGCCAGTGCTGTTGTCCTTCTCGTACTCGATGGACGGCACCTTGCGGCTTGCCACAACGCGGGTGTTGGCAATCTTGCCGATTTCGCCGGTAACAGCAACGCCAGCCTGATACTTGTCCGCGCTGATAAAGTCAGCATCTTTGCGCAGGGTCGCCATCTGCTTGGGGTTGATGAACATGACCTTGTCGCTGTTGATCTCTTCGTTGAACACGTCAATGGCATCCACCACGCCGCTGTACTTGATAGCGGCAGCAGTGCCGTCATAAGTCAGCGTAGCGCCCTGCAATGCTTCCATGCAGTCATTGTCGATTTTGGCAGCGATAGACAGCGCCAGCTGCGCATTGGCTTCACCCACGGGGTTGCCATAGCCGGACAGCACAGCTTCATCGGTCAGGCCGACACCCTTCATGGCCTTTTTGATCTTGTACTGCTTGTCCTTGGTGCTCATCTTGTCGATGTCAACGTCCACGCCCTCAGCGACATCCTCAGCATCGCCGATGTAGCCGTAAGACGGCACAGTAATGGTATCGCCGGGAACGCCAGCAAGGGTGTCGTCGACCTTTGCAAAAGGTGCAACACGAATCTTGTCGGGAATCTTTGCCGAAATCATATCGGCCATAACTTCGGGGTCAATCAGGTCTGCCAGTTTGGTCAAAATAGTATCTGCCATGTGTTAGTCTCCTTTGCTGTTTGCAAGCTCGGAATACTGCTCCGGGCTTTCTTTCTTAAGTTTCAGTCGTTCGGCATAGCCCATCTTTTTAAAGGCATCTGCCGTGATGGAACCACTGCCGCCGTTTCCGGCAGGCGGGTTCGGCGTGTTTGCGCCATGCGTGCTGGTTTTAACGATGTAGTCGCTGTAAGATTCTTTCAGGCTGGCTTCCAGCTTGTCAGAATCTTTAATAGCGCCTTTATCGTCTAGTTCTAGCTTGTCCAGCAGGCCATCGCCTTTGCACAGCCGGGCAACAGACTGCAAGCGTTTGTCGGCAATGCCGACTTTTTTCAGGGCGGTCTCCAATGCCTTTTCTTTGGCAGCGGTAGTCTTTTCAGCGGCCACGCTGGTTTTGTAATCCTCAAAAGCCTGGTGCTCTGCATCATACTTTGCCTTGTAACCGTCATCGCCCTTTCCTTTCAGGTCGTCCAGTTCCTTTTGAACGCCGGGAAGTTTTTCCGCATCGGCTTTATAGCGGTCAACGTCCGCTTTCAAACCGTTTACGGTGTCAGTGTGGGCTTCAATGATAGTGTCCTGCTGCTCTTCGGTCAGCCCCATACCTTTCAGCAGCTTACGAGTAATAGCCAATGTTTTCGCTCCTTTTCTTCGGTGTCAGTTCTTCGACATTCGCGTTTTATATAAAAACAGCGGTTCTTTGCTGTTTTTGCAAAAAGTTTGTAAAAATGTTCCATTTCAGATAATTTGAAAGAAAACATTTTTTGGGTATAAAAAAGTGGCCGTTTCCAAAATGGAAACAACCATTAAAAAGAGCCGGAAAACGTTAATCGTTTTTCAGCTCTCGCTTAATAATTTTTTGGTACTGTTCTGCATGGTTAGCGACAGCAGGCTTGATAAATGGAATTGCTTTGCGTCCATCCGTCATGTGCGCATCAAGACCTTTTTTCCGCAGAATTGCCACGATTCTCTTTGCTTCTTCAAACGTATAACGCTTGCCGGGGGGGTTGCTTTCATGTTTTTCCCCACCAACAACATACACCCAGTATCCGCTTGTATGCGCTGGCCCATATACGCCGGTTCCCATTTCAACATAGGTTGCATACTCGCTATTTGTGCCGATGTACGCGGCCTTTTCGCTGTCGATGACCTTATGTGTAATGCTGTCGCGTAGGTCGCCAGTGTCCACGGGACACAGCTTTTCCGCATAGCCCTCTGCTACCAGCCCGCACTTTTCAAGCGCCCGCTGGCAAGCGGCTTCAAGCTCTTTGTAGACTTCAGCGCTGTGGTCTTCAAGTCGTATCTGCATTGCGTTTCCACCCCGCCCACTCTGCATAGGTCATATCTTTTACAAGCACGCTTTCCCCGGTCACGGGGTCACGTGCCCAGCGCATGCCTCCGCTTGTGTCCACATCATCCAGCACGGAAACCTGCGTGCATCGGCAGTTATACACAAGATACCCCGGCGCGGAACTATCGCCCGGATACATAATCTCGTATCCGTCAACCTTAAACGGTTTGTCTATATCGACCGTCTGCCCGTCAAGCATTGCATGGGCGTGGCGCGTGCGGTTATCTAGCGTTGCTAGCCATTGCTTTTTCAGCTTTATGCCCATGTCCTGCGCCGCTCGGTAAGTATCCAGCCGCCCGGCGTTCTGTGCTGCTGTAATGGCCGTCCGCGCCGTTCTAATAGCGCTTGCGCGGCTCATATCCTGCATACGGCTTTGCAGGTCATCCGCAATCTTGCTGATTCCTTTGCCTTGCAGGATGGAGCTTGTCACGCTGGCTGTGATTTGCTGCTTGCCATATTTCAAGTCAATCCCGCGCTTCAATGCTCGCTTTGGCGGGTAATAGGGCATAAGGTCAGGCCGCTCAACAATCAGTCGCTTCACGGTCTGCTCATCCCACAGGGTAAAATCTGCCTGACTGCTGACCTGCTCGATTTTGTATGCAGCATAATTGCGGTTTAAGCTGTAAATGCCCGGCGTAGCGTCATTGACGTATGCCACAGCCGTTTCGTTGGCGTTGGTGTATCTTTCTGCCACCTTATCCCGCAGCGCCGTAAAACGCTTGCCACGCCCCATCTGCGCAAGCCGCCATTGCTTGTACTGCTGCTCGGTGATTTCGCCTGCATCAAGCTTTTCTTTCATAGCGGCATCACGCTTCTCGAACTGCTCAAAATAGGCTTTCACCGTGTCGGTCAATTCGTCAGCAGCTTCTTTGTACAGCTTTGCAATGCGCTGTTCCAGCTTGGCAAGCTCTGCGTCTGTCATTTTGTGGGCGTAATCAGATTTTTTCACGGGTGTAGAGCTCCCATTTGCAATCAGCTGGAAGTTTCCCGGAAATTTCAAAATGGTCAAGCCGTTTCAGCTCTTTTTCCGGGACGTTGTCATCCGCGTAAACTGGAATAATGGTAAAATCCATCGGTTTTATTCCGTCAATGCGGATGGAATATTCCTTATTCTGTTCCATTCGGCTCATTTCTCGCCATAAGTGTAACGAAATCGGGATTTTTGGTTCTGTCAAGTTCCTCTGCCGCCTTTCGTTTCATCAAATCTTCGTACTGGTCAGCATCGCCGTTAATGGTCAGCAGCTTTTTGGTCATGTACTCATCATCGTAATACTCCGCACCCAGCAACACGGTCTGTGCTTCTTCCTGCTTGTTGATGATCTGGTTTCGCGTGTAAGTTGGTTCATCATCAAGCCCGGCAATTGCCAAAACACCTTTGATGCAGCGCGATACCCAGCTTTCAAACTTATCCGTTTTCAAATCAAGCGGAACGTAGCTTGCCTTGATGGCCGTTGCCGTCTGATTGCCAGCCGTAACAGCGCTTGCATCAAACGCCTGGAAATCTGTGTACAGCTTTTTGGTCAGCATATCAATGGTCGCTTGCGTGCCCTGAAACGGTGCTTCAATGCTTTGCGGTGTGGCTTTTGCGCCCTCGTCCCCGTCAGCGTGGGCGACATGGGTAGTTTTCAGACGCTCCACAAACTTTGCATCGTCCACCTCATCCATGCCGCCGCAGTTTGTCAGCACCCAATAGATAAGGTTTCCCTCATCCACGTTGTTGACCATGTTGCTGCTGGCAAGGTCGAGCGCATCAACGGTGTTCTTCCTGCCGCACAGTTCGCTGCGTGCCTGTTCACCGTTTTTCAGCGGGATAATGGGGAATCCGGGATAATTCTCGCCGTCGTAGATTTCTGTGCCGTCAATCTCTGAGTACCGCACTTTCAGCTTGTATGGCAATTTCCCGTTCAGGCTGCGCACTTCACCGTTGCGCGGCTTGATGTAGTCGGTGTAACCGTCCATCTCGTACAGCGTTGCCCGCAGCGGTTTGTCCGGGTCAATCTGCCAGAACCTGATTCCGGCTTTTAGCGCGCCGTCCTCTTCATCGTATAGCGGCACAAACTGCTCTGGCGCAAACACCTGAATATGGTCAAGATTCCAGAATACGAAAGACTGCCCACCAATCAACGCATGGCGGGCAGCATCCATAATATCTTCATCAAACGTGGCGCCAAGCGCCTTTTTTGTGGCATCCTTGTTAAACGCAACACCGTTTCCCAGCAGGTAAGAAACTTCCTGGTCTACAACGAATCCAAAAAACTTGCTGGCAATCTTGTGGTTTGCTGTGTACATATCGGGATGCGCTTTTCCCTCAAGGTCGTACACCATTTTTTCATAGCGGTTGATTGTGGGATTTTCGCCCCAATAATATAGCTTTGCGTCCAGCATGTCCCGCGTCTTTTTCTGGCCTTTAAAATCGTTGATTGTGTCAAACACAAACCCCATACGGGAACGTTCATCTTCACCGACCGCCACAAAGTCTTGATATGTTCTGATTTTCCCTCACCGCCTATCTGTAAATGCTTTGGTACTTCATTGCCGTATTGTCTCCGGCTTTATTCGCTGTGCTTTCCATTGCATACCGCACCGCGTCAATGTGATGGTTGTTCAAATCTGGGTAACCTTCCAGCACTTCCCCCGTCTTGCTGTCGCGCTCGTATTCGTACTCGCTGAATTCCTTTGCTGTATCCGGGCAACGTTCTGAGTCAATAACAATAGCTTCCAGCATTTGCAACCACTTTGTGCCGTATCGAACAGACTTCGGTCCTTTTCTGGCCGCGAACGTCTTTACGCCGTACTTGTTATAGTCGGCGATGGATTTCGGCTCGGCACTATCCGCGCAGACTTTATCCTCACGCGTCAGCCCTCTATCCAAAAGCAGTTGCGCCGTGTCTCTATTGCTGGTTCTGCGCCGTGTCAGCTCATCAAAGATGTACAGCGTTCGGCGTGCCGCGTCATAGTGCATCGCATTGTATGCCCATGGGTCAGGATACCAGCCCCAGTCCACGCCGCGCTTGATGCGGTCAAAGCTGGCAATCTGTTCATCGGTGATTTTCTCAATGCGCAGATTTTCAAACACTGCCGTGCCGCTGCCGACAACCTCACCTAAATACTCATGCCGGTATGCTGTTTCGTTGGTTTTCTCTAGGTATTCAGCATCGGCCAGAAACCGCTCGCCGAGCCATTCTGCTGGCGTTGTTTTGTAGGTGCTATGATGTATCAGCTTTCCATCGCGGGCTTTCAAAGCGTAGCCGTTTGCCCAGTTTCGCGCCATTGCTGGCGGGTTGAAACTCTTGAATGTGATAAACCAATCGCCGCCACGCAAGCAGGACTGTTCCACGTTTCGGATTTGTTCTTCACCGTCAAACTGGTCAAGCTCTTCAAACCAGCAGATGCCGATATAGCCAAACGGCACTTTGATTGACTTTACCTTTCCGGGGTCATCAACGCCGAAAAAAAGCACCTTTTGCCCAGTCGGCAAATAGGTGCATTCCATCGGGGAGACTGTGCAGCGGAAAGAATCGTGCAGACCAAGTTCATTGATAGCCCAGACGATTTGCGCATAAACACTTGTTCGCAAGGTGTTGCCGACCTTGCGGAAAACCGCCGCGTGGCATTGCGGATGTGCCCTTAGCTGCAAAATGACTTCAACGCCAATAAAACTTGACTTTGTGCTGCCGCGTCCGCCTTTTGCCACAAACTCTTGAACTTTACCATCTTCAATATCCCAAAACGGCCCATAAAATGCTGGCGAAATAATATCCTTGATATGTTTATTCTCTTGGCACATCATAAATAATATTCACCGTTCCAACGCTCTCTTGCTTCGGTTTGTCATCCCATCCAAAATTTGCCCGCAAACTGAACTGTGCGCCGCCGGAGCCTTCTTTGTCGTACAGCCTTTCTTCTGCGTACTGTTCACAACGTGTCTTTGCACGCGTAATCGTGTCATTGAACTCTGGTTTGTTTTGATAATTCAAAAGCGCTTGCCTTGATGCAAAACCAAGTGCAAGCGCCAATCCCGTCACAGTAGGTGGCTTTTTATTATCATGGACGATATAGCCATTTTTATTTCGCATCGGTTCCCCGTTTTCATCTAAAAACGGCTTTCCTTTACAGGCTTCGAAGTAAGCATCAATCTTTTTCTGCATTTCTTTTACGCTCTTGTACTTAGGCGGTGCGCCAATCAGATTTTTTCTGGATGCCACTTTATCACCTCGCTTTATGCTTCCATCTGAAACTGATAATCCATTACGTACTTGTAATGTTCGTAGAATCTGTCTTGCACAAACAACTTTTCTGTATTTGTTCCGCCTTTATTTCCCGTTCCCATTGTCTGCCGCTTTTTTATGCTCGCAATTTCCGTACACCCTTTTGGTGCATTGTATTCGCTCACAATTACCATAAAGGGTACATCCGCAAGCCATTTTTCAAACGCATCATAATCGAATTGCCCGGCATACCCTGTGCAGCCTGTGTTTTTATATGGCGGGTCAGCGTACACAACAGCGCCTTGCGGAATTTCAACGTTTCTATAATCAAGCCGCAGACTTTGCAGACTTTGCAGACTTTCGGTTCTTTCTTGGCTTAATAAACGTTCGTTTTTGTTGGTTTCATTTAGCCGGTTCAATAACGAATCGTCGCCGAAAACTCTCGCATAATGGATAGCCTTTTTTATCGGTTCTATATCTTTCCCATATAAATAATCGCGTCTGTTGTTTCCAAAACTCCAAACAATTGACACATACGGGTCACTATCTTTCAGTTTGTAAAAATCTTCTCTGCTAATCCAGCGCTTCTCGTTCGCATATTTTCCATTTATCGCATTTTCAAAAACTTCTGGCGCGTCGCCCAAATCGTTTATGATAAAGTTTTCACACTTACCAGCCAAAATAGCAGCATGAGTAACGGCGCATCCACCGGCAAACAAATCAACAAGCGTTTTCCCGTCAGGAAGGTGGTCAACAACCCAGTCAGCTATTTTGTTTTTGCTGCCACGATATGGCACACCGTACCTCATCTTGCAAATCCTTTCAAAACGCAAAAAGCCCATGCGTTTGCATGAGCTTGATTCCCCCTAAACCCCTTGCGCCGGAGGAAAAGCGCGTCCCGCCCTACCGGTTTATGCTGTGCCGGTCTCACCCGTTGCAGATAGCAAGTCCGCAACGCTTTTTTGATTCCCTCTATTTGTATCCCGCGTAGGAAGTCGCAACGCGGCATCCGGCTCCATATAAAAGGCGCGGCAGTTGCGCTTTTCGCACGATACTCACACGATGTGCAAGTTACGAGCAAGTTAAATATTCTCGTATAACCGAAATATTTTAGCTATACTTGCAACAAACTTGCGGCATTTCGAAAGTTAGTCGAAAGATAGTAAAAAGTTACGTGCAACAAATGCTTGCCGCGTCATATTCAGAACCCGCCACATGGTACGCATTGTCAAGAGGCGCCTGGCGGTTGCCTAACGGGGAACTCCTGTCCAGCGTCCAGGCAGGATATGTTACCCGTATCATCGGCCTTGGTACTGCACACAGGTCTTGCACCTTTGCCACGCCGTAGCTTGCGGAACGCAGCGCCCTTATTCTTTGTGGATAGAATCGGCTATGCAGCATATAAAATAGCGCCGCATGGAATAACAGCGCCAGCCTTGACCCGGCACGGTTCTGCTGAACTTACCCGCCAGCAGATGCGGGGAAAAGATTGTCCCTTACGGATAGGACAGGCCCATTGCATGGCCTTGGCGTTGCGCTCGACCTCATGCGGACAATCGCAGCATATAAAATGCCGGTCTTTCCCGGCCGCCAGCTATGAAAACAGGAGAATTGAAAATGAAAAGAGGTTTTACTTATGGCGTAGGCTGTCCCGTTCCTACATCATCCAGCATATCCATAATAGCAGGTTAAAAGTGAACTGGAGTGCACAAATTTTCAATTGCAGCGCGGTGTAATTTCTTTGCCCATCGCTCGGAAATATTTAGATTTATCGCAATTTTCCACCAATAGGGCGTACCAACAATATACCGTTCCCGCAAAACGTCCCGCTGCATTTGGTCTTGCATGGAATTTATTGCGGTTTCAATTTCTTCCCTTTGCATCTCTGTATCAATAATCTGCTTGTATAGAGCTTCCTGGTGTTCCATGATTTTGCAAACGGCATCCTCGATTTTATTTTTGCCGCCAGCCGACACCACAACAGGGGATAGCGCTTTAGTAGTTGCTGCTGCTCGTTCGCGTTCGCTCTGTATCTGCTGGCGCAGCTGCCGTTCATGATTCATGCTGCGTTGGTATCTCCACAGCCACGCTTTCTTTTGGTTGAATTCTTCTTGCGTCATTGTCTCTCCTTTCTTCCAGTTTCATGCAGCGCGGCAGCGTGCAAATATCGCCATTCTTTCACTGGCATGTCGCGCAAAGATATTCGCGGGCGTATTCATCAACTAGTTGCTGTTTTGTCATGGGGTCACCTCCGGTGGTTCTGGTAGCGGCAGTTCTGTCCATGCGAGGACTTTTGTGTTAGTTCCATTCGTAGGCTCACCGCCCCAATGGCCATTGAAAAATTGTCCACGATCCATTGTGCGGTACATACAGTTGTAGTTACCATAACGGAAGTATTCGTAGTAGCACAGGTATTCTCCGTTTTCTTTGGGCGGATCATTCTGTGCATTGTGCCATACTACTGCCTTAGACGCTTCAATAGCATCCAGCTTTTCTAACGCATCGCGAATTACCTTGACGGCGTTCTGGTAGCAATCGCATTCGTGGCAGTAACCCTTGTCGAAATCATGCACGCAATCGCTGCAAAAGCCGTATTTTATGGCGATGTTAAAGGCTCGTTCGTAGGCTTTGTTAGTCATTGTGTGTCTCCTTTGGCGGTTCAGGGAGCGGCATCCAGTGGGTGACATTCACAAGTGACTCTGGGTAATGCATTTGCGAATCCCAATGCCAGCCAACGATTCCGTTTTTCCTTTTTTCTGTTTCTCTCCACGCAATCGAAATGAAGCCGTTGAAATACACAATCACTTCATCAAAGGCTTCCGGCAGTCTGTCTTTAACGCTTATCCACTCTACAGCAGGGAACAGGGATTCTGGGTGAACGGTTGGTGCAGAATCAATCGCTTTTTTTGCTATGGAATAGACTGTTGATGTGTACAAACTTTCCTTGTACCTGATTTCATCCAGTACATTCTGCATAACATTATTTGCATCAATCAGCCGTACAGGTTCTTTCTGCTGGCTTGCGCCGGGGATGGGGCAGTAGTTACTCATTGTCGGTTACCTCCTCGTTCCAGTAGTCTGTTTTGCAAGCACTACAAGAAATATTTTCGCATCTTTTCGGTGGCATGTAGTCTATATCAAGATCCTTCGGACAAAAATCGAGAACACGTCCATTTTTCGCTGCTTTCGGAAACATCTTCAAAAACTCGCTCTGGCGGGTTTTGACTGGGTGGTCTTTTGCCCATTGCTCTACAATGGCAACAGTCTCTTTCTCCTTACCACTTTTTGCGCCAAAATCAATGCAGCATTCGCCATCAATATATACTACGCAAGTATCGCATCCGCCTGACGGTTTGCACATGCGCCTTGATGTTTTCAAATAATCTACAGCGTCCATACAATCACTCCTTATCGTATCCGCGCTGCACATATTGTCCGTAGGAGATGCCCAGCGCGGCGGCTTCTCTTACGCATTGTTCAATGGATTTGATGCGGGGTTTCGGCGCTGCTGTTTTATCGGGCTTCTTTGCCTGCATGGCAGAAATAACGCCTTTTTGCTGTGCTTTCTTCTTTTCGTAGTTCAGTTTCGCCTTTTGCCTTGCTTTTTCTTTGATGCAAGCATCGCAGAACCGTTTGCAGGGCTGCACATCCCACATCATCTTGCCGCATTTTTGGCAGAATTTAGATACCGTCATAGCGGCTCCTCCGTCTTTTTGGCATCAATGCCGATGCCCTGTAGTGTTACCTGCGCCCAAAGGTCTGCAAGCTGGTCGTTGCGGTACTCATTGTATTTGTCGGCCACCGGGCCGGTCATGTAATTCTGGATTTTAACCAATGTCCGGCGGGATAAACCTGCCTGATAACAGGCCAGCAAACAAAGATATGTTGCTCTCGTGGCAATGTCGTTGCGCTCTTTCATTACCGCTTCATGGGCGCGGGATTGAATACCCTTGATTTTTTCTTCGGCATATTCGTCAACGGCTTTCTGCAATGCCGGGGTAGGGTGTAGTCTGGCTTTCACGTCTTTCAACTCTTTCCTGTTTTGTACAATCCATATTTTCTGACATCGCGGCGGATTTTAATGCCGCGCTCTGCATCTGCCGCGTCCGCTGCGGCATCTGCAAGCCGCTGTGCGCGGATTTTCTCGAACATGGCCGCATACTCGCCGTAGCGATTGCAAGCGCTGTGGCAGTGCGCATGGCGGTCTGGGCAGTCTTTACATGGGCTGGTCATGTTGCAATTTCCTCCATCGTGATTTGCTCCTGTGAAAAGTCGAGCATCTTTTCTTTCGCAAGAAAATAAAACTTTCTGTCAACTTCAAACCCATAGCTGTCACGTCCACACTCATAAGCAGCTCGGAGGGTAGAACCAGAACCGGCGCATGGGTCAATCACAACATCGCCGGGGTCTGTGAAAATTTCAATCAGGCGTTTTAGCAGGTTCACAGGCTTTTGTGTTGGGTGGATTTTGGGGTATTTCTTGCCGGAATCGCGCCGCCACTCGAACCAGTTATAAACCATATGCCCGCCGCCGTTGAATTTTGGCAGTTTATCGCGGTAGAGCACAACGGCAAACTCGGTAGCGCCGACGATGCGCATATTGGCTTTTAATACCTGAGCAGAGTAGTTTTTAACAAAAAACAGCGGATAGGACTTCTTAAATCCGTACTTTTTTCCCCATTCAGCGATTTCCTGCATCTGCTCAAATGCGCAGAACACGATCATGGCCGGAGCCTTGCCGCGCTCCTTCGGCTCTTTGACAAGCAGTTTGGAACAGAAGTGCATATACTCTGCAATCTTGAAACGGCCATCGGTGTTGAAAAAGTTCTTTTTTGCAAGTTTGCTCTCGCCGTTTTTGTTGTCGCCGTCGTTGTACCACATCGGATTGCTGGCGTAGGCATCAGCCCCGATGTTGTAGGGAATATCGGCAATTACAAGCTGGGCGTGGGGAATGCCGTAGCACTTGTAATTTTGAAAATTATCGTGGTACAGCTCACAGATTGGCATCTGCTTCAGCCTCCATTTCTTCGATAAAAATTTCTGTGCGGGGATTGGCTTTGTCGTACAGTACGCGGGAGCCGTCTGTTGCTGCTACGATGTTGCTGTTGTCATCTTTCAAAATCCTAGCATCAACCAAAATATCCATGATGGCGCTTTCAAGGTTTGTTTTATCTACCCTGTGCCGTGTAGGCATGTAATACAAGCACTTGACATTGTAGCGACCGTCTAGCGGATTTTTGGGCGCTGGTTTTAAAAATATCTTGGCAGTTCTCGCGTACTTTAAGTAGGCTGCGCTTGGCAGCACTTTTGCGTACTTGCCCTTATGACATACCGGGCAGTGTGCGCCAACGTATCCGATGCGTGGGCTGTTCTTTTTGGTGATGGGCTTGCCGTAGATTATGTATTTTTGTATCATAAACTGCCCCACTGTTCTGCCATTGCTTCTGCAATGCCAGGGAATGTTTTGGAACGTTCTTTCGCGTGACCTCTTCCAAGCCACCATATCCTGGATTTTTCTTTTTCCGGAAGTGTCATCATAAATTCATAAACGTTGTCTGTTTCTTTTAGCGGAGGCAGATTTTTTAGCCATAAACACGTTTTTTTCTTTTCCGGATGTCCGAATTGCCACGGGTTTATAATTTGGTCAGGCTTACGATACAAGCTACTCATAACACAAACAGGGTTTTCGATTGCTATGCGATTTATGGGGGCTTCGGCAAATTTCAAAAAAAAGGCTGCAGCCTCATATTTAAGACTTAAAGGCTTTGCACCATTGCTAAACCATCTCATACCGGAAACCGCCAAATGTGTGCAAGGCGGATGCGCAATTAGCAAATCCCATTTTCCGATTTCGTGCGTTTTACCGTCCATCGTCACAACTTGCCCCCCCTCGATTGCTTTCAGGGCATCGCCTAAAATATGCCATTCCGGGTGTCCTCCCGACGGTTCCTGAATATCGCAGCTGTATGCTTCGTGACCGCGCTTGCGGAACGCTTTGCAAACGGTCTGCGATTCCTCGCAGGCAACTAATACTTTCACGGTACAATCTCCTTTACTTTTGCGTAGTACTTCTCGTTGTACCAGATATCCGGCAGGCGGGGATTTTGGGTAAAGCCCGCCTTTTTCATTTCCTTTTCGGCAGCGCCGGTGGTGGTGTAGGTCTGGTGAGAGTGCCGGATATCCCCGGTAGAGCGGGAGTAGGTGATGATTTCAATGCGTTTCATCAGTCCCACCCCGCGTAAGCGTTTCGTCCCTCTTTTTTTGCGGATTCGTACTTGTCAATTTGCCGCTGACAAAAATCGGGGTCAAAAAAGCCTAACTCGGCCATGTCGGCGTACCATTTGGCCGTACCATCATCCATAGGGCGCTGAATCTCGTTGCACCAGACGCGCAGTTCGGCGGGCGAGGACGGCGGGAAAAGCTGCCCGGCACGGATTTTCGCGTCGATCGCTGCTTTTTGCAGCTTTACTGGGATATCCTGTAAAGCCTGTTCCCATACAGTGATCATCAAACGCTTTTGCGCGGGCGCTTTGCTGCTCCCAAAATTCGGCCAGACGGCGGCGATATACCCCATGATGTAGTGCAGGCCATCCTCGACGGGCTGCGCCTGTTGCGTAAGATTTGTGTTTGATACGGTTATTGACCTGTCAGCCAATCGAAATCCCTCCCATCTTGGCGGCGGGGCGTAGCTGGCGCTTGCTCATCGTGTACAGGGTAAAACGCCTGCCAACCTTTACGGATGACCTCCCGCATGTAGTCTTGCAGTGAAAGGTTGCTTTGTGCTGCCATCTCGGGCAGCTTTTCCAGGTTTTTGCTGATCGCTCCCTCGGTTTCCGGGGCGCGTTTTTTCTTGCGGTTTTCAATCCATTCAAGCAGCAGCCCACGCAGTTCTTCGTCTTGCGTGAAATTTTCGATGTACGATTTTGCGGAGAACGAAGAAGCGCGTTTCGCGCGTGTTGCAGCGCTTTTAGCGCTGCTGGATATATCTTGAGTATCGTTAGATACGAAAGATATATCTTTTTCTTCTTTCTTCTTTCTTTTTTCTTGGGGTGCATTTGGTGGCATTTGGTGGCATTTGGTAGCATTTGCTTGCTCGCCATTGCTTTTTAACTTCACGCACTTGGCGTTGTATCGTTCTTTTGCTGTATCAATGTCGATTGAAATGAAGTCGAACGCCATCCCCTCACGTCCATTGAGTTGCGTCTTTTCTCCCGTTGCGCTATAAGTCATAAGCGCACGGAACAGCCGACCTAGCTCGCTATCTGATAGGTTTCGGGTTTTAGTCAAGTAATCGTTGTAACAGCAAAAATATTCCATTGCCACCGGCTACACCCCCAAGTAATACACGGCATAGCTGACTTTTTCGCCGTAGCGGTTTTTGCTGCTTGCCGTTCTCTTTTGGATGGGGATGCCGCGCTTTTTCAAATCATTGATGCGGGATGCAAGGCGGTAGATGCCATACTCCTGCATGGCCTGTGCAGCGGTCAAGCTGCCGCCGCTCTCTAAGTGGCGGAGGATTCTATCACATTGGGTCATGTCTGCACCTCACTTAGAACGGCAAGTCGCCGTCATCGTCGGAAATGGGCGCATAAGCGTCTACAGACGGCGCTTTTGCAGGCAAGGTCTTTTTATTCGGAACGGCAAAGTCACCGTTCTGGATGGCCTTAACGCTGCGCACAGCATTAACATACAGCCGGGTCTTGACCTCGCCGTTGTACTCGTACTCTTCCTCGCCCAACACCATGCCAACCAGCTTGCGGGAAAGGGTGGATTCATCGTTCTTGAACGTATATCCAGCGTTACTGTTCTGTACAGCAGTAAGAAAAGCCTTGAAATAGGGCTGGGCCTTTTCCTTGTAGGAGCGAATCAGAACACCGGCGCGGGGCCATGTGTCCAGGTTCATGCGGTCGCGCATCTCACGGAAGTAGTTCTTATAAGGCCCTTCTGCGATGTCGAACTCAATGCGCAGATACTCTTTATCGGGCACATCTTCGGCGCGGACGATGCCGCAGATATAGCCGCCAGGGGTAAGGCGAGAATCGGTTGCTTCGGTTACGTTATTCCAGTCAATGTTTTTCATGGTTTATTCCTCCATACCATAATATTCACGAATTACTTTATCTACGGCGGCCAGATCGTTGGGGATCAGGTCGACATCAAACATGCCGATTGGCGTTTTTACGGTGTCCTGACCGCTGTTGTGGGTGGAAAACAGGTACTTGCCGTCCTGCACAACGGTTTTTAAAACGATGGTGTATTTGCCTTCGAGGGTGACTTTCTCGTCCAGCAGTTTACCGATGGTTTTGAACTTTTCATTTCCGTTGGCGTCCATTTCGGAGTGGCCAAGAAAGTAGACGATGCGGTCTGCAGGGAGTGCGGCGGCGCGTTCCACTAGCGTGAAGTAGTTCAGAGCCATGTCGGTGAACTTCTGGTAGCCGGTATTTTTGGCGGTGCGCATAAACTCGTCCACCATCAGGTAGGTAGCATCGTCGATGATGATACTCTTGCGGTCAGTTTTATAAATGGCAGCATCGATCTTCTCGTAGCTGTCAGTGTTCAGGGTTTTCAAGTTGGTGCGGAAAGGCATTGGCTTGCCGGACACGTTGATAACGGCAATTTTTGCAGGGTCGAAGTTGCGCAGACTGGCAGACTTGCCGGTGCCAGACTGGCCGTAAACCATTACGATAATAGCCATTAGATTGCTTCTCCTTCCGGGTTTGGTGTAGTCAGGTGGATGCGGTAGCATTCCGGCGGGCAGGTGTGCTCCAGCGGAACGGCACGAACTACAGGCTTTTCAATGTATTCACCATCCACGAACGTAAAAATTGTCATGTTGCGGCGACTGCCGTGCGAAAAAAAGCGGAGTTTGAATACTTCTTCAAGCGCTTTCATCTCTTCTTTTGTGAGACTGGATAAGGTTGCTCCAAATCCTGTTATGTAAGAGATTCGCGGGCGACTTGCTTCATATTTTACAATCTTGGCAGCTGTCAAAAGCTGCGAATAAAGCGGCAGCAACATATTTGCTTTTTCTAATTCTGTCATCGGTATTCCTCCATGCAGGAAGGTTCTTCCCAAGCATCGTCCTGGGTGATGCAGTTCTCGCATCCGAGAACCTCGTTGCCTTGCTTATAAATGATGCTGCATTCATCGCCGCATATCGGGCAGCGCGGATAACGTGCAGCAGGCGGGTATGGGTTGTCTCTGGTGTAGTAGCTCATTTGTCTACCTCAACAGGGCGGCCATCTTTTAAGGTGTACCAGGTGTCAGGCTTGACGGTTTTGCCATCGACTTTAAAGCACTGCACATCTTTACGATGCCAGTTATAATTTTCATCTTTGGCCCATTCTGCCAACACAATCCAACATCCTAAAGCGCCTTTTGCTTTGCTTTCAATGCCAAGTGCAGCAGCAACGCTTTCATCGCCGGTAGCAGATGCAGCGCCCCGCCAGCCGGTAGCAGATGCAGCGCCCTGCAAGCCGGTAGCAGATGCAGCGCCCTGCTCGCCGGTAGCAGATGCAGCGCCCTGCAAGCCGGTAGCAGATGCAGCGCCCTGCTCG
>ERZ1035014.161-NODE-161-length-36433-cov-52.183902_pt1 | contig 36433 bp, 67 predicted proteins | sample MGYA00520620_ERZ1035014 | MGnify/ENA primary metagenome ERZ1035014 (study PRJEB33766, sample SAMN09781744) | gut metagenome | biome: gut microbiome | host: Homo sapiens | place: Madagascar | study: EMG produced TPA metagenomics assembly of the PRJNA485056 data...
TGTAAATAAATATTTTTATCACCTAAATCTTTTAATGCTATATCCTTACACTTTTCGCAAAGAAATTTATTTCCCATACCTTTATCAAAGGCTGCTAAAGAAATATAATCTTCTGGTTGGAATTTGCGTCCACAGCAGAAGCAAGTCTTTTGTACTGACAGATTAACACTCTCACGCAACTCTTTAAAATGTGCAAACGTTCCAAAGAAGTGTCCTTTTTCACATCCTATCGCTTTATAGACTTTCTTTGTTATTTTTACTACTTCCATACCTAAACCTCCATTTCTGAGTTAAGTCCTAGCCCGAAGAGAAGGTGTTGGAGTTTGTGCACGGTAGTTATATTTTCATTATGGTCTCCCCAGTAGAAAAGTATCTCATTCTCCGAACGTATATTTAATGTTGGATAACCTTTACGTCTGTACCAAGAATATTTGCTATAAGGACGTAAGGATTTCTTCCATCCATTCTTCTCTATAATCTCTGGAGTTAGAGGAATATCCTTGGCAAACTCTTTGCATAAAGTACCACTAATATCATCGCTAACACCTTTAAAGAAATAACCATACTTAGAAGTATTGGTTATCTCTGCGATAAATTCGAGACCTCCAACCTTGTATTTTACCAAGTCACCAATAATATATTCTATATTCATACGCTTTACTTTTTTAATTTATTATTTGCATTTTATAGAGTTGGGAGCATTAAGCTACCCAACTCATAAGTTCATCTTCATTGAAATCATTCTCGGTATCATCACCATTCTGATTCCAGCTCTCGACTTTCTCTATACTGAGATTTTTCGATGTAGGAACAAAAGCACCGGTGCCATCATAGCCATTTTCTTCGTAACCATCAATTTCAAGCTTACACTCGATTGCGATAGTTTTATTACCTTTGTTGTACTCAACATAATTTGAACCCTCAGAAATCTTTTCTGAAATTGCTCTGTAATCATTGCTTGTTAATTCCATAATCTTGAATGTTAAAGTGTTATTATTTATTATTTGCACTACAAAGATAATCATTTTTTATCAAATATGCAAGAAAAAAGCAGATTATCTTTATCAAATACGAAAAATAATAATGACTTGTGTATTCGTAACAACAGAACCGTCATTACCACATGTCGTTTTCACTAAATCCGTTCATGTGGATTTCTTTCTTTTCGTGGTCTATCTCAATATCAATAGCCGCTGACCAATTGTACTTCCGCTGCATTTCTTCTTCAAATGTTCCCATTGTCCAACCTCCAGGTTGAAATATCTTTCGCTCTCCTTCACGTTTAATCTCATGTTCTCCGGCTCCGCGATATTCGAAGCCACTTCTCCAAAAGACTCTGTATGTTGGATATGCAGCCAACACTTCTTTACATTTTTTGCTGCCTACTAAACTGAAATTCTCAATATTCTTTTCCATATCTTATTGTTTTTAGTCCTCAATTTTAATAATGTAAAGCCATTCGTCATGGTCAACATCATTCGTTGGCGCATTACATACGTCAATGGTATCTCCACCTCTAAACTCCATAGGCATATTCTTGTCTAAGAAATCTGTTACAATATCATCGCATAGCGAGTTCTTCGTAGCCCACACCTGCAGATAGATGCCATCAGCTACCTTGTCTCCACATTCTTGCTTCTTTATACCAAAGGCAAACTCATAACTTTGTCCGTGGATTTCATCTACACTGAATGAAATCTGCTGTCTACTTAGTTCATCAAAGAACTTTGCAAGGATTGTTGCTTTCATTTTTCTTGATTTTTAAGTAGGGGAGAGGTTAATCTCCCCTTGGTTAAGCTTAATCTATAACTTCTTCTACTCCTAAGAATGTTGCAATTGAGAAAGAGCGGAAAGCTTTCTTCTCCAGATCGAAGTAACATACGGTAGAGTAGCAAGGTTTGCGGTTTCCTTTCTTTGTGTAATCGAAATTGAGTTTCAATGTAGCCAAAGCCTCACGTACAGAACCATCAGCTTTGATGTAGTGAATCTTAACCTTGTGTGAGTACATGATAGCTTTAGCTTTCATTGCAACCCATGCTTTGTGCAATGCTTCTGACAATGTCTTTGCTGACTTTGCCTTTAACATAGCCCAAGCTGATTTCATTACATTTGACTTGTTAACTCTTACTGAATTTGTATTATTTGTTGCCATAATCTTTATGAATTTAAAGTGAATACTATATTTATTATTTACATTACAAAGATAGGCTTTTTTTATCAAATATGCAAATTTTTGAGCAATTTTTTTAATCAAATATGAAAGTTTTTTATGGCACGCTTACGTTGAAGTAAGAAAGCAAGTTCTTTCTTCTCTCTATATACAACTCACTCTGTATTAAACCGCAACATTTCCATTCAGAGCAGTACCCTTTAAAAACACACTGGGGTTGGCAAGCCTCTGCTAGTTCGGGTTCAATCTTAGAAAGCTCATTCACAACCTTGTACCATATCGATCTTGTTACTTTATCTGCTTTACGGCATAGGCGCAAGCGACTGATGTTGATTATCTCCTGAGCGTTGAGGCTGAGTTGCATGTTTACCGGAGCGTCTTGTGGCATATCGTGGCGAGATACCTTTGAACCGGTTATATCGGGTCTTGACGTACTCACGAATGGTTGAGCATGAACATGACGGACGAAGTGCCCCATATTACAATATGGAATATTATAAACCTTGATGTCAAACTCCAAGAGTCGAAGAGGGGAGTGCTCGCTAATAATCATCTGCTTCTTGAACTCTTGACTTGGTTCTTTTCCCAGCCCTTCCTTCCTCTGGGTGAAGCGAGCGGCATCTACCACTCGTTCCCAATCTGTCAACTTCTTAATTTCTATTACAATATTTTCCATAACTATATCTCAATATATTTAAATCCACGAAATGCTTTACACTCAATAGGCTCCTTTAGGTAGTGGAACAAACCGCTACGCTGAATAAAGTTACCTTCCCATCGTTTGCCTGTAGTTGTACATTCAAAGTCACCATCTTTAGCATATCCTACAATGTTATGCCAACCGATAATCTTTCCGTCATAACACAGATAGCAACGTCTTATGTTTTTAATATCCTTCAGTAAGTTTGGTACCTTGAAGTTCAGTACTTGGCTACCATCTTCGACAGCCTTCAGTTCTTTCTTGTAATCTTCCCATTTGATTTTCTTGGGAATAGTAATACAGATAGCTTTCATATCTCTAGTTCTTCGATTTATAAAAATGTAAATAACCAATAGCATAAGGCATGGTGTAAGAACGAGATACGCAAAACACTACAGATTCTTGCTTATCATCATCCCATCCATTTAGCCACTCTAACTTTAAACCTGTAATGGCCAGCTGTGACTTAATTTTTTCTGCGGTCTCTATACACTCTTCTCTTGAGCTAAACAAGATTCGATCACCATACTCTTTCAAAACGTTCTCAACTCTTGCCGAAAGGTCTTTGTCTCTTTCTTGACCTGGGGCGAATATTCCAAAATATTTCATTTTCGTAAAATTTTAATAAGTTCTACTAATCTTTTGTTATCTTCCGTTAACTTCGCAACCTCTAGTTTAAGCTGCTTAATTTCGTGAATATACGAAAGTTGCTCTAATGTTCCCATTGTCTTCTTTCATATTATTTGTGTTCCATTACTTTCAAATACTTCAACTTTGCGAATCGGTATGAATTGTATATTTTTACATACGTACATACTCTTGGAGTAAAGGTAGAAATACAACCATCAAAGTTATCAAATCCTAAGATGATATATTTCTTATCAAGATACCCTGCCACATATGCGCCAATATCCTTGCCTTTAAAAAGAACTCGCTCACCTATATGAGCCTTACAAAATTCCTCGTTTGTCATACGCCATCACTATTTCAGTTCATCAAAATCAAGCCACTCAATCTTATCGTAGCACTCATACAGAGCTTCAATACGATGTGTTCCGTCTCCTCTAGTGACTATCCATCCATTATCACTCATCGCTCCGTGGTGAAGAGACGTAGGATTTACGCCTCTACCACTATATCGGAACATTACCCACTTTTTTAATGGTGGCTTCTCTTCCTTTAGGTCGTGCCATAATGATGCAGCATTCACGTAAGGAACGTTTTCCGTATCACAATCGGCAACACCAATCTTTTCTGTACTGAACGTTACCCCGTCCAGCTCATTGTAATCTACCTCATCTTCGTTGCTACAGATATTGAGATAAATCTTCTTAGGTAAATTCTTTATTTTCATATCACTTAAACTTAATTATGAAAAACTCGGTATCAAACCACTCATCTGGACACCAACCTTTCTTTGGCTTACCGATGGTGATGCTCTCGATTTCCTTCTCAACTCTCGGCTTGTCGTTTCCGTAGCCGTTGATGAAGAGAACATGGGTGAAAGGAATGAAACTTACTTCTATTCCATTTTTAGCTTCGAAGTGCTCCGTATCACCATACTTAGCGATAGAGTCAGCAAGCTCCTTCGTCATCTTGGGCGATAGCTTTCCGAACCTATCATAATAGAGACGAGCAACCCAAAATGGCTTAATCTCCCGGTACTCCTCCGTCTTCTCGCCAGCAGCAATCATATCGAACCACTGCTTGCTGACTGTGAGGGTCAATATTTTCTTTTTCATCCTTCCACCTCCTTCCAGTCTGTTGCGAGAATATCTTCGCAAGTGAAAAAACTCCAACAACTTGGAAAAATATGAATGAAACCTTCTGAAGAATGTGTTGTTGCTTTATAGAAAATGTTGATATTTTTATCTTTATCTATCCATAGTTTGTCAACTATACCCCAGCCGATTCTTCTCACTTTCTTTCCTTCCTTCATTCTTCTCAGAGCCTCCGAGAAATCAAATGTTTGCTTGCTCATAACTACTTGTATTTATATCTGTATCTTACATCTTGGAGAATGTAATACACATCATTAAACATATTACCTAACATACGTGATACACTACTATAACGGCTGCATAAGTCTTCTGCTCCAACAGAAGCCTTCATAGTTATCTGTGCAGCTATCATTCTTAGTTCAATATCATTTGTCTTCATTATACACGCAACTTCTTCTTAAATGTTGCAAGAATACATATTGAACCACAGCAAGGTGTCGTAGTTGCTGTTAAAAGTGCTGTAGGTGGCATTAAGTTCCATTGTACCAATTCCCAACCGTCATAGCCTTCTTTATTGAATCTACCAGACAATGCTTTGCTTATTTCGTCGGCTTTATCAATAATAATAGAAGTTACCATATACTCATATTCATACTTTTCCATATCTCTTAATCTTATATAGTTTCAAATCCGATTTGGAAGTCATTCTCAATGTCTTCCTTGTCTATATCACATTCACTTGCTACTGAGCGGCAGAACTCCTCAGCTAATTCTGGGTAGTCTCCGCTCACTGTGGCTAGACAGAACTGATTAGTATCGAAGTCATCAGGTACTGTCATTTCTACTTTAATGCTTACCTCTTTCATGCGCTTTCTTTTTTCTTGTTAAACTTATCGCCTTGGTGATACGGTGGTCTCGGAATAAATCTTTTCCCCATCCTTCTTTGCGAAGTTTTTGAATCCTTTTCAATGGTTTATATGCATAATGTCTTAGATACCAATAATGAGACTTTTTGCACAGAATATCCAATTCTTTTAGTTCTTTATCCCATGGCAGGTCTCTTCTGACAACTTTGCGAAAGTCGCAAGCCATTATCTTCTTTGCCAACCTAATCTTCATACACCAACCAACTTTCCAATCAAATGATGGACGTGCTTATCGAAAGCAATTCCATACTTAAACATTTCCTCAAAAAGCATAAGACGTTCCTCGTTGGTAGCCAACCGAGTAGATTTCTTTTTATCCTCGGTCATTGTAAAATGAGAGCCTACCATTAAATTCTTATTTTCCTTGTGAAGATAAAGATAGCAGAAGAGATTGTAACACTCTGGTCTCCAACGCTTACATAACACAATCCAATAATTATCTATCACAACTATATTGCCTTCGGCAACAATATCTTCAAACTTATTATTTTCCATACGCTACTTTTTCTTTCCGTAATACTTCTCTGATAAGCCATTGAATCGCTCATAGTTCGGCAACTTGGGAGAGATTTCAAACTTCATCGTTCTCACATCATACCCTCTATCAGTCATTTCTTTGACAAACTCTTTGGTGAAGACATTATCGAAGAGATAATGAGCATCTGTTTGTGTCATAAACCCTAGAGGATGATAAGCACCAATGCAGTTCTCTTTCTTATCCCAATATGCCGTTAGCTTTTCTTTCTTTTTAAGACTCATACGCTACTTCTTTTTATGACAAGGGCAGCTTTCTGCGTGAACAACGCAAACACCATGTTTCGTGTCCACAACCAGATAATCGTGTCCTTCCTCAGTGAATACTGACATACCAATCTTCTTTGCAGGTTCGTTGCTATTAGTCAATGAGCGAATACCCTCAAAAATCAACGCACCTACAAACAAACACAAGACAAACCAAACGGCTGACTTGATTAAGTTTAAAATCTTATTCTTCATACATTCTATTATTCCATATATTCATACACTCAACGAACTCCTCTGCTTCTTCAAAACTATTAAATATAATAGTAATGCTTCCGTCTTCGTTATAGTGCTGATTACTTATATCTACCATAGCTTTGTCTTACTTCTCGTTATCGAATTTCGATTTGATAACCTTAAAATCTTTAGCTGTAGTTTTACAAAATGGAAAAGTTACATCTCCGCATCCTCTTTTATGAAGGGAAAATCTGCATGAATTAGTATCCCACATTACTATTAATTGAGTGCCCGTTCTTAACTCAATGACATCATTTTCCCAAATCTCTTTACCTTCACAATCTGTCAGCCCTGTGTACTGGCAGACTGTCGAAGGGTTAACGTCAGTTATACCATCTTTTATATGGTCTCCTCCTATACATACTCTATTCCCGAGATGTACTAAATCACCCTCAAACCATTCTCCAGAATTGAGTTGCTTTGCCTTGAACTTGATGCTTTCTATTTTCATACGCTACTTCATAACCATATTTACCAATTAAATAACCGAGAACTCCACTCATAAAAGCTATATATAGAATAGCTATGGTAAGAATAACATAAAATCCAACCATAACTGTTAATCTATCAATTTTATATTGTAATGAGCAGCGAGTGCGTTTTCCGCTTCTCTGCAATGTGCCCTTACCTCTCTATCTCTACTTGGGTCATAGCAAGCTTCTGGTGGAATTTTTCTTCTACAACGTGCAAACATACAGAAAAAATCACAAGTTGTATATAGGCCAAACTTTTCTGATAGTTGTGCTCTTTTCATTTCTACTTTATTCATATCAATCCCCCAACTCTTTAAGTGCATCCTGCAAATTGACAATCGCTTTTTCAAGTTCTTTCTGTCTGCCTTCTATTACCTCTGTCTTTTCATCAAAGATAGCAGAACATGCATATACAGAAGCAACTTGCATTTTAGCATACTGTATTTTCTCGATAGCTTCTTCTTTGTTCATTTTCTAAATTTTTTAAAAGGGTTATAAAAACCCCACAGAAAAATTATTCCAACATACGAACAAAATAATAATACTATTGCTACAATGCCTCCTACGACATATAGTAGCCACATTGGTATTGTTATAGTCATTGCTTATCCTCCTTTGCTTTTTTAAGATAAAATTCACTCCAATCTTCAAAAGTCCAATCTCTTGTGTTATGAGTAAGATTGAAAACTTCCGTATCTTTCTCTAACTGGAGTAACAGCCAAGCGTAATCTTCATATCGCTGTCTTAGCAATCTTTTGCGACATAATCTTACATGCTTGTATAACTTATAATCAGCGGTTGCAGCATCAAAGATTATTTTACCTACTATTGCTAACAGATAAGCAGATATAACACCTAATGCAATCCAACCTAATATTGTAATTACTAATTCCATATTCTCTTATTTTTACCCTCTCCCTATTGCAGGAGAGGGTGGTTAGTTACTTCTCGGGCATTGCGCCACCATTCAATAAACCCATGTCTGTCAAACGGGCAGTTAAAGCGAGATAGTACTTTTTCATACCCAATGACTGCTCTTTCATCAATTTAAACTGATAGTCTCCGACTTTTTTACGGAAACCATCTTTAGCTAAAGCTACATTCAGCTTTGCCCAACGGTCTTTTAACTCACTATGCTCATCGAGCATTCTTTTCTGAAAATCTTCCATATTACTATATTTATGTCCTATAAGGATGTTTAGTTACTAAATCTCATCAAACTCTTTCTGAAATCTCTGTTTTGTTTCATTCAGAAGCTGCTTGAATTTTGTTTTAAACTCTTCATCACACTCTGAAAGCCCACAAATAGCATCAGCAAGACTACTACGCATTGATTTTGGAGACATATTTAAGAGTTCATTTACTTTAGGAATTAAACTCTTGTCTAAGATATTTGCTCTTTCTAATTTTTCTGTATTCATATTACTATCTATTTATATCCTTTGCAGGATGATTAACTAATCTTTTTGATATTATCAACTTCCATACTCAATAGAACAAACTCTCTATTGGAGCGAGTTCCATCTTTCTTAGCAGGATTGATTCTTACCTCAATACTGCCAGAATATCTTGCGCAATATCGTTCTGGAATAATGCTTGCAATCCAACATACATTACATCTTGAACAGCTCACTTTGTCACCAACCTTGTATGGAAGACTTTCTATGTACTCCTTCACATCAGAACAAATCTGATTGTTAGCATCATTGATAATGCTTTGTTGCTCGTCAACCTTTGCTTGTAATTCTTCTTTTGTCATATCTTTAAAATTTATGCCCGAAGGCGTTAAACATCTATTTGATTTGCACACTCTTCTGTTTCGTCTGGAACAGATAACTCATCCCACATATCACACCTGTCCTTATCGTTGTAGATGCAAGGTCTGTGGCAGATTCCCCTAATATCTTCTCTTATCATACCTACACCTCCATTTCTGAGTTAAGTCCTAGACCGAAGAGAAGGTTCTGGAGTTGATGTACATACTTAATGTATGCAATTTGTTTGCAATCGTTGTTATCTGTAAACGGATATACATCAAACTCATCACCGATACCTTTTTCTATGTAGATAGGAAAATATCCATATTCTTTAATGTCGGGTTTCGTATATACCCAATGACGATTCCTTATTCCTCTGCTCATCGCTTCTTTCTTCCACCCATTCTTCTCTAGAATCTCAGTAGTGAGAGGAATCGGAGATACCTCATCATTATAAGTTTGAATCCAATCGTCTTTAGAAGAACCTTGAAACCCTTTACCAATAAATACAACAAGACTATAGCAACCTTTTCTTCTTAAAAAAGTATTTGTTACGAAACCTATTTTTCCAGTAGCTTCTCCATATTCAATTTTTACTATATCTCCTGGAATATATTCTAATCTATTCATACGCTCTAATCTTTGCTATTAATGAAATCCTCATACTCACCTATCGTGATTTCCACGAAGTCTGGATTTTGCTTTTCAGCTCTAATACTATCATCGAAGAAAGCAAAAACGCGGTCTTTGTGACGGAGTAACTGAGTAATAGAGAAACGGCTAGCTTGAGGGACTCCTATATTCAGTTCCTTCATTACCTTAATATGGTTCGTGACCGCTTTATAGGAAGAGAGCACCGCGGCGATTGCCTTGCCTTGCTTGCAACGCTTGTTGGGCTTTATTGCTACGTAATTGCCATCCTCAAACATTCGGCTATCTATCTTTCTCCATGTCATTTCATCCAATGTGTCGAAACGCTCGGACGGTATCCAAATAGCGGTTATCTCATACTCTCGCAGCAGACTGCGGTTAGGCTGATAACCTTGCCATTTCTCAAACTCGAAGCCTACGGCTTCTTCCACTCTTTTCATGTAGGCTTGACGCTCTTTTTCTTCAGCATCGAGAATACTCTTAATGTATTCATAAGCCTTACTTCCCTGTTTTGTTTCGTATAACATATCTCTTTACTTTTTATCCAACATTTCTTTAGCTTTATCAAATGTCTCACAACACATTTGGCAAACATCTTCAAGACTTCTTGAATCCCAATTACAATATAGTCTTCCGTAACTTTCGGTTATTACTACAACCTGTCTGTCACGGAGGATTCGCCATATCATTTTCAACTTCTGTTTCATACGCCTAGTCTTTTATATATTCATTTACTTCACACAGAACCTTTTCTAGCAGCTTCTTTAGAATCTTCAATTCATCATTCGAATATGTAGCTATAGGATAACCATCAAGGGTAGTATCGCCAAAGTAGCTACGACTTATATTTAATGAGTGTTTATTCTTTTTCATTTTTCTTTGCCTTTTACAATATTGTACACTTGTTTTAACTCATCTGTTGATAAGCGTTTGAAATCAAAAGAACTGATAGCGTAGATGAGTTTCTTGCGAAAATTCTCTTCTTTAATATCTGATATTTCCTTTTCTGTTGGAACAGATACTCTTCTCTTATTCCACATATCGCTACCACATTGCCAACCCGAATTTCTTCTAAATCTAGCGTTATCAACAACAATTTGAGTCTTTGTCACTTTATCAACCTTGGCGATACGTCTGTAATACATACCTGTAACTAGTACATCATCACCAACAACCAAATCTTTAAGCTCTTTCATTACTCACCTCCTTCCTGCTTTGGCAGTATGTCAGATAAATAAGCCCACTTGATGATTTGGCATCTGCTAATCGAATGTCTCCAAGATTCCTCATTCCAAAGAATGGATTCTTTAAACTGTAGATAAGCATCGTTATCAAAACCAAGGGTAATAATATCGCTCTTGATCTTATCTGGCTCTTCTGTATTTGGATGCCATAAATCCTTTAAGAACTCATTGATAGCCCACTTAGCACCTGCTATAAATATGGCTCTCATTAACTTATCTTTAAGAGATATTCCGTTGTTAATTTTAAATGCAGCTTCTTCTATTTTCTTATCGTCTATCATAATCAAATTGTTTTAAGAAAGTTGTAGAAATACTCAACAGCTTCCATTATTGTGTCAAATTTCTTATCTAAGGAACTTTGTATACCATCTTTTTCAAAGGTAATATGAAGTTCTACTTTATCTTTCTCCCAAGTAGCATTGCTAATTCTCCAGTATCTAAGATTATCACTCTTAACTACTTGATTAAAGTCGATTGAAGGAACAGATTTCTTACTGCCTATTAATTTCTCTATATCCATATCAACCACCCACGTTATTTGTTATCAGTAATCAACTTGCGTTGTTTAGATATAACCTCACCTGCGTTCTTATCATGCACTCCTTCGTAAAGTCCAAGGTTCATCATAATGATGTTTAGTGCAGGATCATTAATCTCAATAGCCCTTTCTGTGAGTATTCCAAGCACGCGTGCCAAAATCGTAAAAGTCACAGGATAAGGAGTGCTTTTCGAACACTCTGCTATCTCTTTCAATAGCCTTGGCATATCAACTTTCCATACCATATCGTTCATGACATAGTCCCGAACAGTCTGACTTTTGATTTTCTTCATACCTAGCCCTCCATATCTTTAGTTGTACCTAACAAATACTCATTACCAGCATAAGGAATGCAATATACCCAATTAGCAAAAGCGCAATGATAATATTCATCTTTGTCTATATAACCAAACAAATTTACACGCCACTTATCTGATTGACTATCTCTAACCAACACCTTATCAAATGGTTTCAGCTCAACCTTTGGCTTCAAGTCCAAAATAACTTTCTTCTCAGCATCCCAAACCTTGCCTTCCTTTGCTAAAGCGTCAAAGAGTTGCTGTTTTTCTGAGTCAGTGGCAAATCTTTTAATACGACTTATACGACTAAAAAAATCGCCTTCTACTTGGTTGATATATATATACTCATTACGCATATAAGCATGATAATATATCTTTCTAGTTAAACTAATTCCTCTGACAAGAACTATTGTACCCGAATCAGACATTACTATATCTCCATCCTGGAACTCAGGCTGCCTTTCAATCTCCAAAGTTTCAAGATTGAGCTTGCCACCCAAACGCTTCTCTATGGTGTTAATGTAGGTCTGAGCAGTATCTTTATCTTCAAAGGAATATCTTTCAGTTGTACAAAGGAAGGCTTCATTATACTTAATATTATTTTCATCTTCACTATTAAGGTAATGCTTACTATAGAAATTGGTATAGGTATCATCGTACCATTTATCAAAGATAACCTCTGTGCCGCCATCATTACTTACCAGTACATCGCCTTTCTTCCAAGCAAACTTAGACCAGTCTCGCATTTCTTTTGATGGAAAAACTACACATTCTCCATCATCATACAATTTGCCATTTTTATCAAGATACCCTTCTCCACCATTCATAAAACCAAATTTTGAACTGTAGAAGGATATTTTGAAACTTTTATCATCCACTTCTTCTAACTTGCATTTACCACAAGCGGAAGAATATAACTTCGTTCCTTGCGGCTTATCCTTTAGGATTTCCACTATATTAATCTCAGTTTCCATAACTAAACCAATTTTTGCGTTAAACAATACTGGTAGTAACTTATACTGCCAACGTATTTTGATATTCTTGGCAGCTCACCATCATAAGGAGTGACTTTCAAGCCATCAATGAAATCAGCATTCTCAGTTGATACCTCAGTATTATGCTCATTCATAAACACCTTTTGCGCTGTCGTAGAATGGCTTTCAGCTCTCAGCTTACCGAGTGACCGCCAAACCTGCTTGCGATGGACAAACAATCCATGTAAAGGAATAGTCTTTACTTCTACTTTTGTTCCCATAACCATTAGCTTGCTTTATATAGATTGAACCATACCTTGTTGCTCTGTTTATCCTTATAAACATTACCTTTAAGGTCGAAATAAACTCGTTTCTTCTGATTGAACTTCTTTATCATTGGCTGATTATCTTTGTATGTCGTTACATCATACTCAACTAATGAAGAACCACGTTCATTGTTTGTTGGAGGATAACCTGATTCACGTATGAAACGTACCTCAAATTCTTTATTTCCAATTTCAAAATTTGCTGTAGCCATAACCTTAACCATTTAAAGATGATAATAACTATTTGATACCCTTGCGCCCAAATCGAAGCAGCCCACGGCATCCGGCTTTAAGAAGCGTTTCTCTAACTTCTCCAAAGCCTCTTTATACTTTTGCTCCATGTGCTTGCAATGAAGTCTCTGAGCTAATTTAAGTTGCTCAACAACACCCTTGCGAGCAACTCTATATTGTTTATCGGACATCATAGCCTATTCGTTTACATAGTTGATTACATGCTCTTGACCTTGCTCATGCAAATTGTCAAAAGCGTCTTCTATAACTTTGGCTACTTGATCGCCATTAAGGTTCTCCAGCATTTCGCCAACTACTTCTTCCATCGAGCCTAGTGGTAATGAGCAGAACTTTTCAACTAAAAAGCTCTTCTGTTCGCTGATGGTCATATCATCAAACAACTCCGATAAATCTACTTCAACTTTATAATCTGCCATAATTTGAAATTTTAAAAGTGATTATTATTTGCATTCCATGGCCGCTTATTTATAAGCGACCGGGAGTTTGTGAAATTCGTTGAACTCGACAAAATCTGTTTTGCCGTTCCAATTGAAGTTGAGTTTCTTACAGATATTCTGAATATATTCATAAAGAACTACCTGGTAAGTTTCATACTCAACAAGAACATCAGAACCTTTTTGTTTGAAAGCAACATCATATTGCAATCCAAAACGTTCATCCAACACGGAAGTTACATTTTTGTTAGCTTCCTCAACAAACTGCTTTGCAGTTGTTTCATTTCCTAAGTTAAATTTTTCAAGAAACATAATCTTAAAGTTTAAAGTGTTATTATTATTTGCACATTACAAAGGTAGTACTTTTTTATCAAATACGCAAATTTTTAAGCAATTATTTTATCAAAAATACAAAAATATTTTCAAAAATACAAGTTTACTACACTATTTTGATAAGTACACCTTATTATATAGGAAATTATTTCCTTTTAGTGAAAAACTTTAGTTACATTTGCAGAAACATTATTCACATTAACAATATTAATTATGACACCAAAGAAATTATTTAACGGTTGCTTGATAACGTTGGGCATCTTCGTTGTCATTGTATTTGGCTTGGGATTTGCATTCTCTGGCAGTGAATCATCAACAGCAGAAGAGATTCCTTCTCATAAAAATCAAGGTTCTGTTCAATCTGATGGAACTATTCTTGTAGCAGGCAAATATACTATCCGTTCCGGTCAGAATGGAATAGGGGTTACTCTGCCTAAGTTTTCTCAGCAACCTTACTTTGTGTTACACTTTAAAGAACCTACCCAAGTATTTGAAGTGCAAGAACTAAGTGAGGTAGATTTAAATACTGAGTACCGCTATGCCCTTGATGGTGATTGGAAAAAGGATGCAGGAAAATATACTTTCTATTCAGGTAATCGTTATATCTTCCGTCAATGTTTAGTGGAGTCTACCACTGACAAAGAATCAATATACGCACAAATTCGTGGCGGCTTTCCTTTTCATGTAATAATGGAAAACTTCGGAAAAGACATCACGGAATACATAACGTGTATAGATTTGTGTGTTAATCAAGATGGTAAAAACGAGACTTATACATTCTATCCAAATGATGGAGAAGTCTATAAGAAAATACTTACCGGTTTATTACATTTCGATATACAATGAAAATCCTATCTTATAACATTTCATGGAGCAATCAGGAAAAGATAGACTGGCTCCTTGACAAAAAGAGTATAGATGCCTACGTGGTACCTGAGTGTGGAAATGCCGACAACATAACTATTCCTAAAGGTTACTCGTTCTTTTGGATGGGTGACTTCGATTTCAAGGGGTTAGGTGTTATCTGTCAGGATAGCCATAAGATAGTGTTACCGGATTGGTATAATAAGAATCTGCACTACGCTATTCCGGTGGTGTTTGATGATGAGTATCTTCTACTCGCTGTGTGGCCTACGGTTCGCAAGGGAATAACTAGCGGTTCTTATATCTCTATCCTTTTGGAAATCTTGGAATACTACAAGCCATATATCAACAGATATAAAACGGTAGTGATAGGCGATTATAATGTAATCTCTGATCCAAATAGCTTCCAAAGAAAAGAATCTCCGAAAGTGTTTACTTGGTTTGAGAAAAACGGATTGAAATCGGCTCACCATACCTTCTTGCATGAAGAGTTAGGTAAGGAAAGCCGATTTACATATGACCATAGCGGAAAAGGTGATTTCTCATTCTTCTTGGACTACGCTTTCACGAACTCTGAGGTTAAAGACTACAAGTTATATTCCTGGGTGGAATCCAGCCAAATGAGCGACCATCTGCCTATCTATGTGGAAGTTTAAAACAAAGTCTGTTCTTCTGCTTCCTTGGATATACGCTCCTCGGCAATCTTAAAGAACTTTTCGTTGTTCTCGATACCAATATATTTTCGACCGAGCCTCTTAGCTGCAATAGCTGTTGTTCCCGAACCTAGGAATGGGTCTATCACTACATCGCCATCCTTACTAGAGAGTTTGATGAGTCTGGTGAATATCTCCATAGGTTTTTGTGTCGGGTGCCACTTTGCCTTTAAGTACGAGCTCTTTATCACGCGGCTATACATGGAGCTGTCTTCAAGTTTATTGAGGGCAGTTCCATTTTCGTATATTCTAACGATAAACTCCACGTTTTGAGCAAAACGTTGCTTCGATATGATGCATACCGGCTTTTCCCATACAAGAACCGAGAACTTGTACTTATGATCCTGTGCCCATTGATAGTAGTCAGCTATCTGTTCTTCTGAACAGAAAATATAAGCATTCATCTTTACCATGATACGAGGTACAAGGTCAAGCCAAGCATAGATGTCAGCACGCTGCAACCCATTTTTGATACGGCACATTCCACTATTGTCAGAATAATCATAAAGAGCGGTTTTACACATGTTGCTTTTGGCTTTTTTCTCTTTGTGAGCCCCTTTAGTAAACCTATATGGTGGGTCTGCTATCAGCAAATGGCAGCAATAAGCCGGCAATTCGTTTAAAACAAACTTATTATCATCAAAAAAGAGTTTGTTTTCCGTAATTTTGTTAATATATCGCATAAATCCTATAATTTTACTCGTTCTGCCATTCTTCTGATAAGGGTATATATCGCACTCTCGGAAAGTGCATATTTTTCTGTAAGGAAAACGATGATATATCCCACTTTATGCTTTTTAGCCTTCATTTCTCGGTATTCCTCGAAAATCTTGATGTTTTGTACTTCCTTCGGTGAAATTTTGTTCTCAACCAATGTTTTCAATAAGGTTTGGTTCATCTTGATAAGCTCGAATTTCGTCATAATTCTGATTTTTTAAGTGAATATTATTATTTGCACATGAAAAAGACGTATTTTGGTCTCTTTCGGTGCAAATTTACGAAAAAATCTCGGTTTTCCGGTGTTTTTTACTAGGTTTCTAACTATTTTTTGATGTTTTTTCTATTTAAGACTAAAAAGAATGGTAGAAATCGGGAAAAACACCAATTTCTACCATTCTCATTATACGTTATCAATATTCTGTATTGTTTCCACTCGGTTTTGTGCTTCTGTAATCTCGACTACAGAAACGATTGGCTTTATTTCTTGTGCGGCCTCTGTAAACGAGTCTGTCATATCCTGAGTGTTCTGAACAACACTAAAGTTTCTAGAACTGGCTATAGGAACCCCTGAACCGATAGAATTCATGGCCGCAAGCATTGGTTCAAACATTCTTGTTGCCTTCGCAGTCATAACATACTCACCATTACTCAACTGAGCGTTTATGGAATCAGACGTACCGGTACCAGGTCCTATGACCTTACCACCTTCCGCAAACTTGGCAGACTTAACGGTACTGATGGCCGTCGCTACGTTTGCCAACACCGTTGCTACCGTTGTTGCGATAGCTGCAAGGTTTGCAGGATAAGGAAGAGATGATGCTGAGGCGATACCGGAAGAGAGAGCCTTACCGGTATCTATCGCAATCTGGGCAAGGGTTATTATCTTACTCATCTTAGCAAAAGCAGAATTGCTCTCTCCCAAAGTATCGAGCATACTGATCATGCTTGTGCCGACAGACTGAAAAGCTTTCTGCTTGGCTTCTTCGTTCTTTATCTCACCTTGATTAATCTGAGCACTTACATCTGCAAGGTTTTTCCTGGCTTCTGTGTTCTGAGTTTCTACATCAAGTCGTGTCATGCCGACATCTGCAAGTCTTTGCGTATACTCGTCCTCGCTTTCACCTTCTTGCTGTTGGAATTGCTGCAAGTAGTCAAGCTTTTCTTGCGCTGCTTGTTGCTGAATCTCAAGCTGGTCTCGCTCATTTTGAGTCTGCACATCAAGACCTAGGGTGTTGAGGTTCTGCTGCAACTCTGTTTGCTGCTCACCTTCCATCTGTAGTTCTGCCAATCGATTTGCAAACACCTGCTGGCGGTCAGCCTCTTGTTGCTGTGCAAACTCCAAATCGGCTTGGGCTTTCTGTTGTCTTGCTCTTGTCTCAATATCAATACGCTCTTGCTCATATTGGGCTGTAATATTGGTCAATGCTTCTTCCATAGCTTGATAAGCTGCAACCTTGGCGTTGTAGGCTTCTTGATCTTTTGCAATAGTGTCTGCATCTGCGCCATTTTCCTTGTCTGAATCCAACTTAGCTTTTGCTGCGTTCATTTCATTCTTGGCATTATCACGCTTCTCTGTTGCATCAAGGGTACCTGTCTTAGAATCATTCTTTAAATTGTTGAGGCTGAGTTTTGTTTCCTCTTCAATCTTCTGTTTCTTCAACGCCAGTTCCTCTGCACTACCTTTCTGAACAACAGAAAGACGAGCGTCAATATATTTTTGCTGACGTGCAACCTCTTGCTTGATGTTCTCATCAGAGAGCTTTTCTAGTTCCTGGTTCTTCTTGATTTCCTTATACTTGATAGTCTCGTTGATGGCATCCCTAGCTGTAGCAGTGAGGTTACGTTCCGTTGCAAGACGAGATTTTAACTTGTTTATCTCATCATTATACTGCGTTTCAATCTGTATTCTACGCTTCTCAATGGTATCTTCCATCGTAGCGAGCATAGCATCATGTGCAGCCTTCAACACCTCCTGCTCCTTCTTTGCTTGTTGCTCTTGTTCTCTTGCTGCCTTATCTGCTGCTGACTTTTGCTTCTTCAATGCTTTATCGTTAACAGATGCAGGTGGAGTAGGGGTATTATCATTTTCCTTGTCAGGTTTTGGCGGCTTTGGCTTTTGTGGAGCTTGTTTCTTCTTTGACTGCGCCTTTGTTTTGGTGGCCGTTGCTTGGTTTGATTTTCCTTGACTCTTGATTTCCGAGACAGTTCCACTAACTCTTGCATTATGTTCCTTGTTGTATTTCTTGTCAGCAGAGTTAATTGCATTTGCAGCTTCCTTTGTGTTGTTCTTGATAATGTTGCTCATGTTGGCAAACTTATTTGCTACACCTTTTCCGAAGTTAGCCACAGACTTTGCGAGATTTGCGAAGTCATTCTTGATGTTTCCCCAGTTGAGAGTGAACACATCGGCAAGGATGGCACCTGCTCCTTTTGCCACATTTCCCAACATCTTGAAGTAGCTGACAATAGTAGTGATAGCAAACTTACCTATTTCCATCATACTCTTGAATGCGGCACCCACAATGGCTACGGTTACGGCAAATGCTCTTGCTGCCCGACCTGTAATATCTAGTCTAGCCGCGAATAGCTTGAATACGTTTATGACCGAATAAAATACGTTCACTAAAGCTGTCCATACTTTCGTGAATGTACCTTTGACCCAATTTGCAAAAGGTGCGAGATAACCGGTACCATGAACAAACGCATCATACAAAGACATCAGAGCCTCGAAAGCAAGACTCAGTATTGCAGTGACGATAAAACCTTTGAATGCCGTTTTGCAAGTCATTACAAAGCTCCTTGCTGCAATTCCTGCAACAGCCATACCCTTTGTCCATGCATTACCGGTTGTAACGGCCTGAACTTGGTTCCATTTTGCAACCTCAGTTGCTTGTAGCTTCTGTGTGTTGGCTGTTTGTATTGCCAATTGCTGCTTCTTTGCTGCAAGCTGGGTTTCTATCAGCTTCTGTTGCTCAGCAGACATCTTGTTGGCCGCAGTCTTGTTATTCTCCAACTGAGCTGTAAGTGTTGCTGTTTCCCTTCGTAAGGTCTGTTCCTTCGCTTGACTTGTTTTCACTGCCATAGATGCATTCTGTGCACTACTATAAGCGGACGTAGTTATCTCTGCAAATGCAGTTCGTGCAGATGATACGAGCTTTGCAAAGGATATGCCTGCTATAACGTCCATTATAACTTTTCCAACGGTGGAAAGATTCATTGTAATCCAAAGAATGCCCTTTCGTATAGACTCTGTAAAAGTAACAAGTGGGTTGTCTGTTGTCTTGCCAAGTGTTATCTGCAAGTTTTCCCATGCTGATTGAACACCATATAAAGAATTTGACAACTCACTATATGACTGCTTGAACATTCTTTCCGTTGTTCCCTGTGAGTTATTGAGAATATCCAGCTTAGTTTTAAGTCCATCAATATTATTGAGCAATGCCATTGCTTGTGGTGCCACTCGTCGACCGAAGATGTCGCCAAGCAACTCTGCCGAATTAGCGGCTTTCATAACACCACTATCACGCAACTTCTCCAATGTCTTAGTCAAACCTTCTGAGCGCAAAGATGATTCGGAAATGTCAACACCCAACTGCTTGAAAGCCTTCTGTTGCTTTGCAGTAGGGGAAGCAAGTCCCATCAATACCATACGGATAGCTGTACCCGCGTCTGATCCTTTGATACCGACATCTGCAAGGACACCGAGTGCAGCGTTGACTTCCTCAATGGACTGACCGAGAGAGTGACCGAATGGTGCAGCGTTCTTCTCTGCTTCGGCAAGCATACTGATGTTTGTAGCAGAATGCGCTGCAGTAGAAGAGAGAACATCGTTAACTCTTCCCATATCCTTAACCTCCAATCCGAATCCGTTCATTACGTTCGTGGTGATGTCTGCTGCTTCTGCAAGACCTATGGTGTTTGCCTGCGCTAACTGCAGAGTTGGTCCCAATGCAGCCGTAGCTTGGGTTGCACTCAGACCGTTTCTAGTAAGATTCTCCAAAGAGTTGGAAGTTTCTGTTGCTGTGTAACGTGTTGTAGAACCCCATTTGAGTGCTTCTTGCTCCATCACCTGAAACTCTGCTTGTGTGGCATTGGTAACGGCTTGCACTCTCGCCATACCGTCTTCAAAGTTTCTTGTCGTCTCAACAACATTCTTACCGAAAGCCAAGATACCGCCACCTGTAGCCATCATCGCCATCTGTTTTACAAGGTCGGCTGCCTTTCCCTTTAAGTTATTCAATCCTTGAACGGCTTGCGATGGATTACCCATATTCTTGTAAAAGGCAGAGGTCTCTGCTGAGGCTGATGCAATCTCTGTCTTCAACGATGCGATATGAGCCTTTAGTTGAGTGCCGGACGAAGATTCTCTCTCGGCACGACTCATATTCTGATATTGTGTCGTAGCTTGGGCAAGTTCTGCTTTCAATTGCTTGATAGAGCCTTCTTGCGCCTTTACCATGGTGATTTGTCTCTGCACCTGGTTAGTGAGGTCTCTGGCTGCGTTTTGATTCGCTTTAACCTCGGTTCTGCTATAAGCCATTGCAGCTTGGTATTGTTCTTGGGTGATTTTCCCATCTTTCAACTCTTGCTTTAACTGCTTCTGCTTTACTTTCGCTTCATCAATGGCTTGCCCATATTGAGCTAGCGCCTGAGCTGCAGAAGTGATATTCACTTGTATATCTACGATTTTTACTCTTGTATCTGCCATGATTCCTAACCTATTTGAAATTCATAATCATTATAATCTCCTTCTTCGTAGTGGTCTAGCCATACATCTTTGATAACCCAATTCGTATTGCTAGTCGGATTGAAAATCTGAAAGGAGTCACCATTCAAGTTGACTTTCGAATGCTGCACATATTGCCCATCCTTGCTGTTCTCAATGATAAATCCTATCATTATCGTTTTGTTTTCTTTAGAAGTGGAGCTGACCTTGTAATGCAAGAATTTAGCCAGCTGAGATTCAAAAGACAGCGTTACCTTCACTGGAGATTGGTATGTAGGCAGCTTGATAAACTCGCATTTACATACTCCTTTGCTGTCTCTCTGTATGCTGATGATAGCAAAATAGCTATTGTACTTCTCCAAGTATACCGGTTTCACGTAATCTATATCCATGAGGTCAAATTCGTTCAACAAGAGCTTCTCTGTTATAACGAAAGGATGTTCTACTATCTTTTGCAGATAACGGTAGGATGGGTTCATCATTATATCCTTGAAAGGATTCAGTACACTCATACGCATAGTGCTGACTTCATTAATATTCAAGACTCCGCTAGTGCTCCATGGAATAAGTTTATCTTTTTCATCTTCCATGTATGGTATGCGATGTACATACCCGTATGCAGGTTGCGCTTCCGTAGTCCTTTGCAATTCTTTTCTTTGCAGATAATTTCCTGACCATGTAATCTCTTGATCAGAGTTGTCCAAGTCCCAAATTTTAATAGTACTTCCTGTCGGTAGCTTTGGATGCTTGCGGTTGAGAATGTATGGAGGATAGAAAGGTATTTGTTGTACAGTTTGCTCCTTATCAAGAGTGTTGTCTTCCACCTTAATGTTACCGATGCCATCCTCATAAACATTTTCTTCATCTAACAAATCTGATGTCGTTCTACTCAAATCATCCCATTTGCTCATATAGTAGTTATTCTGTTTGAAATCACTTGCATTATAGTTTATCTCCTTGTCGTCATCTCCATTTCCTAATATTTTCTTAGACCAGTCTAATATATTCTGTTTTCGAAGATTATCTTTTATTTCCGAATATTTCTTTGCAATTATTGTTTGGTCGCTCTTAACGTTAGGGAAACTACCTAGCATATAGAATAGCGACTTCATGAACGCCAAACAATCTATATCTGGAAGATTGGTGAACGTGTCTATTATATGACTATGTTTGTCATCGTCATTGATTTGTGCAACAGCTTTAAAATCGGTAAACTGCTCAAAAGATGTTATTCGTTGACTAAATCCAAACCAAAAGAAATTTGCTCCTCCGTTTTCCGTATTTTCCAAAATTTGAGCATTAAAACCTTCATCATCATTCATATTGAAATCATAGATAAGTTCATCGCTACCAACAACAACAGATATAGGCTTTATGCTTGTTATGTCAACCCGTTCTACAGTTTGATTATCTGTTACTTTAAAACTATAGACATTAAGCTTTACCATAGCTTCTTCTTCTTTGCCAACAATCATTTTTACATTGGTTTTCACACGAAAAGACCCCGTCAACTTTACTGCATAGTTTGATTGTATTCCAATACAAGCGTGAATGCTTGGATTGTATGTACTAGATATATTCATATAGCTTGGATATTTCCATCCTATATAATTATCCATTAATACTTGAAAACTACTTGGAAAATCATATCTCAAACTTTCTCCACTTTCATTGTATCTTATAGCATAGACATAACTAATTGGCATTTGTGCATATCCATTGTAAGTCTTATCTTCAGAAACTCCCGAAATATCAAATACTAATGTGCGGTCTGTTCCAAGAATTCGACCTTCTTTAAAGAAACCTGCCAAAAAACTTCCTCCCCAATCTCCAACAATAGCATCCATCTTTAATTCTCGACTAAAAACTTTCTGCTGATTTTCTGTAAGACTATTACCTGTCAATGGAAGAACTCCAAAATCAAGTAAGTTGGAACCTTTGAATATCCATTTATATAATTGCTCCTTATACAAGTTGGAACCATTGATAGAGTTACAAATATCGAACTTCGTTCCGAAAGCATCATTAATGCGGTCTATGATGTATTTTACAGGCATTATCGCTTTGGGTGTGAGGTCATTAATAACGGAAGTGTTATAAATTTGGTCGTTGTCGGAATATGGCTGTCTTATAGATAATGTTGGATTCGCATCATCATAACTTCTTGTTTTTATGCCTGCACTATAAAAGGCTCTATATACTTTCACACTATTGTCGTAATTTGAGTATGGAAGCTCAGTCTCATTCCATTTTCCATCAACGAGGGGGTCTGCACTCCAACCGATATAGCCTTTTCCTTGAACTAATTCATCATTCTCATACCCTGCCTTAACAAGTGCATCACGCAATTCATTAAGGCTACAACTATCGTCTTTCAGCTTTTGCAGACCTTCAATAACATCCCAAGTAAAGACACAAGAATAGCTGTCGGCAGTTGACTTGTCGATATATAAGTTTCCATTTCTGAATAATGGAATGCCATTCTGGATGAACTCAGCCTTCAACTTCTTACCCAGCAATCCACTGGTATGGCGAATATCCTCTGCGAAGTCAAAGACCTCTCTGTTATGCCGCGTCATAGGAATCTTGAACGTATAGGAATATGAGCAGTTTACCTTATCTAGTGAGTTAAACATATTGCTAACCCACTTCAAGGTAATACCGCTAGGGGAGTTGAGGTCAACGCTCCTACGCATTCCGTTTTTGTCAAAGATATAAAGCTCTTCTACCATATTTCTATTTCTGTATAGTTAAACCATTGTTCTTGCATCACAGCATAACCATGCCTTTTTGCTACAACGAGCAGCCTGTCATGACTTTTGTCCATTTCAACAATATTACCTTCTTCTCCGGTCTGTATGATGACGCATGGACGAATGCCCTGCTTGTTCATCTTTAGTTTTCTAAATGTATCGTATCTCATAACTATAAACTTTGGGATGCCGTGTCCGGCATGGTGAATTGTATCTCGTAATCTTGAAGCACCTTAGTCGGTGATACCTTGTATGAACTTGCTACAACATTGATAGGCAACCATACTTCCTGGTTATCTTTATTGTAGCCTAGGAAAAGGTCTACATAAGGGGACTTGATGATGGTCTCTACGGTACGTACCATATTTTCGTTAAGATTGATGGCCGCACATTTATGAGTCTCTGTATTATTTATAGAAGTCACTCTCTCAATATTTCCGTAGTAGATGCCGTTTAGTTCCTTCTGAATAGGCTTTGTGTTGCTTCCTAGCTTGTTCTTGTGTGTGATGTTACCTTTCTTGAATAGCCAATACTGAATGAAGCCAAACTGGTCTATCCATCTGATGTAGTAACCTTCCGTCTCGTTGCTTATGGTGACCTTTACAGACTCGTCAACAAATTTGTAAGTCTTGCTGAAAGTCTCATCGAAGATGGTAGGGAAGGTAGATTCCAACAGCTCCTTGTCAAGATTGATGTTGTAGAAGATATTGTTGATGGCTTCCTTCGGTGGCGTAACCTCAAAGATAGCAACATTTGCTCTGTCTACATTGATAGTTTTCGTTCTGTCGATAGTGGCGGTGAGCGTATTGCCTGATGATAACTGGGCGAAGAATGATACGGAGAAAGGAAACTTCTTGAACCACTTCACCTCACGCAAGAACCTCACATGTTTCATTCCTGCACCAAAAGGGGTAGGGAACTTAGTTATCGTCTCTCCCAAACCAAAAGGGTCGCCAAGTCTGATACACCCCCACATGACATAAAACATATCTGACTGCAAATCCTCGGTGTCTGTGCTTACATCTATCGTAGCACTAATCACTCTTGTCGTGAGCACATCATCATCGAAAAGAAGTTGAAGCATTCTACTGATATAGCACTTGCCTTTTCCTTTGAAAAGTGAGCATACAATATTTAGCTCCTTTCCGTTTCCCATAACTGATACGTTCACGGAATTTATCGAGCTATCTAGATTGAAGTCTATATAGTTCGGATTGAAAGCAAACACATACTCGTTAGGGAATGTGATGCTGCCACTACTTATTGTCTTTTTCTCCATCTTTTATGAATTTGTCGTTAATCTTGTCTACCTCTAACTCTAAGACTGATGCTGTCTCGTTTGTCAGCTTCTTTATCTCTTCCTCTAGCAACGTGTCATAAATGTCGTTATATCCTTTGTCTCTATAGAGTTTTGTACCCTTCTGCATGATGTTGCGAGTGACGAGATAACTAAAGCTCTCTATGGCTTGCTTTTGGCTCTGTCCCCCTCTTGGTTGAATGCTTATACCTTTTTGTCTCACCCAATTCTTTATGATTTCCCTAAAGTTGGATGGTACATTTCCCGGACGTCTTCCTCGCTGCATGGTTTCCCATTGCTTATCACCTGACAGAATTCCTTTAGAGTCCTTCACCTCTATCTGTAAAGAAGCTACGGAACGGCCGCTTGACATTCTGCCCAATGCTGCCATTCGCTGTGCTATTCCAACCTTGATATTCCCAAGGTGTAAGGTCAGCAACTTTTCAACCTCATTTGTTAAGCTATTCATACTGAATTATTTTTACTTATATAGCCAAAATCCCTAGAAAAACAAAGAATTAAACTTTACAAACTAGGTTTCTTCATCTTCATCATCTGTACGGCTTTCATCATCGCAGATAATGATACCTTCAACCTCTTCTAGTGGTAGATTGAGGACTACACCGGTTACATTCTGATCAAGGAAGTCGTAGACTACCTGATAAGGCTGCTTTCCTTCTATCAATTCAAAGTACTCGCTGGCATTGAGTGCCTTGACAAACTTTATGGCAAGTCTTTTCATCTGCTCAATGATATTGTCGTTCTCCGTTCCGTCAAAATCAAAGTCTGTAGGGGAGAGGAAGGCAATCTGAGTCTCCGGATAATCCTTCACTCTTGCATAGTCAAAATCCAACTTTCCCGATGGTGGAAGGACGTAAACTACCGATGGCTTGGTAATAGCATCAAAAGCTACGTTGGCCTGCGACCAGTTCATGAAGAGGTATTCAACATCTTCGCCCATGGTCTCCACAACCCTTCTTACCTTGGCTTCCACCGTTCCATATTTCTTAGTTCCTTTTAGTTCCATACGCTATTTCTTTTTTGAGTAAATCTGATACAGCCTACGCTCGAACTCATTCTTCTCGTTATCATTCTTCATACATTGAAAGATACGCAACCATGATATGTTTCTAACTTCATTCTGATTTGCGATGTGCATTCTCTGTGCATACCAATCCAAGACACCAAATGCTCCGAAGTTAAGAGACTCGATACCTGCAGCACGTTCCTCTTGTGAGTAGGACGGCTTGATGGAAGAGAAAATTTTGTTGATTCGGTTTATCTCCTTTGTTACAAAGTTAGAAAACCCGAACACATCATTGACATCTTCATTTAAAAGCAAGTTTGAATCAACTTCTAAGAGCACCTTGCATGTTTCCTCTATCGGCTGTTGTGATGAGGCTGCTGTCTGCATATCATCCAACTGCCCATAGGTAAGCATGTTTAAGCTGTCCGGCACATGCTTGCCACATATAGATTGCGGACAAGGCTGCTTGCGTAACCTTTCCAACAATTCTTCTTGCTTTTCCTTTGTGCATAACGGAAAGAGTTCAAGGAACTTTCCGTAAGTGCATGGGTCTTTGTCTTCTTTCTTTTTCATGTTTCAAAGTTACATAATTTTGAAATGTGACACATCATTATTTGCATATCTTTACTACAATCGCGATTCTAGTCGTTTTTTCTGGTCTGTATCTTCATTGAAGCACCTGCAGAAGGTTTCATTCTTCGGAAGAACATAGACATGATGAGCATATCAAGGTAGTCAGGGGAATGACCGAGGATAATCTTCATTACCTCTTTCTTGATGATGTCGTACTTCTTAAGGTCATTATCAATATCTGCCATCTTCAAGGCACCAAGCTCATCCATGATTCTCTCACGCTGCTCTTGCGTACAGACTATCTTGATAGCTCTTTTATTGATAAGTTCTGCCAGCTTATAAGCACATTCAGCCTTTAGGTTGGCATATCTTGGGTCAATAGGTCTTCCGTTTCCGTGAAACTCCTTGATTCCGTTAAGGTAGCTTTCCAAGAAAGAGCCGACACCATCAGCATCTACAACCATCAGAGACCTAGGAATACTATCATTTATCATCATATCTTTCAGCTGCGTCTCTACTTCCTTTCCAGGTGAATAATCTGTGTCTATCTTGATATAGCATACATTACCAACCCAAGAACCGGCAACGAACCTATCATGTCCCTTTCCGGCGATGTCGGCAGAACCGCTATGGGCACCAACCGGCTTGATGTGGTCGTTTGTAAACAAGTCATTGATGGCATCATAATCACAAAGAACAGATGGATCATCATCATACTCAAAGTTGCCGAAGTAAAGTCGCTGCACGGTCACCTTGTCAGCTTTCAGCAAGTTGTCTATAAAGTCTTGGTCTACATATGGATTATCTATAGGCAAGGCTTTAATGAATTTTCTATATGGTGGCAGCGTTCCCTCTTTAGCAGGTTTTACAAAGTCATTGTATATCCAATTTCTTTTTGGGTTACAAGTGTAAAGGGCCTTTGGTATGGTGTGCCATCTTGTACCATCAGCCCGAACACCATTGAGTAAAGAAAAACGGCCTTTCAATACAGAAATGGCTTTTTCAGAAATCTGTTGAGCTTCGTCAACAAAGAGGTCTGTAATGGCAAGCGAACCGAGACGGTCATACTCAGGGTCTCTTGGGGCATATATCAAATCACGAAACAGGATTTTACTTCCATTAGGGAAATACATAATACTCTTGACCTCGTTGAAACGAACACATGAACGTAGTTTCATCATGTCTAACATTTCCCACATGGTAACTAGAGTAGTATCTTTAAGTTGTGTAAGTACTTCTCGGCACACTAAGCCAACACTTCCAGGTAACGTGATTCTTCTCAATATCTGCCAGATACAACCAAAAGCAGATTTTCCTCCACGGGCTCCACCGCCATATAAAAGTTCTGTAACGGTGTCGTTCTCGGAGGAAAGAAATTCATAAGCTTGCGCTTGCTTTGGAAATAATCTAACATCTATTGATTTCGGCATTTATTTACCTTTCTTTATGAGTGTAAAAATGTAAATGAAACAAATCTTCCTATCGATTAAATTTTGGAATATTATCTGGGTCAAAAACAAATCCTTCTTTGGGAAGGAGGTAAAGCCCCAGGTAATGAACCAATTTATCTAATTGTTTGAGATTTATATTGCGAGTTCCCTTTATGTATGCATAAAGATTCGCTGTATTAACCCCTATGTCTTTTGCTACTTTATCTACTTTGAGCTCTCTTTCGTAGATAGTCTTTCTTATTTTTTCTCTAAACATATTTTTCTACTTTTGTTCTACAAGTGTTAAACCTAGATAGTTACAGATTCTCTCCACTTCAATATATGGAATTGGTCTCTTTCCGTTTATGAATGGCGAGAAGTTGTGCTCGTTGATTTCGAGCTTTTGGCAAAGGTCTCTTGACCGGATGCCAAGTTCTTTCATTCTTAGTTGTATTCTTTCGTTTATTGTAATCATTTTATCTTATCTTTATAAATGTTATTAACTAAATCAAAGATTCTTTCCTCTGCCGAGTCTTTAGCTCCTGTAACGATGCCGGCTTGTTCTCTTTCTTTTTGGATGATAGAATACATCTTTTCATCGAAAGTGTTTCTTCCTAAGAGATAAGTACAAGTAACAACGTTCTTCTGTCCGTTTCTGTGCGCTCTGCATTCACATTGGTCGCAGTCAGCAGCAGTCCAAGGGAACTCTAGGAAAAGTATGTTGGAAGCTGCAGTAAGCGTTATTCCGACTCCTCCGCTTTTGATGTTCACCACTATAAGGTTGCAATCCTTATTGTTTTGGAAAGCGTCAATAGCTTTTTGCTTCTGTTCTGGGCTGTCATCGCCTGTTACCTTTACAGCACCCTTGAACTCTTTTTTTATGCTCTTGACAAGTGATTTGTGCGCTACGAATACAATAAGCTTGTTTCCTGCGTCCACTATATCATGGATAGACTTCAATGCTTCTTGTAACTTTCCTTCTGCTGTTATCTGTCGGAGAACATTGATTTGAACTATGACATATCCGCGCAAAGCCTTTTGAATAGCTTCATCATCGGCTTCTTTGTATTTCTGCAGATAGTCAATAAGGTCAAGTTCTGCCTTTTCGTATTCAGAGCGATTTGTGATTTCCAAGACGTTGTATTGCCGAATCTTCTCGGGTAGCTCCTTCAAGACAAGAGATTTGTCTCTTCTAAAATAGCACGTTTCCCAAAGTCTGTAGTTCAGCTCAGAAAGCCTTTCGTAACCAACATCAGGTTGGCAATATCTGTCCTTGAACGCTGCTGCCCCTCCAAAGTCATTTATTCTTCCCATGATCTTGAGCTGCTGGACTAAGTCTTTGTTTCCGGTCACTATTGGGGTTCCTGTCAGCATGTATACGTATTCCTTTCCTTTGCACATCGCTTCAAGGTACTTACTCCAAAGCGTTGAGGCTTCCTTACATCTGTGACATTCGTCTATGACTACGCTTTTGAATAATCTCATACGACTATCAACCTCTAGGTTCTTTACGGTTACCCTTTTGGTCTTACAGCCAAGGATAAAGAATTTCTTTACGCTCTCGTAATTGGTGATGAAAACCTTGCAGGTACCGGTATGAATATAGTAATGCCATCTGTCCTTGTTCTTATCATCAAGTATCGCAGAATTCTTTCCAGTGAAACGTTTGAACTCCCTCTGCCAAGTTATTTTCATGCTTGCCGGGCATACAACAAGGCAAGGGTAGGAGTTAGCAATATCAACGGCTGCTATGGTCTGAAACGTTTTACCGAGTCCCATGTCATCGCAGTTGAATGTGCGTTTGTGGGTTACCATATACTGAATACCTTTCTTCTGATAGTCGTAAGGCTCTAGTAGAAGATGGTGAGGGTATCGCAACGTAGGCATTCTATCTGCAATACCCTCTGCCTCTGATGGGTCGCTAAGATGAACAACGTCTGAAACAATGAAACGGCTTTTGGCATAATAACAGAAAGCATCCATAAGAAGCTTGTCTGTCTTTTGAATATGCCAGCAGCCTGATTTCATGTCGAACTCTGCACTCGGTATCTTTTTCACAAAGCGAACGAGTAAGGTACTATTACCGAAACGCAGCTCGTAATCTGTTCTGTTTTCCGTTACGTATATCTTATTCTCCATCTTTACTTTGTGGCGCAGACGGTCCAGAAGCTTTCGTGTCACAAATCAAGTTGATAACCTGAGGTAAAGCCTCGCCACCCGATGTGATGTCTACAGAGGTACCGAAGCCTTCGTCCTTTCCTAGAGTTTGCAAGAAGTAACGGAGCATCTGGCCGTCTGGTTTCTCAATCCATCCGACAAGTTTTCCGTTCTCGACTTTTGGAAGACCTAAAGCGAGTATTCTTGCTTGACCAAGACATTCATCAAACAAACGTTTGCGGTGTTCCTGTACGATTTCTTTGAATTCTGGTTCCCCATTACACCAATTATATATGGTTTGTCTTGTAACATGAAGTATTTTGGCCGCATCCGACATGTTGCCGTGTGCTTCCTCCATTACTTCACGAAATTCATCTATAGATGGTTTTAATAATTTCATATATCAAACATATTTAATTGTTTATAGTGAACCGGTGGTTTTATGCCATTGATGGCACCAGCATTTATCATGTTGGCAAACCACCAGTTCCTACACGTATTAAACTCCCGCTTCTTTGCTTGTGGCAAATTCCAATCAATATACTCATCAGTAATATCGATTCTGCGAGCGTTTTCTATTTTTAGAGTGCAATACTCGTTATCAATATTGATTTCGTGCCCAAAAGCTGGGGCAAATGCCACATGAAGGTTATGAGACCATATCCAATCTTCACAAACGCCACACAGATAATAAAGTCTAGATTCTTCAAGTTTTAATTCTCTGTTTGGGTTAAGTGGTGTACCACCCCATATTCTTCTGTCGAATTTACCAATCAGACATTTTGTACAATGCTGGCTTAGGTCTATATCTCTAACGAGTTTTAACCAAAGGTACCTATAGTTCCTTTTTGGTCTAAAATATTTGATAACTACCATATCCGTAACTCTTTTAATGTTATTAATCTCGGTCACTCAGTATACAATGAACGTGAAATTTGTAAATCTTGTAATACTTGTCTGACGAGAAATCTTCTCTGTTCAGATCAAGCGGTAAGTCAAAATCTGTTAGACTGCTATGATACAACTCATGAGGAATCTTCACTTTACCTACAAAGCGAGACAACTTGTTGTCAACAAAATCAAAGAATTCTTCTTGCATCTTGCTACCTTTCTCAAGATTGCGAGTGGCAAAGTAATCGTAACCTTCACCATACGCTACGTCATATCTTGCATCAGAGCCTTTCTGCTCCAAGAACTTATTAATTTTCTTTGTGCATTCGTTTAGATAGTTCTGATACTCCATATCAGACTTCTTCTCTAGCTCATCCAAAATCTCTTTGTTCTTGATTTCTCGCAGGATAGCTTGCTCGTATTTTTGAATTTCATATGTCATAATCTTGAATCTTTTTAAAGTGTTGTTATATTTATTATTTACACTACAAAGATACAAAATAATTATCAAATATGCAAATATTTAGCAAAGTTTTTTCATCAAAGATGAAAGTTTTTCGCTATTTTTCTTTGTCCTCAATTGTCGGGAATCCGAACAACTCACGGACATCATTATGACGATGATAACGTTGGTTGTTAGGTAACTTCATATTGAACTCGTAATCAATGGCTGCCATGTATTCTTCGTCACTCAACTCTCTTGTTTTTTCGACTCCGAGTCGCCAATATGAATCTCTGTCAGAATAGAATACCTTAAATCCAAAATCATCAATTAGCTTCTGCACATCCTCTTTGGAATGGAATTTCTGATAAAACCACTGACCTTCTACCATTATCGCTGTTAAACCATTTTCGTCAAGAAAACGAGCCGAGAACATTTCATCTGTTGTATTTCTCTTCTGTGTCATTAAACTAAGGATTGTCTCCTTGCTTCGGCCGCAGAAGAAAATCTTACCTCCCGGCTTACAGAACAACATGAGAATAGCAATAACCGAACGCTCGGCTTCAACGCAATTTACGGAATTGATAACGCTTTCTGCTATGCAATAATCAAATTTTCCGTTCTTTTTGACAAAATTGATAAGTTTGGTTATCATCTCTTGCCCCTTCTCCACGCTGATACCCTTGCGGTTATGATTGAAAAACTCTAAGCCTATTGCATTCTTATAGCCATATTTCTTCTTGAGCTTGTCGACACACATAGCTTTACCGCAACCAAAATCAAATACAGAAACATCTTTTTGATCCTTTAGAATCCATTTAGTTGCCACGCGATATAGGGTTGACCACTCCATACCGGCTGCTCTTGGAGGTTGAGCTAATCCTTGAACAAAATCTTCACGGTCAAGATGGTCATAGCTGTAAACGCCATAATCCTTCGAGAAATAAAAATTGTACTTTTCCAAGTACTTTTTATCCAAGATATAGCCATGCACTGGAATATCGAGGATTTGGGCTGCTCTTACATAATTATTTCCAAAAACAACTTGACCGTCACAAATAATAGCACTAAGTGCATCACCATAACGGGTGATAAGCATACACATGTCCTTAACGTATGATGCTCCGCTGTTTGGTATGTCAAAATCTTTATTGGAAATATCATCGTAGAATTTTCCGACTTCCAGGTTACCTTTATACGAACCTTTTTCTTTTGGTTCACTTTCGATTCCGTTATGAACTTGATTGAAAAGAATCTCGTCTACGAGCTGTACTCCTGATACGAAATAGGCTGGTACTTCATGAATACCAATAGCTGTTGCAGCTTTTGTACGCTGGTGGCCGGCAACAATGGTCTTGTTGTCACGATTCACGATAATCGGCAGAATAAAGCCGAGGTCGTTAAGACTGCCTTGCAGATTTACGAAAGCCTCTTGGCTTAACTTTCGTGGATTGTAAGCTGCAGGCTTGATGTCTGAAATCTTGATAATCTCCATAATTATTCCTGATTAAGTTTGTTAAACAAAAACTTTATGAAACCGAAGTCTACTCCAATTTCATCTACATAATTCTCATATTGTTCTACAAGTTCTGCATATTCATTTTTGGTAACTGCTACAGAATTCTTTCCGAACATCAATACATTAATTTTCTTTGCACTCTTTGACAGCTTGTTCTTTTTTACAACTGTATCGTCTTCAGAAGCATCATAAAATAATCCTTCGTCAAAGCCAAAGTTTACAAGATTGATTTGGTCATACATTTTAGTGAGACGATCGAAATCATATTCTCCATACTCTTCGTTGTCTTTAAATATGTACTCCTTTTCCTCTTTCTCTGTTAAGTTTTCTGCTACGGACACCTCGACAACTGGGTCTTTCACCCATTCCTTCCAGTAGTCAACAGCTTGCTCTTGCTGCGATGGAGAAAGCAGCTTCCACTTTTCGTTTTCCGACATTGTCAAAATCCAATCCATAGGAGAACTTTTTAAAATCTCCTTAAGAATATCTGTACGTTGGTTACCTCCAAGTACCATATTCTCCTTATTAATGGTAATGTCACGATAGTAAAGCATCTTTGGGAACAGAAGAATACTCTGCTTTAGACGCGCTTTCTTATCTTTACTAATCTTTCTTGGATTATTAGGATTAGCAATCAGTTCAGTTATATTTATCTTCATTATTCTTCCTCCTCAGTTTTTTCTTCATTATCAGCTTTATATTCAATTCCTAACAAGTATGAGAGAAATCCGTCACCACTTCCAAAATTCTGCTCACAATAATCTGTAAGTGCATCATCGAGCATTTTGTACTCTTCATCGGTAATAGTTACTTCTATATATCCACACTTAAATGATTTTGAGCGAACAACCGTAGTGTCTACTTCCGCATCATTAATCTTGTTATCGTCATAATCATACAGATTCCAAGGTACAGAGCCTACATATTCCTCTATATCATTACGGTCATACTCCTTTTTGAGCACTTCAACATTATCCTCTCCATAATGGAGATTGTCTTTAGCAAGAAACTCCTTTTCCTCTTCCGGTGTCATATCATCGGCTATCTTAACCGGTACGACAGGGTTGTTCTTCCAGCTATTCCAAAAGGATTTCAGCTCGTTCTGTTTCTCTTCGGGAGCTAGGCGATATTTTGACTGATTTTCCAAGTATTCCTCAATCTCTACATCTTCCATGTTGAGAATGTTCAATAGAACTTGGAGACGCTGATTGCCACCGAGAGCCACCTTGTTCTTGTTAACGATGATAGGGCGAAGCTCTAACATCTTAGGAAATACAAGAAGGCTCTCTGTGAGTTTGCCCATCATGAACTCACTGATTGTTCGTGGATTCTCAGGGTTCACTTTCAGTTGTGTTACTTTTATTTTCTTCTTTGTTGCCATATTATTAATCTTTAATTGCTATGATTCCACAAAAGTTAAGATGCTTCCAAAAGGTATCAATCTTCCGAAAACCTGCCATCTTTAACATGCTGATGTTCATTTCTTCTGTGAGAGGGCAGAGTACACCTTCCAAGGACTTGCGCTTGCTTGCTATCTGCTCTTCCGTATATTGGTTCTCTCGTTTCATGTTGTAGTAAATGGAAGTGAAGATGTTTCCAATCTCTGAAGAGTTACCCAAAACTTTTTCTACCAAGATGAAAGCACCGCCTTTGTCAAGACTGCTATAAATGCTTTCGATTATCCCTTGGCGGTATTCTACCGGTATAAACTGCAATGTGAGGCATGATAAGATAACAGAGCATCCATTACAGAAACAACCATATCCTATAGGGTGTTTCGTTAGGTCAAGTCTTATGACATGCACATAACCGTCTTCTATCTGTTTTTTGTAGCGTTCTCTGCATTTTGCTAGCATAGGTTCGCTTACATCGCTCAAATAAGAGATAACATCCTTATAATGGTTTGCTATGATGCCCTCTGCTGATAGACCATTGGCACAACCCAAATCAACGAATCGGGTGTTTGGCTTAATGAAGTGCTCTGCAACCTGATCCACAAGCTTACGCATCGTGTGATAGTCCGGTATAGAGCGCTCCAGCATGTCTGTAAATACTTCGGCTACGTCTTCATCAAATTCCCAATTCTCTGACGAAACATTGATGTTGTCACGTTTCTTTGTCCCAATATCGTTACTTTGTTGTGTCATGATGTTTTTATTTAATTGTTACGACTTCAATTCCGAAATAGTCAATCAGAGCATACAGCACCTTTGACGACATCTTTCTTTTTCCGTTTACTATAGTAGATAGAGTACTACCGCTTACGTTTATACTCTTGGCGATAGTTACCATTTTAACCTCACTTCCCTTTAGGCTTATCTTGACTTTGTCTTCTATGAGGTTGGGGGAGAACACAGAACCTTCTTTACTGAAAGCCAAGTTCAAATGCTTCATTACTTTGATTAGGCTTTCTATAGCCAGGCCACGACTACCTTTCAGAAAAGCGTTAAAATTCTGGACTATCAGTCCGCATTCCCTACATACCATCGTTTGGTTAACACCTCGATAGTGCATTCTTTCTTCTATGATTTCATTTATCTTCATAATCTTGTCTAGTGTCAATCTATTATTTGCATCAATACCATGTTTCCCTTATCATGGTAAAACTTGTAATTTATTTGCAAAGATAATCAAAAATACAATTCTATGCAAGTTTTTGATAAGTTATTTTTCTTTTTATGATAAAAAACTTGTTTTTCTCGGTATTTTTGATTAACTTTGCAGTATTAAATTTGATTTTGATTTAATTTTGTGTCCCGCCGAAAGGCAGTTCATAATTTTGAATTTAAAGTGAAATTTATTATTTGCATAAGAACGAGCTCGTCCGTGAGGATAAGCTCTTCTGTTTTTTATATGGGTATGGGCTCTGTAATTTCTTTCTGTTTCTTCATCTTACTTGCCCTCCTTCTCTTCTACATCAAATATAACACTTTCCAACTCACCATTCTCCAAACAACCCAAATCGTACAAACGTCTTGCGGCATTCTCTGCGTCTTCGGATGATGCTGCGTCTAGCGATACCTTGTAGGTGATTTTCTCTACGATTTCAACTTCATACCTTTTCATAATCAAATCCTTTCTAGCTTATAGCTTTATTTTACTTTATCTAGATCGCATATTAAAACGTTTCCGACAATGATGTCTTGTCTACCTGCAGACTGGATAATCTTTGTCACAAAGGTGTTCTTTGGAAGACCCAATATTTTCCCTTCTTCATTGACTATTACAAGTCTGTTGTCTCCGAGTCTGATAATCTCAATGTAGCCACCAACAAATCCTTGAAGTTCTTCTAAGGAAAAATCTGTGCCATTGGATGGGGTTACTTTTCTTCGCTCTCCATCCGTAGTGTAAAGTATTGAATCCATATTTTTTATTATGCTATTTATATTTGAGAATCTTTATCATTAGTGTCCAATAAAAATTGGACACGTTAATTAATCAAATAGTCCCTTAAAAAGGGGATATTCGAGTTCTTTGACATCGTT
>ERZ1035014.164-NODE-164-length-36105-cov-11.454119_pt1 | contig 36105 bp, 56 predicted proteins | sample MGYA00520620_ERZ1035014 | MGnify/ENA primary metagenome ERZ1035014 (study PRJEB33766, sample SAMN09781744) | gut metagenome | biome: gut microbiome | host: Homo sapiens | place: Madagascar | study: EMG produced TPA metagenomics assembly of the PRJNA485056 data...
GGTTAATCTGATTTCAAAAAGAAATAAAATATTTTAGCTATTTTCTTTTGAAAATCTACCAATTATTTTTCATCTAGGAGGGGAAATGGAACTATATGCAAAGAAAAGAGGTAGACAGAGCAAGGGATTTTGGCTTAATGCTCGAAAAATCCCGAACCGCTGCGGGAAAGTCCCGTAAATTCATGGCGCAGGCTCTTGGGCGGTCTGTGGCTACTATCCAGAACTGGGAATCCGGGATAGGTGAGCCGGGATACCGGACATTAGAAAAGTGGTTTGCCGCCTGCGGGCAAGACATGGGGCGGTATATCATGGAGTACCATCACCCGGGGTTCCTGGAGAAAAGTTCCGATGATGACGTGGTCAAGATGAGGGATATATTACACTGGTATGTAAATGCGCATTTCACAGAAGAGGATATCCGGCGGACATACTTCTGCATTTTTGGAAAGACCGGGTCATCATGGCGGGAACAGCTCAACATGATTGTTGCTGATAATCATTGTTCTATGCGGGCAAGGGTGACCGTGGCTCAAACTGTGTATGACAACTTCTGCATGGAAAAAGCCAGGGGGGAGCTTGTGAATACCGATGAGGTTATGCCGGATCTGGATACACTTAAAAAGGCCGTGATGGACGGCAGAAAATCAGCCTGTGATGGAGTGGACAGTTACGCCGTAGGGAAGTAAAAAGGAGGATAATATGGAAACTAAATTTTGTAAGCACTGCGGTGCGCAGATTGACGCTGATTGCATGATATGCCCCAAATGTGGGAAACAGGTGGAGGAGCTGAAGGCTGCAAATCCGGAAAATATCGTCATCAACAACAACAATACCGCCAAGGTTACAGCCGTGGTCGGCGGGAAAGCGAAAAGAAAATGGGTAGCGTTCTTTTTATGCCTGTTTCTCGGATGGCTTGGCATCCACAGATTCTATGAGGGCAAGATTGGAACCGGAATCATATGGCTCTTGACTTTAGGATTGTTCGGAATTGGATGGATTATCGACCTGATTCTGATTCTGCTTAAACCGGATCCGTATTATGTATAAAAAAGAACCTCCTGCTGGGGCAGGAGGCCTTTTTTTAGAGTACCATTGTATGGGTGATACAAAAGATACATATATATATCTTATCACTCCATGTAGTAAAATGCAAGGAGGAATAAAAGAATGTGGGCGGAAGAATTAGAAAGCGGAAAGATTAAATTTGTAGAACGCTATACAAACCCTCTGACAGGCAAATACGGGCGTGTGTCGGTGGTGATGGAGAAGAATACGGCAAGCACCCGGAAAGTGGCTCTGGAAGCCCTTAACGAAAAGATACGGAGCAAATTGGAAGCCTTAAACACGGAGCCGGAAGAAAAAGGGCTGACGCTCGGGAAGCTGGTGGAAATGTATCTGGCATACCAGAAAAAGGCCTTTAAGCTGTCCACCTACAGGCGCAACTACTACAACCTTAAGACTACGACACAATGTCTTGGGGCGGACACACTTGTGTCCTCCCTGTCAGCCGGATACATCAAACAAAAGATGGACACGCTCGACCTGGAGAACGGCTCATATAATGAGTACATCACACGATTTAAGGCTATGCTGCGCTGGGGCTATGAGAATGACCTGGTGGCTGATATACGCTATCTGGACAAGCTCAAAAAGCTGCAGAACGATACACGCCGGGAGAAGCTGGTAAACAAGTACCTGGAGCGGGAGGAGCTTTCCGCACTGCTCAAGGAGATGTCCTCGGAGCGGTGGAAGCTGCTCACGGAGTTTCTGGTCTTGTCTGGCCTGCGCTATGGTGAGGTGTGCGGACTGGACAAAAGCGACGTAAGCCGGCCGGAGCAGATGATCCACGTCACAAAAAACTATGACTACAATAACCGGGTGCTGACAAGCACAAAGACCTTTACCTCCACCCGTGGCGTATTTATTCAGCCAGAGCTTGCGGACGTGTGCAAGAGGATTGACGCTTTTTTTGACACGGCAGGACTGCGGAAGTCCTCAACGCTCTTTTTCCCGGATTTTGACGGCGGCTATATGCACTACTACGATTACGCCAAGTTTCTGCGGGAGGTCAGTAAAAGAGTGATAGGCCGGGAGATCACCCCGCACATACTCCGGCACACTCATGTGTCACTGCTGGCAGAGGCAGGCGTGCCACTGGAGACCATATCCAGACGGCTGGGGCACTCCGGCAGCAAGGTCACAAAAGAGGTGTACATGCACGTCACCAAAAGGCTGGAGGAGCGGGACAGGGAAAGGATATCAAATACATCATTGCTATAAAAAGAGCCGTCCGGTTTGCCCCGGGCGGTTCAATTTTTTTCTTTTTGCCCCTTTTTTGCCCCATGAAATCGCAGTATCACCCGTAAAGTGGCTTATTTACGGCATTTTGGGGCATAAAAATAAGCGGGTGATGGGACTTTGACAAGTGTGTACTGGTGTTAAAAAGTGCATAAAATCAAGGCTTTTCAGAATTGCAGTGTCCAAAAGTGTCTATATGTGTCTAATTATTTGCCCCTTTTTTGCCCCCTCTTAGCATACAAAAACCCCGCCCGAAATTAACCGGACGGGATTTCTACTTACAAGGCTCTCAAGCACCTCCCCTATAAATTTATATTACCATTCTATCCAAGAGCCGTCAACCAGCTCTTCAATTTTCCCATAATTTACACTCTCAAAAATGCCGTCTGACAGCTGTCCTTCCAGTTCTGCCTCGCACTCTTCGGCTGTGTTGCGGGTGATCCGAATGATACTATATTCGTTTGTCCCGGTCTTGTCGGAGTTCTCAACTTCGATCTCTCTGACATCCTCGCCCTCTGTCCAATCGTATTTATAAGACGGCTCAAAGCTTTCCCGCTGTCTGTGTCCGTTTGCTCCCCATACTCTCCATGTTCTTACTGCCATTTTACTTTTCCTCCTTAACTTTTCTGATGGTGAGCGTATCGCCCACCATATCCAACTCTATGCTTCTGTCCTCGGGTGTAATACCAAGGGCTCTTATCATTTCCGCAGGGACTGTCATCCTGTAGATTAAGGCGTTCTTGCTGGCTGTCCCGCCAGATTTACAAACTGTGATTTTCTTTTTCAAGTTTCCGCTCCTCCTCGCTGTGCCTTGTTTGCGTTCGCTCTGTCCTGCTCTGTCGGGATTACGCTCCAACCCTTGTATGTATACCCGGGCCTTTGCCCGGCTGGAAGAGTGCCCAGAACAGATCTTTTTACTCTGCTAAACCCGGATATAGCATTTAAATACCCTTTACTGTCCGGCTCTACTCCAAAGTATTCTTTACAGTTTTCACGGAGCCAGAATGCCAAAGAATGAATATAAAAATGATGACCATCTGGACTGACAAGGTGCCAATCAATGGCCGCCCTGTTTGTAATAAACCGCCCAGATTTTGGAGACTTTTTTGCGGCTTCTGTAGCTTTCCGCTGGATTTCCGGCGCGGTTTCAAGATTTTTTCGAGCACTTGAGATCTTTTCCCGCGCCTCTGATGTCATTTTTATTCCTTTGTGTGTGTTACTTATATGTTTCAAGCGGCATTCTTTTGAGCATGTGACTACGTTCCGCGATGGGCTGCAAAAAAATTCTTTCCCACAAATTACACATTTTTTTGTGTTCTTCATTTTTTAACCTCCGGCGCAATAAAGCGGGGCGCGCAAACCCCGATTTATTTTTTAATAACACGGGTTTTCTTTCGCCATTTCCCACTCCTCGCCAAATTTTTCTTCATGGCGCTTTGCGTACTCATTGAAAAACTCCTGGTCTGTACACGGTGCAAGCTCGTTGTGGATCTCCTCGCGGATCTCATCGTCCATATACATTACAGCTACCTCGAAATCAACCTCAACACCGTACTCGTTTACTACCATTTTTCTCATTTTTTTGTCCTCCGTTCCTTTGATGATTTAAGTATATCACTATTTGTACAAATAGTCAAGCATTATTTTAAAATAAATTAAAAAAATTCCCCGGATTGCTCCGGGGATCTCTCAATTCCATCTCAAAATATCGACCATAGCCGCGTCAACAATTCCATTCTGTTCCACGCCATACCGCTTCTGCGCTGCAATCACGCCAGCTTCCGAAGTGCCGCCGAATATCCTGTCAATGTTGCTGCTGCCCTTTGCGGTCTTTGCGGGCATACAGCCAAGCCGTACCAGATGGTACTGCACCCAGCCCACATCGTCGCCTGTCATCATCGGATCCGTCAGCTTGATGGTTCTGGTGGGAACTGGGTACGGATTGCCGGCTGTGGCACGCGGGCGGGGATTGCCGGATACCACGATAACGGTATGACCCTTGGTCTTAGTGACGAGGATATCACCATTATATACTGGGGTCTTTGACCGGTTGATATAAGCAATCTTTGTAAACAGTCCGGTGGCCATCAGCATATTGGCCTCATTCGCCGTGGTGAAGTTTCCCGGATCTTTCCCGGTCGCTTCCCGTACCGCCTGCCGCACCAGGGAGCTACAGTCCGCATTGGTCTTGACCTTGGTGTTAATGCCATGCTTAACCACGCCAAGCCTGTCCGACTGGCTATAGCCAATGTTGGGATTGTTCGCCGCCCTGATGCCGCCGTCCGCAATCGCATCGGCATGAGATACCTTTTTCGGGCGGACTATAATCCACCCTTTCCGGTGGGTATACATCGGCTGCATACTCACCTCGCCCTGGGTGTCATTGGTCTTTGATTTCTGTTTCTGGTCTCCCGGCTTACCGCCGGTGTATTTTCCACGCTCATCAGAGCGAGCGGAAGATACCATGATTGCCATGATTTTCTCCTTTCTTTTTTTGAGATTGTCGGTATTTCCAACATATTGGTGGTTCGTCCCGGGTCTCTACACTTGAGACCCAGGTTAGTTCGCTAAATGCGAATAAAGCTGAAATTTACCGCCATACACATACAGTTAATGCGGTTGCAAACACACCAACCGCTATACCAGGCACAGAAGGATATCAAAATGTAATACCTACAATATTCGGAATGTCTAGCACCACGAATCATCAAACAACTATAGAGCAGGATTCAGGAAAATGGTGGATTGTATCCAGTGTATCGCAGAATTATACAATACTATTTTGGGAGATAAAAAGTTTTATTGTGTAACATAATAGCCCGTGATCCATATCTCATTTGCTCCAGCCCATCCCAATTGACCATATTTATTTTTGCTTGATGTCACGTCGTTCCCAACGACCACACATAACACTGCCCATTTGCAGTATCTGATGTGATGGTAATTTGTGATTGTCCAGTCGCAGTTGCTACGAAATAAGAATTTTCATATATCGGTTTTATCAAAGCTGTATCTACAGAACCTCCAGTCTGAACAATCCAGCATGAGCCAACGTTATAAGTGTTGACTACAACGACCAAGCACACTTCGTTTAGTGGGAGGTTTAGCGGATGTTGCTCTTTGATTGAGATCCACTCAGACTTATACTTTTTAAGTACATTCGCATTTAGCGAACTAACCTGGGTCTCAAGTGTAGAGACCCGGGACTGTAAGCTCTGAATCAGGCCGATAACACTTCTCTGCGTAACTTTTGAGCTGTCCCATGCTCCCGTCCCTTTCGCCGCCGTAAACTCCCACAGCAGGTTCTCATTGATACAGTAGTCACCGATTGCATATTCTTTATTGGCGCTGAACCCGTCAGCAATAATGGACAAGTCTGTCCCTACGTCGGAACCGGCTCCACAGAATGCCCGGATCTTCAACTCCGTGGTCGGCTTCTCATTGCAGTAGAAAGTCACGTTGTTGACACCCTGCGCAACGCCGGTGAGCTTTCCATAGGCTTCATACTCTGCATCAGTCGGCACCGGACTGGCAGAAATCATGGCGAATACCAGGGACTTGTCAGCCGTCATGCCCGCTGATGCTACGGTCTGGGCGTAAGGCGCAGAATCACCAGCCCATCCAGATACCGGAAGAGTAAGCGTAACGTCATAGGTCGGATTCTCTTCGGAGCCTCCGCTTACCAGCTTATAGGACGCACTGGCAGAATCCCAAGTGTAGATTTTGTTCGGATTGGAAGATGTATCAATGTACATCTTATTATCTTCACCTGTCTCCGGGAAATCCGCATAGGCCCCGTAGAAATCATTCTTGACGTTCTTTGCCGCATCGTTTGCCGCCTTGGCCGCTGCCGTAGCTGATGACGCTGCCGTATTCGCAGACCCGGTCGCCGTGTTCGCTGCATCGGTCGCTGATTCAGCCGCAGACGCAGCATCATTGGCCGCTTTGGTCGCTGCCTTAATCTCACCCGCATACTCTTCTGTGACTTCCTGTACAACGTCTCCCGTGGCTTCCTTGATGTTATCTTTCATGTCCTCATAGGTCGCCATGCGTTTTACATCTCCGGCAGCAAAGCACATATACACGGACTTTCCGTCCTGTGCTTTGGGGTCGTCTTTCAACACCGACGCCCATTCGCCCGGAAGCATCTTATCCGGATCGAAATCACCATAAGCTCCACGCCTGCTCTGAATCGCCATACTATCCCTCCATTCTGCTTTCGATGTACGCCCGGATTGCATCTACGTGAGCCTGCAAGGCCGGATCCACAACGATGAAGTTCTCCCGGACGTTCTGGTTTACCAGTTTTCCGGTGCTGTCAATCTCTGAATAGGTGTAGGAGATACGGTCTCCTTCCGCTGTGACATGATGGGTGAAGCTAGTCAGTTTCTTCATAATCTAATATCTCCTTTTCATAGTTGGCGAGGTAGACCGCAGCCAGTACCTCATAATCTGTATCCTGTTCATCTTTCGAACGGTCGATCGGATCAAGACGCCTGTATTCGTAGTCCCTCTGTTTTACTTTGGCTTCCCACGAAAATTCAAGGTTTGGCGTACCCTCTACGAGGAAGTAATCGGCGGTCTTTTCTGATATCCAGATATCGCCCTTTCCCTCTTTCTGGAGGAATACGCAATAGGTGTAATCGGCGGATACCGTCTCTTGGAATACCGGGTCGAAGTAGATGTAACACTTTCCTGATTTGTCCGTCTGGCCTGTGCCGACATCTCCGAACATGGGTGTTGGGGTCTCATAGCAGTATTGGAGAACTTCGCCGAAGTTGTCAGTATCCACAACTCTGCTCTTGGATCCGGATGCGTACATATCTCCGCCTGACACCTCAAATCTTCCGCTGGAATCTTTTGTTATCAGCATACCAAGGGTAAGACCACAGTAATCTCCAGATAGGTCTCCTTTTCCCTCTACTTCCATACCCATTCCGTAAAAATATGCTTTTGCAACTGGAATAGATAAGGCGATGGTATTATCCGACGAAGAATCAGATGTTATATTTATGTGCCCTCCTGTGATCTCCGCATTTGAGCTTTTGAAGCTGTTGGATATTACATTTCCAGAAGCATCAACCGAAAAGAGAGTGCCGAGTTTAATAATTCCTTTCAGCATCTGTAGTCCTTCACTGCTCATTCTTCCAATCTCATTTCCACTGGAATCTAGAAGCTGAAGCTCTCCGTTCCCGTTATCGCTTCCGCCAAGCGTAAGCGTACCGCCACGAGCCCATCCAAAGTTAATCCCGATAGCCGAAAGCACATTCACCACGGCATTCCCAGAAGAATCCATGCCGGCGTTCCAGGTCTGCCCACCATCCGTGGACACTGCAAATGCATCGGATGTCATCTTCCAGATAGTTTGTGATTCTGCCAATGTAGGCTTATTGTGAAGATAAAATACCGTGGATCCATCTTCCAGCACCTCTTCGGTCTTGAATACGCCGAAGGACTGCGTGATAAGGCTTGTAAGCATCTGAACGGCCTTGTCGTACTCTGTCAGTTGCTTTTTGGTGTTCAGGCGTGCCTTGACCACTGCTTCCGTGGTCTTAGAATAATACTTGCTGCTGTTCCGCATCGGGCTATCAGCGGAGCATTTGAGGGTTGTGTAGCCGAAAAATGTAAAATTCACATCCGTAATAACAGACTGGTAAGTGTTCTGCTTCCGGTCAATCACATAGCACACATCGCCAAACTCTGCCATCGGGTAGGCAATATGATCCATCTCAAAAGGCCGGAATCTTACGCCGACAATCATAGGCCCGATACGGTTCAGCGCATCCTGCGGGTTACCCTCAATCAGCTGATTGGTCAGGGTAAGCACGTATCCCTCTTCTCCGTACAGATAAGTCATATCGTCAACCGTGGTCTGAATTCCTGTGATAACCACGTCGTCCGTCGCCACGGTCAGGTTTTTTGCACAGAAGAGTACGTGATAGTCTCTCGTGGCCGCAAAAGATCCGGCATCATATACGTATCCCGTATCCCAGGGGTTGAAAAAGCCGCCGTCCGCTGTGTCGCCGCTGGCGTAAGGTGTTGCACTGTCAAATATTCCGCCGTCCAGCCCTTTCTTGTCGAAAAACGAGAAGTCATAGCTTATGATGTTCAAGCGGTTATGCTCGTCCATTCTGGCGTTTCCACCTGCCAGCATAGCGCACAGGCCCCAGAGTGTCCGGTGAGTGATACCATCCGGGAATGACGAGATCACATAGTCCCCATTGGTGAATGTAGTTGTTTGGAGTGTCACTCCGCAGGTGGAGCAGCTGTCCCGCAATGCTGCCGCAGCGGTCATTGGGAATGACAACGATGTGGTATAGGCTGTATCGCCCAGATACATTGCATCCGCCGCGGTCACTTCGATGATACTACCGTAGGATTCCGGCTCAATAACCGTGAACGTGCCGAGTAGAATCTTTTCCGTCTTTCCACTGTCCAGATCCAGACAGCAGTACATGGTGAACTCGGCCCCGTAAAAGTCGTAGGTAGACCACTGATCAACATCGTTGACTATGGCGATTCCCATCTGCTTCTCCAAAGCCACGCCAAGCGGAAAAGAACTGCTCCCAGCGGCGTCCGTGTAACTGTTGCCGGACAGGTAGAAGTCGCTACGGGACAACTCTTTTTTTGTCCCGTCCGCAAACTCCACGGAAGCCAGCACATAGTAGTCTGTGCGCTCCGATGATGTACTTATGAATTCATTGCTTACGTTTTTCATCGCGGATCCTTTCCAATGACGTTGAATGATAGCTCGTCCCAGCACTCTATGTCGTCCTCCAGAGTCAGGCATGGAGAATTGAAGTTGGATGCGTAGAAGTATCCATCCCGCCATCTTCCTTCCTTAAGGTCGAAGTAATGCAATAGAAAACTTGACTTGTTGATGACCTGCTTAAGGATAGTAGATGCATCTGATACTCCGATGTACTTCCATCCCATTTCGTAGCTTTCTATCGTCGCAATAGGTGTGTTGTGCATGACGAGCATCTGGTCTCTGTCCGAATCTTCGGTTGATGTCGTGGCAAGCTGAGCCGAGTAGGATGTAGGTTGAACTACTGCAATATTGTTGAATCTGAAGAAATCCTGCATACACCCTCCTAACCCAGTTCGAGCGGATTGATACCCGTTGCTGCCTGCCGCATCTTCGCTTCGCTGATAAATTCATCGAACAGCACCCGCCGGTTAATCTGACCGACAAACCGATAGCTGCCGCCGGACTTCTGTCCGGATTCCTCCCGGATGATACGCCGCAGAAGATTCTCCGGCATTTCCAGATTGTTCCCGTTTTTCTGATCACCCAGCATTGCCATGAACGGAGCATTGGGTGGGATGACTGCGCCTGTCGCAAGGTACGGGATATGCGGAGCACTGACCTTTTCAATGTCGAATCCGAACTTCTTTCCGCCGTACTTCGGTACCCATTTCGGCACCTTCACGTTGATTTTATTCAGCGCGCCGATTACCGCGTTGATACCCTTGGCGCAAGCGTCAATCATAGCGTTCACTAAGCCGATAATCAGATTGATGGGAGCTTTCACAGCTCCTACAATCGCCTGCCATACTCCTGCCAGAATTTCTTTGATTCCTTCCCAGCACTGCCTCCAGTCTCCGGCGAAAGCTCCGTTGATGAAAGTTATGATACCGTTGATCACCTTTTTGAAGCCCTCCCAGATATCTGATGCAGACCGTAAAAAGATGTTCAAAACTTCTCCGAGCACGCCGAAAGCCTCTGACCAATCGGTTGTAAATATTTTTTGCAGCCATCCGTCGAAGGTCTCCATGATATCCTGGACTCCCTGAAAAACAGAATCGACAATTTTTTTGAAGCCTGATGCAATTTTTTGAAGCCCGGAGAAAGCTCTGTCCCAGTCTCCAGTGAATGCACCGATTAAGAAATCCAGAAGTCCATCCATTACCTCAAGGATTCCGTCAACAACTCCCATGAAGGTATTGAACAGTGCTGTAACAATCGGCTCAATGACTGGAAGAACATTCTTGTTGATCCAGTCCACAATCACCTTAATCAGCTCCAGAAGCTTTCCGAGAATATCAATGATTTTCGGAATTGCCGAGGACAGAAGCCAGTTGAATAGCGGGGCGAGAATCACATCCCACAGCCATTTGCAGGTGTTGCCCAGGCTCTTAAGTAGTGAGACAGCTGGTTCTTTCAGTCGTTTAATCGCATCAATGATAGGCTGCAACTTTTCTTTGATTTTTGCCGCCCATTCTTGGAACTTAGAATCAATCGGTATCTCTTCGAACATATCCTTCGGAGATACGCCACCGGAAGCTCCGGAGTTATCTTTCGACGTGTCTTTCTTTTCAAGCTTATTGATTTCATCCAGCGGGGACAGGTATCCCTCCGCCGCCTTTTCTGCGTCCTTGGTGCTGTCTGCTGTCTTGTCCAGAGATGCTGCATAGTCCTGCTGGACGGCCACGGCTTTTGTGAAAGCCTTTTTCCCCGTCAGTGCCGCAAAAAGCTGTCCTACCGCCGTTACGGCTCTCGAAATCATGTTGATGAACTTGGACAGAATCGGAGCAACTACACTCAATATCGGGGCGAACGCCGTAGCGAACGAATTCTTCAGCCGGGTCATGCTGGACATGAGCATTGACATATCCTTGTTGACCGACTTCGAATACTGCGCAAGGTTCTGCAAGCCCTCTTTGGCTGCGGAAATCATCGCCCGGATCGCCTGGCGGATAAGCATGAGCTTAACCATCTTTCCAAGGCTTAAGATACTCTTGCCGAACGGGATGATTGACTTCGTGGCATTCTTCGTCTTTTTTGAAGTCTTTTCCGTTTCTTTCCCGGCCTCTTCAATCTTCTCACGGTATTCAGATACTTTCTGATTCAGGGCCTTATAAGACGTATTGAGCTGATTGTTCATGTTGTCCAGCTTCTGCTCTTCCTGCTCAAGTCTCTGAACCGTAGCGGTGCCTGAATCTGTGTTCATCATCGGAGTATATGCGCCGCCGGAATCTTCCAAGGCTTTTTTCTTTGCCCGGGCCGTATCCAACTTTGCGTTGAGCTGGTCAATATCGTATTCCATCCGCTTAAATGCGGAGGATTCCGTATTGCCGCCGGTCTCCACGAACTTAATTTCTTTCTCAATCACAGCATCCAGGGATTTTTCCAGCTTCTCAATCTCTGCGGTCAATGCAGAGTATTCCTGTGTAGGAACTTCTTCTTTCCGCATCTCTTCTATCTTCTGCCGCAGCTCTTCGACTTTCTGAAGCTGGGCTGTATACTGCTGGTTCATCTTAGATACGGAGTTGATCTGCTTTTCAATGGCAATCCGTGCCTTATCGCTTAAATCAGCGGTAGAAGCGGCCATATTTTTCAATGCCTTATTTATGCTTTCAGATCCGGCCTTAATGCCGTCCTCGTTGATTTCTGTGTCAATAATGACACTTCCGTCTGCTTTCATCGCTCACCGCCTTATAGCCATTTTTCCATGCTTTCACGTGCTGTCCTTGCATCCTCTGTCTCCTTGACCTTGAGATGGATAAGTGAGTGATTCTCGCGTTCAAACTCTTTCTCCCATTTTTCGAGCCTGACACGCTTCGCCTTTTTCTGTCGGATAGAGACTATCTGCGAAAACTGGCTTTCACCAATTTCCATGAAAAATCCAAGGAATGTCCACCAATGCAGGTATTTGAGTGCCCGTACCTCCTGCCCGGCAATCTTATTGACTGCGGGTATAATGAGCGGTGCATCCTGCTCCCAGTCCATTAATCGGTGGCGTGGCTTACTGTCAGGTGACATTCCGGCGTCAATGAACTTCACAGCCTTTTCGCAGGCTTCTTCGTATCCGCTGGCTGGTATATCGTCCTCGTACAGAATTTCCACCATTACCTCTTCTTTTTCATAATCCGACAAATCCGGGTCAGTCATGGCTATCAGTATGTCCAAGACCGCCCGGAAATCACTTCTTATCCCGTATTCCTTGCCTGCAACCTCCAGAGCTACAGGCAGGTCATAGGCGCTCATTTTTTGTACTTTTCGGTATACTTCTTGATTCGAGCGCTGGTGTGCTTGATTCTCACATCCATCTCTGTCTCGATGAATGTAGTAATCACATCAAGAAGGTACTCTGCATACAGTGTTCCGTCCGGTCTGGGAGAGAGCGGATTGATCTGGAACAATGCGGACACATCGGTGTTCAGTAGGTATTCGAACTGCTTCTTGATTTCGTCAGAAACCTTGTACAGTTCATCGTCCCCGGCGTTCTCGTCTACATGGAGATTTTCGAAAACCTCTACGACCTTTTCGCACCGCTTCGCGACATCGAGGTCTGACGGGTTCCAGTAGAATCCGCCCGTCACATTACCTCTGGTATCCTTAATCTCGATCCATTCTCTGGTATCGAGAACCAGTTCTCTTGCCATAGGTGGCCTCCTTACTCACTTGCGGGTGTGAATGTCTTGGCTGTCACATTCCAGGTTCCCTTAACCCGGTTTCCGGCTTTATACACGGTGAACGGTGTCTGAATACCGGAAGTGTCGCCGCCTACACTGGTCGGGATGACGTACACATCTTCTCTGTACGCCCATACCGCGGTAGGTGCATCGTCCTCGTTTGTGCCGGGCTTCAGAAGCACATCAACCATAGTAGTCTTGCACTTATCGCCTGTGGCCCGGGTGTTCGCCAGCTCCATAATCTTATTGGACAGTGCGTCGTCGTAGTCTTCGTAGTAGAAGGGATCAACATCGGATTGTACCTCATAGCCGGAATGCTGTACGGACTGCTCACCGAGGATATTCTTTGTAACTTCCACATCCGGGTTCAGCTCTTCGTTGTACTCTTCCAGGTTCTTACCAAGGCGAACGTAAGTCGTGCTTACAGCGCCGAAAGAAGAATCCAGATAGTGAGCAAGATATTTTCTTTCAATCATGAAAAAATCCTTTCTGCCTATAACTCTTCAAAGGCTCATAGGGTAGCGGCTGCATTCTTCTTTTGCAGTCGGTAATCAGTTACCATTTTTCGTATTCGTTGGTGTACTGGACTGTGATAGGTAAGAGCCAGTCCTGCACGCCGCTCTCTTTCGGTTCCAAGCCGTAAGAGTTGTTGCGGGTGATCCGCTTTATCTCCCGCCCGCTGGACAAGGCCGGGAATGCAGACAGGCGCGTCTCTTCGCTGTCTATGGTGACAGGCTCCCGACATATCCACTTTCCAAGATTGTCCAGGAACTCCTGCACGCTCATTTTCTGACGTTCCTTGTCAGATGCCGTCCGGTAGACCACGAAGAACGGATACTGACAGTTCTGGTGCATTACGCCGCATACATCTTCTTTTTCGGAGTACACCAATGCTCCGGAATCCGCGGAAAATGCAATGCCTCTGTCGGCCTGCAATTCTTCGAATTTGATAGTCTCGTCATCATATAGGCCTGGATACTGATTGAGCAGTTCCCGCATTGCCGCGGTAAGGATCTCATATCCGCCTGCATCCGCCCTGATGGGCTTACTTTCCATGTGTGCCACCTCCAGCCGTTTCTTTTACTTCCTTGACCCACTTGTCCAGATCTACCTCTTTTGCAGCATCGAACCAGTTTGCCTGTGCCTGCGGGTGGGCTGAATGATTGTAAGATAGGAACTCTTTGGCGTTGGTCTTTCCGCCATACTGGCTGACCAATACTTTTTTCTCTCCATCTTTCGCCCAGGGGCTACCGCTTTCTATTCCTACCATGCCTTTTCCTTCATAGAGGAATCGGCCCTGCTCTCCATAAGCAGCATATACTTGTCCTGAGCCTTGCACCGCTGCACTGGCGGCGCGGGTTACATTGATGAATGTACCTTTTTCCATCGGCATGAACGGTATCATGCTGTTCATGACTTCTCCGTCCAGCTTATACTGAGCCATCTGGTACTGCCCGTTGAATCGGGACATATCCAGCGATACCTTGATATCGCCTTTTATGATGGTGTATTTTTTGAAATGGAACTTTCTGCTTCGTGCCATGTCATTTCCCCAGAATCTCAAAATGAGGAATAAGTGGATACGGCCCACCTACACTGGTGATTAAGAATACATTGTCATACTTGGCGTTCATGTAAGCGTAGAACCCTTCGTACCGTCTATCCGTATACTCTGCGTCGTTCACTGTCCCGCCGTCCCATGCACCTTCCCAGAAAAAGCTATCCGGTGAGAATGTGATTGAATTTTCAAGTGCATCATTGGTCTGCTTCGTCCATTCTTTCGGCGGGAGCCATTCAAGCTCATTCCCAGTGCTATCGGCAATCATTTTCGTGCCATCACGAAGATGATACCGCACATGGAGCTGAGCGTTGTCTGTACTCTCCAGGCCGTACTTCTTCAGAATTGCTCCTCGGTCTGTGTTCAGATCTACGCCTGTGAGGATATGCGGATACCAGACAGTTCCGGTCTGGGAATCGTATCGGTTGAATAGAGTGATGATCTTATCGTACATACCTTAGCGCCCTCTCCGCAGTCTCCGATTTGCTCGGTTCGTTTTGGCTTCTGCCCTGGAACCGCTGGACAGGCTTCTATTCGAAGCTGTCTCTATGTTTAGAAATCTATCTGTTGCTTCTCTTTCTGCCTTACGTGCTTTTTGCTCTCTAGCCTTTTCAGCGGAAGATATACCTCTTGTGGATGCTCCACCAGCTTCCACACGTCGCCGAAATTCTTTCGCAGTCATGTTCATCGGAGTAGGCTCTGGAGTGCCGCCGATCCCGCGCTGATAATAATTCACGCCGTTTCTGCTTTCGAAGTAATACCGTGTAATCTGCCCGTCTTTTGTTACTTCAAGACCGCCGCTTCCTCCGGCTCCACTTGCCGCACCTCTTCCGCCCATTGCCATTACTCCTATCTACGCCGCCGTTTTCCGGTATACACAAACTCCAAATTCTTTCCAGTCCAATCGACTTCGCTTGCCTTTACAGTAGATTCAATGACTTTTACACCGGGTTTTGGTCTGCCGAGCGGTGTTTTTGTCCACCGCTCTGCCTGTTCTTTTGACAGGAAAACCCAGTCATTTTGATTAATGCTATTGCCGACTGTCGCCCGGTAGATTTTTACATTCTGGTCTCTTCCAGTTAAGTTCTGGATCTGCTCAATGGTTTCGGCGGCGCGCTTGTCATTCAGAACATTGGAAGAAAGGCTGTCCAGCTTGCTGCGCATTTCTGACACATTCACGCCACTGCTTGAAGCTCTACCAGACCCGCCATTCTTTCCTTGATAGCTTAGTCCACTCGCACCACGTCCGCCCATACAATCACCATTTCCCGGAAGTATCCGTCTTACTCATTCTCTTCCACAAATCCGTCAGCTTCTCCCAGCCATACATGGCCACAAACGCCACGATGAATCCGGCAATGATAGCCGCCAGAATCATGTACCACAGGATCGCCATATTGATATACTGCATATAGGCCACAAAAGCCGCTGCAGTGATACCGATAGACAAGACGAACACCAGCGCGTCGGTCGGAATCTTGGACAGGAAGCCCACGCCCTTAAATACCTGCGTGATTACCGACACGCAAAAGGCCAGCGCCCCGATTATCGCCAAAACCATAGTCATATTGGTTAATAATGCATCCATGCTATTACCTCCAAAATCTTTTCCCGCAGCTCTTGCACTGCCATATATGTCGTGTGCGCATATCCCCTCGCTCATCCTTTTCCAGATACGAGCCAATATATCTCTGTCTTGAATGGTCGCAGAAAAGTCTTTTCAGTAGATTCATACTCACACCCCCGCATACAAGAGCGGGACACCCTCGTCTGTTGTTACTCCCATCAGATACGGCCTTACCGTGTCCAACATGAGCTTGTTTTCCCGCTTCGGGTCACCAGCCGCCGCATATACTGCGCTCCACTCTTTTGCAGACGCTCCGGCCTGCTGCGGAGTGGCGTAGGATATAGACTCACTACCGGACGATACCGAAGTCACAATGCCCGTGGACGTACCGGTCCCAACCTCTACCGAAGAAGAACCAGACGCCGCCGCACTAGCCTGCTTTTTAGCCTGCTCGAACTGGTAGAGTACTTCCACCAGACTGCACACGGCTTTCTTAATCTTTTTCTGGCTCCGCTCGCTGGACGGTAGACCATCTACCAGACGGTCGAAAGTCGCCGCATCCAGCCAATCAGAAGCTCGTTCAGACAGCCGTAAGAAATCAGATTCCGGCACGGTTCCGCCGTAAAATGAACTTGTATAGAATTCATAGTCTGCATAAGCCATACCGGAATCCTCCTTATCCCCGTGTCACAATCTGCGCGATTGCGATAGCCTTAATCGGGAAGTACTTTTTGGAAGAAGAAGCGTTGTTGTTTGCCAGCTCCCAGTTCGCGCCAGTTTCAAGCTGCTCTTTTGTCGGGGAGACAATACCGCTCTGCTTGAAACTGATACCGTAAGGGGAGAAGATCTTTCGCTGCCTGGAATACAGGGTATCCTCTCCGCCGTTCTTCGCCGGGTCTCTATCCATCTCATACGGAACCTTTGCGCCGCAGTTGGTATACTCGATTGCGCCCTGTCCAAGGACGTAAGTTGTATACGCGGTGTAAGTGTATCCGTCCCCTTTTCCAGTATCGGATTCCGGAACGGTCACTTCTTTGGTCGGCATATTGTCGTCAACCAGTACAACTCTACCATTGAGGGTGGCAAGGGCCAGCTCTCTCTCGATGCCGTCCGCATCCGTGCCCTTCATGTAAGATACCAGCTTCAGATTCTCCAGATTGGTCGCCACCTGGGAATGCATGATAGCCAGTGCAAACTTGGACTTGTTATCTCCGAGTGCCTGCTGGATTGCGTTATTCAGAGTAGTTTCTCCGAACTTTCCAGTTTCACCAGTATTAGCGGTAATGTCGTAGGTGTGGCCGTCCACGAACTTCTTGTTCTCGGTTCCGGTCATGGAAAAGATACCTTTCAGAGTAGATACAAGGGTCTCCTGGTCGATATCATCCCAGTACTCCGCGACCTCCTCCGCTGCGGGCATGAAGTCTTCTCCAGTGATATCAGAGGAGAAGTCCTTCTCTGTCCAGCCATGCGCACGGCCTACAACGATTCTGCCGTGAGTGTAAGTGTCACGGGAATCTGCTGTAATGTTAGTACCGCCATCGTAGTTCTGCGGTGCACCGCCGATTCTTGCCTTAATCGGCACGGTGATATAGTTTCCTCCGGTCTGGTCAGGCAGCATGGCCGCATACTGCGGTTTCTCTACCAGTGCGCCAGATTTCAGAAGCTCGTTTCTGTTGAGGTTCGGAACCCGGTCAACGTAGGCACCGAAAACCTCGCCGTTAAAATTTTTCTGGTCAAATAATGCCATAAAAAAAGTCCTTTCTACCCATTAACTGTTAAAAGGTGTGTGGGTTAGCGGTAGCACTCCTGATGTGCTACCGGTTTCTTTTCAGTTACTGCATATACTGTGAGATATCCAGATCCGGATTCTCATTCTTCATCTTCATAAGCTGGGACATAGTGTACTTCTGTCCGGAAGCGCCGCTCTGATGTGCGGGTTTAGTGAACTTCGCTGCATTCTGCTGGGCTGCTGCCTGCTGCTTATCCACGAAGATTCCGTCTTTCTGCTTTCCGTCCGCGTCGGTAATCATACCTTTAAAGATATCCGCGATGGATTTTCCTTTTGCGGAATCAGAATCAAGAGCCTTGGCAAGCTCCTCCCGGTAGTGGTTGGCTGTGATATCGTTGAGGAAGTCGTATACCTTCTCGCCTTTCTCGTCCACAGAAGAGAAAAACTCGTCAACCGTCTTTTCCAGTGCTGCCTTGCGGGTGTCATCGTCATGCGCTTTCTTCTCGTCCGCAAGCTGTGTGGTCAGCATGCTGATCTGGGTTTTCAGGTCATTCACATCCACATCCTTGAACTCTTCGAGCTGCTTCTGCACATCATCCAGTGAGGTCTTATATTCATCCCTCTTGGTGATAGCCTTATCATAGTCGGCCTTTGTGCGGTAGTTCTCGTCGAATTTCTTTTTCAGATCTGCTTTTTTGTCCTCCGGAATCTCAATACCAAGCTCCGTAAGAATCTGCTCATAATTCTGCATTTTTAATCCTCCTAAACGTTTCTTTTTAACCGCCCGTCAGCGGTAATGGATTGAGCCAGATCAACCTCTGGCAAGGTATTCGGAATACCTGGAATCGAACCAGGACAGAGGGCGCGACCCTCCACATCTGCCATTGATGATATATTCCGATAGCAATTCAACAATCCCGCAGGCGTCGCCTTCCCTGCATCTCTTTTAGCCCGATGGGCGCGTGGTTGCGACAAAATCCACCACCTGAAATCATTGAATTGCGATAGCCCGTGCCAGGATTTGAACCCAGAACCCGCTCCTTACAGGGGAGCCGCTCTACCAGTTGAGCTACAGGGGCCTAGGCGGGACTTGCCCGCCGTGTTAGATATGAGGTGTTCGGTCGAGGAGATGAACCGATGATATGCGCCGGAAATCGCATCCGCTTTTCAACCTCCCAGAAATCCTAAGGTAAGGGGGAAGGGATTCTGGTTTCTTTTAAGGGCGCATATCCTTGAAAGGAGGGAAATTATCGTCAAAGCCTTTCGGCTTAAGGTCATAATTTCTCATGCTTTCATTATATTGTATTTTTCTTTCTACTTTCTCCCCACATCTGGTAACTATCCGTCTGCAAGCATCCGGATCCGCTTCATGATTTCGGCCTTTTCATCCTGGAAGTCGGAATCCATAACCATCGCCGAAAGCATATCGTAGACTTCGACCATCAGGCGACCGACCGATTCCATAAGCTTGTCCCGGTGGCCCTGGTCTCCGATTTCCTGATATGACTTTTTCGCCGCGATGTACGCGTCATACAGGGTGTCAATATTGTGGTCATACTTTCCGTTGGAGTACTTACTGATTGCCGTCTCCGCCGCTTCTGCGACAATCTCCCGGCTCCAGCTTTCGCTCTCCATGCATTTCAGATTACAGATTGCCGTGGTCAGCTTCGCAATGCTGTCGAGGTTCGCCGCGGTCAACTTATTTTTTGCCGCCGTACTTTCAATCTCCAGTTGCTTTTCCAGCACTCTAATCAGTTCGCTCATTATCCCACCTCTTTTCTGCTGCCTTATACTTATCGTGCAGTTTCTTCTGGCTCTCCACCACGTAGACCATATCATACCCGACGGATATCAGGTCAGTGATGATTCTTTCCAGCCGCTTCAACTCTTCGCTCACGTCCTCTACCATAGATTCCAGGAATACAGCATCAGCCACGGCCCCGAGGTCACGGAGCTTCTGGGAATAGGTCTCATAGAGCTTTTTTGTCTCTGCCTCCCACTCTCGGTAAGCGTTGAATCCATCTTCTACGGCTTTCTGCTTAGTGCTACGGCCTACACTGATTCGATTGGCCGTCAGCCAGCCGTCTGGTATCATGCTGACCGTCCCGGTGAATCTGTCCGGTATGAGCCGCCCGTGGTGGTTGATATAGTACTGATTCAGTTTCCGGCGCTCCCGGCTCTCCTCGTAGTACTGGTGTTCGTGGAGCCGCTTATACCCATGCAGGCCCAGAAAGTCGAAGTAGTTCGCCATCTGGTCGTGGAGCATCAGCGCGGCGATATACCGAGCATTGACCTCGGCGAACACATCCTCTGTGGTCTGGACGTCTGCTTTGCTCTTGAAGGTAATCATGTGATCACCTCCCATCAGGACAGCTTCTTAATGATAATGTTCGCATCTTTGACAAGGACAGCCCCGGCGGAAATGTTACCCACAGACACAATCAGGGAAGTGCCAGCCGGAACCGGTATAAGGGTAGAAGCTCCCACATTCTGGTACACCCCGGCGGTCGCTACGGTGTAGTCCATTTCTGTACCGCCGATTGCTTCCCCGTTGACTTCCATCGTCAGGACGGTCTCTCCTGCCGCCGATGCGGTCACATTGCCATTGAACTGTACTTCTACGGCCATCGGCTGGTTACCGCGGTTGGTGATTGTGAATAGACCGCTGCCCTCGATGTGATTAAGCCATCCGCTGGAGCATCCGCACCGGCGGGACTTCACACGGGTATTGCTGAAAATAACGTTCTGTCCAGCGCTGATCTGCTGCGCTTCTCTTGCGATTGCATTTAACATATTCTTTCTCCTTTTCATAAAAATAAGGGGGCAGGCCACGCCTACCCCCTTGTGCAAGACTACCTTGTGGTAGATATGGATTCTTCCAACATGCTAATTATTCGGTTTTGGTTTTCCAGAATCCGCTCCAGATACTTCTTGTCCTGCTCTTGCAGATGCCTTGCGAGATCTGCGTTGCTTTCCTGTGACAGGTCGCTCTGGTAATTGAGTGCCTGAAGAAAGACTCCGAACAGGTTGAGAAGATCTAGAGCGGTAAGCTCCTGGTTGGTCACAGCACATTTCCGCTACAACAGCCGCCCCCGTAAAAGGAACCACTGTTATATGCGAAGTACGGGCTGCAAGTCAGGTAAGCTGGAATCGGGGTCGGACGTACTGCATCCACGATATTCTTGGTCTGGTTGACCTGAGAAATCTGTGCGTAAGCTGTCTGAAGCTCCCGATCTCTGTCTGCCAACTTGTCACGCAGGTTCTGAATTGTGTTGTCCTGGATAAGCTGGCGTGTAGCCTGCCCGTCTGCCAGAATCGTTTCCTTGATATCGCAGCAGCAAGAAGCAAGCTGCGCCTGTGCGGCCTGTGCCTGCAAAGCAGCAGCATAACGGTTCTCAAGGATTTCTTTCTGCGTCTCGCAGCAGCACTGCTGGGACTGTGCCCCTAACTGCTGCAATCCGAGCTGATTGGTGTACCGATTTTCCAGAATGTCTCTCTGGGTCTGACAGGCTGTGTTGCTTACGTTCTGGTTAGTATTGAAGATATCACGCTTGACGAATTCATCAGAAATGAAGTTGTCCTGCACGCCAGTCTCAACGCCGTTGCGATTCCATCCGCCCATCATCGGGAAGAGGAACGCAATCAGGATGATCCAGATCCACCAGCCACCGCTGCCCCACATGCCGTCATTGTCGTTTCTGGTTACAGCAGCCACGTCAGCCGCTGTTAAGCCCATTCCATCTGTCATGTTGGTTATCTCCTTATCTTATATTTATCAAGTCGTTGCGCACCGACGAGATAGCTATTTCAGCATCCCGGTTATCTGTCCGGGGTCTATGCCGTTCTGACGGCAAATATCCTTGAATACCTGTTCGGGGCTCTTCCCTTGGCACATATCCATAGCTTTTTTTACGTTCGGGTTCTGCGCAGCCATCTGCTGTATCATGGCTTGCGGGTTCCCGGACTGTCTAACCTGATTCATCATTCCCATAGCCTGCCCGAGCATAGCCATCGGATTGTTCCGGCTACCGCCCATCATTGCCATCAATGGATTCATAAGGTCTTATCCTCCTTTTCCAGTGTAGGTTCTCCCAGTTTTCGGAGCAGGTCTTCAAATTCAGCGCGGGTCACATAGTCCGGCGGGGTCTGCTGCGGCTGCGGAGCCATGCAGTCCGGGGAAATCTCCTCAAATCGAAAAGCCTTGAATGTGGCACTGCCCATGCCATCTACGGACTTGACGTAGAATACAGGGCTATTGTTGTCCATCATCCATGCCGTCTGTCCCGGCTGTACAATCTGATTTTTTGCTCCCTCAATCCCGGCCACCTGTATCCAGTTCACATTCTGCGCCGGGGACTGCGGCTGGGGTTGGTACTGCTGTCTCTGCTGCTCCATCTGCTGAATTCTCTGTTGCAAGGCCGCCTGTTCTGCCGCCATTGCGTCCATGTTCATCATGTAAGGCATATATCCGTTCATCCTTGCCCTCCATCACCGCCGCGATAATGTCGCGGTAATCTTTCCTTATCGGTATCTCGATCTCGTCCTGCGGATCTGGATCCGCATAAGGGTCATATCTGTTCATGCCTATATTTTCGCACAAAAAAAGAGCTTTCCACAGGCTCTATAAATGCCTGAAAAAGCTCTTAAAAGTTCCTATCCGTGCCGAAATGGCGGCGGAGCTTAGTTCGCTAAATGCGAATGTACTTAAAATGGTTAAGAAGGAGTATATTACCGAAAACGAGAATAATCCGATAAACCTTCCATTAAACACAGTATGTTTGGTTGTAATGGCAAATACATATAACGCTGGTTCGTGTTGGATCGTGCAAACTGGAGGTTCCGTACAACAAGCATTGATAAACACGATATTTGAAACCAGTTATTTTTCAGCTAAATCATCTGGACAATCACAGATAACAATTACATCAACTAGTGCTGTCGGGTGGTGTTATGTTTGGCTGTTGGGGAATCAATAATATACAACATAAGTTATTTCCCAATTATATTCCGCAGCTAATCTTTTTGTAGACACCTGAAATCCATTTTTTGTTACTGAATCCTTAACGACGTTTAGTACTCCCATATAATCTACGACAGATATAGTGTCATTGTAAATTACCATTATAGCAAATGGAATTGATGGTAGTGGATGTTCAAATGTTACATCAACAGTTTGATTTCCTATATTATCTGGTTTAAAAACAGCTTTTCCAATAAGCGGCTTCGGATTCGCATTTAGCGAACTAAGCTCCGCCGCCATTTCGGCACGGATCGTCTCCAGATTGGTCTTTTCCCAGTGTGCAGCATTCCACTCTTCTGCCGTGTCAATGTTAGCCTTGGCCTTGTACAGGGTGTTTCCATAAATGCAGGTTTCTCCCTTGGTATAGGTCTTTTTCTGGTATCTGTCTGATATGTTTTTGTTCGCTTTTTCATCCAGCGGTATCATGTTCTGATATCCCATGTCATTCTCCTTTCAGCTCATTCTTCCAATATACAGTATCTATCCATTCCCGCATCCGGCGGGAATCCGTCATTTTCACAATCTTCCGATTAACTCGCAGGCTTAGCTTACGGATATTCTCATAACCTAAAATCTCCGCACACTGCTCCAATGGGACATTCTTTGCCCGTAAATCATACAAGGCAGCTTCCCTGGAATCGAAATTGCAGAACTTTTTATAATATGCCAGCTCCGGCGCGGTGAAATCGTAGATCTTCAAGTGAACCCCTCTTACTTGTCTGTTAAGGCGTGAATCAGATCGTCTCTGGTTTTTTTTAGACCCTCTACATTGTTCCCGGTGATCTTGTTCTCAATGAGATCGAACATACTGCGCATCAGCAGATTCATGTCATCCCGGTTCTGATTAATCTGGGTATAATCGTTGGTCAGCTTCTGGTCTATGCCGTCCAGCCGCTTCTCGATGTTGTCCAGCCGTCTGTTGACATCCTCCTGCGGCTTCTTGGCTTCCACGTAAGCCTTATAGATAATGGTTCCTGCGGCTCCCACCGTAGAAATCCCCACGCATATAGTCATGAATGCTTTTCCCAGTTCGTATAAGTCCATTAATCTGCTCCCTTTGCGTTTTCGTACCGCCGCGCAGCTCCCCGCGCCCTTGCGGCATGCTCCCGGCTCCATTGTGCGATTCTAAGCCTGTCGGTCAGTGGCCGGAGGTCGTTGCTCTTGCAATAATCGTTATATGCCTTATTCTGGCGCTGTAAGAGGTAGGATTTGCGGTCAAGCTCCTGTTGCAGGGAGAACTTGGCCTGTTCGTCCTTGCACCCGTCTACGGCTTCCTGCAAGCCCATAACAGCCCGCTTAGTCTTGCGGATACGGCGTTCAAGCTCTCTCTGTCGCTTCTCGGCTTGCTCAACCTTATAATTATCCTCCGTCAGAATATTCTTGTATGGATTGTCCTTGGCTTCTCCCGTTCCGCTGCCGAAGCTGTGGCGGCAGTTCACGCCGCACAGCCCCTCTATAGTCCCGTAACCGGTGGATTCCTTGAAATCTGGGAAGTGCTTATCTTTTCCCGTTCGCGAGAAGTACTGGCCTTGCCACCACGCATGATTTCCCGGGTTCTGCCCGCCGTCACCTGTCCGGGCTCCCACGTGAGCGGACACCAAAACAATATCCCAGTCCATTTCTTCCATGCGCTTAAGGCATATATCCCCGGTAGCCTGCGCTATGCCGGTTCGCACCGCCCTGGCCGTGGCCGTCTCTATGGTGTCCTTGTGCCCGGTTGGATACCGGACTATCACACCGTCCTTGACTATCGCGTCTACGGCTTCTCTGACTGCCTGTGTATAGCTTACCGCTCCGGTCATCACCTTGTTGTAAGCAAGGTCGCATTCAGCGATATACAGTGCCTGCGCCACCTGTGCTGTTGTGCGGGTGTAATTTGTCCATTCATTGACCGTGGCCAGCATATTCCGCTCCATAAGCCGGATAAGCGAAGGGGATTGTGTGAGCGGTTCCGGGGACAGCCCGGCGGCCTGGTATACTTTGTGATCTGCTTCCAGGGCCTTAACCCCTGCTTCTTTCATTGCAGCCTCGATCTCTTTTTTCTGCCGCTTGGTGTACTTGGCAATCTCCGCGGTGATATCTTCCAGAAGATACCCCGATTCCTGCAAGGTCTTAATCCGCCACACGTCCGATGATGTGAGCAGGTATTCCTCGCCCCGCCCGATACGGAGCATGATTCTGCGTATAATCTGCTGAATAATATAATCATGGAGGGAGGACGCAATCTGCTCACTGCCCTCTGATACCCGTCTAAGGTACTCTGGCTCAAGCATATTGTATCACTCCCTCCTGATTGATTATTCACCACTTAACCCAGTGGCCGGGAGACGTGCGGATCACCATCCTTTCGGCTTGTGTGGGTCATCCTATCACTCCTCTGTGAAAAGCCCTGGCTCTTCTTTGGGCTGGGCTTCTTCCACCATCGCTTTCGCTTCCTCTTCTGACATGCCTTCGAACTTCACGAAGTACATCCACGCCGGGGCCTTGCCCTGCGTCACATACTGCCACCATCTGGCCCTGTCCTCTTCCCGGTTGTACGTGATATCTCCGAAGTCGTAAGTTGTTTCGTAAGCACCCACCGGAGCCAAACCGTACAGGTCAGCGAATACATTGAGTGCATAGATTACACCATTCAGGCAGTCCTCCAGCTTGTCCCGAACATCCTTGATAAGCTGAATCGTCCGGCGGTCGTCCGCTTCTACCTGTGTAGCTGTCACCATGCCGGATTTCTCGTTGAATACGAAGTACCCGTTGCTGAATCCGGCCTTGTATCCAATCTGGGACAGCAGAGCATTGATTCCAGCCAGCCGAACATCTGTATTTAGCTGCGGGTTAATCTCCTGATAGAAGTAGTCCGTACCGTTACCGAATACATTCTTGACATAGTGCGGGAGCTTCATATTTTTTCGTGTCTGCTCTCTCGCAGCTTCCGTTGTATTCTTAAGGTTCGTTCCTGACGGCATCATCAGTGTATCATCTGCAAGTATAATTTTCTCGCTGTCGAAGATCTCCCCCGCATTTCGACTATATGCCGTGTCAAGGTCTTTCAGTTCCTCAATGGCTTCTCTGAATATCGGCAGGCCCGTGGGTACGCTCATGTCAACATTGTTGGCCTGCGGCGTGCGGAACATACCGAACATGGGGCCGTCCAGTCTCGTACCGTCTCCCTTAAGTATTGGCGGCGTCTCTTCCATCAGCCCGGCCCATCTGGTCTTTTCCAGCGGTATCGGATTCCCGATGCTGTCTTCCTTCCGGGATACATAAGCCTTGTTGGTAATCATGTACGGCTCATAGCCCTCATTATCCACAGGCACGAATCTATGATATTCAAGGCGTGTATAGTGCTTATCGCCATCTGTATAGGTGTCCTTGAAGATGATACCCTTAACGCCAAGGTTGTCATAGTCTACCAGTAGCACATCCCCCGGCGTGAATACGTCCAGCGTCTGGCCGTTTGGCTTGATGTATACTGTACCATAAGCACAGCCATACTCGACCCAGTGGCGGATCTGGAAATATGACTTATCAATCTGCTGCTGGAGCCACTCGGCTCTTGCGCTTCCGTCAATGGTCACACCGATTGCAAGAGTAGTGAGCCGCGCTGTCTCGGAGCACAAGGACTTGGCGAAGTTGATAGTCTTAACCCCATCTTTCCCATTCACCCACGGCGGACGGCCTGCGTATATGTTGGCGCAGGTGCTCACCACTGCGTCCATCTCCGAAAGATCCGGGGCGGTAATCTGAAAGTCTTTTTCTGCTTGGCTCTTAAATAACATGCTTATCCACCTTCTAATTGTTGATATCAGTCCCATTATGCGCTGCTTCCCCTTCTCTTCCATATCGGCTCTGTTGCATACCGTGTCGCGTCAATGAAGTGATTGTTCTTGTCCGGGTATCCGCTGATGACGTTCCCGTCCTTATCCCGCTCGTATTCGTACTCTGTGAACTCCTTGCAGGTTTCCGGTGTACGGCGTGGATCCATGACCAGCCTCTTTCCTTGCAGCCACTTCATGGAGTATTCGACACTTCCGGGGCCTTTCTCTGCTCCTCTGGCGGGCAGCCCCTCGTCACGGTAGTCAGATACAGACTTCGGCTCCGCACTATCACAGATAATCGCGTAGTCGTCATATCCACGCTCCTTGATTCTCGCCGCCGTGTAACTGTTCGCTTTCTTGTTCTCACCAATCTCGTCAATGAAGTACAGAGTCTCCCGTGCATGGTCATAGTAGACACGCACAAAAGCGTATCGGTCAGGATACCAGCCCCAGTCTACGCCCTGGTATATCTTGTCCATCCGGGCGATCTCTTCGTCGGTAATCTCCCGGAGCTCAATATATTCGAACACATTACCGCCGTCCCCGTTCGGCACTCCCAGGTATTCATGCTCATAGGCTTCTGGGTTGACCTCTTTCAGGTGCTCGGCATCGTCTATGAACTTCTGGCCCAGCCACTCCGGCGGGGCTTCGGTATAACAGGAATGATGGATGACTCGCTTCGAGTTGGGCTGTAACTTAATGCGGTGTACCCAACTGCTTTTACTCTTCGGCGGGTTATAGGACGAGAAATCATAGCACTCATCGCCGCCTCGAAGGATCGACTGATTGACCGAACGCTCTTGTGCGTCACCCTTCATTTGGTCTTTTTCCTCTTTCCAGAGGATACCGATATATCCGAAGGGAGGTGTCATAGATTTGAGCTTCGTTTCGTCGTCCAATCCTCGGAAGTAGATCGTCTGCCCTGTCTTAATATATCGAATCTCAAGCGGTGATACCTTGCAATCGAACTCGTCCAGAAGTCCAAGCTCATTGATGGCCCACTTGATTTTCGCATACACCGAATCTTTCAGAGTATTGGACACCTGACGAGTGACGCAGGCATGCATATTGGGATTGTTCTTCAGTAGCTCTATGACCTTGAGGGCCACGAAAGAAGATTTCAGTCCACCACGCCCGCCCTCGAACACATATTCCATGTTCGGACGGATCTGCCTGTTGATATCCACGAACGCCCTACCAAGCACCCGGGCGGGTAACTCATACTTCCCGATATCTTCCTTGGTCTCCTCTACGAGCTGTTCCCACTTCTCCACGGCCTGCATATTGCCCTTGACGGCCTTAGAGTACACAGAAGCAACGATTACGGCGTTGTTGCTGGCGTCCTCGGCTTCTATGCCTATCTGCTCTAGTTTTCTTCTGGCGGCATCCGGGGCAGGGTTGTCAGCTATCATTTTTGCAAGGTCGGAAAGCGTCTTTTTCTGACGGCGAACCTGACCAGATTTTATACCGCCTTTTCTTCCATTTTCCACGGCTTCCTCACGGCTTTGACTGCTCGTAAAAGGTTTTAGGTTCTGGTCGCCTGTCAATAGTTACTCACCTCTTTTACGCGTACCAACTACCACGCTTGGATTTCCTGTAATATCGTTTTCCGTTTACAATTACTTCCATTTTCCCCTCTGATTGAGCTTTCTGTAATTGCTGGGCAAGACTTACGCTTGCCTTTCTCTTTGCGTTATCGCCTGATTTCTTTCTTAGGCTCTTCATATAGTTATCTACTTTTGCCCTGTCGGATGCTGCTCTGTCTGCCGCACTCCCTGTTTTTTGTGATGTAGATAGCCGTGTTCTTCCAGAAACAAATGGATTAACAGCTTTTGAAGCGCTATCAAGGGCATTATTTGATAATTTTTTCAGCTCAGAGATTGCATCCTTCTTTTCTGAATCCGAAAGATCCATTTCTCCAATTTCTTTCCGTCCACTTTCATATGTTCGATTTATGATATCTCCCATATCTGTCAAGGATGCGTTGTTTGCTCTTCTGATTTTTTCAGCGTCTAAAGAATCATCATCTTTTGGCCAAAAAAAGTCACCCATTTTTGCTTTTCTCCCTGGGGTGGGTGCTTTTTTTTCCCGCACTTGCTCCTCTGCCGCCAAATAATTGAAGATTCATTCCTTTCGCTCCCCCTATCTCTGCTTCACCCATTTCTTTTCCTTCCCGTCCCACTTGAATCCGTTCTTTTTAAGCTCTTCTCTTATACCATAGGTCTGCCCTGATACAGAAGTGGCTTTGTTGAGATCAACTCCGAATATGGAGCCATTAACAGCTCCATGCGATACCGAAAAAGTCACATACTCCGTTCTATTCGTCTTTGCTGTCTTTTCTCTTTTCTTCGGAGTGGCATACTCGAATGTGACATTTCCATTTTTATCGGTTTTCGCTTCCAGCACTTCATCTTTGTAGCCTGTATATCCACGTTGGCTTCCGGATGTAACTCTATACTGCGTTTCGATCTCTCTCGGCTTTGCACCCTTTTCAAGCGGGCTGTTTCTTATTCCACTTGCCCCCCTACCGCCAAAAAGCTGAAGATTAAGTTTTCCCACGTCCTATCCTTTCCGCATTGTGATTGCTTATGTAAACCGCTTTCGCTTTTCCAAAATCATACCCGATATCCCCGCCATATACGACCACAGCTTTCGGTTTAAGCTGTCGCATGGCTTCGTCCATCCCGGCTGTCCATATCTTCTTGGCATCTGGCTGTTGCTTAACGCCTATCGTAGATACCGATACCACTCCACCCGGCTCTATGCCGTCAAATGCGAATTCAAATGAATCTTCCCGGCACCATTGCAATGTTGGTATTACCATCAGGCCATAATCCTGCATGATCTGTCCTACCATCTTGGAACGGTACACGTTCCAGATCTGCATAGGCAGCGGCATTTCGGTATAGAGTGAGAAGTCGGGTGTCAGGATACAGTCGAACTGCCGGAGAATGTCTACATAATTGTGTGGGGCGTTCCAGATTCTTTCGAACTGGTAATCGTCGATATAGAAGTGTACGCCCTTTTCATACTCTTTTGAGGTCTTGGCATAGTTGAATGAGATTAAGTCCTTTGGGATATAGGTACACTTTTTGAGGATTGGCATCTGCCATTTCTCGGTCAGCCGCTCCTCGTCCACGTCATGTAGATTGTAAGCATCAAATGTGCGTTCCCGTTCTGCGCCGTAATAGTCTGGTTCTTCCTCTTCCTGCGGCTCCATATCAGGAAATCCGAAGTCCTGCATATTGATATCCAGAATCTCGTCAAGTTCATCGGCCAGCAGTGCATAGTCCCATTCGGCCTGCTCTGCCACCTTATTATCAGCCAGCCGAAAAGCCTTGACCTGCTCTTCCGTCAAATCATCCGCCACGATAACCGGGACTTCTTTCAGCCCCAGCTTTTTCGCCGCCTTATAGCGTGTGTGTCCGGCCACAATAACATTATCTTTGTCGACAACAATCGGAACCTTGAACCCGAATTCCTTAATGCTATTCGCCACATAGTCAACAGCACCGTCATTTTTTCGGGGATTCTTCTCATAAGGCTGTAAGTCCTTAATCTTAAGATTCACAACATCCATGATACTCCTCCATCTTCCTCTATTATCCTACATCCCCACGTTTTTCCCATCACCACGTTATACCCGGCCATACATCCGTAGGAAGTCATAGAACTTCGACATGGCCTTTCGCCGGTATCCGTAGAAGTCGTCGGACTTCATCGGAATATAATCTGTCCGGGATATCTGGTCATAGCTTTTCCCCATTGCAAGGCTTTCGTATACCAGAAACTCCATTCCCTCTGGCGAAGCGTCAATGCAGGCATGAAGAAGCCAGTGACGCTCCTCTGGTGTAGCTTTTTTGCATCGCTCCAGAAGCATCTTGGTATCCTCTGGGTATACCCCGTGGTCTTCCAGCTTTTTATATCGGTTCCTCATCCTATAGCTTCCCCCTCTCTGTGTGGGCAGTGCGTGATGTGAAACGCACCACCCTTTCTATTTTTTCAGTTAATCGTCCCACCAGCTGGGTCTGTTCGGGCAATCCGGGCAGTTGCAGACCAGTTCGCCGTCATCGTCAATCCTGTAATCATCGCCGTAGCCGGAGCACTCATAGCAATAGTTGTAGTTGTCCCAGAAGTCATCACAGCTGTCATCTATATCATCTTCGTACTGGTCTGTCATTTGCACTCACCTCTCTATCAGCGCAGTGAATCGCAGAACCGCTCCAAAAGCGTGTTGTACTGCTCTGTCATAACCTTTGCCCTGACTGTGGATTCTATCAGCTCACTTTTTAACCTCTGATTCTCGGCCTCAAGCTTCTCCGCCTCGTCCCGTGCTCCATCGTCCGTCGCGTTTGCTGTCCTGCTCGGCTCTGTGAGTGTAAGGCCAAGCCCTGCGCTGATGGCGGTCTTAATCTCGCGCATCGTATCCTCCGGCACATCTCGCAGGTAGTCCAACAGATTTTTCTCGGTGGTGTAGTTCAACCGCAGCGGCTGAACATACTTAATCCCGGCGCTTGTCATTATCTCAAACGCTCCATCAAAACAAATATCCAACAGTGGCAGGAGTGTCACCACAAAGCCGTCTGTACCTACCACTACACCCTCTCGTTCAACTGTTCCAGCTGCGTATCTCCACAGCTCTCCGCTTCTCGCTTCCATCTCTTTTTCCTCCGTTTCTTTTATCGCCTTGTATGCTGTCGGGTCAGGGTATCCGGATCCGTTCAGATACCCCCCCCCCGGTCATTCATTGCCCTCCGCAAGCCTCATGTATTTCCAAACACAGGTGCGATTATCATCTACAGACCACGATGTAGCACCCACATCATAGGTTTCCGGCTTTCCATCACGCACTCCGGCAAAGTATCTGCGGTACCATCTTTTCCCATCACATGACGCCAGAACCGGTGTGTCAATCGGAACCTTGCTCCAGTCCACAGACGGCTCCTGGTATTCGGCATTGAGCCAGTCAATGAGCTCCTTATTGTGATCAGGTTTCCCGCAGATATTTCCAAAAAGGCAATCGCTGCATATGGCATTTTTACACATCACAAGCTTGCCGTCTACTACTGCAATAACTTCGGATAGGATATCAGCCAGTGCGTCCTTATACTTTTCCATGTTTGTCATCTTTTACCCTCCTCGCTAAAAAATATCCTGCGTTGCAAACACATAGTGCAATGCTGTTGCAATGCTCTGCACCTTTCTTTCATTCATTGCAAGCTTTTCCATTCCAAGCAGCTCAAATACCGCGTGCAATATCTCATGCATGAGTACCTGTTCTTTTAAAGTGTCCGGCATGCCCTTATCAATTCGGATCTCATTCGTCAAGAAATTTATCTCGCCTTTTCTGAGTTCTTCTTTGTTCACAACATCAACTTCCGATATAGTGTATTCAACTCCTAAGATATCAATTTTTCCTATCATCGTTTACCCTCCTGTTCCATGCCTGTATTGCAAGATACTTTGTGTCTCCAAAATCACCGCCCTTATATGTCAGTGTCCTGCTCTTGCAAGTCTCACATTTGACATATATCTCAGGCTTAAATAGATTGACAGAATGCACTGTCGCTTCCCCGCCGCAGAACGGGCACGGTTTAAGCTTCTCCATCAGATTCACCTCCCCACTGTTCGGCCATCGCTTTTGCAATCCCTGGGAATGTCTTAGCCCTATTTCGCGCGCGGTCTGTTGTGAACATGCCTCTGTGCTGCTCACCATGCTTGTGACTGTATGAGCCAGAAGGGCACCATGTAGCAACTGGATCAACTATGTTTGTCGGCTCTAACTTTTGCAATCCTTTTAGCCATAGGCAGGTTTTTTTTGTGTAAGGATGGCCGTATTGGTACGGCTGAATGACTTCTGTGTATTTTGGGAGAACGAATACTCGACTTGGTATAGGATTCTCAATGCAAATTCGGGGAATTTTCGCCAGGAAAAATTGCATGAATAGATCTCTGCCAAGTATGCCTTTTTTAACGCGTTCTTCCTGCAGCTGGTGGTCTTTCCAGAGATGTCTTGCTCCTGCATTACTAAGATATGTGCACGGTGGATGAGCTATCAGCATATCCCACTGGCCGACATCATGCGTTGCACCGTCCATAGTGACTACCTGCCCCCCATCAAGAACATTCAGCGCATCGCCCAGTATATGCCATTCGGGGTGACCGCCGGAAGGCTCTAAAATATCGCAGGAATAAGCTTCATGGCCTTTTTCCCGGAATGCCTTGCATACTTCCTGGCTCTCTTCGCACGCTATCAATACTTTCATTTTACTCGTCCCTCTCAAACATAATATCCAGCCCCTTAGCCAGTGCATACCCGTATTCCCGGTTTGCTCCGCAGGACTGCTCCCAGCCTTTCAACATATAGATTGTGTCGCACAAATCTAGCAGTATCAGATCCGTATCGAGAATCTGCTCCCTGGTGAGGCCAGACAGGTCAAGGCCTGCCGGATTGATAGCCTTGTGTCCGCCTTTTTCGATGATTCTTTTTGCCCGCTCAAATTTTTCGCGGTAGTTGTCTACGCCCTCAATGGGGCCGCTGATGTAGATGTTCATGCTTTATCCTCCAAAAAATCTGTAATATCCATCTGACCGTCACCATCAAACACCAGCATTTCATTTTTCGCCCTGGTGTAGAAATTCCGGTCAATTTCAAACCCGTAGGCATTGCGCCCCAGTTCTGCCGCCGCCCGGAGTGTTGATCCGGATCCGAAACACGGATCAATTACCACGTCGCCCGGATCCGTGAATATCTCGATCAGCCGTTTCAGAACTGCGACCGGCTTCTGGGCCGGGTGGATCTTCGGGATATCCTTTCCGTCCTTCTCCCAGGAAAACCAGTTAAATACCATTTTCCCGGTGCCTCGGATTGTCTTGCCGTTCTCGTCCCGTTGCGCACCGTTGCGGAACTTCGGAAGCCTGTCTCGATAGAATACCAAGGCGTACTCCGTGGCGCCCACCACCCGCATATTCGCTTTGAGCACCTGCGGACTATAGTTTTTAATAAATACAAGCGGTATGTAATGTACAAATCCATGCTTGGCTGCTGCGGCGATCAAGGTCTGCATCTGCTCAAAGGCGCAGAATACAATCATGCACGGGCTGTCGCTGCTCCGCCCTCTGATGGATTTTTTGGTGTCCTCTTTCCGCAGCATTCGGGAGCAGAAATGGAAATACTCATATAGATTGAAGTTGAAATCCGAATTAAACGCCGCCTTTCCCGCCAGTTTGCTTTCGCCGTTGGCGTTGTCACCGCCGTTGTACCATTGAGGACTGCTCCCGTAAAAGTTGGCTCCTACATTGTATGGCACATCAGCAATGACAAGCTGCGCCCTCGGAATCCCGTACTTCTTGTAGTTCTGCATAGAGTCTCTATAAATCTCGCATTTTGTTTTCATAATTTTTCTGGAAACCCGGTATACCCTTACCCCGGCCGGAGGTTGGTCTCCTTTCTGCTCTTAATTGTTAAATAATTCTTTGCTGATGGTTCTTGCCATTTCTCGAATCTGCATTGCTACGTCTCTGATTTCGATCGCATTCTCACGCAAGCAAGTCACCTCGGATCTTGTCTCATCACTGGTTCTATTTGACGTGATGTTGCTGTAAATAGACGCTAATATATCTTTTGTCTCCCACATATATTCAAGAGACTCTTTACCGTAGTTCGCAATACTCGGCTCCTGCATAGGTCTATCTGTTACCATTTCCTTTTCAACCATGTTATTTCCTCCTCTTCTTTCCTCTCTGGGTCTTATATACATCGTTTCTCTGCCTGCTCACGGCGGCAAAGTATCCGTTCTGTTTACTTGCTCTGCTTTTGCTCACGTCTCAATCTTCCTCTCATTTTTCCTTCTTCTACCCTGCGGTATCTGCACTTCTGGCAGAAAAATGCGTCCGGGCCGCCGATGAATACCTTCCCGCAGTCTTGACATATTTCTTTAGTCTTTGGCATTGCTCTCCTCCTTCAGCCAGTCCAGGAATCCGTTGCTCCCCGAACCGCAACACCTTTTCGCCATACATTTCCGGCATGAGCTGATATCACACAAAAGCCGTGCCAGATCAGCGTCCGTCATTCTGCGGATACGGTCGCCATTGGTGCATTGTTTAAAAAAGCAGCACCGTCTCTCGTCATGCTCGTATGGACTGTCTGCTGTCTGACCACACCACCCGTCACGTTCCAGGTGCTTGCAGTTGATACATCTCACCATTTCGCTCATTCGTCCTCGCTCTCCTTTTTACCGGGGTTGGTAATATGGTACGGTTCCGGCAGTGGCATCCAGGCTACACAGTCATACATGATGCACTCATCCGTCTCGACAGCATACCGTCCCGGCGCCAATTCTGACTCTTCCGGATATCCAATAATATATTCTCCGTACTCGTTGCAGCATAGGTAATCTCCATATTTCTCCGGGATTTTCTCGCTGAATGGAATCCACCGGGTACGCTCCACCGCCTTAACCACCGTGTCCAGTGCCTGCGCTACAGCAGAAGGTATATCTTCGGCTGCAAAATACACATATGCAACCAAATTCTTTTTCGCTTCATCAATCGTCATATCTATCTCCTTCCTTTTCTCCAAAGCGGTACGGTTCCCACTTCACTTTCTGCCCACAGTTCTGGCAGTAATTCCATCTTGACGTAATTCCCGTCCCGCATACCGGGCAATAGCCTACCGCCCAGATATACTTGGTTTTCAGCTGGTCTCTTACGGTTTTTTCGGTCTGCTTATTCAGTGCTTCCCGGCACTGTTCCGGTGTGCCAATAGCGATATATTCATCCAGCCGTTTTTTTGCTCTGATATAGGCGACTTGCAACGCCCTTACCATACTCGGTGTCCGTCCTGTAGCGTGGTACTCCTGTACCTCGTTCAGTGCCGCTATAGCCGTGTCCAGTGCTTCGTTGTGATACCGCACCCTTGCCGGGGTTTCTGTCCCGTTCGTTGCAAGGTATTCACCCTGGAGCTGTTCAATCGCTTCCTTCTCGTTCATTCTTTTTCAGTCCTTTCTCTTTCTCATATTCTGCAAGCAGCTTTTCAAGGTTCTCAATATCCTTCTGCATGAGCGATGATTTTTCTTTTTTTGCTTCAAAGTATTTACAATACCTTTCTTGTTTAGGCCGCATTCCTCTGCCATATACACCACACTGCTGTAAGTTCTTTACTATTAAAAGGCTTGACAGGCAATACTCATAATTATCATCATTCACCGCAAACGGGATCTCCCATTCCATTAGATTTTCACAGTCGCAACACTTTATTTTTTTGCTCATTCTTCCACCACCTCATAAGTCTGTTCAAATATATCCGGCTTGCACGGATAAAGTTCCCCGGCCACACCCCGGATAATGTAGTCTCCAACCGATACATGGTGCCGTCCTTCCAGGGTCTCGATATACAGCTCTGTCGGCGGTTCCTCGCCACTCGGTGAATCGTAGTAGAGTGTGCCACTCTGGAAAGCATCTTTCGCCCAATCAGGGCAGCTCCACTCACCGTTAGAGTGCATCAGATCACCGTCATACTGGAACGCATCTACAACTACAGGTTTCTTTCTGTATCTCATTCTTCCACCACCTTCCAATGCTTTTCGATCTCTTCTTTCGGCAGATACATGCTCATATTTTTCCGGCTCAAAATCACCTTTCCACTGTCCTCCAGATAGTCCCATTTCTGCTGTGGCCAGCAATGTACCCATACTTCCG
>ERZ1035014.166-NODE-166-length-36037-cov-97.527458_pt1 | contig 36037 bp, 61 predicted proteins | sample MGYA00520620_ERZ1035014 | MGnify/ENA primary metagenome ERZ1035014 (study PRJEB33766, sample SAMN09781744) | gut metagenome | biome: gut microbiome | host: Homo sapiens | place: Madagascar | study: EMG produced TPA metagenomics assembly of the PRJNA485056 data...
GCTATGCGCGATGGAATTTTTTACCCCCGGGGGGGTCACTTGCTGAGCAGTTTCACAATCTCTTTTTCGCGGTCAGATAGTTTCCAAACCATTACTTCTTTCGCTGCTAATCGTTCCGCTGCTAGTCGTTCCGCTGCCAGTCGTTCCGACACCAGCAAACCATCGCCGAAAATTCCTTTTCCATGCTCCACCTGTGCGTCCAGTTTTGAAATCCGCGCACACTCGCTCCGCGGAATTTTGAAATCAATTCCTCGCGCCGCATACTTCCGCAGCATGGCCGCGGTAACCACGTACTCCGGATATTCATATTTTGGCAGCGCCTTTTTATTTATCTTTTGCAGCCTTTTATCTTCATCGTTTATCAGCCGTGTTAAATCTGGTACTGTTTCGGCCGCGATCGTTCCGTCTCCGCAATTCGTGATAAAGCACGTACACACCACCGCTCCGTTCTCGTACGTGATATCGCAATCCGTAATGATGTGGTTTGTCCGGTTAAAAACCTTCTTCCCACCAAATGCTGTATTTCCCGGGCAAAACAAAAAGAATTTGACACCGACATTCAGATAGAATTCGCAGATTTTTGCCAAAATCGAAAACGGTGGATTATCGATCACAACTTTTCCGCCGCTGTAATCGAAATTCTCAAAATCTCCGCCAGGATAAAACGGCCGCACTACTTTTCCCGGATCGATCCCGTATTTTTCGCACGCCCAGCCCTTTATGATTTCGTAAATGCTTGGTGGTGTATAGCAATCGTCTGTTGTCTTTTTCGGCTCAAATTTCGTCACAAACTCTTCATAACTTTCTCCCAGTGCCATTCTTCGTCCTCCTCATCAGCTTTAGTCCTTCCTCCGTCAGCTCGTTGGTATTTCGGTCGTGCAGCCGGTTGTGCTGCTTGCGTGACAGCGCGATCAAATTCCAATCCTCGTATGCATATTCCGGCCAGTGCTCCACCGGCCAGATGTGATGCACCACTTCCGCCGGAACGTTCTTTCCGTACCGCTTGGATAGCTGGCATTGATATCCGTCCCGCCGCATGATTTTCCGGCTCTTCGCCCGCCACTTGCTGCTTGTGTAGTCAAACATGCTCGTTTCCTCCGTTCCGCCCCCGGCACAGATGCCGGCCGAAACCGGCACCCGCGCTTTGGAGAATCAGATGAGAATTGGAGGCTCAATGTAATGGTCGCATGGAAAAAGGTTGTTTTAACGCCAACTTTTGCGTTTCAAAAAGAAAAAAGCGCGGAGCCGTAGCTCCACGCTTAATCCATCAGCCCGAACTCCCGGGCCACGCTGTAAATAAAATCTCTGTGCCACCTCGACGCGGTTGTCTCGCTGCAATGTAGCACCATCGCCGCCCCCGCAATCGTGTGGCTCTGTCTCCAAAATACAAGCCTAACCAATTCCGACCGGCTCTCCCCGTCCGGCAAATCTTCCAAAGACCGCAGCGCCTTTGCCACTGCCTCGCGCTCTCTTCTCTCCGCGTTGCCGATGGCCTCACCCTTGCGTACCATCTGCGGATATCTCCGGATCATCGCCTTGACGTATCCCCACCAGTCGTACCGTGTCATTCTCTTCGCTTCCCCTCCATTGCCGCCTCATAGGCCAGCCGTTCCATGTACTTGCCGTAGCTCATGCCGTGGGCCGCTGCGGCCGCTGCCATCTCGTTTAGGTCCATCTCCCCGGGCTTTTTCATTTTGCCCTCCCGGGTCAGCTTTTCCTTTTGCTTTTTCCGCAGCTCCGGCAACCAGTCTTCCTCCGGCCTGCCTTTGGCCCGGTTCTTTGCGTTGTTGTACACGTTCCGGCAGTCGTGACAACATAGCTGCCGGCTGCTGTTGGGTGTGTAGGCCCGCTGGCACAACTTGCAGTATGCCTTTTTAAATTTCCGTTCCACGTATGGCATCACCATGCCCTCCTTTGTTTGATCCGTTCTCGCCGCCGGTCTTTGGCTGTCGGCATGGCCTTAAATTTCGGGCAGCTTTTAATGGCGTAGCTGTCCACCATCTGACCGTTATTATTCCGCTCAATTTTCTTCGCGTCCCACCCGGGCACCGGCTTGCCCTGCTGCATCCACTCGCAGAAATATTCCCCGCAGATTGCGCAGGGATTTCCGGTCCCCACGCCCCCGCCTTTAAATTCACATGGCGGCCGCTTTTTGATCTTCCGCCATCGGTAGCCGTGTTTCTGCATCATCTGCCCGAAATAAGCCGCCGTGATGCCCAGCGCCGCCGACGCCTCGGATTTTTTGATTTCCCCCGCCTCTGCCTTTTTGGCCAGCGCGTGGAATTGCTCCATGTCAAACTTTGGTTCCGGCTTGCCCCGGTATGCAATCCCCCGCTCCGCCAGCATTTTCTGAAATTGCCCGTGGGTGATCTTCAGCTCTTGTTTCACGGTCCGCCCGCTGATTTCCCCGGCACGATAGCTTTCCAGCAGCTCCTCCGCGTCAATCAACCCGATTCACCCCCATGTCGTATCGCCAATGGTCGATTTCTCCCGGCCCGTACTCGCATTCGGTTTTGTACGGGCACCAGCCTTGGTGCCAGTTCGCGCACACCCGGCAGCCGCCGTGCACCCGCAAATCTTCTTTCACCTGCGCCAGCAGGCTTTGCAATTTTTCGGATTCCCCCATGATTCAAACCTCCGTGATGCTGATGCCGAATTTCTCTTGCATCAGTTTTTTCTTCATGATATATTGCCGGGTCTTTGTGGCCCGGCTCTTCACGTCCTCCACGATCAGCGCGCCGCTTTTGTCCCGGTAGGTAAAGTCCGCCAGATACCGGATTGCCCGGACCCGCTCCCCGGCGGTGGTGGTGTAGGCCGCTTGCAGTGTAAATTCCACCTGCAACCGCAGTTCTGAAATCTCCCCGGCCTGCTCCATCAGCCGCAGCGTGTCAAATCGGGCCGCCTCTTTTTTGCTGTCAAAATGCAGCTGCCCCCGCTCCACGGGTTGGTTGTTGTATTTTCTCCCCCGCTCCGCTGCTTTGGCTTTCCGCTGTGCTTGCTCCGCCATCTGCCGCAGGGCTTGCTGCTGATACCGTGGCGGCAGGTCCTCAAACTCAATCGTCTTCATAGGCCCATTTCATTTCCATTTCGCCCTCTGTCCGCAGCACTTGCTCCATCATTTCGTCCAGCACTTCCGTTTCTTCCGGCGGCATTTCATACCACCACGCCAAAAACCGTGCCAGATGGATCATGCTCCGCATCCAGAACCACGTGAGCCGCGTTGCCTGCCGGTAGCTGTGCCGGCAAAACCCAATCATTCCATTGACGATAAATTTCATTTTCTCTCCTCCCGTCTCCGCCGCATATTCTCCCGCATTTTCTGCAGGCACTCTTCGCAGTTGGTTTTTCCCGGCGCCGCCGGTTTCCCGCAGCGTGTGCAAAGTCCCGCCGCTTTCCGCCGTTCGTACCGCGCTTTCCCGTATGCCCGGGCCGTGGCTTTGTATTTTTCCACTGTCTCCGGGTCTGGCACATAGTGGTATTTTTTTCGCTGCTCTGCACATTTTGCGCAGTAGGTCCGCCCCGGCGCTGCCGGCACCTTTCCGCACATGACGCAAATGCCCGCGTCTTTTTTCTTTTTATACCGCAGTTTGGCCAGCTCCCGGGTCCGTGCTTTTTTTCGTGCCCGCTCCTCCGGTGTCATGTTTTCTGTCCGGTGCTTTTGCTTATCTATGCAGTTCTGGCAAGCCACCTTGCCCGGTGCCGGTTTCCCTTTCTTGCAGTACGGGCAAATGCCCCGCGCTTTGTAAAATTGATAATTGCTTTCTCTCATTGCCGTTTCCTCCCCGGTGGCGCGTCCGCCCCCGTCCAGATTTCAAAATATTCCTGCCAGCCCCAGCCGGTCAGCTCATGCCAGCCGTTCCGGCAGATGTCTCCGTTATCGTCTTTCAGCAGCAGCCAGCCTTTTCTCGCCCTGGGCTCACGATTCCACCCGTTGGCTTGTATCACCGTGTACTCCGGCTCCGGTTGAATCAATCCTTGACTGCATGCAAACCGCTTGTACCGCATCCCCGCCGCCTTGGCCCGCTTGACCGTGCTCCGGGTTTCTTTCATGAGATAGTTCGCCAACTTTCCGTGGTTTCCTCGCTTGTCCAGCGGTTTCAAACTCACATTCCCCAGCCGTTCACCCAACGTCTTTTCCCACACAGATTGAATCAGCCCCACGTCTGATGCCGTGATAATGATGTGATGGTGGACATTGGTCATTCGTTTGGTCTCCGTGCAGGCGACGTATTTCCACGCAATCTCCCGTTTCTTGTATTCCTTGCGCAAATTCCGCAGAAAAATCTTTTTGTCCGCCTCGGCCTGCTCCAAAGTCACCGCCTTGTCGTAGTAGTGGAGCACAATATGATAGTCACCGGGCAGAAAATTCGCGTTCAACTTCCACCGCAGCCGCTCTTCCGCTTTCCGCTCGTTGACTGCTGCCTGGGCGGCCTTGGTTTTGCTTTCCGATTTTTCCCGGCGCTGCGGTTCCACCCCTTGTCCGTGGACCCGGCCGGTAAACATCTTTTTTACTTCCCGCACCCGTCCCGCAAGGACCGTCCGCATTACATAGGGCATTCCGTCTTTTCCCTCCAACTGGTCGTTTAAATAATACTCTTACCGGCGCTGGAAACGCTGGCCGCGTCAGCGTTTCTGGGTTGTCAAATCCGCCACTTTCGTGTTATATTAAATGTGTGGATTTTCCATTTGTCTTTCTCTTTTGATGGGGCCCGGCACAGCGAAAACGCTGTGCCGGGTTCTTTTTTATGTCTCCAAAAGATCCACGTCTTCCAGCGCGGGCCACAGCCGGGTCATATGGGCGTGCAGTAGTCCATTGTTACTTCCCGGCCGTGAGCACAACGCGGTGACGATCCCGTCTGCCATCCACCACCGGCAGCGCCCGTCCTCGTAGATCTCCCCGGCGGATTCTGCGTCCTCCGCAATGTCCGCCACGTAATCCAGCAGCCCATAGCACTCCAGGTTGCTCGGGTCTTGGTAAATCACCATATTGCCCGCTTTGAGTTTGGTCCGCTCAATTTCCCCGCGCAGATCGCTTGCCTGATCCATCCACCGGGCCAAATCCGTTGCGGCAATATCTTCCATTACCCGCTGCGGCTCTCCGCCGCTTTGCAGATGGATTGTCTCTCCCGGTGCCGGCATGCCCCGCATGTGCTCCGCAATCAGTCCCAGCACCTTGCCCGGCACACTCGCCCACGGCAGCTCCGCAAACCAGACGGCCCCGCGGATGTAAAGTCGGTCCGTTGCGTTTGTAATATCGTAGCCCAGACCCTTGTACTCCCGTTTCATGGCCCGCACCAATGCGCTCTCGTTAATCATTTTCCGTTTCGTCCTCCAAACCCACCAGCTCTTCCAGCTTGTCAATCAAATCTTCCATAAACCGCGGGTTTTTCCGTTCAATCCTTTCCGCAATGGAAACCAGTTCCGTTGCTATTACTTTCCCCGGCACACCTTTCACCGTGACCTTAATTGCAGTGCCGTATCCCCAATCGTGTTCAATAAAATCAATCGAAATTCCGCCCAGATTTTTCATTTCAATTCCCCCTTATCCCCCCAAATGTGCCCCGCAGTGCGGGCACATTTTATAAATTTGAAACCAATCGTTCCATTCTTTTTCGTAGTAGTCTGGCCGCACTTCCGCGGTGTCAAAAGCCTCATAGGTTTCCCCGCAGCATGGGCATTTCGCAACCCCCGGGCAGACACGGACCCACCGGCTCTTGTCCACCACTTTTCCCACTTCGACTTCACCCCGGCGCTCTGCCTCCATCACCTTTGCCAGCATTTCCGGGAATCTCGGGTCTTCTTCCGCCAACCGCAGAATCAGTGTCATGACCCCGCCCACAATGGCCGCATTCGGCGCATCGTGAAATCCAATGCCCACGCGGACGCGGAAATCTTCCCCGTCTTCAAAAAGTTCCACGCTAAATCCGCCCAGATTCTTCATTTCTCGTCCTCCAATCCCACCAGCTCGCCCAGCTCGTCAATGAATGTATTCATAAACTGCTTGTTGTTCCGCGCCAGCCGTGCCACAACAGAAACCAGCGCCGTCGCCATGATTTTTATCGGCGCGCCGTTCACGTTGAGTCCGATCGCTGCATTGTATTTTCCATTGTCTTCCGTAAAATCGATCGCAATGCCGCCCAGATTCTTCATTTCAAGTCCTCCCGCATCTTTTTCAAAATCTCTTTCAGCTCCGTCTCGCTCGTGTTGCTGTGCCGCCCATTCCTGCGACAACTCAGCATCGTGTTCCGCCGTGCGCAGCAATCCAATGATTTCTTTTTTCTTCATTCTTAGCAATGTTCTGTCTGCTAATGGTTTATACATTTCTGTCACCTCCATCTTTTTTGCACCGTTCATTCGTTAATCGTCCCATACCGCCACTCTTCTCACTTTCAGATTCCCGGCCAGATGTTCTGCCATTGCTTCTTCCAGTATGGTCGGAAATTTCGGGTCCAGTTCCGTCAACCGCGCAATCAGCATCATTACCCCGCCCAGAATTGCCCCTTTCGGCGCGTCATGAATTTCAAGAATCACTTTGGCACCGTATTCGTCTCCGTCTTCGGAAAGCTCCACAATAAATCCGCCCAAATCTTTTTTCGTCATTTCATTTCCTCCCGCATCTTTTTCAAAATCTCTTTCAGCTCCGTCTCGCTCGTGTTGCTGTGCCGCAGCCGGAATGGTTTTTCTCCGTTGTAGTACTCAAACCGGGGTCGGTTCAGATTCTGTGCCCCCGGCTCGTCCTGGTTCACCATAAACGGCCCATTGACCCAAAAATCATTCCCGGCAAACCATGCCGCGGTGAAATAGCTCCCGTCCGGCAGCTCCAACTTTCGCACCGTCAACCCGATTTCCGGAAAATCATACATCACCGGCCAGCTCTCCCAGCTTTCCAGCACCGCACCCCGCTTTTTGTCATTCGTCAGTTCCATCAGTTCTTCTTTCGTCATTTCAAGTCCTCCAATGATATGTATTTATATGTATGTGCCCCGCTCCGGGGCTTTTTCTTTTGCCACCAAAAGAAATGGGTTTGCTTACTCTTCCGCAGCCGTCACTTCCGCTGCCTTGACCAATTCCAGCCAATCCCGCACACCCCATTTTTCCGCAGCGCATAATATCGCGCTGGTTTTGCTCCGGCAGGGCACCGTGATTTCCCCGTGCTCCGGATGCCGGACCACGGCTTTTCCCGGCGCGCTCCATCGGAATTCCCGGCACCGCCGCCGTGCGCTCTGAATCCGGGCATGCACTTCCGGTTCGTCCGTTATTTCCATTTTTCCGTAATCACATTCATTGTGTGTTTCAGCCCGGCATGGATTTCTGCGTGGAGTTCTTTCCGCTCCTGCTCGTCCAGCTTTTCTTCCTCGATTACTTCAAGTACCGCAGTCAGCACCGCAGTTGTGCAAGCCAATTCTTTGATCACGCGCGCCGCCTCGTCCAGTAGTTCCCGTTTGCTCCGGCTCTCCGTCTCCCGCAGCGCTTTTACAATCTCACCCGTTGTCATTTTTCTACCTCATTTCCCGGTGCTGCCAAATCCATTGTTCCACCCGCTCCAGCTCAACATAAAGTCACGGCAGTACCCCCAGCTGAGTGATTTTCTCCCCGGCGGTAAAAAACACGGTGTATTGGCCGTGGCTGTAAATCTTTTTTTGCTTTTCAGCATGCCCACCTTGCCCGGCGGCAGCTGGATATGCACACCCGTGTCAACGGCAGCGCTGCACCTCGGCTCGATAGAAAAATCAATAGGTGTCCGCAGGTCCAGCCCCGCGTCTGTGCTGTGTGCCCGCTCCGGCATGTATGCCCCCGGGTCCCGTTTAATTTTCATGATTCCACTCCCTCCGCGCTCTCTCTTCCTCTTTCGTCAGTTCCCGGATCAGAAACGCCGCCTGCTCCTGCGTCAAATCCGTAAATTCTTCTCCGTCCACGCCGACGAAAATCAACGGCCCCACGAAATCCACACCGCAAAAACAGATATTCGGCGCCATGCCCCGGATTCTGCCCTCCTCATTGCAGATCGCGCAGCAGTCATCCGTAAACGTGACCGTTTCGATATACCCGCCCACGATATCCTGCAGCGCCCGCAGATCGTTGCTTACGTTCCGCACAGCCGGCATCCGTCCCGGCTCTTTTACAATTGCTCGCATGATGTACCTCCAAAAATATATGTATGTCCCCCGCTCCGCTTTCGGTTCTTTCGTCCAGAGCCAGATTCCGGGGTTTCAAAAGGGCGGGAGCCCTTTTGTCGTTTCAAGGGGTCCGGGGGAAAACGAAATCCCCCGGCGGCCTTTTCTTTGGGATCGGAAACCCGTTTCTTTTGGCCGCGCAAAAGAAATGGGTTTGCATTTCACAGCAGTTCGATAATCCGCTCCACTGCCCATGCCAGGGCCGGAACGGCCGCGCCCCAAAACGCTATAAATTTGACTTCAATTGCTTTCATTTCTCTTTCCCCTCCAGAAAATCAATCAGTGGCAGCCGCGGCACCTTGACCCGGCTCCCATACACCATCACCGGAAATCCCAGCAGGTCCGGCCGCTGCCGTGCGCATACCCGGATACTCTGGGCGCTGACCCCCAGCACTTCCGCCGCCTGCGCCGGTGTCAGCAGATTCACGTCCATTTTTTTCAGTTCTTCGATTGTCATTGCCGCTCCCCCCTTATTAACTTTTCAAGTTATTCCGTGGCAAAAAAAATTGCCATCGGGTCTTCCAGTTTCAGTTCTTTAATCATGATTTCAATTTCATCACTGCCAAAAACGCCCTTTGCCATCTTTTCGTAAAACGTTTTCGGCGTGATTCCGATCTTCTTTGCCATTTCTGCTTGCGAATAACCGTTTTTCGCGATTTCTCCGCGCAGGTCGTTGGTTTTAATCATGTCCGCGCCTCCTTAACTTATTAAGTTATTTATAATATACTCCCCCGGTGTTGACTTGTCAAGTTGTTTTTGTGTTGACTGCTAACTTTTTTGTGATATAATTAAGTTAAGAGTTGGAGGTGATAAAATGACAAAGGGTGAGCGTATTAAAAAACGGCGGGAAGAATTGGGAATTTCCCAGCGCGACCTCGCACAAATGGCCGGCACGTATTCCCAAAACCTATATAAATATGAACAGAATATCATCACGAATATTCCGTCCGATAAAATAGAGGCCATTGCCGCTGCTCTTCACGTTTCCCCGGCTTATATCATGGGCTGGGAAGAAAAAGAAACGCCCACCGCTCAAGACGATGGGCATTCCCCGGTTGCTATGCAATTCGCGGAAGAATTTGCAGATCTTACGGCTGATGAATGGAATCAGGTCGCAAATTACGCGAATTTTTTACGTTCTCAGCGTACCGATACAAAACCCAAATAAGCTCTGCATCGTCTGCCAGCGCGTCAATGCAGTGCAGGGCGGCCTCCCGCTCCGCGCTGCTTGATGTGGTGTAAATCATTTTTTCATTTTAGTATCTCCCTTCTTCGTTGTGCAATTCGCAATTTTTCCATTCCGTTGGTGCGTGGTGCGTAGTTCGCAACCACAATTGTAAAAATACACTTTATTGTTATAATTGTCAATATCTTTTGTTAAAATTGTTGCGTGTTGCGTATTGTTTTTTTGACACAGCATGATATACTGTACTTGTGAGAAACACCAAAGGGGGTGAAATATATGGAAGTAGGGGAACGACTTCGGACTTTGCGGGAATCCAGAGGACTGACATTGGAGCAGGTTGCCCAATATATGGGTGTCAATCGCGCAACAATTTTGCGGTATGAAACCGGAAATATTGATGTGCGGAGAAACGTTGCTGCAAAACTGGCGGAATGCTACAAAACCACTCCTTCGTATATCATGGGGTGGACAGATGTAGAAACGCCCGCCGTCAATGACAGCGGGCATTCCACAGAGGCTGTAAAGTTCGCGGAGCAGTTTTCTGACCTTATTCCCGATGAATGGCGGCAGGTTGCTCAATATGCCGATTTTTTAAGGTCTCGGCGAAACAATAAAGATCGGCCATAGCTGCTGCATCATCTGCCAGCGCATCAATGCAGCGCAGGGCGGCCTCCCGCTCCGCGCTGTTTGATGTGGTTGTAATCAATTTTTCCATTTGTTGTCCCTCCATTTATATTGGTAGGGACAGCGTACCACGGCAGGGCCGCGAATCCTGTCGAAAAAAAGAGAAAGAGAGTAAAAATATGGGATTCCGTTATCGTAAATCCGTAAAAATCGCGCCGGGGGTGCGCATGAACGTCTCCAAATCCGGCGCCAGCGTGTCCGTTGGCGGCAAGGGCGGCCACGTCACCGTCAACAGCAAGGGTGAAACCCGTGTCGGCGCGTCTATCCCCGGCACCGGCGTCAGCTACTCCGAAAAAGTCTCCGGCCCGGCAAAATCTTCCGGCGGCGGCGGTCAGAAACCGCCCCAGAAACCACCACAGAAACCGAAAAAGGATTGGTCCGGTAAATTTTTGGGCTGCCTGCTGGCTGCCGTGATTCTGGCTCTGCTGTTTGCGTCTTGTGGCGGCGGTGATGATACCACACCGGCACCCACTCACACGTCCACCGTGGCCGTGACAGAAACCCCGGCCCCCACTTCCACGCCGGAACCCACTCCGGAGCCTACACCCACACCCACACCGGCACCCACGGCCGCCCCGGCAACCGCGCCCGTGCCTGCACCCGCTGCTGCGGAGCCCCAGACGGAGACCGTGTATGTCACCAAGTCCGGCACCAAATACCACCGCGCCGGCTGCAGCCACTTAAAATCCAGTAAAATCGAAATGGATAAAGACGCAGCCATTGCCGCCGGATATACCGCCTGCAAATCCTGCAATCCATAAAAGCAAAAAAGCGCCCATCGGTTGGAGGACCAATGGACGCTTGCACCAAATGGGGGTTGGTGCGGGGTCAATTTTTTTACGGCAATTGACCCTCTTATCATAGCAGATTGGAGGACAAAAAGCAATGGAAACCGCAGCAATAAATATGATTACTTGCCGGCGCTGCCATCGGAAGACCGCCGATGCAACCTTTTGCAGCTTTTGCGGGGCAAAATTAGAAACCAGCCGCCGCCCGAAATCCCGGGGCAACGGCACTGGCAGCGTCTTCCAGCGTCCCAATAAAACGTGGACGGCAATCATCACGGTCGGATATTATGTGGATGATTCCGGCAAAGTCAAGCGGATCACCCGCTCCAAATCCGGTTTCCGGACGAAAAAGGACGCGCTGGAATATATCCCAAAGCTGTCCGCGGACACTCCGGCCGAAAAAAAGAAAACCATCACATGGCAGGAATTGTATAACGCATGGGAGCCCACCCATCGGGCGGGAAAATCCACCATGGCCTGCTACCACGCCGCCATTAAATACTACCAGCCGATTTTTGCCCAAAAGCTTGAAAATATCACCATTGACGATCTGCAGGAATGCGTGGACGATTGTCCAAAAGGCCGCCGCACCAAAGAAAACATGAAATCCCTTGCCGGTCTGATGTACAAATATGCGATTCCCCGGCACCTTTGCACTCTCAATCTCGCCCAATACCTTTTTGTCACCGGAGAATATGGCAGCAAGGACGGTCTCCCGCTCTCCGCGCTGGAAAAATTGGAAAAGCTATCCGGCAAGGACCCCATTGCAGACTATATCATTTGCCAGTGCTACCTCGGTTTCCGCCCTGCGGAGCTGCTGGCCCTTAACGTAGAGAACTATAATTTCACGGAGCGTGCTTTTGTGGGCGGCGCCAAAACCGAGGCCGGCAAAAATCGCACGGTCACGGTTTCCCCGAAAATCCAGCCCATAATTGACCGGATCATCGGTGACCGCACATCCGGCCCGGTGTTTTCCGCTCCCGGCGGCGGACGGATGCCGGGGGATCTGTATCGCGATCTTTTTTACAAAACGCTGGACGCCGCCGGCGTGGAGAATCCCGTCCGGGAAGTGGACGGGCGACAGTTCCGCACCTATACGCCCCATTCTTGCCGGCACACCTTTGCCACGCTGATGAAACGCGTGGACGGCTCCGATAAAGATAAGCTGTCTCTAATCGGCCACGCGTCCGATACCATGCTCCGCCATTATCAGGACGTCAATTACGACGATCTCAGAAAAATCACCGATGCACTATAAAACAAAAACCGCAGCCGTTTCCGACTGCGGTTTTTGCTTTTTCCTTGGAGTGACTCATGCGCGACGAATGGAACCTGAAAAAAGATGCCAAATGCCCCTCTGGCATATCTATTATACCACACCAATGGCGGATATGAATTTTAAAACGTGTGTTAATAATACGTTAATAATAGCAATGGTTTTTCCCCGCTTTTTTCGTAAAATTCGGAATTCGCGCGAAAAAAGAAAAAGCCCTGAAACCGTTGTATACCAACGTTTTCAAGGCTTTTCATATTCCGCACTTCCAGAACCAATTCCACGCTTTGCTTGACTGATATACAATGTAGATTCCTTTCTGTGCAACGGTTTGCTGGCTGTGCGTTAATAATACGTTAATAATAGCAATGGTTGTAAAAACCAATCACCGATTCAGCAGCTGCCGTGGTTCGATGCCCAGCGCATCGGACAGCGCCAACAGATTTTTGGCGGAAATGTTGCCGATTTCCGATTCTCCGTTTTCCACGCGCTGGATCTGGCGGATATTGACACCGGACGCGTCGGCCAGCTGCCGCTGGGTCAATCCAGCGCCGACACGGAACGTGCTCAAATTCTTTTCCTGCCCGTCGGCGGGGAGAACCCGGCGGAAGTACCGGCAGCCTTTGCCGGTGGCGGCACCGATGATTTTTTGGGGCGTGGCAAAAAGGTCCGCGCCCTTGCCGTTGGGGTCAAAGAGCGCCGGGGAACCGTCTGCGCAAACGTCCACGGTCCAGCCGGCGGGGAGCTCCAGCGTGAGCTCATCAAAAATTGTGTCGCAGCCAGGGCGCTGCAGTGCAGCACCGTACTGGCCGAGGTTGTCATAGACGAGATAAGCGGTAAAAGTATTCATGGGGCCCTTCATCCTCACATATCATTATCCGGATACTTGATGCAGATAGCCTCGATCGCCTCAGCCTCCGTTTCAAACATATCCTCAATCTCATCACCGGAAATTTCGTCCACCAGCCGGAACATTCCGGGATTGTCAATACTGGAATCAATGGCGATACCAAAGTGGTATCCGTTAAAAATGGCATTGCAAATGTGTTTCATTTTCGGTTCCTCCAATTTCTTTGGGATTTCCAATCCCTTATCTTGATTATATTATACGCTAATAATAGCGTAATGTCAAGCGTTTTCCGCTAAAATTAGCGGGAAAAAATTTACACAGAACGGAGCGTATCATTCCATTTCGCCCAGACTTCGGGATTCTTTGGATCCCCGTCCAAATAGTCAATGATTCTGGGAATTTCCACGTGAGATTGGTAAACATAGGAGTATGTTTCTCCGTTGTTGGTTCTGATGTGCTGCATTTTTTTGGGGCCTGCGGGAAACCGGCCGCAAACGGCGTCCAGCAAATCGGGCTGGCCGTAAACGCGCAGCCGGAGACGGGGAACGCCTAAAATTGGCCGAATATCAAGATAACTCTGCAATTCCACCACGGCCCGGCAGAAACCGGGCCAGTCTGTCACATTGTCCAAAGTGGGTGGGGAGAAGTTATCCCGCGAAGAAGATTTGATGCACCAATAGTCTTTTTTCCCGGGCTCATTTCTGCGCTGGAGGTACGGCCTTGTAAAGCGGAAAAGGGAAGCCACGGCGTCAATATAATGCTTATCGTTGCATCGCACGACATAGCGCGTGGATTCCTGCTTGCTGCTAAGCAAATACAGAATTCCTTGCTGATATCCGGTGGGATTAAAGTCCATAGGTGTCACCACCAAACTCTGCGGTAAATTCGCCGGCATAATCGGGGCTGTAGATGTAGGTTTCTTCGCCGACGATTTTTTCAGCCATGTGGCTGTAACGGCAGGCCTTTGCCCGTTCCCGCTGCTCCGCAATGTGCTCGTTGTAGCGGTCGGAGACTTCCTTGGCAGCGGATTCCCGACCCATCATGTATGCAATTTTGATTGCTTTTTCGAAACTATCTTTGTCGAGGTCTACGTTCTGGTTGACGATTTCCATAATCTTTTCGCGGTAAGTCATTTTCAAGTCCTCCAATTCTTTGGGATTTCCAATCCCTTATCTTGATTATATTATACGCTAATAATAGCGTATTGTCAAGCATTTCCCGCTAAAATTAGCGGAAAATTTAAAATTCTCGCAAATAGCAAAAGCGCCCGTTTCCGGGCGCTCTTTTTAATGCTTAACGATGTACTCATAGTACGCGTCCAGCTTGTCCGGCACCGCGTCCCCGTCTTCCAGAAACGCTTTCGCCATTTCTACATAAAAATCCATGTTGCTGCAGCCGATTGCTTTCGCCGCGTTGCAGTAATCACTGTAGATCATGTTCATGGCGATATAAAACCGGGTCGGGTCCAGGTCAATTCCCCGCTGCTGCATGGCCTGCGTGGTCTGCTCTTTGGTCCAATGGGGACCGCGGGTGCCGTCCTCGTTTTCCAGTGCCTGCATCCAGCGTTTCACCGTCTCGCTGTCCATCAGACGGGAGACGTTCCCCCGGCCGTGGCCCAGCTCCTGCATGCTGCCGGATACGTCAAACCCGATTTTTCTGCCGCCGTGCATCTTGGGATAATCCCAATCCTGATAGTATCCATCTTCCGGCGCGTACCGGCCGTTGTCGTAGTGCTCCCGGCCGTCCCGGTCTATAAATCTTCCGGCGGGTCTGGAATAATACGGATCATCCCGCCACGGTTCCGGCCTGCGGCCGTTTCCCAGCATCATCATGCGCGTTGTCTTTTTCATTCCCTCGCCCCCTTATGCCGTCGGTGCGGTGCCGTTGATGGACGGCAGCCGGTTGTCCGGGCTGCATGCCGGGCATCCCAGCATTTTAAATGCCCCGCCGGTGGCGCTGGTGCTCACCACTACGCTGTACCGGGTGCGGGTGCGGATGCCGCAAGCGGTGACCTGTGCGCAGCTGCGGGTTGTCAGCGGGTAAAGCACTGTGCCGGCGCCGATGGTGACATACACCGGGGCCGTGATCGTGGTCTCCGCCGGAATCGTCTGCGCGATCACGATGCAGACCTTTTCGCCGTTTGCGTAGCTGCCCGCCGGCAGATTTATAATCAATCCCGTTCCGGCGGTAAATGTCACGCTCTGGCTGATGGTCAGTTTATCGCAGACCTTGCATACTGTTTTGCATTTCATTTTTCATTTCCTCCAATCAGGGGCGGCCGGAGCCGCCCCGAAGTGTTACCGGTCAGCAGCAGCCGCAGCCGGTGTTTGTGCCGCAGTAGGGATACGGCGCGGGCACCTGATAGCTGGGCACCGGAGTCGGATTGATCCGGCGGATCAGCTCTTCCGTGTTGGCATTCATCGCTGCCTGCAGCACGTTGTTCTGGTTGCTCTGGCTTGCGGCCAGTCGCAGGCTCTGATTTTCGCTTTCCAGTGCAGAAATCTTGCTCTGCACCATAAAGTCCATCAAGCCGCGATAATTTGCGTTGGCGTTGTCGGTGATGTCTCTGGCAGCGTTGCAGATAGCCGTCTGCAATGCGCAAGTGTCGGTTGCCATCTGGTATTTAATCTCTGCCTGACCCTGCCGATTTTCGCAGCAGCAGTCGGCCAGCTGGCGGGAAATTGCGTTCTGACCCTGCATGTCTGCAATGGTCTGCGCATTAAATCCCTGCTGCATAGCCGTGCCCAGACCGGCGATCTGGGTGTTTACACCGTTAAAACCGGTCAACATGCCGGTATTCATGGCATAAAAACCGTCGCAAATGCCGTTGTTGATGCCGTCCAGTTTGGAGATCACGGTGCGGGTATCAAATCCCCGCTGCAAATCTGCCTGCGTGGCTGCGGTGGCTGCATAGCCGCCTCCGTTACCGCCCCAGCCGCCGAAACCGCCGTTGCCCCAGCCGAAAATCATTGCAAAAATGATGATGGCCCACCAGCCGTCACCGCCCCAAAAACCGTCATTCCGGCTGCCGCCTGCGGCATCGGAGCCCATTGCATAGCCCAGTCCAAAATTATCTTCCATTTTCAAATCCTCCTTAATTTATTTCCGCCGGGTGTGCACCCCCGTGTGGTTACCGTTTCATGCCCAGTTGCCGGGCCAGCTCGTCAATGTCAATCCCCCGGTCGCGGGCCATATTTTCCGCCATCTGCTGCAGCTGCTGCCCGCTCTTGCCGTTGATCATCTGCATAAATTGGGCAATCTGTGGATTTCCGCCCATGCTGCCCAAAATCTGCATGGGATTTCCGCCCCGCTGCATGGCTTGCACCATGGCAAACAGTGGATTATTCTGCATCGGAAACATTTTTCTTTCCTCCCTTTGTCGGTGTCGGTTTCAGCTTTTCCATTTCCGCCTCCAGCGCCGCGATCCGCTCCCACACCGGAGCCAAATCCACCGTCTGGGGCTCTGCCTTTGCCTGTGCGGGCGCGTACACAAATTCCAAAAAATCCGACGCGCCGGTCTGCTGGTTAAAACGCTTTAGATACACCACCCCGTGTGCCAGATCGGGCAAAATCGTGCCCGGCCCGAAATAATCCACCGGCACGGCCAATGCCTCTTCCCGGCCGGTCACCGGCTGCACTTTGTAACTGGGCTGCTGCGGCTGCATCATGGGTGCCGGCTGCGGCTGCGGATTCTGCATGGGATATCCTCCCGGCCCCTGCGGATTTCCCGCCGGATACGGCATACCCGGATAATAATTTCCACCAAAATTGGGCAGATAAGTATTTGCTGCCATGGCTCCACGTCCTTTCTGTTTTCTGTCTCAATTTTCCCACAAAAAAGGGCGCGGGCTGTCCAACTCTTGGATAGCTCGCGCCTAATTTGCGACCATATTCAGTTCAAGCGGCTCCGCAGCTGCCGCAGGATGTTATTGACGGTTCCCCGACTGCAATCCATTTCCGCCGCCACGTCCTCAATGGCCCACCCGCGCCGGTAGTAGAGATTCAAAACCATTCGTTCCCGGTCGGTCAACCATGGGTCCGCCGCCAGCTGTTTGAGCTGCTCGGCGGACAGTCTGATTTTCATTTTCTCGTCATTTTCTCTTTCAATTCCCGCACCCCCTTTGCGTTTAAGATAGCATAACGATCAGCCGGACCATGTCTTCCGACAAATCCAAATCTGCCGGATTGCCCGCCGCGTCCTTTTTCGTTCCGGTGCCGTTCAGCTTGCCGGCAGCAATCAAACGCTGCACCGCAGGCCGCGCCCACTCCGGCAGCTCTGCAATGGTATTGTACCGCATTTCCGTCTCCTTTTCCGGCGGCAGTTTGGATTCCACCAACCGCGCCTTAAATTTTCTCCATTGATCATCGTTGCCGGAATCCTCATTCCAGCCGATGATCCCCGGGCAGCACTTGCCGCTCACATCGTAGTGCCGCAGCACGTTCGCCGCCGGGATGTTGTATTCCCGCATCAGATGCCGGGCCAGCTCCACCGCCTTGTCCACCGCTTTGTCAGTAAATTTCCAGTTTTTGTCGTTTGGATAGTGTACCGCCCGATCAATGCTTGTGCTGCAAATCTCGATGGAAATGCAGTTGCTGTTTTTGGCCTTGCCGTAAAACGCGCCGCCTTTGGTGGCGTAGTGCCCGCCAACCGCCCAGCAGTACCGGTTCCGCGGGTCCGGATTGTACTGCACCGCCGTGGCATCGTCCACGATAAAATCCGCGCTGCCGCCTTGGTTGCCGGTGCCCATAAAAAATTTGGCCGTGTTCATGGCCGCCCCCGGCTTGCTCTGGGTGCCGGCGGTGTAGTGGATTACAAGATACCGGATATTCCGTCCCGGCGCGGCCGTGGTGGCCCGGGTGCCGGTGCATTTAATGATTTCCGTTGTCTTCACCGTCCTTTTTCGCGTTCTGCGTGCCGAAATAAAACGCAATGATCACCGCGTAAATGGTCAAAAAGTCCTGACTGATGTCGCCGGTGCAAGCCTGCACCGCAAAAACCACCGTCAGCACCAATGTCACAATACTTTTCACGCTCAACAGCGCCGCGATTCGTTTCTTGATCTCTGCCATGCTCTCACCTCCCCTTAATCCGGTTTCACCGGAATCTTCCGCATTTCCGTCACCGCCGTTTCCAAATGCCCGTTGCCTCCCAGTGCTTTGTAGCTGCGATACATATCTTCCAAATTTTCCCGGTCGGATAGGCTAATTTCCCCGGCCTCAATGTACTTTTGCACCAACCAGCGGAAACGGTCAATGGTCATGATTTTTGCATTTTCCACCAGTGCCAGCATCAGTGCCCGTGTCTCCGCGTCCGTCATTTCCTCCCGCTCCTCTTTCTGGTCTTTTTTCTGCCAGTGCCGCTCGATTGCCTTTTGGATCAGCACCATCAACCCCGCCCCCACGCTGCCGGTAAGCAGCAACTTTAAAAGCTCCACCGGAATTCATTCCTTTTCTCTGTTTTCTTGACTATATCATGCCATACCAAAAGGTTGTTTTAAGGTCAATTTTCTAAATTTTCCCGCCCCGCTCCGCAGCTGCGTTTCTGGTCCGTACCCAGTCCCCGGGGTTTCAAAAGGGCGGGAGCCCTTTTGCCGTTTAGGGGTCCGGGGGAATCGGAACCCCCGGCCTTTCTTTTTCTCGGGGCCCGGACCGGTCTTTTTCTTCGGAAAGAAAAAGATGGGTCCGGAAAAAGGAATCAAACTTCCCCGGTAATTTCCTTGTACCTTTCCTCCGTGATCTCCCCGCTTTCCACTCTTGCCAGCAGTGCCTTTTTCACTCCGGCTTTGCGGCTGTTGGGCACGTTTGCCCACATCTTGTCCCCTGCAATCAGTCTGTTTGCCCAAATTTCGTTCATACCGTACCTCCGTTCAATGTCTCGTCCAAATCGCACAATGCCGTTTCATACGTTGCATGTGCCTCTTCGTTTGCCGCGTCCAAATCACACAGCGCGTTTTCCAGCTCCGCAATCCGCTCCTCTGTGGTCTTCGGTGCGGGAACCGGTTTCGGTTCCTCCACGTCTACTCTATATAATCCTCTTTTTTCGGAAAAACACAATTTACCCTCACCAGCAGGCAGCTCTTCAAATTCATAGAATTTCCCGGAATCCGGTTTTTCCGTGCTGATGCGCAAATTTCCAGATCGTTTTTTCTGTATATAGTACATTTTCTCACCCTCATTCTGTCACTATTTTCAAAATCTTTGTATTGCTACACACTTTATATTTCCAGAAAAATGTACCCTGTGTAATTGCATCTACATCTCCTCCGAATCTATAAATAGCGCCGATTCCTTTTGGTGGCCCGCCAACAAATACTATATGCGTTCCTGTCCAATATCCCGAATTGTTATATATTAAATAATTAGACAACGGTCCAGGTATTGTCGTTGATGTACTGTCTTGTGAAAAAATCTGAATTGGTGTGTCCGCTATTACTTGTAGCTCAGCATTTTCAATGTCCAAAATCATCATGCCAAAAATATTCACGTATTTTTCATTTGCAATATGTTCTAAGTAAGTTCCCGGCACATTACCCATAATGTTTATGATTTTCCCATACCCGGACGGGCCAAGATTCCCAATTCCTTCATCAATTCCCGTCCACGCTATTGCGCCTGTTTCCTTGTTTACTTCGACAATCCACATTGCCAAATTTGCTGTACTGTACAAGCTTGAAATTCCGCAGAATTTCAATTCGTTAGATTGTAGCAGCTTGAATTGCGTTTTCTTTTCAAAGTCTCCCCCTAAAACGCGAAATAGTTCTTCGTTTGCGTTGCTTGGCACGTTCATAAATTTTCTTGTGTTTAAGTCGATCATTAATGCATTTTCGTATACAGCTCGCGCGGTAAACACCGCAACATATGCCGTATTAGCGTTATACATCAGTGTTTCTGTTTGATATATTTGCTCGTTAAAATTGACATCATCTTCTTTTTTTACTGTTTTTCCTTCTGCGTCAAAAGAAAACAGGCTTATCTTCGAATTTTGCGAATGCGTTTCTGACATTACGAAAATGATTTTTCCGTTTTTCTCGCCAACGATCGTTGCATATCTATCGTTGTATATACTATCGTTAATTACCTGAACATTGGTCAACCACTCCCCGGTGTCTCTATTGTAAATACGTAAACTTGTTTGTATCCCGCTGTAGGTCGTGTAGCATAATGCCCCAATTATTTTCTCGGTTGCGAAAAAGTTTGTTATATAATTGCTCTGTATTCCAAGATCTCTTACTGTTTCTGTCTTTAGATCAAATACTTTCTGCTGACCGCTTCCCCAAACAATCGGATATATATCGTCGTTTGTGCTGATTACAGTCGCATGAAATCTATTATACGTTCCAAATCCCGAAACAACATTTGTACTATCGCCGCTTTCACTTTTATTTCTAAATACAATTTTCGGCGTTTTTAATCCATCTTCACCAACGTCAAACCTTGCTACGGCTAAAACCCATGATCCGCTATTTCCTGTTTTATATAGTTTCACTGTTGCATATAATTTTTTTGTGGATTCGCTATATAAAAATGGGCACACTCCTAACATATCGCTGTCCTGATATGCATACAATGTGAAAGTTTCCCCATCTTCTGTTGTGATGTATGCCGCAATATTTCCAGCGCTCTTGAGCTTTTCAAATTCAGTCCTTACTTTTTTAATTTTTCCATCACTACTATCAAGTATAATATTTGGAAGTTTCTTCAGCGCATCATTCACCGTCGGGTCTCCCGCCAATCCCAATGCTGCCGCCGTTTCATCACTGAGCAAATTCGCCTTATTCAGCGCGGTGCCCTCCTGCGTGGGCTGGTCAGCGCGAACCATGTCATAGGTGTTTGCCTCCCCCGCCACGGGATTCAGTTTGACCCTGCCCGGATACAAAGAAATTCTGTCTTTCATTTTTATACCTCCCCCGAAAATACTTCCCCGGCAAAATACCATGCCAGTGTGATGTTTGTGATCAGCCGGTCCACGTCCAGCAAAATCTGTTCCAAATCGTTTGCTTTTTGGTATGTCAGCCGCTCCATGCTGTTGGGTGTTTGCGGTGTGTTTTTCCCCACCGGCAGCGCAGCCCGCAGCGCCGCCACGTTGCCCCGGTAGGTTTCCAGCTCTGCCGCCGTTGGAATCTCCCCCGCTCGCCAGTCGGTTTTTGGCTGGACGTTTACCCCGTAGCCGTATTCCCGCAACCGGTTGGCAACGTACTCCACCGCAGCCCCCACGCGGTTCAAATCCTCTGCGTTGTAGCTGCCTTTCATGGCGCCGGAATACTCTTCCAGCTCCGCCGCCGTGGCCGCCCCGGTGCTGATGCGGCGGGATAGCTGCCGCACCCGCTCCACGTCCGCCTGCGTTCGGTCGGTAATCAGATGCAAAATGCCATAATATAGGGTCAGCTCATAGCTTGCGCTGTTGCCCGCGCTGTCAATGGCGGTCAACTCCACGTGATACACATCGTCCGCCGCCCGCTCCGCCGTGGTCTGCCAGATGTTGGGTTCCGTCATGGTCCACGTGCAGTCCACGCCGTTGACCGTGCCGGAGACGTATATCGCTCCGGCCGGCAACGTGACTTCTAATTCCTGTCTTGCCATACTCATTCGATGGTCACGGAAATGACTACGGTTTTGCCCGCGTCAACCGGGTTGGGCGTAATGGTGGCAGCCGTGATTTTCGGCACACTGGTGTCCAGCGTAACGGTTCTGGTGACGCTGCTGCTTTTGCCTGCGGCGTCCGTGGCCGTGACCACAATGGTGTTGCTGCCCTCGGCCAGCGTGACGGTTTTGGTAAAGCTGCCGTTGCTTGCGATGGTGACCGCGCCCTGGTCGGTGCCGTTGAGCTTAATCTTCAGTGTCACCGGGCTGCTGGTGGCATCGTTGGTGGAGCCGGTCACCGTCAGCGCGGCCTTGTTGGTAATCAGCTTGTCCGCCGGTGCGGTGACGTTCAGCGTGGGCGGCACGGTATCCACCTTGTATGTGGTGCTCTTGGTAGTGGCTGCGTTGCCGTCATGGTCTTTTACATCCACCGTGACCGTGTGGCTGCCGTCTGACAGTGCCGTTGCCGGCGTAAAGGTCACGGAATAACCGTTGGTCACCGCCGTGGCGGTGTAGGTGCTGCTTGCCTGCGCCGTGCCGTCCAGTTTGATCACCAGCGTGGTCAAATCCACGCCGGAGCCGCCCGCCTCGTCCGTGACGGTAAATACCACGGGCTGCTTGCTGTTGGTGACGTATGCCCCGGAAGACGGAGACAGAATGGAAATCACCGGTGCCACCCGCTCTTTGACCACCAGTTTCAATCCCGCAAGGTTTGCCCCGCTTGCGCTGGTGCTGGTGCCCGCCTCGTTTGTGGCCGTGACGGTCACATCGTAATAGCCGCCGGTTTGATGGTAGCTTGTTTTCCCCGGGGCGGTGATGGTTGCCTCATACTTCCCCGTGCTGGCATTTTTTGTCAGCGTGTAGGTCTGGCCGTTAATCACGGCCGTTACGGTTTTTATTGCCATTGTTTATACCTCCCCGGAGTATAGTTCGCCAGAATACCACAGTTCCGGTCCCAAAATTTTAATCGTTTCTTCTACGGTCACGGACAGCAGCGCTTTCCCGTTGATGTTTACCGGATTCGGGTCGATGCTCGCCGCTGTCACCGCAAATAGCTTGATGGCCCAGCCCTCTTTTGTCTTGCCCTTGACCGTTGCCGGGTCGCTCTCACCCTCTGCGTTGTAGGCTCGCAGCGTGTAGGTGTAGGTGGTGCTGGGCTGCAAATCCGTGTCCGTGTAGCTTGTGCCGGTCAGCGTTGCGATTTTCGTCCCGTCCCGGTATAGGTTGTATCCGTTGCACTCCACGGAATCCCATTGGAGGGAAACGCTGAAGTAATCCGGTGTTCCCACCTGCCGGAAATTCTGCGGCACGTCCGGGGTCTGCGGGTAAAGCTCCAGAACCGTAATTCTGGCATAGCCGTCTCCGCTGTGCCCGGTTTCCGTACCCCCGGAAGTGCTGGGCATGCTGGCGTTGCCCGCAATCAAGCTGGTGTTTGTCAGCTGCTCCGCCGCCGTCAGCAGATATCCCGTGGGTGCGTTTTTTCCGGCCCATACAAAACCGGAACCACCGCCGCCACCTCGGTCATCGTCTCCGCTGCCGTCCGGATAGCTGCCGCTGCCGCCGTACCAACCGCCGCCGCCTGCACCGCCGTATCCGTTGGAGCGATAAACGCCGTTGCCGCCGAAACCAAAACCCGCGTTGCAGTCCGATTGGCTGCTGGTGTTTGTGCTCTGTTTGTCTGCTTCCCATGTGTTCCCGGTCTGGGTGCCGCCGTAGCCGCCGGAACCGTAGCTTTGGCTGCTGCTGCCGCCGGTCTCGCCGCCGCCATACATGCCTTGTTTGTTGCTGGCGCCGTCCGAACCGCCGCCGCCTGCCACAATCACTCTTGCAAAAAGGCTGTCCGTGCCGATGCGGATATCCGTTGCGCCACCGCCGCCGGGATAGCTGGCTCTCTTGCCGCCGCCGTTAAATCCGCCGGACGTGCCCCCGGTGTTGCCCGCTCCGCCAACGTAGATAAAAACGTCCGCGCCCTTTGGCAGGTCAATCTCGCCTTTGGCATATCCGCCTTTTCCGCCGTAGGTGCTGCTGCTCCGGTATCCGCCTTGCGCGCCCCAGACTTCCAGCAGATACCGCCCCGGCAGCAACGTGACTTTTTGCGCTTTGCCGGTGTAGGCGTAATTTTGCACCGTGCTCACTGTGCATCACGCTCCCAATACACCACTACGCAGCCGCTGGCACCGGGTTTCCCCTTGCCGCCCGCGCTGGGATAGTTGTCGATCACTGTTCGCTGCTCCTTTTTCGGTACAAATGGCGCGGTGTTAATGCCGCCGATCCAGTCCTCTTTTTCCTGCACGTAAATAGTCACGGTTTCCTCGTGCTGGTTGCCCTGCACGCCCGCAGCGCCCCCGGCGCCGCCGTCGCCGCTCCCCGGCTGCGGATCGCTTACGCCCGTGCGGCCGTAGCTGTCTCCGCTGGTCACGTCCGTGTAGCCGTTTTCATAAATCCGGCCGGTGGCCGTGGAGTATGCCCCGAATGTGGTTTCCTCGCCGAAACTCACGTCAAAGGTCTGGCCGTCGTTGATGTCAATGGTTCCGCTCCAGACCTTGCCGCCCCGTCCGTCCGTGCCCGGGCTGCCGCTCTCTTCCCAGCTGCCGGCGGTGCCGTCGGTGCCGTCGGCGCCGTGCTGCACCAGAATGACCCGCAGCTTTGTTTTGCCTGCCGTGGCCGTCCATGTGCCCGGCTCCGTGATCACTGCCCGCTCCGTGTAAAGCGTGGCCGCGCCGTCTGCCTGCAGCAGCGTGCTCTGGCACCCGGTCAGTACCCCGCCGGAGAATGAAAAACTTTGACGCTGCCGCCGGGCTGTGGTTGCGCTTTTTTCGTTCAGCCACACCGTGTCCACGTCTCCGATTTCGCTGCTTGGGTCCCCTCGCCCGGTGAGTGTCAGCAGATTTCCGCCGTAGGTGCTCAAAATCTGCCGGGCAGCGGTGAGCGCCGCCTCTTTGGTGTGCAGAAACGGGTTGCTGATCTTCACCGTCTGGCTGCTGGCCGTGGCCGTGCCGGAAACGGTGACATTGCTGTGATTGTCTGCCGTGTCGTAAATCTCAAAATTCAGCACCGCGATATCGTCATTTGCCGCCATGGTCGGATATTTGGCCAGATTGTCCAGCGTGTATTTGTTGCCCTCGCTCCAATAGGGTTCCACCGCCAATTTTCCGGTGGTGTTGTCCGCCCGGGGAAACGTGCCGGTGGCCATGCAGGCATACCGCAGGATTTCCCCGCAGCTCCGGTCCGCCACGTCCGCCAATTGCAGCGCAGTCACCGCTTTCCCGGAATAGTCCGGGTCAACGATGTACTTGTCCGCGAAATTGCTCCCCAGCTGCCCCACGATGGATGCCACCCAGCCGCCCAAAGTGGTTGGCAGCACCGCCGGCGGGAAATATTCGCGGTTGGACAGTAATCCGATAATGTCCACCAAATCCCATTGCATGGTCAGGCCGTTGTCGCCGGTTTTCCAGCCGCCGGAGTATTGGTAATAAATCCCCACCGGTACAAATACGTCCCCGCCGTCGGTTTTCACGCCGATCTCCATTGCGATTCCCTGCCGCTCCTCAATGGATTGAAAAATGCCGTCCTTGCTCCTGGGCTCAAACCGTCGGTCCAGATTGTCCATGGACAGTGTGCATGTGCCGTATGGCAGGGCCAGCCCGGAAAAATTGGCTTGCTGCTGGATGTTAAACGCGGCAATCATATCCGCGCCCCACCGCTCATAGACGCCCGGCACGATCTCGATCACCCGCAGCCGCCGCCCCGGCAGGCTCCATTTTGTGACCGTCACCCGGATTGCGTCCGGATTGTGTACGGTAAATCCCGATAGGCTCACGCTGGTTGCGGTGTTCCCGGTGTATGTCTCCGTGTGGTAGGATTTCCCACCCTGCCGGACTTCCACCGTAAAATCCACCGGAATGCCGTCATAGGCATTGCCGGAAAAGTAAACACTGCATGCCTGCAAAATGGAGACGTTTTGAAATGTCAGCTCCACCCATTGGGGAATGGTGAAACTTCCATCCATTCCGGAAATGTCCTCGCTCACCGCTCCCACCTCTGCGGTCACCTCTGCCGGCAGCAATGTAAAGCTGCCGTCCAGTAACCACCGGTTGTGCTCCAACGTGGCAATGGTGTCTCCGGAATCAAATTTTTTGTTATGCAGCTGCTCCGGCTTGGAGTACACCGCCGCGCTGCTCTGGCTACCGGCGCCGTACACCAAATCCGGGCTGATGATGTCAATCAATGCCCGCAGCAGCACCCGCCGGGTGTCTCCGGTGATGGCTGCCCGGTACTGCTCCCCCGCCTTAATCATGGGGCGCCACCTCCCGCAGCGTAAAACTTACGTTGTGCCAGAACGGTTTCCCGCCCCGGGAAAATGCATACTCCGGTTGCGGAAATGAATCGGTGATAAAGGTCCCCGTCCGCATGGTGTCGGAATCGTCCGGCAGATACGTCACCGTAAAGGATTTCCCACTGCGCAAAATCGTGTTGAGCTGCCGCATGAGCTCGTTGCCCATGTAGTCATAGCTCCATTCAATGATTTGTACGTTTCCCCGGATTTCCGTCACCCGCCGGCCGGAAATCATGTCCACCTGCTGTCCCAACTGGCTGGGATAGCATTTATACTTGTTCCAGCTGGTTTCCGGCAAATACAAACTGTTGTTTAAAATCAGCTGTGTCATACGCCGCTCACCACCTCCGGATTTGCTCTCTGTGCTGCCCGGATATCCGGCAGCAGCCACCGGGCGATTTCCGCGCCGTTGTCCGTCTGCAGCACAATGGTCATGGGCTGATTGTTTCCGCCCCCATTGCTTGCAATCAATCCGTTGACGATACCCGCCGCCGCGTTGTTTGCGCTGGCCTCCGGCGTGGCCACACTCATGGTCATGCGGGATTGCAGTGCCGCCACCGCGTTGTCCGCGCTGGTCATTGCGTAGGGCAGTCCGTCGGAAAAGCCTTCCCCCGCGCCCTCCATGACGTAGGCAAACTGTTTCCGCGCCCACTTGCTGGGGGAGTGGATATCAAAACCGCTGGACCCGGTGAACGCGCTTTTGATCTCGCTGATCAATCCGCTGATCTTGCCTTTCAGCCATGCGCTTTTTTCTTTCACCCCGTCCCACAGTCCGGTGATCACGTTTTTTCCCACTTCTTTGACCTCTCCCGGCAGTTTTTTCACTTCCGTTTTGATATCTCCAAAGAGACCCACAAATGCTTGGTATCCCTCTTTCAGTCCGTTGGGAATGTCCTGCGTAAAGGCTTGTACCCATGCTTGGATTGCAACGTTTGCCCAATCTGTCAGAGTGGCCCCGCCCTCTTTCAGCTTGACCACAAATGGTTCCAATGTTGCACCCAGGGCGGCAGTGCTTTCGTTCAGACGGTCCGTTGCCTGCTGGTTTTCCACCAACGTTTTATTGTTTTCCAGCCATTGCTGCCCGGATTCCGTCAATCCCTCTTCCGTCAACAGTTTCAGCACCAAATTGGCCCGCTCCGATTTATCGGAGCATTCTGCCAATGCCTCGTTAAACTCATCCTCGCTGCCGTTGGCCCAGTTGAGCACGTCCGCGAAGTTGCCGGTCACCTGCCCGGCTTGAATGGTCTCGTTAATGCTTTCCGCCAGACCGTCAATGGGGATAGAATCTCCGTACCGCGCCCACGCCCCGATGGCGCCGTCGGTCACTTTGGCCAGATCGTCCACGCTCAATCCGATGGCCTGCAGGTTTGCGGTTGTGGTGGCTGCGGATTGGGTATCTCCCAGAACCCCCACCAATGTTTGATAGGTCTTTGCCGTTTCCTCCGCAGAATACCCCGCCGCCGTGCTGCTGTTTTCAAGGCTCGCCATAATCCGCCGGTATTCCGCCGTTTCTTCCACCAGACTGACCATGCCGGAAACCAGCTCTTTCACGCCGCCCACAATGGCGCCGCCCACGAAAATATCTTTTAGTTTTTCTTTTAGACCGCCGGCAGCGTCTTCCATATCGTCCATCTGATCCGCAGCGTCTTCCGTGGCATCGCTCATATCGCCCATGCCCCGCTCCGTTTCGTCCAGCTGCTTTTTCATGCGGTTGAGCTCGGCCGTGGCGTCATATACGCCCTGCTCCCACCGCTTGGTCTGCTTGGAGTTTTCTCCGGTTACTTCCGCCGCGTCGTTCATGCCCTTGCGCAGCAGCTCCAGCTTTTTCTGCTGCTTTTCGATCTGCTCGTTCAGCACGTCGGTCTGCTCGGTTAGCGCCTCTTGGCTATCGTCTCCGGCGTCAAAACTGCTGGTCACCGCTTTCATTTGGCTGTTCAGCGTCCGCAAATCTTGGTTGATGCTGTTCAGCTGCTCCCGGAATTCTTTTTCCCCGTCTATGCCGATTTTCGGCCCGATATCAACGGCCATTGCTGCGCCCCCTTTTTAATCTATATCCGGAATGATGTCATCATCCGTTAAAACGCCCGCCCGCCGGGCGCCCTCATGCTTAATCATGTGGATTGCCGCCAAATCCAGCAGCAACCCGATTGGAATATCCATGGTCTGCTCGTAGGTCAGTCCCACTTGCAAGCCGTAGTACAAATACCACTCCGGAGTTATTCCCCCGCCGGAGTGGTTTCCCCGTTTTTTCCCGGCTCCAGCTCCACGTGCTGCTCCTTGCTGGCCATCATGGCGGCAAACAGTTTCGCGGTCAGTCCCCGCATGTCGTTCAGGTCGCAGCCGTCCAGCAGCTCTTCTTCACTGGGCACCGGAGGGCAGCAGCTGCCCTCCATTTTTGTTGCCCGCGCTCCCGCGTCCAGCATTTTCCCCAGCAACCAGATATTGCTGCTGATGTACTGTTCGCCGGTCATTGCGTCCATGAGCTTTTCCATGCCGCCGTATTTTTCTTCTACGGCCACGGCCACCCGGGCCGAAAAGCACATGGGCCGAATGGCCCCCAAAATCTCAATCTGACTAATTCTCATGGTTTTGCTCCCCTTTTATGCCGCAATGCCCAGACGCGCCTTAATGTAGGCCTCCGCCTGCGCCTCGGTGGAAAATGTTGCCTCGCGTTTCCATTTGTGCTTTTCCGTATCGTCCCGCATGATGGTGCCCGTCAGCTCCGGCACCTGCCAGCTGATGGTTTCGCCCTCGGTCTCCGCGCTGTCCGCCGGCACGGAAAACTGCACCTTTGGCAGCACCACCGCCCGCCATTTCAGCACGCCGTCCACTTTTTTCTTGATGATAAAGCCCACACCCAGATACGGGCTTTCCATATCATCGTCGTAAATCATTTCCATCACGCTGGTGTCGGTAACCCCGGTGATGCCGGTAATGGTTTCCTCTTTTGCGCCCAGAATGACCCGGCTCACCGTCTGGCTCAAATCCGTGGTGGAGATGGTCAACGTGCCGTTGGAAAAACGCTTGTCGCTCTCCGCTATGCCGTTGTCACCGTACAGATCGTTGCTGCTGCTCTGCTCCACAGCGATATTGACTTTGGTTGCCTTGCCCATCACGGCGCCCTCGGTGTAGGTCACCGTGGTGCCCTCGTTGCCGTATTTGGCGTAATACGGTTTGGATACGCCAATAATAGCCATTCGCTTTTCGCTCCTTTCCTGCTCATGGTTCCATGAGCTTTTTCATTTCTTCGTCAATGACTTTCGCCATCGCTTTTTCTGCCTCTTGCTTTTTTCGGTTCACCGCCGGGCGGATAAACGGCCGCTTTTTGCTTACGCTGCTGCCGCTCTCCAATGACCTGGCAATCATTGCATTGGGCTGTCCTTTTGGATATTTCTTGGTTTTGATGCGGTTGTATCCGTCAAAACCAACTTTGACGTAAAAATAACCATTGTCCTCCTGCATGGACGTAATGCCCAGCCCGTCCAATAGACCTTGCTTTGCCGATTCTGTCAGCGGCGCCGGCTCCTTTTTCCGGTATGCTGCCAGGCCCTCAATGTCCGGTTTGGCCGGAAGACTGTTCGCGCCGGCGCGGATTTCGTCCGCAATAATCCCCGCGCCCTTGTAGATGGCTTTGCCTGCAATGTCATGCCCGGCCTTGCCCAGCGCGGACAGCTTGCGCTCGTACTCTTCCAACCCGTCAAATTTAATCTTGGCCATAGCTCACACCGCGGTAAAAACCCACTCGTAATGGATCAGCCCGGTTTCGTCCTCGTACTGCACGGAATTGAGATAATGGATCGTGCCGCCCCGGTTCAGTGCCTCGGGAATCTGAACCATTAGCGGGTCACCCTCGCTCCGGGTGAAAAGGTCCACCGTGCCCTGCACGGCCCGCTCCAATACCTTGCCGCCCTCGCCGTTGAGATTGGTCTCGCTGTCCTCTGCCCATACGATGTAAGGCGCTTTGGCATTTTTGGCGGCCGTGTAGTGATAGCACCGGTCTGTCAGTCCGGTCAGTGCTGCCTTAACCAGCTCCAGTTCCGGCATGGTCCAGTCCCTCCAATCTTTCAAGGCTAAGTGCTGTCATTGGCAAACCGTCCTCGTCTTCCACATGCTGCACCTGCGTAATGCGGTAAAATGTCCCATCGTCCAGTTGTACGCGGTCGCGGACCGGGAAAATATCCCGGTTCCGCTGCACCCAAATGATCGCGTCAATCTGATCGTTGGCCGCTTTTGCGGTGTAGTATCGTTGGGCGCCTACGGTTTTTTCCCCGTAATAGCTAGCCCAGACTTCCGTCCACGTTTCCCCGGGCAGCTCGCCCGGGGTCGCGGTTTCCGTGCATCTCCAGATTTTGGCAATCCCGCTGTCCAGATTCATACGCCCTGCCCCCTCTGGCTGATCACCCGGTTATTCAGCGCGTATCTGATCATGCGCGGCATGCCCTCACCGGTGTTGCGCTTGCGGTAAAGCCACGCGGCATACATCACCACCAACTGGGTGTCCTCCGGCGTGTCCGTCAGCGTGATACCCTCTCTCTGGATCATGCTTTTTGCCGCCTCAATCTGCTGTGTCAGATAGGCCTCCCGCTCCTTGGGAACGGAAAGCAAATCCAAATCTGCTTTCAGCAACGCCAGCAACGTGCTGTTGTCCATAGGGATCACGCTCCTTTCTTACCGGCGATTAAACGTCGCCGGTCTGTGTTTTGTTGGCCTCGTCAGATGCAAAAGTCACGGACGTGGTCGGTGCGGTAGCGCTCAGACCCAGAACCACAAAAGATTCCGCAATTACGGGCTTGCCGTCGTAACGTGCGGTACCGGCGAAAACGGTCTGATCCTCAATAAATCTGGCGTGCTCGCTCTGGCGGATGCTGGTGCCGGCACGCTCGGCCAGCAGATAACGGTCGCCGTAACCGCCAATGATGTTGTTGTCGGGGATAAAGTCCAGCAGCACGATATCACCGCCAATCACGGGCATGGTCATGGTTGCTCCGGTAACCACAGCGCCGGTTGCATTGATGGTCAATGCCTCTGCCATCAACTTGCTGTAGGTCACTTCGTTCATGGCCCAGAATTTGCCACCGGTGCTGCCCTTAGACTTTGCGTTGGCGGATTCCAGCACGATGTTCTGGAACAGTTTCACGCCGGTGCTGTTGGCAGCGGTAATGGTCTTGATGTTGCTGGTGTGCAGGTCGGCCCATGCTCTGGCCTTGGTGGAATAATCGGTGGGCTTTGTAGCCTGTGCCAGACGGGTCACGATGCCCAAAGGCATTTTTGTGCCTTTGCCGTAAAGGATCGCCTTATCCAATGCGTAGCCGATGGCCTCGCCCAGGGCGGAAATGATCGTGCTTGCCAGATTGACGTCGTTGTCTTCCAGCACTGCGTTGCACACCGGGATAAAGCCGCCCACTTTGTAGCCGTCCACTTCTGCGGCGTTAAAGTTCAGCGCCAGTTCGTTCAGCACGGCGCACATTTCGGTCCACACAGCCTCGGGCACGGTGCCCATAATGGTCTGGCGTGCGGTGCCGCCCACCTGCTGCACTTTGACAAATTTAATCAGCTTGGAATATTTGGCCACTTCCTCGCGGATCAGCGGCAGCACCACATTGGGTACCAGCAGTTCGCCGCCGGTGATGCTGCGTTTCTCTTTGGCAAGGCTGCGGACGTTGTCCAAAAAGCCTTTCACGTCCTCACGGGCGAAAAATGCGTCCCGCTCCTGCATGGTCATGCCGTAAAATTTGGTTCTAACTTCCATCGTTCTGTTTTCCTTTCTGGTCTCCTGACCCTCGTTTTTGCCGCCGGTTGCTGCGGCGCTCCGCTCTTCTTCCTCTTTCAGCTCACCCTCCAACTGTTCGATTTCTCCCTCCAGCTTGGAAACCTCTGCCTCATGCTCGCCCTTTTCGGTGGTGAATTTTTCAATTTCATCTTCCACCGCGTTCAGGTCTTCGCCGGTGGCCTCGTTGGCTGCCTGCTCCAACTCCGCCTCGCGGGTCTGGAATTCCTCTGCCTTTTTCCGCAGCTCTTCCAGCGCGGACTGCTTTTCTGCGATTTTTTTCCGCAGCAGCAATGCTTTCAGTGCCATGTTTAATCCCCTTTCAGTTTCTTGATGATTTCGGCGCGACGCTTTTCGTCCTGCCGTTTCTGCAGATTTTCAAAATCGCGCTTTCGCGCGGTTACTGCCGTATCTTCATAGGCGGGAAATGTGACCACGGAAACCTCGTACAGGTCCACGTCCTTAATTGTCCAATGGACGCTGCCGTCTTCCCGGATTTCCGTGTCCTCTTCCCGAATCTGGAACCCGAACGAACACTGGTCCACATCTCCACGTTTCACTCGCTCGTACAGATTCATTGCGTCTTGGTCCTGCCGGTTAATTTTCACCCGGCCCCAAAGGCCGTGGCTGTCTTCCTTGAGTTCCAGCGTCCCCGCCTTGCTCCGGCCCAGCACCAACCTTGTTTCGTGATCAATCAGTGCCCGGACGTCATTGCCCAATGTGCCGGAAAACGCACCCGGCGCCACGCTCTCCGTGGCTCCCGGCCAGATTTCGTAGTTGGAGTTAAATACCGCGAAATAACCCTCAATGAAAAGGTCTTCGCCCTCTTCCCGCGTCTGGAATTCGCCCGGCATGGCCGCCGCCCGGCGCTCCATGGCCCGCTCTTTTTCAGTCATTGTTTTCCCCTCCGTTCAGTTTCGATTGCTCCCCAATCATTCCTCTGGGAATGTAGTTTTCCAGAATCACCAGTTCGTCCAATCCCTCCATAGGGCTAAGCCCCAGCCAATCCCGGACTTCGTTGCCCGTCATGATGCCGCGGACAAATTCGTTGTTGCCCACGTCAGACAGTGTGGTTAGGTCGTAGCTGTAAAGGCTGCGGCTGTTGAATCGGAAATACAGCTCCGGACTAATCAGCAGCTTTTTGGTCATTTCCTGCGCGATTTCTTGACTAATAGGCATCAGCGTCGTGCTCACGCAGTGGTTCCATGCCTTTTCGTCGAAATCTCCCACACCCAAAACAAATGGTGGAACGCCCAAAATCGCAGCCACGGTCCGTTTGTCCAGCTGAACGCTGTCGCTGATTGCCAAATCTGTGAGCGATAGCGGCTTGACCTGCTCCACGCTCATTGCCTCCGCCGGAATAATCCATGGCTTGCCCGCGGCGGTGTTGCCGATATAGCTTTCCAGAATCTTTTCCCGGCCGGATTCCGTTTTCAGTTCTTCCGTGTTGGCGTCAACCTTGATGATCAATCCCGGTTTCCATTTGCTGGAAAGAAAAGACTTTTTCGTGGTGGCTGCCTGCTGCAAGTTTCCGGCCACTTCCCGCAGCGGCACTTTGTATCCCTGCCCTTTCCATGGATAATCCGGGTCCGGATTCCAGACGAAATGCAGCAGCTGATCCGGCATGAATTCCACGCCGTTGATTTGCACCACGTATCCTCTGCCGCTGGCCGTCATGCTTACCGCGCTGGGCGGCACCGGGTACAGGTCTTCGATATATCCGTCCTGGTATTCCGGCAAAACGAAACTGTTGCCCCCGCCGTCCAGCAGCAGATTTCGCACAATGGCCTGCAGCCACGTCTGCCGGGTCCCGAACCGATAGGGATTCACGTCGATTTTCCGGGATAACTCATTCCGGACCCGCACGTCCCCCCGCTCCGTGTTTGCCATTAGGTGGATTGTCTGGCTCGCCACCAGCGATGCGATTTTATTCACTCCGGCAATGATTTCCGGGTTGTTGGCCAGCGATGTATATCCCGTTGGGCAGATGCCGCCTGAATCGTCTGGAAACCAGATGCCGACGTTTGTCAAGCTGCTCCGCTTTTGCTTTCTGCCCCGGTCAAAAATGCCCATTTAGTCCCACCATCCTTTCACTTTGTTTTGCTTTTCCATGTCTTCCAATTGCCGGATGCAGGCGAAAACGCTTGCGTCGAAAAGGTCAATCCGGTGGTCCGGCTCCACCTTTTCGTACTGAATCATGTCATCTGTTTTCTCGATTGCTCTTACGTTTTCCACGCAGTATTCGTAGGCCTCGGAGTGCATGTAGTACAATTTGCCGTTCTTTGCCATGTCCTCAATGTGCCGGAATCCCTCTGACTTTTTGTAAAAATATTGCGGTTGGTCAACGATGTTGAATTTCGCCGCTTTCATGCCCAGAAAGTACTCCCGGCAGAATTTCCGGTCGTGGCCCACTTGCTTGATCTTGAAACCCATTGCTCGCATCTGGACGAACCAGTTGACTACATCGGCATAGTTGACTGTCGGACTGTTGCACATGGTTAGCCACCCATCGTCCGCCCAGCCAAACAGCGGGATTCCGTCCTCGTCCGCTTTGGCTGCTGCCTGCGTAATCGGGAAAAACGCGTGTGGAATGATGATGTCCACGCCTTTGTAATTTCCGTATAGGCAGGCCGCCGTCAAATCGTAAAGCTTGGAGAGGTCCGCGCCGCCGTACCACTTGATTGGCAGCTTTGCCAGCTCTTCCAACGTCCAGTTGTACTGTTCGTCGCTCCGGCGAAATTCCTCAATGTCGAAATAGGCTTTCATCGCCGTTGAATACACGTTCAAGCTTTTGGAAAGAAAATCCTTGCGCTGCTGCGGGTCATTCTGGGCCTGCCGTGCATCATTCAGAATCTCCTCCGGCCGAATGCTCACCCCGTAGGCAGGGTTTGCCATTTCGTGCACCACCGGGTTGGTGTAGTCGATGTTCCCGTTTTCGTCCGGATTCGCGCAGCACATGAAAATGAAATATTGCTCGTCCTGCACCGTGCCGTCCAAAACCTTGCGGCAATACTTCAGTCGGTTTCCCAAAAAGGACTGCTCGTTATCGCCCGCGGTGGAAATGCCGATAATCAACTTGTTTGTGTAGGCTTTCATAGCCTCCTTGAAAAGGTTGTATTGTTTCGGCTTTTTCAGCGCGTGGATTTCGTCCACGATTGCAATGTTGCAGTTCAGCGAATCCTGCGCGTCCGGGTTGGCTGCCAGGGCGCGAATTGAAAAACTGCCGTCGCTCATTTTTGCGGTCATGCTGTGTTCGTTGTTGTTGTCGATCACCTTGACCAGACCGCCGTCTTTTGCGTTCTCCCCCATGTGGTTCACGTTGTAATTCAGAAAATTGAAACTCTCCAAACTCTGCATCAGAGCTGCGGCCGTGATATACGTCTTTGCCCCGGATTTCCTGTACCAAAGAGACAGTGCCCATGCCAGCGCCGCCGCAAAAGATGTTTTGATATTCTTCCGCGGGATAAAAATCAGCGCCTCGTGAAATCGGACGATATCCGTCCCCACCAGCTTGAAACCCAGTAGGTTGTAAATGATGAATTTGTGGAACGGCTCCAACAAAAACGGAGTGCCCCGCAGCGGTGTGCCGTCCAGCTTTTCCCCCTGCTGGTGGCAGATGGTTTTTTCGATAATCTGGATACAGAATTCCGGCCCTTTTGCATCGATGTAATACGCCGGGTTTTCCAAATCCCGGTAAAACCGGTCCACCGCTTGTTTCAGTTCCCGGCATGCAATTTTCTTTCCGGTGCGGATGCTGTCCGCGTATTCCGTGACGATTTTCCAGTTCGGTGCCCGGGTTCCCGGCACCGGCCCGATTTTTCGCCGTTTGGTTTTCCCGGCTCCGGTGGCTGCCCCCGCTCCGGCGGTCTTCTTCGTCCGCTCTTTTGTGGTTTTCGGATTTCCGGTCTCATTCGTTTCCTCCCGGTCATAAGGTGATGCTTTGCAAGGCTTTTTCAAGGGCGCTGCCACCACCTTTCCGCTCTGTGTTATCGGCCAGTTTTTTGTAGCTGCTTGGGGTCAGCCCCAGTTCTTTCCAGTACGCCAATGCGGACTTGTTCAGATCGTCCCAGAGTACCAACTGCGGATTTTTCACCATGTTCGTGCTGCCGTTTTTGTTGGTGTATTCGATGGTCGATTTTCCGCCGTTTTTTTTAAATTCTGCGTAAATTTTGTCTCTCTGATAAAGAGTGCTTGCCAGCGTGTCAATCACTGGCAAAAAAGCCTCTTCAAAAGTGTCTAACCCTTGCAGTTGCTGGGTTATCAGGTCCGCCCACCCTTTTTTTGTCACCGGCAATCACCTCCCACAGATTTAATATTTATGTCAAAAAATTTACCGATACCTTATTCAATTTTTGTTCTGTTTTTCCCCCTCTTTGGCCAAAACCCCGCAGAGTTGGAA
>ERZ1035014.169-NODE-169-length-35824-cov-97.056585_pt1 | contig 35824 bp, 53 predicted proteins | sample MGYA00520620_ERZ1035014 | MGnify/ENA primary metagenome ERZ1035014 (study PRJEB33766, sample SAMN09781744) | gut metagenome | biome: gut microbiome | host: Homo sapiens | place: Madagascar | study: EMG produced TPA metagenomics assembly of the PRJNA485056 data...
CCCGCCATACTTGCTTATGTCCATTCTATAAGCAACTTGACCGTGAAATTTCTCCCGTATCAATTCATCTATTTCTTCTATCTGTATTAGTCTGTCCTTTTCAATCTGCTGTTCTCTGCTCATTTTATCCCTCTTCTCTCTTGTTCGTGTTTTATCGCCGATACAACAAACTCTTTATCAATTAAATCAAGAGTAGTTACGCCCGCTTCTTTTGCCGCTTGAATGACGGCACGAATATAACACTCTTCTTGCGCGTTGACAATCTCGGCGACGTATCTTTCAGTAATTCTATATATCTCATTATCGTCGCGTTTTAAGTCGAGCGGTTTTTGGGAATTAAACTTTATCCTCACAGTTCCGCGCTCTTTACATTCGTTTATAACTTTTTGAAAACCTAATTCGTTAATCATTTTATCCCTCCTCTTTTTCGACTATAAGCGGCGTTTTGTATGTCGGAAACAAACACGCCGACAGCATAAAGCACATAATTACAACTATAAGTGCCGCGACTACTCTTTTCATATCCACAACACCTCCGTAACGCCGCGAAAGCCCTTTTGCCAGACAAACCACGCGTAAGCGACCGCAGAGCCGCCGCCCGCTTTCATTTCGTCGAAACGTGCGTTTTTAGCGCATAAAACGCGTTCAGAAAAGACGTAAATACTTGTCGGCGGGAATTTCTTAAACAGTTCGTTATATCGCGTCTTTCCTTCTAAAAACGTTAATTTTAGAAACATAAAAACTTTGTATCCGTCGGGGATCAACTCCAACGCTTTGAGAACAAACTCCATTGCGTATTTATACGGCGGGTTTGTCAAAATATCCCCGGCGAACATTTCGGTTTGAGCGAGAAAATCAACGCCTGTTTTTCCGTAACCACGGTCAATTAAATCGGTTGATTTAACATTGTAACCAAACCGTTCAAGACGCTTTGACAAATGCCCCGCGCCGCAAGCACATTCCCAAACATTTTCATTCAGGCGTTCTACCGTAAGCAATTTATCTATCGCTATCGGATCGGTTGCATAGTAATCGTCTTTTTCCCGCTCTTTGTTGGTGTGATTGCTCGCGCCCAGCGTTTTATATACCGAGTTTCCGTTTCCTACCCAGTCGCTCATTTCTCGCTCTCCTTTTGCGCCGTTGCAATCTTCGAGATAGCAGAGGCATACAATAGAGCAACCTTGCGTTCACTGTAATGTACTTTTTCGGGTATTTCTTTCCACGGCAGACCTTGTAGATGCCTGTATATGACTACGATCCGCTCGTCCTCGGTCAGAAGTTTAAGCGACCTCGTTATTTCGTCTCCTATGGCGAATACCTCGTCGAGAGCGTCGTCTTTCATCTCTTCGTATGTCTCGACCTGACGAAGTACACGCTCCTCTATGGATACCTTTATGCCGCCGTCGATACGAACCGCCTCATAATCTATACCGCTCAACCCTCCCGACCTTTTCAGTTCGGCGATCAGTTGTCCGAGTGCATTGTAGAGTTTTACAAGTTTTCCGTAACGGTCATAACGTTGTTTAATCGCTAATTCGTTCGCTTTCACTTACGCTCTCCTTTGAGTTTTCGCCATAACTCTAATGCTTTACGCCCGTGGGCGTTATCGAGATTGAAATACGGCTCGCCGTTCCCTTGCGCGTCCTTGACGAAGATAACGCCGTCGCTTACGACCGCCTCGCTTCCGTCCGTACCGTTGTATCTCATTCTTTTGCCGATTTTAAGTTTCATTGCCACACACTCCTGTTAGATTTTTTGTTAATTCTTCTATTTTGCTTTCATAGTCTACGTTAAACATTTTGCCGAATATCGCCATAAGGCAACTCGTTACTATGCTGTCGCCAAACATATGATATTGTGCCGACCGACTTAAATTCTTGCCGATTTTGGCTATGTCGTCGTCTTTAACGCCCATAAGCCTGCCACATTCGCGCTCCGTGAGTTTTCGTATTCGCTCATTATTTTTTTCTATTATCCCTTGCCCGTTCCTTTTCAGGTCTTTATGGCAATTCCCTGTTAATGTTCCGATAGTGTCGCTATCTTTTCTGACCTTTTGATTAAAACCATCCCAGACAGCCAAATGCTCGTCTTCCATAATTTTAGGTTCTGTATTACCCCCCCCACACGTCGTTATAGTCGGTGCGACCGCATTAACGTCATAAACTCGTCTTGTAAGGTCAAGCGTATGCTCGAATTTTCCGCCAAGCCGTCCGACAATCTTACAGCCTTTTATTTCTTTTTTATCCATTCTAAAACACCCGTCGTAGACTGATTGCCAAAACCCTTATAATCTCTTGCCATAAGCGTCATTGCAATATCGGTTTCTCTCTCAATCACTTTTCCGCATTTACTGACAACGACTCCTTTATGAAGTTGTCGTCCATTCTGTTTCCCGCTCTTGTTGTTATGGCTCTGCCAATCCCCCCCCCGCTGGTCGGGGCAAATCTAAAACCATTTTTCTTTTCAATGCTCTCTTCGGTATGTTTAATGAAATAATCAACAAGAGTTTCTTTGAGATAATAACGATCGGCAACTTTCTTTTCGAGTACGTCTTTTAGTTTTAACTTGTTGCCGATTACCTTCGGAAACTCGTAATAGTGATTGCCGAGTACGCTTACCATAAAGCAACGCTCGCGGTTTTGCGGAATTGAAAAGTCGGTCGCGTTTATTACCTGCCACTTCGAGTGATAACCGAGTTTATCCAAAAACGCTATCCATTCGGCAAACGCTTTAATGTTCTTTTGCCCGATTACCTGCTTTACGTTTTCCATTAAAAGCACTTGCGGAAGTTCTTTCGTTTCTTTCAAAAGCCGTTCGACTTCCCAAAGCATACCACTTCGAGTACCGCTCCCGCGCTCCATGCCCTTACCCAACCCTGCTGCGGATAAGTCTTGGCAAGGGAAACTATAAGTAAGCAAATAACAATATTTATCCGTTTCTTTAATTCCCAAGTCTTCGCCTTTTGCATTGCATATCGAAACGAGATTGTGGCAAGCGCGGATATTATTGTAAATCGTCCGCAATTTGCCCTCGCCGTATCTTTGCAGTTGCGCTTCCGTAAGCGGTACGTTGTAATCGGCACTTACGCCAGCCGTATATAAAGTTTCTACGAGTTCGGTTTTACTCATTCCGACCGAATAATCGGTGTCGTCGTCCTCAAAGTGCAGGTCTTTTAACGCCTGTATCGACGGAATCGCCCATTCGCAAGTTCTGTAATGCTCGAAAGGCACGCCGAGATATTTAAGAGCCAACGCCTGACTGTCGTACCCCGAAAAAAGAGTTATTAACCTCAACGGTTTATCGACCTTGAAGGGCTTATCGCCGTCAAACATACTTATCTGCATAGCTTCACCGCTTTATATCGAAGTACCCGCCGTTTATAGCCGTTTGCAACGCTTCGATTTTCTCGTCGCTATCAAGCCTTTGTTTATCCATTTCAAAAAGGATATTTATCAACTTGTCGTTCGTAAGCGTACGCCCGTTAAGTTGGCAGTGTTTAATAAATCTCCACATTACAGGCTTGACTTCCTGCTCGAGAGTCATATCATTCATAACTTCGTCGTAACTTTCACGCTCGTTTTGATTTTCGTCTTTGTCTGCCGCTTGCGAATTATCGTTGTCTATAATCGGACGACCGTCGGTTGCGTCTTCCGTATAAGCGTTATTTTCGTTCAGATAAAGAGATGACTTCTCCTGCAAATACACTGTTTCTCTGTATCGGTCTTTTTGAATATAGTTATGAATTCTCCAGTGCTTTATAACGATAACCCCGCTTTCAAAAGTCAATATAAACCGCTTTAAGATAAGCAACTTACAATCATCATCGGAAGCCCCGACCATACGTTGTATCTTTTTCGGGTTATTTATAAACCCGTCGTCGTCCGCCCTCATTGATAAATGAAAGTATAACGCCTGCGCTGACAACGGCATATCTAAAAAAGCGTCGCTGTCAATTATAGTTTTTGCGAACATTCTGCGTTCAGCCATAGTTATATGTCCTTATCCGTTATTTCTTTAATCTTAATGCCGTATCTTTCAGCCATAAGCCGCTTTTTTAACCGATACAGCGGAGTTTTCGTCGCCGACGATTTCGTGTCTTCTACGACCGTTTTATCGTCTTTCTCGTATACAAAATCTGCGACGTATGATATTGCTTTTCCGTAATCTGATTTATCTATCAGATCGTATCTGACTTGTCGGCGAAGGTTCTTTATCTCTCCGTTATGCTCCATAAGCCCGAGAGCGAACCAACGCCGCAATTCTAATTTACTGTCAAACATTCCGTCCCGCGTCTTTATCCTGACGTTACCGTACTTGCCGCCTTTCGCGGCGGATAACTTGTAACATTTAAGGCAAAAGTTACCTCGGGATATATACGCGCCGCACTGCTCGCATTTAGGCATAATCAGAACGGCAAATCGTCGTTATATTCTTCTAACTGCGGGCGTTCTTCTGCCTTTTGAGCGGTTTTCCCGCCGTCTTCCTGTCTCGGACTTAAAAACTCTATTTCGCTCGCGATTACGTCCGTTGCGGTGCGTTTAACGCCGTTCTTGTCTGTATATTCGCGATTCTGTAAACTGCCGACGACACAAACCTTTTTGCCTTTCGTAAGATACTTCGCACAGGTTTCTGCCTGTCCTCTCCATGTCGTTATGTTGAAGAAGTCGGTTTCGCACTCTCCGTCCGAGTTCGCAAACGGTCGGTTGACCGCTATACTGAACTTGCAATAACTGACACCCGAAGACGTTTCGGACAACTCGGGGTCTTTGGTCAGATTGCCGATGAGTATCACTTTATTGAGCATTTTTATCTTTCTCCTCGCGCGATTGTTTGCGTTCGCGCCTATATTCTATAAGCGCAATTATTACCGAAAGAATAATAGTAAATAAAAATACTGCAACGATGAGTGCTGCGTTTATCCATAGCGGCGCAAGAACCCAAAGCCACCGCCACGATATAACTCCGCAAAGTTTCAGAACGATAAAAGCGATTGTTAGCAAAATTGTAAAAAGCGTAGTAACAGACATACCTCTCGTCTCCCGTTTATTATTCATTAAATCTCCCTCCATATAGCGAGCCTTGCTTGAAGTGCGCAGGAATAGTTAATCATCGCGTCGAGTTGCTGTAAGAGCAGATACTTTTCCGCTTCGTTCATCTTTTCGTGTATGGGCGAAGTCATAAAAAGCGAAAGTTTCGCTATCTTCTCGTTCAGAGCGGTATACTCTTTAATAACTCTGTCTTTTGCCGTTTCAACTACCGAGTTATTCTCGGCGATTGCTTGTTTGTTGTTTTCCATCTTTGTTTACTCCTTTTGATTTATTATAAATTGAGCCGTTTTCGGCTCGCTCAACGCTATTAAAAAGGCATTTATTGACTTTTCGAGCGGAGCGTAAGACACTCCGTTTTTTTGCTCGAACGCAAGATTAGGCAATATCCCGTAAAGCATTTCCTCAACCCTCGAAAGTACTTCCAAAAAAGTTCTTTCGTTGTCCGCTACGTCTGCCGCCGTTCTCGCTATCCGAAAGCCTTTATAACCGTTATGCGAGATTACCGGTAATTTCTTTTTTAACGCGGATACATACGCCCGCGCCTCTCTTTCTCCCGATACTCCGATCGCCTCGGCTATTTCCTCTTTCTGAATGCCTTTGCCCGGCGTTCCCGTCTGCAATAACCGCGCCGCTTTTATAAGCCTTTGGCGCGTCGCCTCGTCGTAGTCTTTGTTGAGCATTTGTCTTGCCGTCAACATCGCCTGATCTCCTTGTTATATTTCGCCGCTCTTCAACTTCGATTTCAAATCGTCGAATAATGCCTGCGGCATATCCCCGAAACCGTATCCGTGAGTTTTAACGAAATCGTTTACGCCTGCTTTCGTTTTGTCGATGTCCGTCGAGGTTCTCGCTATAAGTTGCGTTATCTCTCGCGTACGCTCCGTCTTACGGGTTTCGCGTTCTTGTTTTGCCTTTTCGTCTTCTTCCGGGAACGGAGTTTTCTCCGGTTTCTTATCGGCGGGTTTATCCGTCTTACCCTTTGCTTTCGCCTCGGGTACTCCGTCGTACTTCGTAGCGTCTTTCGCGTAGTACACGTCTGCGCCGATTCCGAGTGCCTTACACGCTACGCTTATAGCGTCCGTGTACGCCTTTTTGTATGCATCGTCGTCGTTGTATTTACCGTTCTTTTCGTTCGATATGAACATTGACCCGCCGATGCCGTATATAGGCTTACTCCACTCTTCGCCGACTTTGATATAAAGATTGATTTCTACCGTCGCAACGACTTCGCCGTCTGCGCCCTCGGTCAACTCTTTACGTAAGGGTTCCGTATACCAACCTATGCCGCACACCCCGAATTGCTCCGTTAGCGTTTTTATTCGCCACATAGGGTTTATATCCGTCTTCCCTTTAAGTCGCCCCGCCGCAATCTCTTTTTGCGCCTCTTTCGGCACGCTACGAACCTTGTTGTATAATTCTAAGTTTTCCATAGCGCACCTTAACCTTTACCGAAGTTTAACCACTTCGACGGTATCATTCCTCGCACAAGCGTTTTACCGCATTGCAGGGTCTCCGATTTGTCTTTCCGCCGACGGTTTTCGCAATCGCATTTATTGAACTGCGGACAGAGCCAGCACGGTAGATCGGTTTTATCGCAATACTTCGCTTTCCGTTCCGCATCCCGTTTCGCTCCCGCCGCTTTCGTTCGCTTGGCGTATTCGTCTCTCAACTCCGATAAATGCTCGCTACGGCTCGCCTTTACGGCTACCTGCCACATAAACGACAATCTCTCGTCGTCTACGCTCTCTATATCGCCGTAATCGAGACTGTCATATACGGCGTTGTAGAAGTCGTCCGTTATCTTTATGTCGACCCACTGTAAACCTTTATGAAATGACTCGAATTCGTCAACGTCTCCGTTAAAGGTATAAAGCGTCCTGTCGAACTCACTTTCATCGAACGCTCCGCAATTCTCTACACGCTCCCGTTCGCCGGGGTCGTCGTCAAACAACTTCGCGTATGCTTTACTGTTCTTAGCAAACAGATATATCATCGTCGTACTCCTTTAGTCCGAGCAACTCGCTCATATCGTAGCCGCGCTCTTCCGCATACCTCACGACTTCGTCCATAAGACCGCCGAGAAATTGAAACCTCGTTAAGTCTGCCCCGACCTTGTCGCTCTGCTTTACGAAGTTATGAACGTCGGCACTGTTGCTCGCTCTGTTCATTTCCCTTTGTATCGCCTGCCCTATCGCCTTTAACGACCGCGCCGTGTCTTTATCCCTCGGCTTTATCGTTGGCGTAGCCGAACCGCCGTAAATAGTCTTCATTCCCTTTTCCTTTTGACTGATTGAGAGTTTTTACAAAATAACAAGGCTCTCAAACTTTCCCTCTGCCTTAAATGGCTTGTATCTGTACTACGTCGTCAAGACGGTACGTTTTATATCCCGTACCCTGCGGCGCAAGATATACCGTGATTTCTTCGTCAACCGCGCTTATCTCTACGTAATTCACGTTAAGCACTTCGTCGACTATCTTTCCGTCTTTGTTCCTGTGAATGATTTTCATTCCCATTTTTTTTAACCCTCCTGCCTTTCGGCTATAAATTTTATAAATTCGTCGAGTTCGGCGGCGGTCAATTCCGCCGCAAGCACCCGCCTTATTAACTCTGTCATCGGCTTCCTCGCAACCCCGTTTTTGATATAGACCGTTTTGGTCTACCTATACTATACGACCGTTTTGGTCTAATGTCAAGCATTTTTGACCATTTTGGTCTATAATTTTTTTATCCTATCTTTTTGGGGGTCTTTTATGGGAGAACGCTTAAAACAGTTACGCATTGAAAACGGTCTTAAACTCAAAGACGTTGCAGCCGCTCTCAACGTTACCATTCGGAGCATTAACCGCTATGAAGACGGCACTCGCGAGCCGTCAATCGATATGCTCGTTAAGTTCTGTAAACTTTACGACGTTTCCGCCGACTATCTCGTCGGGCTTACCGACGACTATTAAGAACGGCGTCTATAATGTCGCGTTCGGAGCAGTCGTATAACTCGGCGAGTATGATGACCTGTTCAAGGCTTATTTGCCGCGTACCTTGTTCGTACCGCGATACCGCCCTTACTGTTACGTTCAGAGCGGCGGCGGTTTCTTTTACCGTCTTTCCCGCGCTCGTTCTCAAATCTTTCAGCGTCATACAGCCTGCTCTCCCGTGTATCTCAAAGCGTCTACGCCGTAGTAGTCTATGTAGTCCTGAACGTGTATTTTGCCCTGTATGCCGAGCCTGTCCGTCTTCCGCTTTATGTTGCGTATGATGATATAGGCTCGGTTTTGGCATACTCCGAGGAGTTTTACTATGTCGTCCGCCGTCAAATAATCTTTGGCGAAGATTTCTTCTCGTTCTGCGTAAGTCATTCCCTTCTCCTTTTTTATAGGGTGCATTTTATGCACCTTGTGCGGCAAAAAAAATGTCTGAAACGTCTTGTACAGACATATTCAATGCCTTCGCTATGCGGTCAACTTCGTTTATGGTAAAGGTATTACGCGCAATTTTGCGATAAAATGTCGTCTTGTCAATTCCTATTTTTTTCGATAATTGCTCGATATTTAGGTTGTTTTCGACGATTTTTGCCCTTAATTTATTTTCACGTAGCATTTTCTCTCCTGTTTTTATGAGTTGCATTTTATGCACCTATAATAGCATATGATTTTTTGTTTGTCAACGCATTTTTGCAACTTTTCAAAAAAAATTTCAAAATAGTGTTGCAACATTGCAATATTTTTGTTATAATTCAAAAAAAAGAGACAGGTACAAACAATGAATGTAGGGCAGCGTATTAAGGCGCGTCGTGAAGAATTGAGCCTTTCCGCCGAAAAACTCGGTCAACTCATAGGAAAGGCGAAGACGACAATTTACCGTTATGAAAGCGGGTATATTGAAACTATCCCGTCTTCCATTCTTGAAGATTTAGCGAAAGCATTAAAAACAACTCCCGTCTACCTTATGGGGTGGACGGATAACCCCGACCGCGAGTTATCCGATAAAGAAAAAGAGTTCATCGAGGCGGTTAAAAATATGTCTGACGAAGAAATAGATAAAATGAACGATTACCTTTCTTTCCTTTTAAGCAAACGGAAATAGCCCTCGCGTGCGTGCGCACACGCGCAGTTGATAGAATATATTATTTTATTTATATTCTTTCTTACTTACTTTAACCTAACTCTAACCTAACCTGTGGATACAGTTTGGATACAGAATGGATACAGAATGTATACACGACAAACGTATGTCATAATTTACGGGTGAATTTGCCGTTTTGGCGGCGTTGAAAAGGTTACATTTTGTAATCGTTTGAGTTGGTAACAAATTGTAGCCAACTGAAATAAAAAGGGCGCACCGAAGCACGCCGTGGTGTTAATATGTACAAAGATGATGATAGAGTTTATATCCCGTTCCGCGACGACCCGTGGACTGCCGAAGCAATCAGAATCGCGCGAGAAACGAGCGATATGAACAAAGTAGAAGAGTTTTTATACAATAGCGAAATAACGGACGAAGTAGCCGCAGTCATTCGCCAAAAGGTCAGAGCGGCTCAAAACCACGATTTGTAATAGTCGGACTTTTTAAGGCTGTCTATAAACCCCTCGCGGCAATGCGCGGGTACGCACGACTTTACTTTTTTAACCCCGTCTATATCGACGAGATAAACGTAATGGGCAAAGTAGTTATCCGCTCCGTCTTCCTTTATGCGGCAGACGAATCGCGCCGAGGACTTCTTTTGGAATAACTCCCGACGTTCGTCGTCGGTATAGCCCGCTTTGTAGGTACAAAGACCGATACGCACGAATATTTTACCCCGTTCTATAATCTTTTTTTCTTCGTCGGAATATTCCGCAGCGTTGAGATTTTGGGGAACGGTTTCCGAAAGCGCGGATATGAGCGCGGCAAAGGGCGCGATTTGCTCTTCGGTGGCGTTTGCGGGCAATATCTTCATTAAGTAATCTACTTCGCGTAAGGACTTTACAAAACAATCTTTTTGAGTGGTATTTTCCATAGAGATACACCCCTTATATACGCCATACGTTTGGCGTGATTAAAATAAATATACGACAAATATCTGTCATAGTTACAGTATAACATAAAAGACGGCGACCGTCAATCGCTTTGTGAATTTTCTTCGGCTTTATGTATAAGTTCGTCGAGTTCGGCATCGGTAAGCCTCGCATCGAGAATTCTTCGGATAAAATCGAGTTGTTTTTCTGTCATAGTATTTCCCCTTGTGCGGCGATTGCGCCGCTTTTGTTTTAATTGTAGCACCAATCGGCGAAAAGTCAAGGCTCAATATTGATACTTTTACGGGTAAATATTGGTACTTTTCGGTTCCATTCGCGGTTTTAGAACAAATTTCGACAATTTTCGTCGAATTAAACATAAGGGAGAAAACAATGAAATCACTAAAAGAAGACCTCAACAATCTTAAAGACAAACACAACCTGACACTGCAAGATATTGCGGAAAAGTCCGGCATTCCGATGTCGACCGTGAAAAAGATTTTCAGCGGACAAACTCTCGATCCGGGTTACCTTTCGATGAAACCGATATTAGACGTTTTGCAACAGGAAGAGAAAAACTCACAATCGCCGTCGATTGAAATAATCGACCTTTACGAGCGAATTATAAAACGCAAAAACAGGTGGATAATAATTCTTACGACTCTTTCTCTGCTCTTTGCGTCCGTGTTTATTTTTTTACTTATATGGGACTTATGCAATCTTAACATAGGCTTTATCCGCACGAGGTAGATTATGGAGCATTACTACATAAGCAGTACGAAAGCAAACATACAGGAACGACAGACGAAATTAAACGGAAAAGTTTACGATATAGTATTCCGTATCGTTACGCTCGACGGCGACGAGAAACAAAAGCGGCTATCAGGATATAAAACAAAAGCACTTGCAAAAGAGGCGCATTTAGAGTTTATTCAGAATTATTGCGAACTCGTCAAGCACAACCCCATAAAGAAGAAAAAAGCCGTAGAACATGGCAAAGACGAGTTGACCGTCGAAACCCTCGCCCCACTGTATATAGCGTCTATGTCCAATCAAAACAAAGACAGCACGATATACGACCGACGCGGCAATCTTTACAACTTCATTTTACCGTACTTCAAGAACGCAAGAATTGCCGATTTAACGCCCGAAAGGCTATACAAGTGGCAGGACGACCTTTGGCGGGCAAAGAACCCGAAAACGGGCGATTATTACTCGTACAGCCATTTATCCAACATACGCGGCACAATGAGTACGTTCCTTGCGTGGTGCGAGATACATTACGGGACCGTTAATAATCTGCGCAAAGTAAAAAAGCCGAAACGCCGCACGCCTGAAACCGCTATGCAATTCTGGACGCGTGAAGAGTTCGACAAGTTTATAGCCGTAGTGGATAACCCCACCTACCGCGCAATTTTTTATACGCTGTTTTTTACCGGGCGAAGAAAGGGCGAGGTTATCGCTCTGAACGCCGATGACGTACACCGCGACTATATCGTGTTCGATAAAACTTACACCCGTAAAACGGTCGACAAAGACGCGTACAAGATAACCACGACCAAAAACGAACGCCGCGCAAAGACTATTATTTGCGAGCCGCTAAAAGCCGCGCTTGCCGCCTATACACCGCAAAAGCCTTTTTACTTCGGCGGCAACGCTCCGATACATGAAAATACCATAGCGCACGCTTTCGACCGATATATCGAGAAATCGGGCGTTAAACGCATAAGAATACACGACCTGCGGCATTCGTTCGTTTCTATGTGTATTCACCTCGGCGCAAGCGTTTACGTCGTAGCCGACCTTATAGGCGATACCGTCGCGCAAGTGTTCAAAACTTACGGGCATTTATACGACGAAGACAAGCAGGAAATCATCAGCCGAATCAAGTAAAAATTTAGTAACGAATTTTAGTAACACTTTGAAAAATAATACAGTATAATACGGGATAGCAAATAGGCGAAAATAGTAATTTTAGTAAATAATATGCCGAAAAACAAGAAAAAACCGCCCTTTTGGGGCGGTTTTTCTACTTGGTGGAGATGAGGAGAGCATACACAACACAATATATTGTGTTTTTCTATCTTTCTTTTACCATATATATTGTATTATTTTTCATCTTGTAACATTTTAATATTATTTTGGGACGATTTTTCGGCTAAAAACTTGTCTAAAATAGCCTCTTTCGAGATGAAAACGCACATCTCGGTAGTAAGTGTTTTAGAACCGATGAAGAACCAACCCGTAGTGAATTGAAGTGTTATATTTACTATATCCGTTATACACGAAATGACGTTGATTTGCCCGAACGAAACGGAGAAACCTATCATCGCGGAAAGTAACGATATAAAAATCATCGTTGGCAAACCTTTCAATATTTCTTTGCTGTTCTCCAATTTTTCGTTTATGGAGTATATCTCTTTTTTATACCCGCCGTCGGAAGAAAACGCCGTTACGAACTTACGATAATCGAGACGTATGTATTTGACCTTTTTCGTGTCTAAATACTTTTTGACATATTCGTCGCCCGTTACGTACTCGATTTCGCGTTTCTTATTTTCGAGTTTTGCAATTTTTTTGCAAATACAGTCATCAGGCTTTTTGAGTTTGAGTCGCCCTATTTTCTCATCGATTACCGCCGCTTTACGCGCCCAACCGCGCATGTACGCTTTAAGTTTCCGATTTTTATTCTCGTTTATTACCCAAGCGCGGAACTCGGCGTAATTTATCTTTTCGGCGGTCGTTCTTATTTTCTCCTGCATACGCAACAATTCGGGAGATTTTTGCCCTACCTGATAGCGACTGTTCGACCCGAGATATTTGCTCATTGCCGCCGTCGCTATACGTAGAAGTAAAGCCGTTATAAAACTTGCCCAAACTATCTCTTTGAAAGAGAAGTTGAAATTTATAAGCGTAGAAAGCGCGGAAAGCGAAAACAGGGCGATAGCAAGTATAACGGTCGGCAAGACCGACAAGAACCTACCTACGCCTGAAGACGGTTCTTTTTTATGCGCCAAAGTTTCGTCGAGTAAATCGTTTTCGTTGAAATCGAACTCTGCCATTGTTTATCACTCCTCTGCTTTGAAACTGTAAGCCTCTTTCCACGCCTGCGCATCCGGTATAGCACGTTTCATATTCTTTTGCTCGATACCGTCGACGATGATTTTTGAATGCCGCTCATACACATCCCCTACTACGTCTATAAATGTAGATAACAGACTGCCTATGAGCGATACAAGCGATATAAGTACCATTTCTTCGGATAAATAACGCATCGTAAGCGCAATCACAAAGAAGATCGCCGAAATAGTTAAAAGCGAGCCATTTTTGAAGAACGTTAAAAACTTATCCTTAAACGCCGCTATAACGAATATCAGTATGATATATCCCCAAAAGCCGAATGCCGAGGCTTTCCCGGCGTAGGCATCGTGATTAAGAATAAAAAGCAATGCCATAGGCAGAGCGTATACCAGAAAGGCATACGCTCTGTAAAGTTTACATTTTGCTCCGTTAGTCATACGAACCCCCTTACGCTTGGGCTTTCAATTCGCTTATAATCTGATCAGCCTCATCGCCCTTTGTCTCGCGAATATAATCTTCGAGTGCTTTTGCCTCTGCCGCTTGTTTTTCTACGGCAGATTGCGTCGGCGACGCAGACAGACACGCAACAGCAGATTCGGAACCTCTCCAAGCGTTGGTCGCGCCGTTTATGAGAGCAGTAAGTTGCGCGGATAATGTATCAAGTTGAGCCTTAAATTCTGAGTAAGTCTTTTTATCTAGTTTAAGACTTTCAATCATTTTCGTAAACTGAGGACCCAACGCCTCGGATAACACCTCTTGCAATTTCTTAGGGTCGCTATCCTGTATAGCCTTAGTCAATTCATCTGTCTTTGCCTGTAACCCTTTATACAGTCCAAGTAACTGTTTATATTTTGCATTCTTTTTAAGATATGGCAAAAGCATTCCGGCACCCAATAAAAGCGTCGAACCCGCCGAGATTACAAGCGGCAAAATGTTTTTGGTAAAATAGTCGCTTTCGGACAAATACGCCTTAATGCGTTCGGTTATTTTATCTGTCAGTTCATCAGTGTTTTCTGCCGGGGTTTCGTCGGCGGAAGTTTCGTCATCGGGCGCGATAACCTCGCCGACCGTCTCTGCCGGGGTTTCGTCGGCAGCATAAACAGATATACTCGCTCCGCCGAATAAGGCTATAAGCGATATGCAAAGAACGAGAAGTATATACTTTTTGATTTTCATTTTTAATATCTCCTTATAAAATAATTTTGTTTTTTTCTTCGAGAGCCGCAAGACGGTTTTCAATATCTCTGAATTTTTGCTCTACAACCTTTGCAAATGGCAACATTTCTATGCCGATGCCGTCAACCTCTTTAAGCACAAAAGGCAAGACAGCCCACCGTCTGCAAATTACGCCGTTTTGAATGTATGCAAACGTAAATGCAATTTTCCCCGGGACAAGAAGTGTTGCCGGGACTTCGTACTCGTCACCTTTCAGCCTTTCGGTACATTTACCCGCCTCGGTTTCTGTCATTACAAGTAGATCGCAAGGGTTATATTTAGAACTGATTTTTAGCGTAAGTCTGTCATTTACGCCCAATATAAACGGCGTGGTATCATCTACCACGCCGCACGTAAGATTTGTAAGTTTAACCGTCTTTTTCATTGCTCACCTCGTCAGGAAAATCGTCTTCCCAGCCGCCGAACGGCATCTTGCTTTCGAGAACTCTGTCCTCTCCCGTTATCGGGTCGGGGACTATCGATGTGTGAATTTCTTTCGCCTTGTTGTACGCTGTTTTGTACGGGCTTTCGTTACGATTTACCTTAAAAGGTATATCTACCGTCTCTATCGGCGTTTTTGTAAACACGGCGTTTCTGTCGGTTTGAACTACAAACGTTGCCGTGCCGTATTCGCCGTTAATGCGTATATCGCGCAATGCGGCATAAGCCTGCGGGAGTAAAACTCCCATATTTTTCACTTCATAATTTGTCTTTTTAAGTCCCATAATTTTATACTCCTTTATAAATTTTAATAATAATGTTATACTGATGATAGTCCTCCTCAATAGTAAAGAGTCATATGAGGATAATAGCTAATAGTATCTGGAGATGGCATTGAAAGAGTTTGAGATTCATCGCCAGTTAATAAAACATCTATAGCACTTCTAGATACCTTAATTATAGCAGATTTCCATGTTAAGTCATCTCCAGTATCATAAGCATATAATCCGATATATGTCTTATGATCTTCATATAGAGCTTGTTCAGTTAATATTGGATAAAGTTCTGAAACAAGAGTCGGCTCTTTAACTGAATTAGTAACAGGCGAGAATCTTATATAAGCATCTTTTCCACTAAGTTTTCCATAAGCTTCAATTTCTGTCAATCTAAAACATTTAGAATTTTTATCAATAGAATTATCAGTTCTGACATATGGAATTGCTATATTTGAGACATTGTCTTTGCCTATAGCAGCTTTTGCGACGTTGGCATTAAAATATTCAAAATTTACCAAATCATACTGCTCTGAAGGTGCTACCGCTCTTAATCTTCCTTCAGGCGTTCTTTGCGCAAGAGACGAGCCTGTTAAATTGACATCAGAACCCAACCAATAAATCTCTTTATTATATCCAATCTGGGGAACTATAAAGGCTCCTGAAGATATTTGTTTAAGAGGAATGAAATTGTCTTCCACATATTTTTTAGGAATAGCATCAGCATCGTTGACAGGAGTTCCCACCATCAGTCGTCCGTCGTCATATCTTTCAGCAAGGCTATATCTTCCTGCGTTTATATCTACACCAATCCTTTGATTAGGACCACTTGAATTTGTAGCATAACAATAAGTTCCGTCTGCAACAATGATTGCCTTAACAAAGTTATTCTCTGCATACTTCTTCGGAATTGCGTCGCTATCACCTTCAGGGTCTCCTACTTCTATTTGTCCACCTGCATAACGTCTTGGAATAGTGTAGGCGGTTTTTTGAAGAGAGAGAAATACTCCATCATTTGGGTTATTGGGTGAGGCTACATAAACTACTTGTTGGTCTGCCGACACGCTTTTTGCCTTCACATATCCGTCTAAGTCGGAACTGTCTATCTCATAAACAATTTTATCGACATAATTTGACCATGTCGGTGCGGTTTTATACGCATTCACTGCCGATTTCGGTACGAAAATTTTCTTTATGGCGTTAATAGGAATAGGTTCAGGAAGTCCGAGCGTCGGTGCGGCTGTACTCTCAAATATCATTGTTTCAAGACTTGTACAATGCAAAAACGCCATACCTGCCAATTCGGTAACTTTGTTTGAAAATCTTATCTTTTTTAATCCTACAGCATTTTCAAACGCGCTCACATCTATCGTCATATATGGCGCACCTGTACTTATATACGCCTCGATAATGCTTGTGTCATCATAAAAGCACTTAACGGATATTGCCGTAAGCCCGCTGATAGCGATTAAATGATACTCCACTCCGTCGGTGTATGTATGCTCGTTTTTAACGTTTGCGACTGCAGTTTGAGACGACCCGTCGCCCCAGTCAATAACAACACCCGCACGGAATGTCCATTCGCCGACGTCCATACTCACCGACGGCACCGTAGTACCTTTATAGACGAGGTATGTTTTGCTCGGGTCTCTGATAATATTTTCGTTGATTTTCGCCTCTAAATGGGCAAGTTCGGACTTTACCGCTATATCAGCCGAATTTACCCCGCTGTCGACGAACTCGTTTCTTTCCGCATTCCACGAAATAACGTGTCCGTCATAAAGCAACCGACTGTCGGCGCGAACTGCGAGAGCCGCCCCCTCGTTAAGGTTAAACGTAAACTTACCGTTTTCATCGACAGAACCTAAGCCGAATTTGACGGTGTCATCGGTCGGGTCGTACATAAGCCCGTAAGTGGCATTTTCATTTTTGTTGATTGCCAAACCCGATAATATCGTTTTTAGGTCTATCTTGCCCGCATTCGTTTCGATTATGGCGTTTTTAACGGCAAGCGTTGTTGCCTCTTCTATAAACGTTTTACCTTTTGCCGTAAAGTCTCCCGCTACGGAAAGGTCTCCGCTAACGTCAAGACTTCCGCTTATTTTGCCGCCCGTTATATCGAGTTTTGACGCAAGCGCGGCGGCGAGTTCTTCGATGAATTGTTTACGATTGATAGCGTGTTGGTCTTCCGTAGCCTCGGCGGTGCTTACGTTTCCGTTTTCGTCTCGCTCGACCACAGAGCCTTTTTCCTTGAGAACTTCGGACGATGAATTTTTCATTTTCCGTGCGCCGCTTTTGTCTTTCGCATAGACCTGATCGTAATCTGTTGCAGAATATTCCCTATCGAGTTTGTTTACGAGTTCACTGTTAAGAGAAGAAAGCGCGGCAAGTATCTGCTCGTAAACACTCGGGGGCGGATCTCCGACGGAAGATGACGGAACGCCGCGCGCTATCGTTATTGCCGTGCTTTCAGTCGCCAGCGTTTCGGAGCCGTTTGTGATATAAAATTGCGCCGTCAGTTTTCCCCATATTTCGGTTATACTCTTCGGGAGTGTATACTCGAATACAAAAAGCGTTTCCCCGCCGTATTCGACGGTTTTATCACTCTTCGTCATCACACGCGGTTCAACGTTTGTCCCGTCGGGTAGCGTAAACGCAATCGTAACAACAGAACTCGGAGAAAACGCACCCGTTAAATAAACTGTGTTCGCTCCGTTCGAGTTCTGATTAAGTTGAGAGGGTACGACCGTAAGTCGCCCCTCTCCGCTTGCAAATATTAACATTTTTTTATAAATACCTCCTCGTACTTATTTTAATTTGTGCTTTCCCGTAAAGTATATCGTGAGTTTTTCAACGGTATAATTTGCAGGGTCTGACCAGTTACCGGCAAGAACCACGTCACCGCCGACGGTTTTCGTGATCGTCTTTACGTTTCCCTCGCTATCTTCGACCGTCATCGTTTCCTGTGTTTGTTCCGTTATGACAGCCCACGATTTCCACTGCTTACCACTTGGCGGCACAGGTACGTTAAGCGGGTAAATTCGACCGTTAGCCGCAAGCATCTGTGCCGATGCGGCAGTAGATAAATCTATGCCGGGCTGATTTTCCGCGTGTGCGATAAATTTATTTAACTGCCCTGTGAAGAAATACCATTTCGTCGAAAATGAAGAGCCGCTACTGTTTACAAACGGGTTTATATTTGCCAAAGCCGAACCGATTATAATATCTTTTCGGTTTGTTCTGAATTCTACCTGCATATTACAGTTAAGCGTCTCGCGACTGTCAACGCGTAGAACATATCTCTTTCCGCTTATATTTGTGCCTATTATGTCACTGTCAATTACGGTGTGCTTAACTTCGGGAATATTAAGCATAGGTGAATTCTCCGACGAATTTATATTGTACTGAACGCCTGCGGTAAGGTTGAAGTCGTATTCATCAAATCTTCCGTAATAATCTTTATATGTTACATCCTGCCCCCAATAACCGCTTATATTACTACCGGCAACATAGACAGACTGTTCACCCGCAGAATAATTATCTTTATACTTCCACGAAAACGTTAAGACGTTACCGAACGCCGAGGCTATAACAGGCAATGTAATTTGCTTGCCCAAACTTTTTCCGCTTTTTGTCTTAGCCTGAGCGATCACCGAAGTTATAGGGGTTGCCTTACGTCCGTTAAAGCATCTTACGATTGCCTCCATAAATGTATAGCCTATAAGAGAGTTCTCGTCCGAGTATGTAATGTATGTTACTGTTGTTATAGCAATTACAGGTTCGGTAGGTCGCGGCGTATTTTCATATGGCACATAGGCTGTCGCAGAAATATACCCGCTATTGCCGTAAGAAAATCGATATAAGTACCCTTTATCGTCTTGCGCCTTTTCCGTTATTGAGACTATATTACCGTCGCTGAATGTGGCAGTACCGTAACCGACCCAATACTTAACCCCGTTAATTTCATCGGTAGTACCTCGAAACCTGCAAGGGATAAACAAAGATGAATTCTTTTCCGCGTATGCCTCATAATCACCGACAACCACATATTCTTTTAAGAGTACCGACCTGTCATACGCGGCTCTTTCGTTGACCTCGTAAAGATATTTGAGCGATTTAACGCCGATATACTCCGAAAGCCTGTTAAAGTCTTTTGAAAGCGTTATCGTACATTTTAGATAACTCGGCATTACTTGCACCATAACCGACGAGATATAATTATCATCGTCGAATAATTGCCCCGCTTTGGGGATATTGTCTACATTATTAAAGTAGTAGGTCAAAGATTGTTGAGCGTTTCCGAGCCGCGCAACCGCGCCCTTTACGTTTTCGCCGTAATATGACGTTTCTATAAGGTTTTCGCTTTGATTATAAAACAGCGTCCGCGGGTTCTCTGCCGGGTCTATATACGGCTTTGAGTGTGTAAATCGGGCATTATATATAGGTTTATAGGTAATCTGGAAAGAATACAGTGGATAATCGTCGCTAATATCTTTCGGACTTTTGCCCGTAACCTGACTTAAAATGTTGACTATAGAATAATTCTTGAACGCATTGTCCAATACCGAAGGGGCTTTATAAAATAACCCTTTAATATGCGGCGAACCCTGCGTATAGTATACCGCGTACGCTTTTGAATACGGATATGATCCGTCATACGATGACAAAATCGCATTGTACGCTGTTTCTTCCACGACGTAGTCCGTTATATCAACAGGTTCCAATTGCCACAAATCGGTTGCATTTTGCGGGTTTCGCTTGGCTATTCCGCAAGTAAGTTTTTCTATCTCATATATCGGGTATGCGGTAGTTGCAATACCGTTTGTATCGGTTATCCTTGCGTTTATCACCTCGGAGCGCAATGCTTTGTAGTTGTTTCCGTCAGGGTCAACAATACTGCCCTTTCTCGTATCAATGGAATTGACTACGTTTTCTACCCTTGTATCTACGCTCGTGCAATACTCGTTTATATCCTGCGAGTTTTTGCGTATCGCGTACGGGTATTGATTGAGCGGTCTCTTTGTGCCGTCCGTCAACGTTACTTCGGCTAATTCATTGCCGCAAAACGGCTCGAAAGTAATCACGCCGTCGGTAAGTCTCGGCTCGGCGTGGATAAAGCCGCCTATAATCTTTAACTGCTCCCTTAACGTGCATTGCGTCATCGTAAACGGCGGGGCAAGTACCTTATCGTATCGCTCCGCCTGTGAGCCTGCCGTATAGGTCGGGTTTCGTTCGCCCGTGCTTGCGTCGTAAGTTACGCCCTCGAATCTGAACCGTGGAATTTCGCCCTTTTGGAGTGGCTCGGCAAGTTCCAAACACCGAGTAACGCAATCGGTTATGGTGTAAGGGGCGAGTGGTAAATGATTTTCGACAGTTGAAAATTGATACTTGAGTTCTACCTTATATGTTCCCGCGCTCGTATAATCTTTCAAAACTTCAAGAGTATATGTGACTACAACTTGCGCCCCATTATCAAACTTAAATTGAAGATTATCAGGAATAGCCACGGTATTACCGTCGACAGTTATATCGCTTATCTTAAAATCTTTGTCCACACCTGAACTTAAATACAAATCTCCTTTTAATACGGGTTCGTTTTCGTATAGTTCTGTTGCAGACGGCAATTGTAATGTCTTTTCTGCCTGTAAAACGGTAGGAAAATAGACACTTTGAAAATTATAGTCCTTTTTTATAGGTAAACTTCCCGGCGTTATATCCGTAGACGTCCCTATAACATATACATATTTTATGTCCATAATAGTTTTGAAACCACCTATCTCATTTCAAATTTATGAAGTCACTACCCACGTATCGGGCGCAAATATCTGTGTCTTAGAATTTGTAAATGCCAACCCGCCGCAAGTTACGCTTTCTAATAACTTCGTTTCTTCGAGCAAATAAAGCGAATGCGTGTACTTCCCGCTTCCGAGAGGCTTTTCTTCTACCGTGTCACTTGCAACGACATAAGTTCTTGTGTAAGTCTTTGTGTCGTTCGTGATGATTGCCGTAAGTTTCGTTTGTATGGCTAACTTTTGCTTTGTAGATAGCACAACGCTCAAATTTGCCTCGTCGAGGCTCTCGTCGAGTAAATTCCCGTATGAATACGGAAACACCGTATTAGCGAGTATTTCGCCGCTTTGAGAGCCTATTCTTATTTCTACGCTGTTCATCGCCAATCTCCCCTGCTTCCCATTGCGCCCGCACGCACATAGTTGCGCCTTATCGTCTCGCTTTCTATTGTGCGGTTAAGGTTGTAAACGTCCATTTTATGCGAAAGGTCGAGCATTTTCATACCGATACCGGCAGTCGCGCCGATAATCGCGCCCGGTACACCGCCGCCGACATACGCGCCGATTGCTATACTCTCGGCAACGTCGAAGACAGATTCCGCAATTCGGTTCGCAAACTGATAGCGTTGCTGTAATTCGGACTGCCCCGTCCTTAACTCAATCGTGCCTATCTCGTGTCCTATTTGGCTACGAACGAGAGCCTTGCCCGTTCGGTAAACCATTGCGCCCGTAATGACCTTTTTTGCCTTTTTACCCACTTCCTTATCTTTGTCGGAAGTGGTCTCGTTTTGGTCGTTCGCGATAGGGCTTTCTGCGGCTTGCGCCGTTTCGTTCTTTAAGATAATTTCATAAGTTGCCATACTCTCTCCCTTTACCCGTTTACGGTATCGAGCGGGTAATTTTCGGCAAGCGTTACCGAAAGCGCGACGTTCTTTATATCTGCGCCTGTTTCCGTAACGTCGGCGATAATGACTTTATATGTCGCCAACTCCGTTTTAGTACCGTCGGCGTTGTTCTGCGTTTTTACGAGCGTTCTTTCGGGGTTGTTTCCGCTGTGCAGATAATCGAAGAACATTGCCGATACGTCGTCCGTGCCTGCGGGCATATTAAACTTTAAGTTTACCTGACTGAATTGCGGGATATTCTTCGCGATCAATAAGCCCGTGCCGTTGGACTTCTGCGCGCCTTCCATTGTCGTGCCGCGATAAGTCGTCCAATCTTGCAGGGGTATCTCTTTGCCGTCGAGCGTAAAAGATATGCTGCGGGAGTTAAGTCCCTCTTGCACCATATTGAAGTTAATATACGCGGTCATCGAGAACGTTTCGCCGAACAGCGAGTTCATCTGCCGTTCGCCCGACGAGAACGAATAGCCTTCGTTACTTACGACGTAAGATATCCCGCTATCGTCGTTCATAGCGAACACCTGATTGACGTCGCTCCATTTATCGAGCAACGCTCTGACTTGCGCTACCAATTGCGGGCTTAATTCGTTGCCTTTCTCGTCGCGTATAATCGGCACGAGAATGACCAAACGGGCGTTTACAACGCCGTATTTGCTTTTCGTGGCTGTATCTCCGACCGTGCTGTTTATTTGGCTTAAAACGCCGTGTATGTAGCGCGTAACGGTGTTTGCGAGCCTTGTCGGGGGCTTATACTTCGCCGTTTCCGATACGATACGAAAAACGTACTTCGTTCGCCCGTTATCCGCTATAAAAAGCGTGTTAAGTTCATCGTTGAGCCGTTTTGTTAATTGATTTATACTTATCATTTTTTGACTTTGCTCCTTTGGGCGTTAGTTTCTCTTGTTATGTAGTCAACGATATATGCTACCGCGTCGTCAAACCACTTCTCGTTCGGGTTCTTTTTGCCGTTCCATTTCGGGGATATCCACGGTTCGTTCGTAAACGGCATATACGGCGCGATTGCTTCGTCGACGTATATCTTGCAGGTATTGCCGATAAACTCGTATTTAATAGCGTTATTTGCAAGGTTGCCCGTATCTTTCGGGGCAAGCCGCCGCAACTGTCTGACAGCACGCGCGCATACTTGCCTAAACTGCCGTTCAGTCATTTATCTCCCACGGGTTAGAGACTTCGAGCATTGCCAAAACATACTTTGTGTCGGGCGCGACCTTTTGAAACCTTAACGTCTCTTTCTTCGTCGTCTTCTCGCGTATGCTCTCTATGCTCCATAATCTGCCGTCCTGCGTTACGACGTGTTTAGAAACCTTAAAGCCGATTTTAGCGCGCGTCTCAATCGTTAATCGGCTTCCGTTGTACTCTATCTCTTCGAGCGTCGTATGCGTTACCGCCCGTTCGTCTATCGTGTTATACTTAAAAGGTATACCGCCTATGGCGTTGTTTTGGTCTACCGCTTCGCCGTCGGGGAGATTGTACTCGTTGGGCAATTCTTCGTAGTAACTGCCCTGTAAGTACATATCGTTTTTAGGCGTTAAGGCATTTATAATATCCACTATCCCAAAGCCTCCGCTCCAAATTCCCTTGATAAAGTATCGTCGTACCTATTTCGGGTATATCCTGTAAAAGACAAGACTTTGCCGTGTCATCGATTTCCATATCTCCGACAAGGAAATAATGGACAACCTGATACCTCATTGCCTCTTGTATTACGCGTCGAGCCTCTCCCGAACGCGATATAATCTTGTCTTGTATGTTCGACCTGTTAAATTCGTGTATGTACCCGTAAATTTTTACGGAAATCATATCGAGTATTGTGTTTGCAAGATTTTGAGCGGTCGTATAATCTCCGTCGTTAAGTCTTGCTATCATGTCTATACCGACTACTTCCTCAACATATTTGATTGTTAAAACATATCTGTGCGTTTTCTCGTTATAGGTCATATATTCGTCAGTTAAAGGCATATCAGAGTTTTTATTCATTGTCTATCCTCCGAAAATGAATAAACGTTCAAGGGCGAGTTTCCCCGCCCTTTCCGTTTCAGTTAGTTTTATCAAGCAAACGTCTTGCTTGCGATTGCCGAGGCAAGACCGCCCGCAACCAGTGCAACGGCTTTAACGGTGGTACCGCTTGCCGCCGCGACTTTCGTTCCGCTCGTAACGGACGTAGATCTTTCGGTCGGGGTCGTTCCGTCGGTCGTGTAATAGATCTTCGCACCCGCAGTGGCGCAGGTAAGCGTAGCCTGAGACGATGCCGCATCGGAAATTTCGACAGGCGCGGTCTGAACTCTCGACGCAGGGGCTTTGATTGCTAAATTGGCAGGAGCAACAAACGAACCGTCGACTACCGGCACAACCGAAAGTGCGTCTACGCACTGCGCACCCATACGGTATTTAGGCTGAAGTCTTCTGCCCTGTCCGTCGGGAGAATCGATAATTTTCATCGCCGAGTTGAACGCCAGCGCACGGAGCGTTCCGATAGCAGAGACGACAAGCATTTTAACGCCGTCAAGTCTGCCCGGGGTTAAACCGAGATACCTCTCAGCGAGCGTCCATACAACCTGCGACGCAACGTATACGGGCATATTGGCGACTTCGCCGACGTATGCCGTAGTTGCGACTTCGGGTCTGTCGTTTTCGGACAGTCCGCCTTTACGAAGTATATTCTGCGCCGCGTCCGAACCGCCGATTATTATCTGACCTTTCTTCAAAAGCGCAGTCTTAACCGAACTTCTGATGATTACGGCTCTCATTCCGTCGGGGTAAGCGTCTACGCCCTCTGCCGCATTACCGTCGTCGAGTTTTCCGCCTGCCTCAATGAGTGCGCCGACGTAATCGTTGCCCGACAGCGTTACCCAGTTTTTCTCGACGGCTCCCCCGTCTATATCGGTAAAGTTTTTACGCAACTGTTCCGCAATGGTCATAGCGTTAATGTTGCGGTTGACCTTGCCCGAAAGATTGCCGAGTTCAGCCTCTGCGATGTCGACGTTCATCATATCCTGCTGATTGGTCGGAATGTCAATGTTACGATCGATAGTCGTAAGTATTTTAACGCCGTACGCGGCAGTAGTCGAAAACGTGGCACCTTTGGCGTTAAACCATGCGCCGTTAAGATCGTCGCCGATTTCACGCGCATCGTCGTCCTGCGGTTTTACACGGATAACCTGAATTTCCGCCGCGTCCGTATCTTCCGAGAATTTCTCGGTAACTGCCTCGTTCGGACGCATAAATATGTTCTGGAATATGTTTTCTTTAACTCTCGAGGACATTATCCTTTTAAGAGTTGCCTCGTTTACAAACGGGGTCTTGATGTCTGCAAATAAACTTGCCATAATTGTAATCTCCTTTGAATTTACTTGAGCGTTTTCAAAATAACAAGACGCTCAAACTTATCTACGGTACGAATTACCGTAATAGTTGCGCATTATGCGGTCGTCTTCCGATAATGCATCGTCTTCGACCTTTTCGGTTGAGTTTGCCTTAATTCCGCCAAAGTCTTGATTTTCGAGTTTCTCCAAAACCTTATGCAGCGTCTCTTCGAGTGCCGCTATACGCGCGTTTAACGCTTCGTGTACTTCGTCTTTGGGGTTTTCCATAGTCCCGTCGGCGGGCGCGGGCTGTTTGTCGGTTTCGACTGCGACTTCTTCCGTCGGCTCTTCGACTTCGGGAGTGGGGGCGGGTTCGCCTTCGGGTTCTTCGACTTCTTCGGTCTCTCCCTCGCTCTCGTCCACTCTGTCTTTCGCGGTCTGACTGTCTTTGTCTCCGTCGAGTTCTTCCTGCTCGCCTACGCTTTCGTCAACGCGGTCTTTTTCGGTCTGCTCGTCCGCTCCTTTATCGGCTACGTCTTTCTCGGCTTCGGCGACTTGTTCTTTGGTCTCTTCGGCGGGCTTGTTTATCCCGTCAAGGACTTTCGCCTTGTCTTCGTCGGACAACTGATTAAAGAGTTTCAAAACTTCTTCGGCAGACTTCTTAAAAAGTGCCATATTGTTGTTACCTCCTGTTTTTTCTTCTTGCAAGAATTGCGAGACTTCTGCGCCGCTCTCCGTCTTTATGGGTGTCTATTGCCGCTCCTCACAGCAAAGCCTGCCCGACCGCAATGCGGTGTTCGTCTCTATCCGTTTTACGCCCGTTTATGGCGTTTATATAAAAGGTGGACACTATCTCTGTATAGCCCTGCCTTTCGTATTGAGTTAAATTATCCGTATACGCGATTTATAATACGCTCGCCCGTTCACTTTTGAATACTCTATATATTCGTTCGTGAGCCGTTTATACGCCGTTACAGCCGTTTTATAGCCTTGTTCATCGTTGCCCCGTTTCTCTATCGCTTCAACCTTATAACGCCGTATATCGCGCTCATACTCGCGCTGACGTTCGGTTATGGCGTACTCTTTCCGCTCTTCCGTTTCGGTCTGCTTTCCAAACCGTAGCCCGTCTTCGTATTCAACGAGATAATGACGGCAGTTAAAGCCGAGTAAGCCGTTTTTATAGGTCTTCCCGCTCTTCGTGGTATAGTATATATCGGTAGCGTTTTCGAGCGGCTGATATCGTCGCCCGTCGCTCGTTGTTCCGCTCGTACCGTCGAGGCTGTACACCTTGCCCTGCCACGGTCGGCAACGCTCCGAACAGTCGGTATGCGTCGAGCATATAACGAGTTTTGCCCCACTTCCTTTTAAGTCGGCAATATCCGTTAAGTGCTTTTCATATCGCACTTGCATTTCGGCTTTGTTTCGTAACGAGTTGCGCCCCGATATATCGTCAGGGTCTCTTGCCGTCTGCTTGATAAGGTTATCGACCGCCGCCCCGACTTTCTTTCTTACATTGTCCGTAAACTCTTTAAGCGGTACGCCGTACACGTTCGCTCTCGGTATATCCACATACTCGCCGCTTATCGTTACGCCGTTGCGTTTAAGGCTCTGTATGGGCGTTTTACGCCGTGTTCCCGTCGCCCCGACTAATTCGACGAGCGACGGCAAAATCACAAAATAAAGCGGCAATACACGCCGCAACTCGGCAAATTGAGCGTTATAGAACGACACGAGCGAAACTGCCGTGTTCTTTTTGAGCGTATCGCTCGTCAACTCCTTTACCGCGCGGGCAATTATCCGCCTGACCTTTTCATCGATTAAAACTTTCGGCGTTCTGCGTATATACTCGGTCTTGACCGTCAGCCGTATTTCCGTCTCCGCGTCCGTTATCGTCTGCGCTTGCAGATTCAAGGCGCGGCGCACTATCTTCGGCTTTTTCGTCATAGCCTAACCCTCCGAAGTAATCTTTTTCGTTAAACGGCATATTGTTGCTCTCGCTCTCTTCCTTGCACCGGTTATATTCTTCTTCGACCTGTTCGGGATCGTCGTCGATATTAAACATTTGTACGGCTTTCCACTTCGAGCAATACCCGTCGCGAATAGCGTTGCCGAGTATCTCTGTAAGCGTTAAGCGGTTTGTAAGCCCCGCGGACGACCAACGCAACACGACCGTATCTTCATAGCCGTAAAAGGTCGTTACGGTCTTTAACAGCCTGTTGATAGGTCTTTCAATGATTGCTCGTTCGCTGTTAACGTATTCTGCCGTTTCGTTCTCTTCCGTCGATATTTCTCTTGCCGTCCTTGCCGTGTTATCCGCAAGGAAAGACGCAATCGTAGACGGATTCAAACCCGAATTTATCGCTATATCCTGTATCAGCCTATCGCGGATAGCCGTCCAATCTCCCGCGCGCAGTTCAAACTGTATCGGCACGGGTTTTTGATTTTCGGGGTTCTGCGAGTTGTATTGATTGTATATAAAGTCGTCAAGCCCGCTGTTATAGTTACTGCCTGTCGCGCTGTTCATATACTTTGACAAAAGCACTCTGCCCCTGCCGAGATACATATCCGTATTCGCGCAAGCGTGATAAAAGTCCCACTCCATAAGATAGGAAATCAACGGCGCGAGAAAACTCTCGCCGAGCGGCACTTCGGGCAAGCCGCTTATACCTTCCGTCCACTTCACTATTTCGCAGCCCAAGCCCGGAAACGGTAACAAGGTCGGCGTATCAAATCTTACGGTCGGGTACGCTTTGCTTATCGTCCGCTTAACAGCCGTCGGCAATTGCTTAAACGGCACTTTCCCCGACGACGATTGCGTAACGTAAACGCCGTTCGTAATGCTCCCGCGTTGTTTATGTATAACAAACTCGCTTACGGGCGCATTATGTATCGTCTTGCCGTCAAAGCCCGTATAATCGGTGTAGTGCCTGTATTCGACGAGATAATAACTGTCGTACGCTTTCCCTTCTTCGTTGGTAACGCCAAAATCGGAAAAGCAATGCAGGAAACACTTAACTTCGATTACTTCGTCGTTGTTGCCTATAACCGGGATAAAACTGTCGAGCCGCAGGGCTTCTGCCCACAACTGCCCGTTAGACTTATTCAACTTCAAAAGCGAAGTACCCGCCTGCGCGGCGTAATTTATCGCTTTCGTTGCTACCGTTTCAAAGTTCGAGTTTACGCCCCAATCGGACGAGATAAACTTTAACGCCTTGTTAAGTTTATCGTTCGTCTTATCTTTGCCCGCGTTCTTGAACATAAGGCGACCGCCGATGACTTTCCGAACAATCTTATTGACGAGTGCCGCCGCTATTTTTGTCGACGGTATACCCTGCTCGGCGTTGTGAAAGTAAGGCACATAGCCGTCGTACCACCACAACCAATTTTTGACAAATCGGTTCATAAACTCGTAGTATTCGGGCGATATCATCGAGTAAAACGTTGCGCGCCCGATGAATGAATAGGTGTAGTAGTTGTTAAACGCCGCAGTCCGCAACCACGGCGCGACTTCTTTACTGACGTTGATATTCTCTTCGTTCATATCTTAATCTTCTCCTTGATAATACGCGCTCATTGTCGGTGTCTCCCACAAATTGAACGGGTTATTATAATAAGTATTTAACGCGTATCTGAACGCGTCTGCGCAATCGTTCGGCACGGAATCGTCGTACTTCTTATTGTCCTCGTCCCATATCATACTTTCAAGGTCAATAACGAGTTGGTCGTCGCCCGGCACAAATTCGTTTTTGATATAATTAAAATACCCGCCGAAGTCTAACAAACACACGGCTTTTCTGCCTAACGCGTTGTTGACAACGTCGGTTGTCTGTAATATATCCTTTTTCGTGAATTTTTGAACGTTGTATTCGGGCGGCAATCTATATGCCAACGTCAATACCAAGTCCGCCGCCGCGCAGTCTATCGGCATAACAAACTCTACGCCGTTCTCTCTGAATCGGTACTTATCCTGTAAATCTTGCAGATAACGCTGTATATACGGCACTAACTGCTCGTTAGACAGTTGCCCGTTTATCTTCGGGTTGTGGTAGAACATTTCGAGCCTTACCGCTTGCCCGTTGTCCATTATAGCGAGTGGCACTAACGCCGTGCTGTCGTTCGTATTCGCGCCGTCGCCGCCGATTATAACATAGCGTATTCTGTGCCGACCGTAACGCCGGGCAAACTCCGCAGGTTGCAGAAAGTGCGTTTCGCGCCTGAATAGCGGATAAACCAAACCTTCTGCTTTTACCCAATTACCCAATATCCATTTTTCAAAGTATATCGTGCCGCGGTACTCGTTTTCGAGTGCAGTTATAAACGCTTTCGGCAAAAAGGTGTTGTCGTATATCGTAAAATGTTCATTGTAGGTATGCACTTTATCGTTATCGATATGCTTTTTAACAAAATGCGACGGGCTTTCGGGGTTGCACGTCGCGTCGCATTTACTGTCTTCACGATCAAGTCGTGATTTCAGCATCTGAAAAAAGTTCTCGGGATAGGTCGTCAACTCATCGCAATACGCATACCCAAGCCCTAAACCCTGTATCTTCGTTATCGCGCGTTCGTCGTTTGCTCCGACGCAATAGCAAGCCTTGCCGAACAGTTTAATCATTCGGTTGCCCGCCATATCCGCTTTAACTTCTCCTATATACTTCTCGCCGAATATCTTTCTCATCTCGGCGAAAACATTTCTTTCGAGCGTCGCCAAAGTCTTGCCGCAAAAAAGGATATTATCGTCGTAATGCTCTTTAAGCCGCAACATTACGAGAAAGTAACTGACGTGCGTTTTCCCGCTACGAGTTGCGCCCGATAGGATATTCCACCGCTTTGTGGCACAACGAAGTACTTTCTTTTGTTTCTCGGTAAAGCCCTTAAAATCTCTATCCATTATCGCCGCCCCTCGCTATATCCGATATAGCCGCGCATAAATCGTCGAGTCTCTCTCGGTCGCTCCCGTCGTCCTGCGGTGCTTTACGCTCTAACGAAGTCATCAGGAGTTGCGCCGCTTTCGTCCTTTCTTTGCGCTCTTCCGCCCCGTCTCTCATCGTTTCGGATAAATACTCGTAGACTTCTTCTAACGTGGCAATACGGCTCGATTTCATCTTTTCCGTAAGTTCGGCAAGGTATCTTTGAATTTCAGGTTTCTTCAAGTTCTCCTGCCCGATAGAATAAGCCGTCTTCTGACTGTAACCCGCCTTCTTCGCGCTCTCCGTTGCATTGAAACTTGCGGCGTAATACTCGCAAAAGGCTTTCTGACGCTCGTTAAGTTTCATTTTCGCTAAATCGCTCCTTTTTCGTTATTTTTACGCATAAAAAAAGCACCGCCGTAGCAGTGCTTTTCATTATTAAGTTGTTGATTGTTTGAAAGTTTTACAAAATAACAAGGCTCTCAAACTAATAAATTATACCGCCACCGTATTCGGGGGTAAAGTCTAATACCTCTTGCCAAGTCTTCCTGTTTTTAATACAATAGCGATATACTTCATATGGGTTGTTATCGAACTGTTCGCTTAATGTTTTGTTACCCATTACTTCATACAACGGGATAGGGTCGCCTAAAAGCAACTTATACGCTTCAAACACTTCATCGTTATTCATATAGTCTATTCTGCCGAGTATATCGGCGAGTTTATCCAACGATACGGTAGGATTCATCTTATTTTCTCCTTTAATGTCGAATATATCTCTTCGTATTTTTTGTACGTTTTGGGCAAATACTCTTTTATCATAGCTAACCCTTTATTGTCCTTTGTCATCTTGTATGAAACATATTCTGCCCAAGTTTCAACCCCATTCCCCATACCGGGCATACGGATATATCCGCTGTTGGTACCTTTCCAATACGAATCGGCGTGTCCCCAATACGAGGCATTGTACGGATTGATTCTGCCTTTTGTTGCCCCGGCAATGAAATCTGATAAAAAACCCGCGCGCTTGTAATTCGCTTGCGCCGCAGGTATCTTGTCTTTTACTTCGTTATACTTAACAATATCTTTCTTGTATTGTTCTAATTTTTGCCGATATTGTTCCTTACCGTCCTCAATATAAGCAACTGCCTTGTTGTGCGCGTCCGTCTTGCCATAACCCCACGATTCGTACATACGCGTTAATTTGTCGAGATTATAATGGTTCTCGTCAAATTTAGGCTCAACGGGTTTATAGGTGCTTGCTATATCCTTATCTGATAGTTTATGCAATAACTTATAAAACGATTCCTTTTGGTCTCTCGATAAACGATTAACATTAAGTCGCGTAACGTTATTGTCTTCGTCCATTGCTCTTTGCATTACCGAAACGAAGTCATCGGCTAAAATATCCTGCATTTCGGTAGAATAGTTAAAATCGGTCAACCCCTCATTTTCGCCGACTAAACTCGCCAAATAATGCCCGTATTCATGGAAATACGTTACTGCGGGGAAATTATATCCTAATTCACGGTCTAACGGGTCTCCATTCCCCGTAGGAACTGTTATTGTGTTAAAAAACCTATGGAATAACCCACTTCCCTCTTTGTATTCCACCTTATCTATCGTTTTGGCAAATATCTCTAATTCGTCATCGGTGAGATTGCTGATAGCCGAATAAAGTTTATTCCTGTAATCTTCGGGAAACTTGCTCATCTTTGAGTGTATGGTGTCATACACTTTCTTCTTATGCTCGGTAAGCGCGATTTTATTATCAGGCTCTGTCGGTTTTTCTTCTTTCCCGCTCTCGTCCTTATACTGGTCTTTGCCCTTTTCAGTCCACGGCGGGTATATTCCTTTGCCCGCTAACGCATTCCAAGCGTCGCGAGGAGTAGCGTTATCCGGTAAAGATATTCCATATTTCTTGCATAACCCGAACGGCAAACCGGTATTGCCGCCATTACTCTCATCTTCACTTATTTCTACCGTGGGTTTCTGATACGGCTTTAACGAATTCTGTCTATATTCCATATACTACCTCAAAATCTTGATAATGTCAATCGTTTCATAAGCAAAACCCCGTCGAACATTTAATCGGCGGGGTCTATGCTATGATAAGGGGGAAAAAACGAGAATGAGTTTTTTCAAACTATCCACGCTACCATTATAGCATAAGTGTTTCTGCAAATCAATGCACGACAATGCACACTTTTATTTTTCAAAAACAATACGCTTAGCACTATTTATCCTCGTCATCGTCGTCATCGTGTTTTTCTTTTGCCACATACGCAAGAGCAAAGGCACAGAAAGATATTAACTCACCTACGATACAACCAATTACAAACCCGCCCCAAAACATATATTCACTTCCTTTTTCTTATTTTTTCATAAAGTTTCTTTAACCCGATTGCCAAACCGAATTGCAAGGGCATTGCCGGGGTGAAAGGTCCCGCCCAAAACGCGACATACGCGCCGAACACCGTCCACCACCACGGGGATATTATCCACGCCAAGACGGCAGAAACGATACAGGGTAACCAAAATATAAGTTCGGCTATTATTACCCACAATAGCATTTCGCGATTTATAACGTGCTTGCGCAACCACTGCCACGCCTTTTTAATTCGTTCTTTCATTAACGTGCATTGATTATAGGTTTATCCAACCAATCATCTAAAAAGTATACCGGTTTACCCACATAGTTCGCATATTCAGTTTCAAGTTTTGCCCCTTTGCTTAATATAGCATTGGATAACAGTACGAGTACATCAGCGCAATCGATCATGGCGAAACATATACGCATATATTCGCTCGGGGTCATTCCCTCTGGCATACGGGCGGGGTTTAAGACTTTTGCGGAATCGCCGACCTTATTCATTATCTTTACTTCTGCATCACAAAACTGTTGCAAGTAATTTTTGTTTCCGTTTATTTGACCTGCTATGTAAATCTTCATAATTACCTTATTTGAGAAAGGGGCGGCTTTCTCTCGACTAAATACCGAAATTTCTTTGCTGTGTTTTTTATTTACAAACGCGCCGCCCCGCGATTGTATCGTTAATATTTGATAAACCCCTCGCCGTAGATTTTATTTACTTCGTCTATGACGTGTTTCATACCTAACCCGTCTTTGGTCGGTTTCCAAAATCCGTCGGTATCGTAAGCCCCGCCGCCCATACAATACTCGTATTGACGCGGGTGATTTTTTTTGAGCAGTAAAAACCTTTCGTCGCCTTTGCAGTGCGCGGAATACATACAGAATATACAGCCTGTCCGTTTTACTCCCGTAGTACCTAATTTTCCGCAACTACAAAGAGTTGTGCCGTATTGATACCCGTCAGGATCTTTAACTACGACTTCGCCATACACCTTTGAAATCGGCAGTTTGTTTTGCCTTATGTATTGCAGAACGTCTTGCTCCGTCCAAAAACTCATAGGGTTACTTATCGGCGATTTCATATCGAAACCGTTGCACCCGTTGCGTAACCACTGCTGCTCGCGCAGTTGACTTTCCTCTGCCATTTGCGCCGTCATAGGCATTTTACCCGTGATTTTGCTATATTCGTGAGCGGGTTTCTTTTTCATCACGTTGCAACACATATGCGAAATTTTGAAGTCTGTAAAAAGCAACGGCGCATACTTCGTTTTGTTAAACTTGCTTTCATTCCCGTTCTTGTCCTTTGCCGTGCCGAATAGTTTTTGCAATCGATACGGGTATCGATTGCTGGTCAATGCTATTCGTCCTTGACTAACGCATTCGCTTACCTCTTTGCTGATAAGTGGATAACCGTAGGTCTTTATAACCTCGTCGAATCGCATTGCCGGTCTTAAAATTTCAACATTATCAAAGTCTTTAACGAATTGCTGATTTTCGGGATATTCAAGCCCTGTGTTGATAAAAACGGCTTTCACCGTCGGATATAGTTTTCGTACCATATCCAACAGCACCGTGCTATCCTTACCGCCCGAAAACGAAACGTAAACGCCGTCTACGCCATAATACTGTACCCATTCGCGTATGCGCTGTTGAGTGCGCATCACCTTTAATTCAAGCGGCAAAGATTGTAATTGAGTTAATTCATTTCTCGTTGGCATTTTTACTCTCCTAAATCTTGAACGTAAGTACACGTCTCACAATCGCCGTGAGGACAGTCTAATATATCGTCATATAAATCACACATTTTACACCTCTTTTAACTCTTTGACGCGCATATACGACTGCGGCGGACGGGTTATCTGTCTCCCATCTTCAACATAGCACTCGCATTCATAGACATCTGGCGTGTTTATTTTTACAAGCCACTTGCAGTTCCCACACGCCTTTTCGCTTTTCTCGCAAGGCGGTGTCTTAAACTCGCTTAACGCTTTCGACTTGTCGTAAATCTTTAAGTCGGATATATGCCAACCGTAAAGGGTTTTGCCCTTGCCGTATCTCTTAAATTCTTCTTCTGTTAAACACGCTTTTTGTAAATCTTCGTCGTCAATATCGTACCAATTATCCCCACAATCATATCCGACAGGATAACCTATTTCTGGGTGGTCGCAATAAACATATTTATACTCATCTACCTTATCACAAATAAACTCGCCGATTACTTTGCCTCTGCCCTCATTACGATAATGCTTTATTATTCTTGCTTTGTGCATTCCGAATACGTATTTCTCTCTTAAAGTTATACCCGTATCTTCAAAGTGAAATCCGCACTCAATTTTCTTGTCTTTTGTCTCGTAGATATAAGCCTTAAACGGCACTTCTTTCGGCGCGGACTTCCGAACTTCAATACGTTTCTCGTAAATCGGTTTGCCGTTTTCGTCTTTGCCTATTTTGTTACAGATTTTCTCGCACCACTGCGGGCGAATACTGATTAAAACACTTTTCATTTTTGCTCCTTTATTGAATTTCGTTTCCGTCCTCGTCGCATATACGACACCAATAAATATTCATTGCTTAATCTCCCAATCTTACGGGTAAAATAAGTTGCTCGTTTGTAATGTCCTCGTTTTTTACTCGGATAATAAATGCTTCTTTATTGTTTTCTTTGATTTCAAAAACAGCCCGATACCCCCCGCCGCAATAGTCTATCCCGTTCAAAGCCTTTAACGCGTCTATGACATAACGCGGTCGTAAACCTAATTCCCTGTCGTGCGGTCTTGCGGCGGCATATACTTTTTCAATGTCGAAAAATTCGTCGTTCGGAATATCGAAGCCGTATCTTAACACTCCGTATTCGGTCATAACCTCGACAAAGGTCTTTTTGTCCGATTGCTCGATAACAACGGGGTTTGTTCCGTTCTTACTTGTTTTGACCGTAAAAGGTTTTATAAGGCAAGTAAATTCCTCGTCTATCGGACAAGTATTTTTAATTTCCACTCTGCCCGCTCTGTACCCGTCAAGCGCATACGCCGTTATTGTATCGGTTTTGACCTTGATTTGTATGTATTGCAATATCGGACGGCTGTCGTCTTTTGAAACACAATGTTTTACGCCGTCTATCAATTTCTTAAATATTATTTCGTTAATTTCTACTCTTTTCATTTCTCATACTCCTTTAATAGTTCGTCGATGTCTTTAACAAGTATGACGTGCTTGCTCGTACAATAACTGTCAATGCTTGGATAATAGTTATGTACTTTCTTTTTCAACTTTTCCGCAAACTCCTTAACGGCTTGGTTCTTTTCAATTTCGAGAACATTTTTCATATTTTGGGTAAAAAGTTCCGTGTTCGGTAAGGTCTTTCGATAGCCTGCATTATAAAGGGCTTTGGATATATCATAAGTACAGAGTGGCGTATATCCGTTAAACCCGCCATACTTGCTTATGTCCATTCTATAAGCAACTTGACCGTGAAATTTCTCC
>ERZ1035014.173-NODE-173-length-35668-cov-10.635779_pt1 | contig 35668 bp, 37 predicted proteins | sample MGYA00520620_ERZ1035014 | MGnify/ENA primary metagenome ERZ1035014 (study PRJEB33766, sample SAMN09781744) | gut metagenome | biome: gut microbiome | host: Homo sapiens | place: Madagascar | study: EMG produced TPA metagenomics assembly of the PRJNA485056 data...
CCGTGCCGCAGCCGCCGGAGCGGTGCTTGAGCCGTTAGGCGGGAATTGTGCGGTGCTGCCCTAAGAATAGCTCCGCCAGGAAGATCTTGAAAAGACCCGCCATTCCAAGCGGGTGCATGAATAAAATATTTTTTCACATTTCTCACCTTTCCCTCAGAACATTTGCCAACAATCAAAAAGTGCCCATCCCACAACGGCATGTCATCCGCCGCATGTGGGGTGGGCACTTTTTGTTTTGTGATTTTATCGGAGCGCGGTATTTCCATCATTCGGGCATAAAAATTTTCCTGCCGCCGTTGCCCGCGGCTGGGGAATCATTATCTTATGAACAGATTAACCAGGTCTAGCCCATTGCCCTGGGCGCATATCAGGCAGGGTAAGCAAGATTGCTTGCGGGGGCTCTTGATAGCAACCTGCACACAATCATGCAGGGGTCTGCTTGTGCCCAAATGTGCGTAGGAATGTCCCCACGAATCATTTTTAGATAGAGTCCGTCAGAGGATACGGTCCTTTGATTTTGGTGTTTTTTCCTCTCATCATCCCCTTTCTTTTTCCCCCGTCGTTTTTTATCGGCTGCCGGTTTTTCCTCCAATTCCTGTGTCGTAACGTAAGGGAACCGAAAGGTGCCTATTACGCCGCATTCCATCGAATAGTTTTTTTCCGACAGGTTCAGCTCCCAGACAAACCGTTGCGCATTGACCGCAAAGATTCGCGACACAAAGCGATCCAGAAATTCGCGGCTGACATATCCATCCGGAAACAGCTCTTCCCAGTTCAGGGATTCCTCGATTTTCTTTAAATCGTAGAACCTCGGTTTGCTTTCCAGCGCCGCCAGATCCTCCTGCGCGTGCCGAATACAGGCGTCATACCTGTCGCAGATATTTTGATAGGTCGACAGCGGGATCAGGTTTTGCCTGTACATGCTGTCCACTTCCTGCCTGTCATTTTGCGTTTTCTCAATCAGCTGCTTCTTTTTCTCAATTTCTTCCGAATGGTCCGGGCTGATTGCATTTTTCTCGTTTTCCTCACGATAATAGTCTAGAATCTCCTGCTTGTGATCTTTCCAAACCTGCTGAAATATCTCTTTTGCCATCAGTTCCAGCTTCCACTGTGCAACGTAAGAGGCATTGCAGTCAACGCGCTGCCATGCAGGCATGGGCTTGCTTTTGTCCGCCCGTCTGCTTTTGAGCTTGCGGTAGCAGAGATAGTTTGCCTCGTGCGCCTTGTTTCTCGAAGCAGCCCTCATACGCGCACCGCAGGCACAGAACATCCGGCACGCCCATTTGTCCCGACTTTCACTTTTGCCGTACAGATACGCCTCGGAAACACCGCCATCTAAGAATGCGCTGGCTCTTTTTAGGCGTCGCTGGCAGGCTTCCCACTCCTGCTCGGGGATAATCGGTTCAAAATCGCATTTCACATAGACGTACTCGCTCCTGTCGTGTTTTATAATGGTTTGCGACAGGTAGTCGGACACATGTTCCTTGTTGGTCGTCTTGTACCCTTTATAAATCGGATTTCTGAGGATATCGTATACCTGCCCTTCTTTCCACTGAAATTCTCCGGCATAGTTGGGTATTCTTTCCTCTGTCAGTCTTTTCGCAATGGAGGTGCTGCCGATTCCGGCGGCATGCATCGCATAGATTCGCCTTACGACCTCCGCCTCATCCTCACGGACAACAAGGGTCTTATTTGCGGAATCGTTGGTGTAACCATACGGTCTCCACCCGGTAAAGTATCTCCCCTTGCCTTGGGCAATTTTGATGCCTGCCCTCACGCGCTCGCTGAATTTTCTGCTTTCCTCCTGTGCCAGGCTTGCCATAATGGTCAGGCGAAGTTCACCGTCGCCGCTCATCGTCCAGATGTCGTCATTCACAAAATAGACCTCTACGCCGTAGGTCTTCAGTTTGCGGGTCACAACCAACGCATCCACGGTATTTCGGGCAAAGCGCGAAACCTCACGGGTTACGATCAAATCGAACTTTCTCTTTTTTGCATCCGTCAGCATCTTCATAAAGCCGGGGCGGTTATTGATGCTTCTGCCGGAGATTCCCTCGTCCTCATACATCGTGACGACGGTCCATTCCGGATGCCTTTCGGCAAGCTGTTGATACCAGATTATCTGGTTCTTTAACGCGGCAATCTGGGCTTCCATTTCGGTCGATACGCGCCCGTAAAAGACTACCTTGCGCCGGCGCGCCGCCAAGGAATCGGATTCGAAATTCATATGCATCCCTCCTTCCCCACTACTATACAACTTTTTGCATAGCTGCTGAAATGTACACTTTGCTGCTGCCGGGCAGCAAAAAAGCCTCGGACTTCTCCGAGGCTTTGGGCTCACAGCATTTTTTCTGCTGCTACTTTACATCTTTTTTTGTAGAACGCAATGCCGTAGATCCAAATATCGCTGCGCCCCTCGTCCCGCAGATACGCATCATATCGTACAATTTTTCATCGAAATCAGCAAGTTTCAAATTAAGTACACTTCCACCTCAAGATTCTGCCACCGTCCCGGATGTGTGGCTGAGCCCTGTTCTTTCTGGTATTGATATGCCATCGGGTAGTCGATTTCAAATTGCAGCAGCGGAATGGGCTCGTTCGGCAGGGCAGTTTCCGATGCAAACAACCGCTCTGTCAATCGCGCCCGCCTGTATCTGGTCGCATTCAGGATAAACCCGTTTTGACCCCGCCGCAAAAACTCCATATCGGGGATTTCTGTTTTTCCCGACGTCGGCTTTTCTTCGTTGCCGATGGCGTTGCCATTGTACGTCACCATCTGCATCATGGCGATTTTCTGCGTCTGCTCCGGCCGTAGGCGTTCAGCAAGAGAGAGCAGCCAGACATACCGATCGTTGCTTTTGATAATGCGGGCAACGTAGTTTTTCAGCGCATCGGGGTCAATTTTTCCTTCCGGATACGCAATTCTCTCGGACAGAACCGCCTCTATCTTCTCCACGTCAAACCTGTTGACCGGTTCCGCGGTGTGGGACAATTCCATGAGAGCCTTGTCGATCTCCGCTATATGGGCAGCGATTTCGTTGCTTTTGGTCACGAATTCGGCAAAGTCCAGCCTTTTTTCCACTCTCTCCAGCGCCAGTGCATCATAGGCTCTATTCCACATCTCGCGTTGGCTCATCAGCTGCTCTGCCTCGGTGTCTGTTTTATTGACACCCAGATACGTATTGACCGCCCGCACAGTTTTCAGCACCTCCGTGCGGCGGTCCTTCCATACCGTGCGAAACACCTCCCGTGCCATCAGCTCCAACTTCCACTCAGAGGCATACGGGTTCGGGCAGGGCACGCCATAGCGCTTTTCGGTCTTTCTACCGATTCTCTTGGTGGCAGAGCAGATAAACCGCATATTTAAGATGCCGTTTGCCTTTTTATCAATTCCCTCGCACCGCATTGGCGCACCGCAGTCGCAGTACAGAAGTTTTGTCCACTTGTTCTGGGGAAAAGATTTGCCATACGCGTGTTTTCTGCCGCTGCTGTCCATCAAACAGGCTGCGCGCTTGGTGCGAAGCTCATTGCAGGTGTTCCACAGTTCCTCCGACACAATGGGTTCAAAGTCTCCTTTTACCAAAGTGTAGTCCTTTTCCGCGTGGTTCACGCGCTTGTGGTCCAGGAAATTCTCCGTGTGCGACCTGTTGTAGGTAATGTAGCCTTTATAGGTGGGTTTGCGCAGTACACGCGACACCTTGCTGGCTGTCCATGTGCAGCCTCCGCCGCCGTCCTTGCGTCCTTCTGCCATCAGGGTGTCAGCGACGCCCTGTTCTCCCATTCCTCCCGCATACAGTTCGTAGATTCTGCGCACCGTCACCGCCTGTTCCTTGTTAATAACGTAGCTCTTACCGATTCGGTCATAACCGAGGATATTGCCGTTTCCGTACAGAACCCCTTTTTCGCGGCTGATTTTTTGCCCCGCCTTCACGCGCTCACTGGTTTTGCGGCTCTCGTCCTGCGCAATGCTTGCCATAATTGTCAGGCGAACCTCGCCGTCGCCGTCCATGGTCCAGATGCCGTCATTGACAAAATAGACCTCCACGCCGTATTGCTTCAGCTCACGGGTGGCGTTCAGGGCATCTACCGTGTTGCGGGCAAAGCGGGACAATTCGCGGGTCACGATCAGGTCAAACCTGCCCTGCTTTGCGTGCTCCAGCATCTGCATAAAAGAGGGGCGCTTTTTCATCTGCGTGCCGGTGATGCCCTCATCGATGTAGCGGGCCACGACGTGCCAGTTCGGATTATTTTGCGCCAGCTTGATATACCAGTCCATCTGGTTGCTCAGCGCGGATAGCTGCTGTTCGTGCTCTGTCGAAACACGTCCGTAGAACGCCACGGTTCTTGGTCTGCGTTTATAGTTTTCGATATCGTATTGCATAGACTCGACCTCCCACCCGTATTCTACCTTTTTGCCTCTGCCCTGTGAAATGTACCCCGCCATAACGGCACAAAAATGCCGTGGAGGATGATTCGGCATCTTCCACGGCACGATCTGTCGTTATAGCTGTGCGTTTCTCTCCCTCTGCCATTCCAGACAGGCAACCCTTCCCGGCGCTGTGCCCCGCCCCGCCTTTCGGCAGTGCGGTATGTTCTCTCGCATCTTGGCACGCTCGCGTGATCTCGGTCTTGGCGCTGCTTCCCCAATGCGGTACAACAGAGGACGCTATTCTTATGTCAGGAGGAATTTATCCCCCTATACTATAAGAAGTCAGCTAACCCGAGAAAATCTGCGCAGGAGGTTCGAGAGTTTACAAAATGTTCACAATTTTATGCTGTTTCAGCCTGATTTTTCTAAAATGTCATAGTCATCTTCCCTGCCTTGTACCGCTCCTTAAAACCATCAATTCCTGTAACCATCTATCCACAACTAAAATAGTTTTTATTGCTGACAAGTTGAGAAACATCTGCTATAATTATGACAATGATTCATCAAAAATCTTCAGACGGAGGGGACTTCCCTATGGATAACAATCTCGTTCCATATCAGACATTAAGACCTTGATTACGGCAGGTCAAAATGTTGCCTATAATGCCGCCAACCGTGCTATGGTTATGACCTATTGGAATATCGGAAAACGCATTGTGGAGGAATAACAGAATGGTGCAGAGCGTGCAGAATATGGGAAGCGACTGATTTCAGTCCTGTCCGATGAACTGACAAAGGAGTTCGGTGAAGGCTATTCTAAGCGTAATCTCCATTATTACCGTAGATTTTATCTCTATTTACCTGATGCCGAGATTTTGCACACGCGTGTGCAAAATCTTAATTGGTCGCATTTGCGCGCGTTATTGCGTGTTCATGATGAAAATGCTCGCATTTGATATATGAATGAAGCTGTCAATGAGAGCTACTATCAATGTACTACCCTTCTTGGATGGACATATTTAAACCTCTACCTGAAAAATAGAGGACAATATCTTGGATATTTGCGAAAAGCAAGAACTATCAGCCGTTATCTTCAGGATCATTACTATGCTTTAGGTCGGGCACATAAGTATGCTGTTTCGCTAAAAGGCGAGCTTCAAAAATATGGAACATATTGAATAAAGTTGTTCGCATTTAAACATTGTTAAAATAAAACACAAATGCATAATAAATGACGTCCTGTGAAAGCAACGGTGCCTGTGAGGTAATAAGGGTATCAAGAATTACCGAGAATTCCTGGTAATTGTCAGGGATTCCTGAAAAGGCTCAAGGAGGAGTCGTAGCCATGCAAGTGAGTCAGATGAAACGGGCAGTAAGTCGAGCGCAGTGGGAACAGCGCATTGTGGAGTGCCGCAATTCAGGTGTTCCAGTAAAAGGAATGGCGCCGGGAGCAAGGAATCAGTTATTCCACCTACAGGCAATCGAGGATGTTTAAATCATTAGTTAATCAAGACCACAGCCAAATCATTAACATTTGTTCCTGTTGGTCCTGTCACCAGTAGTCCGCCACTCTTTTGTAATGCATGATAGGAATCACTTGCTTGCAAGGCGGCATCTATATCCACCAACCGGGACGTTTTCCCGTCCACATATCCGCCTGCAGCATCGGTTGGACCATCTGTTCCATCACTGCCAAAAGAGAACACAGCGACGTTTTGAATGCCTTCTATCTGACTGGCAGCTGCTAGTGCTATTTCTTGATTTCGTCCACCCAGACCCTTCCCCATTAGGTGGACAACGGTTTCGCCTCCTGCAAGAAAAGCAAGATGTTCAGAGGTATTAGCATGTGCTAGTGCAATTGATCCCAGAAACCTCCCTGCTTCACGTGCCTCACAAGTCAAACGGTCGGTAAGAATTGTCACATCATACCCCAGCGTAGTGCAAACGTCTTTAGCGTATTCACAAAGCTTAGAAACAGAGCCAATGATTGTGTTTGTAACATTTGGTACTTCAGACGGGGTTTCAAGTTGAAGCGTCTTTTGTGCCAATGGTGAAAGAGCGAGGTGGTACTTCTCAACAATAGCAATGGCATCTGCGCGTGTAGAGGAATCCCCGCAGGTTGGACCTGAGGCAATCATGTCGATTTGATCACCAATCACATCTGATAAGATGATGGAATTAACGTGAGCAGGCTTACACATGACAGCAAATCGACCACCTTTTACCTGAGAAAGATGCTTGCGAATGGTATTGATTTCGGTGATGGATGCACCACAGGCTAATAGTTGCGCTGTGATTTCCTGCAGTTCTTCCAAAGGAATAAACGGTTTTTCAAAAAGAGAGGATCCTCCACCAGACAGAAGAAAAAGGACGGTGTCTCGCTCTTCCAATCCTGTTACCATCCGAAGGATAGCCTGCGTTCCTCGAAGTGAGTTCTCGTCAGGGACAGGATGACCGGCCTCATAGCAAACGACATCTTTAATAGACCCCTGTACATGACCGTATTTCGTAAGCACAATGCCTGCACACACCTTTTTGTCAAGGCACTGAACGGCACTATTCGCCATTTCCCATGCCGCTTTGCCAACAGCAACAAGGTAAAGCCTGCCCTCGGAGAATTTGCAATTTTGAAGTGCTGTGGTCACTGCAGGGCCGGGCATAACTCGTTGAATGGATTCGCGCATGATGCACTCAGCTTTATCGCGCATAGTCATTGCAGTCACCTGTTTACAACATGGATTGGCGCACTGGAGATAAAGTGCTGAATATTATCAGCTGTCATATCCATAATGCGCTGACGGCATTCCTTTGGTGCCCAGGAAATGTGCGGCGTGATTATGCAGTTTGGGGCAGCAAGCAACGGACTATCCGATTGAATCGGCTCAGTAGAGACAACGTCCAATCCTGCAGCGTAAATTTTCCCGCTGTGCAAGGCGGATGCCAAATCCGCCTCCACAATAAGACCGCCGCGTGCGTTGTTAAGAACAATAACGCCATCCTTCATCTTTGCAATGTTTTCTGCGCAAATGATTCCCTTCGTTTCGGGAAACAGAGGACAATGCAAGGAAATCACATCAGAACGCCGAAGAAGCTCATCAAGTTCCACATAATCGGCGATTTCTCTGCCAACATCATTTGGATGGCTGTCATATGCAAGGACGTTCATGCCAAGAGCCTTGGCGATGCGTCCTGTAGTCTGACCAATGCGCCCAAAACCAATAATGCCGATTGTCTTTTGCGCAAGCTCGATAAGCGGCGAGTCCCAAAAGCACCAATCAGGATTCGTTCCCCAACGTCCCTGATGGACTGCATCGTTGTGCGCACCAATATGGTGGCAAATTTCAAGCAGCATGGCAATAGCAAACTGACCAACAGCCATTGTACCATAGGTAGGAATGTTGGATACCGGAATACCTGCTTTCGCAGCTGCATGAGTATCAACAACATTGTATCCGGTTGCCAGAACGCTGATGAATTTAATGGAAGGACAAGAAGCAATCACATAGGCACTGATGGGCGTTTTGTTGGTAATAACAATATCGGCATTACCAATCCGTTTGCAGATAATGGCATCATCTGCCGGGGTTCGGTCATAAACCGTAAGGGTGCCAAAGGATTTAACCGCATCCCAAGACAGATCACCAGGATTTTCTGTATATCCATCCAAAACTACAATTTCCATGGTATCCTCCTTCTTTTTTAAGTAATAAACGAGCCTTACCGGATGCGTACACCATCGGCAACCAGCTGGTTCTGCAAAGTGTGGATGTCGAGATCTCGCAGAACGACATCATCTTTTATCGACAACGCAGAGGCAGTGCCGGCAGCCTGACCTGTGGTAGCACAACAAACCATCATGCGGACAGTCTGAATAGCATCATCATCACACGATGCGCAACGTCCGGCAACGCTAAGATTTTCGATACCATTGGGGAGAATCATACGGTAAGGCAGCTGGAAGTGAGCATCATCTTTTGATACAACTTCTCCGTCGATAAATGTGGTGTATACACCTATTGAATCGTCAAACTCGGAATGCCCCAGCACATCCCTGCGGCAGATGCTGTAACCACCCTGGATACGGCGCGTTTCACGAATGCCAATCTGACCAGCAATCGAACGCAACGAGCAATTGGCAAAACCCATTTCTTTTGCATAATTACGCAGTACGTCGACAGCCCACATAACCTGCTGACGTCCCTGAATCTCTGCGTGCGTCAGGTCCCAAACATTGGTTCCATCAATCCCGTTTTCAAGCGTAAGATTCAGACTGGTAAATTCACCCGTGGGGGTAAGCTCTTTCCATGCACCGCCATCACGCTCTACCGGCCATTTCCCGTCAGCCTTTGCACGCCGAAACGGAAGTTTCAAACCATGTGTATCAGGATTCGTCATCTCCGGGTGGCTTTCGATATAATCACGGAAGGTTTTGGTGTCAACGCCTGACACACCAAAAACCATAGTGACAGGAAGCACCTTGCCGTTGTTATTTTCGCCTTTCTCATAAGCAGCTCCAGCAAGAGCCGCAACGTCTCCGTCACCTGTGGCATCAACAATGCGGTCTGCCAAAATGGCACCGCGTCCAGACTTGTTCTCTACGATAACACCCTTGACGGTTTTGCCCTCCATAATTACATCAACCACAAGGGTGTGCAGCAGAGGTGTGATACCTTCTTCCTGAATCCAGCAATCGAGCATATATTTGTATTTTTCCGGATTCAAAAAGTGCCCACAACCGCGGTCATCATCCTGTACGCCACCTATCTTAATCATGCGGTCTTCAATTTCTTTAGAAATGCCCTGTGCAGTATATGTGTTTTTATTAAAGTACCAAGTGTACGATTCGACCTGACCTACAGAAAGTGCGCCGCCAAAACAGCCATACCGTTCAACAAGCATGGTTTTTGCCCCGCAGCGAGCGCTGGCAACAGCTGCAGAAATACCCGCAGGACCACTTCCTACGACTAAGACCTGCGTCTCTGCAATAACAGGAACTTCTTTGCTTGGGCATGTGATAGTTTTCATTTGATATCTCCTTCAATTGAATTTGTATGCGTTGACAAAAAAGTAGTTGTCGTGTCCGGGAACAACAATATCGGTATGTTTGGAAATCCATTGGATCGTTTTTGTTGAGGCAGCTTGACTTTCGCTTTTGAAATAGCCCTTCTGATGTTCAAAAAACTCACGCGTCATTACGGAATCACCTGCGACAAGGACTTTTCCTTCCGGGCCGTCAAAAAGCAGCCCTGTAGAACCCATTGTATGACCGGGCAAGGGAACGACTTGAATATTGGGCGTCAACTTTTCTCTCAAGCCTTCCAACTTGTTGCCGTCTAACTTCCTTGCATCCAGCATTTTCCCCAGAATGTCTCGTTCCTCCATCCCGGTACACCAGCGTGCGGCAGGGAAATAGTGAATCCCATCGAAGTGGTCTGAATGAGCATGTGTAATGTATACAACATCGATATCTTTTGGCTTTAATCCGGCATGTGCATCCAGACAGCGCAACATCTCCTCGTTAGAATAAGGCGGATCAACCAGTACGACTTGTTCCGTGTCAAACAGAACGACTCCGTTGCAAATACCGGGGCGGCGAACAACATCATCCGGCTCACCCCAAAACTGATTTCTGCTTACTTGACCGAGGTTAATCATTTTCCACGTAACCATGATCAGTCTACTTTCCTCTTGTGAAGCTCAGCAAGGTCAATACGGTGGGCGGTATCTAGGCACACAGCAACATTTTCTTCCACTTGTGCAACAGATCGCATACCTAACAAGGCCGTATCTACCAGCGGATTGGACAAAACGTACTGGATCAATGCTTTTGAGTAGTCAAAAGTATTATCCGGCTGGATCATCCGCATCCATTTTTGGAAAATACCGGAAGTCAAAGAGCGCATTGTGACAATGCCCATCCCCTTTTCTTCACAGTAATACATACTGCCCGATTGGAAAAACGGATCATACGGATGCTGAAACAGAACATTGTACTGTACCTGAACGACATCAAAGATTCCGGTATCGATCAGGCGATAGAACTCAGCATTCTGACATTCTCCCGTAAAACCAAGATATTGTACAAGACCTTCCTGTTTGGCACGGCACATTTGTTCTACCATGCCGCCGGGCTGTAAAAGTGTGTCTGTCAGCTCTTTTGTGTAGTAGTCGCCATGTAACTGCAAAAGATCAATATGTTCCCGGCGCAGTCTTGTCAGGCTGCCTTCAAGCGATTTGAAAACATCTGGTTCTTCATTGTAACGTACTTTTGTTGCCATAAAGAGATTCTCTCCGGGGATGCCATCAAGAGCCTCCCCGATGATCTGCTCGCTCAAGCCATTACCATAGCCGGGGGCGGTATCAAAGTAGTTAATACCCAATTCGTAGGCACGTCTGGCTGCGCGAACCCCCTCGCCGTAATCATCTGTTTTGCCGGGGTCATATGTCTCAACATAATTTTTTACGCCTGCAGGACAGCCTCCGAATCCAATTCTGCTGACTTTACGGTTGGTTCTTCCGAGAGTTGTATAAAGCATAAAGAATATCTCCTTCCGGGATTTCCTTATTGATGATGGGCTGATAACATGTTATAATTCTTGTAGTGGATTTTGCGCGATTATGCTCGTTGTGGCGATATATTTTTAACTCTATAAAGTTTTACCGGGTTGCATCTTCGGGAGGGCAGCATGAACTTCTTACAATTAGAATATTTCCTGACAATATTGAAATTCAACAGCATCAGCAAGGCCGCATCAGAACTTTATATTACGCAACCAGCATTGAGCCAGCAGCTGATTCACCTTGAAAAAGAGCTTGACACAAAGTTGTTTTACCGAAAAGGCAATTCGCTGATCCTTACAGAAGCCGGGGAGCGATTTCGCGACAGCGCACAAAACATGCTGTATGAATATCGCACTATGCAAACAATGATGGCAGAGCTTAAGGATAATGGGAGCTTTTCCGGAACCGGACACTTATCCCTCGCGGTCACAAAAACCAAGTCGTTTATTACATTGACCTACCTGTTAGGTGGATTCAAACAGAAGTATCCGAACATTGAGGTTTCCGTTACAGAAGTTGAGTCCGGCGGAGTAGAAGAACTGCTGGAAAACGGTTCGATCGATCTTGGTTTTTGCTATAGCGAATCCAATTCGGCAATTACACATACGAACATTTACCAGGAACAAATTTTGCTGGCCGTTCCATCACAGATTCACATACCTTACCAACGCGATCCTAATGGTCATTCGTTCCCCATGCTGAAATTTGAGGATATTTGTTCGCTTCCCTTTATAGTTGGTAAAACCGGCTACCTGCGAAAGTATACGCAAAACCTGTTTGAGAAACATAACTGCCAACCGAATATTGTACTGGAAACCTCTAATCCCGGTCTTGCCCATTTTCTTGTAGCTGCCAATGTTGGCTGTGCGTTTGTGGGGTATATCTCTGCCTGTGTTTCACCCATGTATATTGAGAGTCCCCTTTATTGCCAACTGGAAACACCTGATTTTCAGCAGGTTTGTATTGGATACAATAAGCAGCGTCATCTCACACGACCCATGAAATGTTTTATGGATTACGCAAAGCAGGCAATGGAAAGACCTCCCTTTAACATTTCTGAGACTATCCTTTAACACCGCCTTCGATCATACCGGAAACGATCCGTTTCTGCAAAAGCAAAACAACAATGATCAGAGGAACAGATGCGATAATAGCTGCAGCAGAAATAATGTGCCATGGCGTATAAGTCTCTGTTTCAAACATAGTCAGTGCAATCGTAACCGTTCTTGCCGATTTGGATTGGTTCAGCACAGATGGGAAAATGAAGTTATTCCATACAGCAAGAAATGTCATGATGCTAACAGTAAATACACCGGGCATTACCAGTGGCACTACTACCCTAACAAAACCACCCACCATGGAAGCGCCATCAAGCATGGCGCTTTCTTCTATTTCAATGGGAATAGACTGAAAAAAGCTCGTCAACAACCACACCGCAGTAGGGAGTTCAATTGCAGCCAGTACAACGGCCACACCTATCTTAGTGTTAAGCAGCCCGATATTGCTCATTGTCTGATAGATGGGATTCAGAAGTGTAACAGGGGGCAGCAGGGAGACTGTCAGCACAAGGATCAATACCAGTTTTTTGCCTTTGATAGGAATTCTCGCCAACGAATAGCTTGCCATAGCCGAGGCAACAACAACCAGTACGGTGCCTAAAAGAGCAATAACGATGCTGTTATACAGATACAGTCCAAAAGGCTGTGCCTTAAAAACTGCAATGTAGTTATCCAGGGAGATGTGTTCCGGAAAAAATCGAATTGGGACTGAAAACAGTTCTTTCATGGTTTTGAACGAACCAAGAAGTAACCACAAGAACGGAAATGTAATCACCGAAATAAGGATTACGGAAAATAGGATTGCGCCAATATTTCGCTTCATGATTACACCTCCAACTTAGACTTCATCCCATCGTAAAACAGGAATGCGATGCCCAACGAAACTACAAAAGTAAGCATGGCAAGCGCAGCGCCATAGCCATAGTTGCCAAAAGAAAAATACTGTTGCATTGTATACATGGTCAGGCTGGTAGTTGATAAGCCGGGGCCACCATTTGTCAGCACTTTAATAAGATCATAGATTCGGAAACTGGAAATTGTGCGGAACATAATGGATACCAGAAGAACCGGCTTAATGCAGGGGATCGTGATTCGGAAAAACTTTGTAACGCTGCCTGCCCCATCAATTGAGGCGGCTTCATAGTATTCAGGGGGTACGGTTTTCAGACCGGCCAAAAGCAGCAAGCCCATATAGGGGGCAGTTTTCCACACATCAGAAATAACAACTGCCCAAAAGGCACAGGATGAATTTGTCAACCATGCAACAGGTGCCATGCCGATTTGTTGAAGCAACTGGTTAATAATGCCGTAAGATTCAGCGAACATATAGGACCACATCAATCCCGATACAATAGTAGGAATACACCATGGCACAAGAATACAGCCGCGGACAATACCCTCACCACGCATTCCAATATTCATAATCAGAGCACAGCCCATGCCGATGACAGTTTCCAAAATAACCGAAACCACCGTAAAAAGCAGGGTGAATTTTAATGTCACCCATGTATTCGGATCTTGAATCAGTTGTTTATAGTTGGCAAGCCCGACCCATTTTCCGCCCGTGGCAATATTTTGAACACGAATCGAATAAAAGCTTGTTTTCAATGTGTTGAATACCGGATATGCGACAACTACCATGAATAAGATCAGCGCTGGCAGGAGAAATACATATCCCATAGCGACTCTCTTTTTATTGTTCATACCAAGAACCCTTATCAATAGATAGTTTTAAAAATTGCAATATGTGCAACGAAGTCATCTTCGCTGCACATATTGCTTTTATCCTTAACGGTTGTAGATTTCTTCTTCCTTTGCCTGAATCGTTGCAACGGCATTATCGATGCTTTGCTCTCCCATCAGTACGCTGGTGACACCTTCCTGCAGTGCAGCAGAAACTTCCTCGTAATAGGCAGAACCGGGACGGTTACGGCAGTTCTTTGCAAAATCATATAGTTTTGCCATATCGGAATCGGCAGCAAGCAAATCCTTGTTCTCGTACAGAGCTGGGCGCGCAGGCATTTTGCCACTCATCGTTGCACCAATCAGCATTGCATCATCGCTTGTCCAGTACTTAACCAAGAGCTTGGCTTCTTCCTTATGAGAGGAATAAGCAGAAACACCAATGTTCCAACCGCCATTGCAGTTGTACTGCTCATTTCCGTCTGTACCTGCGGGAAGCTGTGCCACTTTTACATTACCGGCAACAGAGGACTGCTCAGGATCGTTGGCAGCGGCAAGTGCAGCAGACCAGTCGCGAATATAGAGTACCTGACCGGCAAAGAAAGCCGCCTTCACGTCCTTAGACATCATGCCGAGGATACCGTCGATTGCAACGCCTTCGTCCAGAATCTTTTTCATCGAACTGATGCCGCTTTTTACAGCTTCGGTGTCAAAGGTCGGGTTGCCGTTTTCGTCCAGAACGTTTCCGTCATATCCCCAGATATGCTCCATCGTACAGCAGGTTAAAGCTTCCGCTTTTTGCCATGCAGCCGCATAACCGTAGACGCCAGGTTCCCCTGCCATTACAACCTTGCTCTGTTCGATCAATTCATCCCATGTTTTGGCGGGTTCAAACCCGTATTTTTCAAGCAGGTCAGCTCTGTAAAGCAGAGCGCCAGTATTTAAAAATGTAGGGAGACATACCAGTTTTCCATCTACATAGCATCCCTGCAGTGCGCCCTCACTGAATTCGGTTAGTTCATCACTGGTATACACATCATCCAGTGGCTCGAGCCAGCCGGCAGACGCGAACATTTCCGGCCATGTGCAGTCGATCAAAAAAGCATCCATACTGTCATCTTTTGCCTGCAGAACAGTACTTAACGTTCGCACGCGGTCTGAAGCGCCGGCAGGCATCTCAACCAGGTCGACCGTAATCCAAGGGTACAGATTCTGGAAAGCCTCGATTTTTGCCTCGTTCGCGCCGTTCGTTGCAGAGTCTGCGTAAAGCGTAATGGTAACCGGTTCATGCTGGCTTTCAGAAGAACTGCTGACGCTCTCGTTCGCAGAGGTGCCGACGCTGCTAACAGATTCAGAAGCACAACCTGTAAACAACAAGGAACCCGTAAGACCGATTGCCAGTACACGTGATACGAAATGTTTCATTTTTTCCTCCTTTTTAGATGTAAAATTTGTGTATTTCGTACATTCGTACATTGGATTGTTTCTATTATATAAGCAAAATAATGAAAAATCAAAGTCCCAAATCATATTCGTCAATAAGGATTTGCTTATAGCCTTTGCGAATCTATAAGTCGATATATGACGTCTGTTACGCTACATTCTTCTGTCAGGTAGGTCTGGCATGGTTGCTACCCTCACCCTTGAGGAAAACCAGAAAAGCCATTAGCGTAGACACTGAGCCATATAGAAAACGCACCCCACTTCCCAGCACAAGCATACTCGTATACTTGTCTGACAAATGGGGTGCCGTTCTGCTTTTTTATTGAGTCTTTTTGATACGCGAAAGCCTTGCGTTGATGAGCGTATAGGCTTCATCCGGCAGGTATTTGTTGATGTGGTTCCAGATGCTGCTGAAGCTTAGTGCACCACCTTGTATCATACGGTCAGCAAGATCAGCGTGGTCAAGCTGCAGCGGCTTCACCGCAAGTTCCTGAATAATTTGGTAGCCTTCGGGATAGCGGTAGACTTCCTCCAACGGGTCATCTATCGAGAGATACCCCTTGCGAATCTGCACATCGGTGGGCGGAATCAGGTGGCTGAACCATTGCGCCACATTTTCAGAGTAGCACTTGGTTTCTTTCAGGGTATATTCCTCCGGCTCGGCAGCAACACACTCCCATATCAGGCTGTGGCGGCAGTCGGTGTCGGTCACAGCCATCAGCTCGTTGACGGGGCGATCCAGCACAACGTTGGGGAACAGGAACACCGGCCCGCCCTGCACGGTACCCAGCTTGCGTCCGTTCAACAGCAGGGTGACCTGCGCGGCGTTGCTGTACACCTTAACGGTCATGGGGGCAGCGGTGTGCTTGAGGTAGCGCTCGCCGCAGATATAGACGAACGGTTCCTTGCTCCAGCAGGCTTTGTAGAAATAGAACGCCTGCTTTTTCTGTTTGCGGTCAAAGGTCACAAGACCCTTGTTATTGCGCCCCTGAACGCCGCCCTCGTTGCGGACGTCCACAGCAAAGTCAAACATATTCCACAGCCACGTTGCCCAGATATAGGGGCGCTCCTGCAGGGCGCGGTAGGCTTTTTCGTGGACGATAGCCTGATATTCTTCGGTGTAGTCCTTAACTTTGGGGGCGGGGCTATGCCAGCGCAGCACAGCTTCTGCGCCGTATTCGCTGATGGCCATCGGGATATCGGGAATCTGTCCGTGGCGTTCGTCACAGAACGCGCCATGATCCTCGACCGTGCCCTCATACCAGCCCTTGTACTCGTTGTAGGCGGTCACATCGGTCAGGCGGAACAGCCGGCTGGATGTGGGGGTCATACCGACGTTGGCAATGCCGGTCAGGCGGCTGGGGTCAAGCTGCTTGCACAGCTCGTGAAGGCGATGGACAATGTGGAACATAGCCTCGCTCTCGCCGCCGATGCCGATTTCATTGGCAACGCCCCAGAAGCAGATGGATGGGTGGTTGTAGTTTTGCAGAATCAGCTCCCGCATCTGGCTGAGCAGGTTTTCGTCGGCGGCAGGGTCGGGAATATACAGGCTAATAAAGGGAATCTCTGCCCATATAACCATTCCCTCGCGGTCGCAAAGCGCGTAGAAGAACGGGTCGTGCTGGTAGTGCGCCAGGCGGATCGTGTTGGCACCGATTTCACGAATCATCGCCATATCTTCCAGATGTTCCTTTTGGGTGATGCCCCAGCCCATATTCTCACGGTCCTGGTGACGGCAGACGCCGTGCAGCGGGTACGACCTCCCGTTGAGGAAGAATCCCTTATCGGCGGTGACGGCATAGCGGCGGAAGCCGAAGGAATCGGTCAGCACGTCAATGGGGGTGCCGTCCTTGTACAAAGTGGCAGTAGCCGTGTATAGGCATGGGTTTTGCGCGCCGTCCCACAGCTGCACGTCGGACACGGTAAGACAAAGCGTCGTTTTTTGCACGGTGACAGGGGTTTCTTCCTGCGCCACTACGGTACCGTCTGGATCTTTCACGATCAATGTCAGACGGTCGCCGCCGTCACACAGAACCGATGCCTGCACGGTGCCGGTCTCGACGTCGGGGGTCAGCAGCAGACTATCGGCACCGTATTCGGTAACATTGAAATGCGCTTTGTCCGCAAAGATAAGCAGTTCCACCTGCCGATACAGACCACCGAAAAAGGTAAAGTCTGCCTGCGCCGGGTAGACAGGCAAATCGGCGTGGTTGTCCACCTTCACAGTCAGCTCGTTTTCGCCGCTGTGCAGGTAAGGGGTCAAATCCATGGTGAAGGCGGAGAAACCGCCGCGATGTTCGCCCACGAACTGCCCGTTACAGAACACCGATGCCATTTTGCTGGCAGCGCCGAAACGGATAAATACCTGGGCAGCGTCGGGCGCAGTAAAGGTTTTTTGGTACCAACCGATACCCTGATAGTAGTTATCGCCGCCGTCCTGCCCGTCCAGGGCGTTCCAGGTATGGGGCAAGTCGACAGTCTGCCACGACGTTTCGCCGTCCTTGCGGAACTGCCAGCCTTGATTGAACGGTAGAATTTTTCGCATTATAACACACTCTTTTCTTTGTGGGTGTATTGATTATCGGGGTTGAAAGAACAGCCGTTCCGCGTTGCCGAAGCAGACCTTTTGGTAGGCGTCAAAGGGCAGCAGCTCTTTGGCAGCACAAAAATCCAGCCACGCCGACAGGGCAAAGTGACAGGGCGCATCCTCGCGGAACATCCAGTCGGTGCCGAACATCAGGCGGTCCTGAAATTCCTTAACAAAAGCCAGCCCGTAGGCGGGGTCACGCAGCAGGGCGGTCTGCCCGCTGTTGGCGGACAAATCGCAGTACAGGTTTGGATATTGCCGCATAAGCTCCGGAACGCGCCCCTCGACAAAGGGGCCAAAGGGACAGGAATTGCGCGTTTCGGGGTCGGTAACGTCGGTTTTCGCCATCTCGAACCAGAACGGCTGGGAGTGTCCGATAAAAATCAGCTTGGGGAATTTTTTCAGTGCCCGTTCCAAGCCGGGCAGCCGGGGGTCGTCTACAATGCCGTAATAAGGGTCGGCATCGGCGGGTGCCATGTGGAACAAAAATGGCATCTGCACCTGCTCCAACACGGCAAACAGGTGATCCATCTTGGGGTCATCAAAACGGATGCGGGTGCCGAACTCGCCCAGACCGACAGCGCCCATCTGCTTATAGCGCTTGACTTTTTCGTGGGTCAAGTCAGTTCCGTCGGGGCAAAGGTTACACATCCAGGTAAAGTGTTCGGGGTAGCGCCGACTCAGCGCGTAGGCGTCCTCCGCAAAAAAGGTAGGACCGCCCATGCTCATGTTTTCCGGCACGGGCAGCAGCACGCAGCGGGAAAAGCCCATGTATTTGTTGGCGGTCAGCCGTTGGGAAATCAGACTTTCGTTATCCAGCATGTGGGTGTGGATGTCGATTTTTTGGCAAAACTGCATCATAGCGCCTATCCTTTCTATGGAATTACAAGTCCAGGAAGCAGGCAATGCTGTGGTCTGCGCCAACGCTGCGCATAGGGGGCGTTTCGGTGCGGCAGCGTTCGGTGGCATAGCGACAGCGGTTGCTGAAGGGGCAGCCCGCGGGACGGTTCATAACGCTGGGTACCTCGCCCAGCATCTCTATGCGCTCACGATCCTTGTCCACCTTGGGGTCAGCGATAGGAACGGCAGAGAGCAGCGCACGGGTATAGGGGTGCAGCGGGTGGCTGTACAGCTCCTCGCAGGGGGCGATCTCCATAATTTTGCCGAGGTACATGACGATGATACGGTCGCTGATATGCTTGACCACCGACAAGTCATGGGCAATGAACAGGTAGGTAATGCCCAGCTCCGCCTGCAAGTCCTCCAACAGGTTGATGACCTGCGCCTGAATCGAAACGTCCAGTGCCGAGACAGGCTCGTCGCAGAGGATGACGTCCGGGCGTGAGGCAATGGCACGGGCAATGCCAAGACGCTGGCGCTGACCGCCGGAGAATTCACGCGGGACACGGTGTTTGAACGAGGGGTCCAGACCTACCATGGTCAGCAGCTCGTCCACACGGGCGTTGTACTCCTCGCGGGAGTTGCACAGCTTGCCGACTTTCAGCGGTTCGCCCACAATAGACCCGGCGTTTTGGCGCGGATCCAGCGAAGCAAAGGGGTCCTGGAATATCATGGCGATTTTGGCGTGTACGCGGCGCAGCTCGGCAGCGTTGGCGCGGCAAAGATCCTTGCCATCGTACAGGATCTGCCCGCCCGTAGGCTTATAGGCTCGCATAATGCAGCGTGCCAGTGTTGATTTTCCGCAACCGGATTCACCCACGATGCCCAGCGTTTCGCCGCGGTATACCGGGAAGGAAACATCATCCAGTGCCTTTACATCGGCCACCTTGCGCTTCATCAGCCCCTTGTACACGGGGAAGTACATCTTCAAACCCTCGACCTGCAAAATCGGCTCGGTGCTGACTGTCTTTTTGGCAACTGCCTTACCGCTTCGCACAAGGTGCTTCTGCTTTTCGTCCAGCTCGGCGCTGCTCAGCAGGCAGCGCACCTTATGCCCCGGCTCGTACTCGGTAAGCGGTGCGGCACAACGGGTGCAGCGATCCTCGCGGTAACGGCAGCGGTCATAGAACTGGCAGTAAGGTTTGCGGTTGACCGGGCTGGGGGGATTGCCCTCAATGGGGGTCAGACGGCGGTCCTTGCTGTCGTCCAAACGCGGGATAGCGTCCAGCAGACCGCGGGTATAGGGGTGGATGGGGTTTTCAAACAGGGTGAACTTGTCGCCGGATTCCACGATATTACCGCCGTACATAACATAGATGCGGTCGGCATAGCGGGCCACCAACCCCAGATTGTGGGTGACGATGATGATGGAGAAACCCTTGTCGCGGGCAAGCTCCTGCAGCAGATCCAAAATCTGTGCCTGCGTGGTGACATCCAGCGCGGTGGTAGCTTCGTCGGCAATCAGCACTTCCGGCTCGGCGGCAATGGCCATGGCAATCATGATGCGCTGACGCATACCGCCCGAAAAATGCTGCGGATACTGGTTATAGCGGCTTTCGGGATCAGAAATGCCGACCTTGCGCATAATCTCCAGAGTGCGCTGCTTGGCGGCGTCCTTGTCCAGTTTCAGGTGGAGCATGATGGTTTCCTGAATCTGGTAGCCGATGGTCAGCACCGGGTTCAACGAGGTCATAGGCTCCTGGAAGATCATACCGATTTTGCCGCCGCGGATGCTGCGCATCTCGCTGCTTTTGAAGCCATATTCCAGAATATTGCCCGTAGTGCCCTTGAGGTAGACCTCGCCGGATTCAATCTTGCCCGGAGGCATGATGAGCTGTAGGATACTCATGGAAGTCACTGACTTGCCACTGCCGGATTCGCCCACAAGACCGATGATCTCGCCCTGTTTCAGGGTAAGCCCCGAACCGGTCACGGCCTCAGCGCGCTGCCCATCAGAGTAAAAGGTTGTTACAATGTCCTTGGCTTCCAGCACAACGCCCTCCGGCAGCGTGTAGGGATGCAGTGCGGGATTGGTTTGTTTGTTATTATTCATTACTTAGCCCCCCTCAGCGTCGGGTCCAGTGCGTCGCGAATACCGTCACCCAACAGGTTCAGGCTGATGATCAGCAGCGCTATACAGATGCAGGGAGCCCCTGCATACAGCGGATGGGTCAGCAGGAACGGACGGGCCTCGTTGACCATGGTGCCCCACGATGCCGTGGGTACCGTGATGCCGATGCCAAGAAAGCTCAAGCCGCTTTCCATCATGATGGTGATGCCGATGGTCTGGGTCGCCATAATGATGATGGGAGAAATACTGTTGGGCAGAACATGCTTGATGAGGATTTTCAGAGGGTGCTCGCCCAGCAATTTGGCGGAAAGGATATACTCGCTGCTGATGGTGGACAGCGAGGAGGCGCGCATCATGCGGATAAAGCCCGGCATGGTGGAAATACCCATTATGCAGGCCATGGAAGCAACGCTGCGCCCATAGAGTGAAACCAGCGCCGTAGTGATAGCAATCTGCGGGATAGCACAGAAGGCATCGCAAAAGCGCATCAGCAGCGTGTCGATAATGCCGCCGTTGTATGCGGCCAGCATACCCAGGAAGCAGCCCACGATCGATGCCAGCAATACCGAGGTCACGCCGATGATCAGCGAAACCTGTGCGCCGTACACCACGCGGGAAAAGATGTCGCGCCCATACATATCGGTACCGAACCAGTGCGTGGAACTGGGGTCTGCGAGCTTATCCAGCATGGCCATCTCGTTGGGGTCAACGGTAGCGATCAAGGGGGCAAACAGCGCCAGAATAACAAAAAACAGCGTGCCGATCAAACCGAATAAGACGATTTTTCGAGCGGTCATTCTGCGCAGAAACAGACGGAGATTCTTTATCTTCTCCTGCGAAAGAGAACCGGTTTTCATCTTCTTGCTCCTCCCTCTTGCTTACGACAGGCTGATACGGGGGTCCACTGCGACATACAGCAGGTCAGTGATGATATACGCCACCGAGATAACCGCCGCCGTGATCAGGACCAACGCTTGAATGACCGGGATATCCATCGTGTTGACGGCCTTGACCATCAGGTTGCCCATACCGGGAATGTTAAAGACGTTCTCCACAAAGATGGAGCCGCCGATCAGGCTGGCAAGACGCCCGCCGATCATCGTCAGAATGGGGATAAGCCCGTTGTTCATAACATGCTTCCATAGGATGCGTGTTTCTTTTAAGCCTTTGGCGCGCGCCGTGCGCACATAGTCCTGACCCAGAACTTCCAGCACGCTGGAGCGCGTCTGCCTACAGAAGCCGGCAATACCGCACAGGGTCAGGCAGGTAAGCGGCATGATCAGCTGCTGGATATGCTTGTGGAAATCCACCCATGGCCAAGTAAAGCCCTGCGGGGGCAGCAGTTTCCATTTCATCGAGATATAATACAGGAACAGGATGGCGGTAACGAACTGCGGTATGGCAATCAGCAGGTTGGAAAAAAGTGTGATAATGGTATCCGCCCATTGCCCGCGCTTGACCGCCGTGACAGTACCCAGCAGGATGCCGATGGGCATTGACAGCAGCAGCGAGAGAACCGCCATATACAGCGTGGTGCCCAGCTTGCCGGAGATGACCTCCCACACGCCCTTATGGTAACAGTAGGAGGTTCCGAAATCTCCCTTGACCACATTGCCCAGCCAGGTCAGATAACGCACGATGATGGGCTTATCCAACCCCATACGGACAAAGGCGACCTGATATTCTTCCTGCGTGATGTCGGTGCCGAACTGCGCGTAGACGGGATCACTGGGCATCAGCGAAACCAGAAAGAAGGAAAGCAGCGAAACGATCAGCAGCAGGGCAATCGTTTGCATGATACGGTTCAGAAGGTATTTCGCCATTTTGGATATTGCCTCCTTTGAAAAGGGCGAGCGTCGCTCGGTGTGTTACGGTTGCGGCGGATGCGCCCGCCGAGGGCACCTAACCGGAACGGCTGCCGGAAATAACCGGCAGCCGTTCCCGATGCAGTGCTTATAAAGGTTTCAGGGGCATCAGTTCTTGCAGCCGACCATGTTGGGGTTCCAGTAGGAAATGCCCAGACTTGCCATATCGCCCAGAATCAGGCGGTCGCTGACGGCAGCGCGGCCCACGGCGTTGGCGATGGGCAGGAAGTGGAAGTCTTTCTGCACAAACTGTACGCAGAATTTGTAAATCAGCTCATCCTGCTCCTCAATGCTCTTGGCGGAACGGATGTTGTCGTACAGGGCATACTCCTCATCGGTCCAATCGGTGCAGCCGGCCATGTAGCCGTAGGGGCCGTAGAACTTATCCAGACGGTCTAGGATGGGGTCAGCAAAGTACATGGCGCCGACCATCAGGCCGCCGGCAGTGTTTTCGCCGGTCCAGAATTTTTGCATTTCATTCATGTCGGGCATTTCGACTTCGGCCTCAATGCCCAGCTTTTTCAATTCTGCCTGAATGACGGTTGCCTGCGTCTGAGTGGTGGCGTCGGCAACGATGCGGGTCTTAAAGCCGTCGGGGTAGCCGGCTTCCGCCAACATCTTCTTGGCAAGCTCGTAGTCCAGAGAGGTAAATTCCAGACCCTCGTCGTAGTAGGTGGCTTCCTTGTAGCCAATGGCGTCGGTGTGATAGCCGGCCTCGCCAACAATGGCGGCGGCAGCGCCTACCAGGTCAATGCCGTGGCTGAACACAGCCTCGCGCACCTTGACGTTGGACCAGGGATCATCGGGCACGTTGGTGATGGGAATCACAAAGGAAACATTGCCGGCGTTGGCAAACTGGGGCACCAGCTCCCAGCCGTTGGCCTCAAACAGTTCCATCGTTTCAGGGGCGTCCATGACCATGTAATCCACGTCGCCGTTCAGTACAGAGGCTGCCATAGAGGTAGCGTCGCTGGTGTACAGGAAGGTGACCGTATCGGGGCCCCAATCATGTTCCTGCCAGTAGTCCTCGTTGCGGGTAAAGCTAAGAGAGTAGTCCTCAACGTAGGTATCCATGACGTAGGGACCCGTGCCGTTGAAGGAAGTCATCATCGCGTCAAGACCGATGGTGTCAAAGGTGTGTTTGCAGAAAATCTGCATCGGCAGCAGCCAGGTCTTGTAGTTTACGTTGAATTCGGGGTACTGCACCTCAACGGTGTAGTCGCCGGTCTGGCGAACCTCGGTGGGGTTGCCAATCTGTGCGCCGCGACCGTAGTCGATCCAGGACTGGATGGTCCAGGCGACGTCTTCTGCCGTCAGAGGTGTGCCGTCGTGGAATTTGATGCCCTGCTTGACCTGAATGGTGACCAGGAAGTTTTCTTCGTCCACGTCAAAGGATTCTGCCAGAACAAGGTCGTAGTCATCGGCAGTGCCCTGAATCTTTTTGCCCAGAGGCTCCATGCAGAAGCTGCCCCATGCAATGGCGTTGCCGGCCTGATAGGGGGTAAAGAAGTTGTTAAAGACGGAATCGGTGGCAAGTACCACGTCGCCGCCCTTGTACTGCTTATACTCGTCGACGGGTGCGGCCTGCGATGCGCTTGCAGCCGAAGAAGCGTCGGTCGTGTCGCTTGCAGGGGTGCTGCCGGCGGCACCACCGCCGCAGGCTGCCAGTGATCCTGCCATCAGAACGGCAAGAGCTGCGCTGAGAATGCGTTGGTTTTTCATGTTGTTTTCCTCCTTGTTGCGGGCTATATTTGCTGTAGGGGAACCATCACGAGCGATTCCCCTGTGTTCCGTTGCCTTGTCTGTACTTAGACTATACGCTGTTTCTACCAAAAACGGAATTGCAATTTTTTCATATATCCATTGCAGTTTTGATATTTCTATGGTACACTGTGCATAGATTGTGACAGGGGGTGTAGAAAATTTCTGTATTGTTTATCCACGAATTCGACGGCTATACCTTTAAGCGGATGCTGAACAATTACCCGGTAGAGAAAAGCAGTATGTTTTGCGATCACTTTCATGTAAACTATGAGCTCCTGTATTTCCTGCGCGGGCGGGCTCGCTTTGAGATCGGCGCACGGCAATACCAACTCAAGCCCAAGACGCTGCTGATCATTCCCCCCGGCACACATCACCAGGGCTTTGTTGACCCGAGCGAAGATTACGAGCGCATCGTCATCAACTTTTCGCCGCGGGATATCTCTCCCCTGCTTCTCGAGCCTTTGCGCCACTGTCCGACCGCGCTGGACGTTGCGGGCAGCGAGCTGGAGGAGTTGTTTGACGAATTCAACCTTCAGGAAGAAAAATATCGCAACGAAATTCTATTGCAGGAAATGCGCAAATGCACGCTGGCGCGGATTCTGTTGCTGCTTTGTTTTGATGACACCAAAAGCTGTCAGGAAGAATGCCGCAATGAAAAGCTATCCGTCGTGATGGAGTACATCGACAATCACCTGACCGAAATCAACACCATCACCGACATTGCAGGCGGGATGTATATTTCCGAGTCCACGATTCGCAAAATGTTCTTGGAATACGCCAACATTCCGGTCATGCGCTATGTGCGCAACAAACGCATTTTGCTGGGGCGCACTCTGATTTTGAACGGCGTGAAACCGCAGAAAGCCTGTGAGCAGTGCGGGTTTCAGAATTATTCGACCTTTTTCCGCGTATACAAGAAACACTGCGGGGAATCCCCCTCGGATACTTACCAATCCGTCACCAATAGCGCCCAGAAACTGCTGGGAATGTAATACGCCCCAACGGGAAATTTCATTAGACTACCTTCAAACCGTCTTGCATCAGCAATACAACTACCTGCGAAAGCAACTTCTGCCGAATTCCTTTGCGCGTCCTGATGTTGCAAAGGCGTCCCTCCGCAGGAGACGGGCGTGCGCCAGGTCAAGGCGCTCTAACATTTTGCACATTTTTTATTTACGTGTTCGTTGCGTTCTATGTCCGCGCTATTGTTTCAAAGAAATCCCCACATCATTCCGGCAACGGTCAAACAAGTTGTTATACATCCGAAAAACTGTTGAATTCACATATAAAACGCGATATTGAAACAGATCAAACTGCACCCCAGTTGTTAGACAGTATGGCATACTGTCTAACAACTGGGGTGCAGTTCATTTCTCGTGTCTACTCCGAAATAATATATACTTTTTATTACCTATAATAGTAATTGTCTTGGTTTGTACTGTTCTGCACTTCTCACAATCATATTGTGCAGTGCATCACCATCAACTAGATCAATCATTACATTTTGCTTATTCGCAAAGTCAACAGCATCCCGTGTGAAGTAACCATATTACTATTTTTGTATGCGAGGAGAAATATCGCCACCAATTAAGCCAACAGTAATGCGTTCCCTCTTGAAAATTTTTCTGTCTGCTTACTCCAGAATTTTTCCATCGATAGAGATGGTAACAACCAACCACGGAATGAACTTCCCACTGGTCTGCAGTGCTTTTTTCGCAGCCATCTCCAGACCACCGCAGCAGGGCACCTCCATACGGAGGATGGTCACGCTCTGAATGTCGTTATTGCGAAGGATCTCGGTGAGCTTTTCGCTGTAATCCACAGCGTCCAGCTTCGGGCAGCCGATCAGGGTCACCTTGCCCTTCATAAACTCCTGATGGAAATTGGCGTAGGCGTAGGCTGTGCAGTCCGCTGCAATCAGAAGCTTTGCTCCCTCAAAGTAGGGCGCATGGACAGGTGCCAGCTTGATCTGCACCGGCCAGTTGCGCAGGCGGGAAACCGACTGCACAGGGGCAGAGGCTGCACTTTCGCTGTTCTCCGGCTGTTCCAGCATCCGCATCCGAGAGCCGGGGCAGCCGCCCTCGTGGAGGTGCTTCATCTTCTCTTGCAGTTCCTTTTTCTTTTTGTTTTCCTGCACCGCAGCCTCATCATAAGCCGGGGCTTCCCTCTCCTCAAAGGTGATGGCTCCGGTGGGGCAGCCCGGCAGACAATCTCCAAAGCCGTCGCAGAAATTTTCCCGCACCAGCTTTGCCTTGCCGTTGATAATGTCGATGGCTCCCTCATGGCAGGCAGTTGCACAGAGTCCACAGCCGTTGCATTTTTCTTCGTCAATATGGATGATCTTCCGAATCATATCTATTTTCTCCTGTTATGGGTATTTTTTGCATTTGCAGGTTTATTATAGTATAATAAAGCTATCTTGTATGTTTGATTTCCAACAAGGAGAGCCTTTATGCAAAAATATCTGTCCGTTCTGCGGAATTGCCCCTTCTTTGGCGGGCTCACCGATGATGAGATTTTGTCCATTCTGCACTGTGTCAGTGCTGTAAAGAGCGTCCGACCCCGCGGCTCCTATATCTTCCGTGCCGGAGAATCCACGGAGGTCATGGGGCTTGTGCTGTCCGGCTCCACCCTTGTGATACAGGAGGACCCTTGGGGGCACCGCAACATCCTGTCCAAGTGCAGTACAGGGGACTTTTTCGGGGAGCCTTACGCCGCCACCCCCGGTGCCATCCTGAACATCAGCGTGGTGGCGCAGGAGGATTGCGAAATCTTGCTGCTGAACGTCAGGCGGCTGCTCACCGCCTGCCCCAGCGCCTGCGACCATCACCAGAAGCTCATCCGCAATCTGGTCAGCGTTCTGGCAAGCAAAATATTGCTCTTTAACGATAAAATCACCCACGTCAGCAAGCGGACCACGCGGGAAAAGCTGCTGTCTTACCTGTCTGCCGAATCCATCCGGCAGTCCTCTCTGTCCTTTGACATTCCCTTTGACCGTCAGCAGTTGGCGGATTTTCTCTGCGTAGAGCGTTCCGCCATGTCAGTGGAGCTTTCCAAGCTGCAAAAGGAAGGGCTGCTCGTCACCAAGCGGAATCATTTTGAGCTGTTGACCCGATGACCAGTTCATATGCCGTCATGGTCAGTGAGGAATAAACTGACTGCCTTCTGTAGTATCCACGGAGGGCAGTTTATTTCTATCACAAACTATACTCCCGTGCCCTTATCACTTCTTCATCTTCTCCTTGACCTTTTCCGGCACATCAATCAAGCCAAATCGGTAGAACATTCCATAAATGTACGACACACCTCGGATATCTCCCAGATCCTTGGGTCTGCCCACTACCTCTCCGGTTTCACCGATATTGTGATACGCCAGCACCACGGAGCTCCAAGCAAGGCTTTTGCTGTCCTCTCTGCGGTCAATCCACAGTTCCTTGGTGAACTCATCTTCCCTGCCCTTCTTCAGCCTATAGGTAAAGGGCAGGCCGGACAGAGTCTTGAACTTGTAGCCCCGAAAAGCCACCACACACTTCCAGAGGTTCTCCTTGCAGGGATTCTTCTTCAGCGCAACCACAGCTCGGTAGTGGCGCTGTCTTTCTGCCCCCGCACTGATATTCTCTGCTTCAGCAGTTTCAGGGAAGTACACACCTTTTGCATACGGCAGATAAGAGGTCACGGAGGGACGGGACAACTGCAAGGCAGACATGGTGGAGGTGACGGCAGTGGAGTAGTCCTGTGTTTCTCTGAAGGAATGAAAGGTCTGCCAGACGAGCTTTGCGGTATCCGACTCGTAGACTCCGGCGGTGATAAGCAGCTTCCGAACCTTGATGGGGTTGAGGGACAGTGCATCTGCGATGTCCTGCAATGACATCTCGGAATTATAAAGCACTACAGCAGCATCCAACTGTTCTTTCAGCTTTTTCCCTGCGTCGTACTCCGGCTTCCGTTTTTTTCGACCGCCGCCAGGCTTTCTGGCCTTATATGGTATTTTCTCTCCCATGATTATTCATGCAGCTCCAGCGGCAGGCCATCTGGATCGTGGAAGAAAGTCATCTTTTTGCCGGTGTAACTATCCACACGAATCGGCTCACATTCAATTCCAGCCTCTGCCAGCTCATTCACTGTCTGTTCCACGCTATCAACGCAGAACGCAAGATGGCGTAGACCGCATGCCTCCGGACGGTTCACGCGCTTCGGTGGATTCTCCTCAGCGAAAATTTCCAGCTCCGTATGTTCATTGACACAAAGATCCAGCTTCCAATCCTTACGCTCCGGGCGGTAGTTTTCTTTGATGACAGAGAATCCCAGCTTGTTCACATAGAAATTCTTTGCGGCTTCGTAGTCAGATACAATAATCGCAATATGATGAATTTTTGATAAATTCATTTTCGTACACTTCATTTCTTTTATTTCCGTCACAAACTATATGACGCATTCCAAATACACCGTGCAAACTTTCGGAGTTCAGTCCGCACGGCGTATTACTTTATTTCAGCTTTTCGAGAATCTCGTCTGCCGTCATGCCGGATGCCAACAGCTTTTTCAGCACAGCTTCGGCCTCGACCTTCTTAGCGGCTTCGGCGGCCTTCGCCTCAGCGGCTGCCTTCTTGGCCTCCAGCTTTGCGATTTCTTTTTCGGTCTGCTTGATCTCCGCCTTCTGCGGCTTTAGGCTTTCACGCAGGGACTTGATGTCGGTTTTCAGCTCTTCGATCTGGGCGACAGTCTTGGAAAGACCTTCTTCGAGCATCGCCTTGTCTTTCTGCAACTTTGCGATCTGAGCATCGAAGTCGGTAGATGCGGTAATGCGGTTCTTGCTGCCTTTGGTTCTGGGCATAGGATGACACCTCCGATAAGATTATGTAAGATTTAGGGTTAGTATAGCACTGGGGATAGTGGATGGCAATATGATGCGTTGTCCTTAGAAATAAACTTTTCGCACTGCTCCAAATACAAGTACCCCTATAATTAGAATCAGGGCAATATTCGCTATCAGAAGATAATAGGCTTAGGCCAGCAGAGCTGTTGCCAAAAGATTAGTGCCCACAGCCTGCAAAATAAACAGAACATCAGCGGTGACTGCGGCAGAACCTTTTATCATTTTAGCTTCCATAGACTTTTCCTCCTTGTATTTAACGGCGACACTTGTTAGGTATCTCTGAAAGGGACAAGACAGTACACAGACTATGAACACTAAAAATATGGCAAACAAGCTCAGCGACCCCAGCTCGGCTGGCCTAAACCTATTATTCTCTGCATCTTAGCCACAGCATCCATGCTGTGTTGCCTGCCGCCCACCACGTAGAGGTGTACAAAGTTTCGAGCGGCAAAGCTGTGAGCATCCGAAGAAGATAACTCTCACAGCTCAAATATATACTATATGTGGGTAGAACCAGCATTGTTGTTGATGTTGGTGCCGTTGGGCTGTGCATTGATGACATAGGTGTCCGCCCCCAGAGCATCGAACACAGACTTGGCGATATTCCAGGAACTGCCGTTGGCGCAGTCCAGGCCAACCTTGACGCCCTTGAAGGAATAGATGCCCAGAGAGATCAGATAGCCCATGTAGCGGTTACGGCCGGACACATAGTCCACCGTGCAGCCAATGTGTTCCCGGTGAGCGAAAGGCAGCTCCGGCCAGTCCTTGTCGAACACATGGAGCTTTCCGTCAATGTAATCCTCGACTAACAGCAAGATTTCCTCCGGCATCTTCTCGCCATAGCAGTCGATCAGCTTGATGCCGTTATCGTAGTAGGGATTATGGCTGGCAGAGATCATGATGCCACAATCAAAATCATCCACACGGGCGATATAAGCCACGGATGGGGTGGTCGTGCCATGAAGCAGGTAAGCATCTGCACCGGAAGCGGTCAGACCTGCGACCAGGCTGTACTCGAACATATAAGAGCTGCGGCGGGTGTCCTTGCCAATGACGATGCGTGCAGGCTCGTTGTTGCCGTTGCGCTCACGCAAAGCGTTATAGTACCAGCCCATAAAACGACCAACCTTGTAGGCGTGGTCAGCGGTCAGCGTGATCCCAGCTTCGCCACGGAAGCCATCGGTTCCAAAATACTTTCCCATTATAGTTTTTTCCTTGTCCAAAGAGTGAATTGACGAATAGAAATGTGCCTTTAGCCGGATAAATATCCGTTGCCTGCTGCTCACCACGGAGAGGTAGCATATTTGAGCAGCACAGCCATGCTGAAGCATGGCAGCATGTGCTAAATTACAATGTAAATCTTATAAACAGGGTCATTTACTTTTCCCCCCCCCATAAATTCAGCTATGCGTAATTCATCGTCAAACAGTTCAAACTTAAATTCTCCGCTCTCAAATTTACATGCTGCTACAGAACCGCCACTACGCAACACAGCCCGCATAACTTCCTGTCCAAATCCGCCTGACGAACTCGTACTACGGGTCTGTTCATCACCCCATCCTTGAAGCCATTTTTTAGGTTTTTTGAGTATTGGCGGGTTATTATTCTGACAGATTTTATGGCAAGCATTGCAGTTTATACACAAGCTCAAATCTATAATAGCATTCATATGCTCCATATCATCAACAACAGAAATTGCTCGCCTTGGGCAGATGTCCACACAGGCCATACAGCCTGCACACATATGCCATTGTCATGGAGAAAAGCCCCGGTTCCACCTCACAGATGCCGCTTTCGTACATACGCTCATATTGCAGACAGTCCGCAGCCTTCTCAGGCGCACGGCGCTTCTTAATGCTGCGGGCGCTCTGCGCGGCATTCATTTCGGATTGTTTTGCGGATCTGCGCAGCTGCTTTGACCGCTGCTTTCCTTCCTTTGCGCGCTGCTTTTTCGTCTCGGCGGCAATAGGTTTCACATTTGATTGCCAAGCGACTTTTTTCTGATTTAATAGTGGTAATGCATCAGTACATTATGGATTGGTTTACATTCAATAGCCAATCGAGAAGGTTTATAACTTCGATACCTTCATAGTTACCCAGTGTGACCCGATCCAATGTCAGGATTATCTTTTCATAATTGTCCTTAATATTTTTCAGCGGTGCAATTTCACGGTTGAATGTCTCTTCCGCTGCCATATCAGCAGTCACCTGAAAATAGGTGTAAACGCCTTGCTGCTCTGCGACAAAATCAACTTCCGTTGTCCCAACTTTACCGATAAATACCCTGTATCCACGCCGCAGAAGCTCCAAGTAGACAATGTTTTCGATAGAGAAACCCAAGTCATATTTACGCCTTGGAAGGATGTGATTTCTCAATCCAAGATCAACGATATAATACTTGCCGTTGGACTTCAGTAATTGCTTGCCGACAACGTCATAGCGCTGTGCTGAGTAGAAAATGAATGCTTCTGTAAGTGCGTCTGCGTAATCTCCAACCGTAGTGTTCGAGACTTTACGGCCGGAAGAAATCAGATAATCCGTAATGCTCTTGGCGGAAACAGGGCTTCCGATGGTACTGGCAAGATACTTGGCAATAGATTTAAGCAAGGAAATATCCGTAATTTTGCGAAGTTTTTTATCCTGCTCTAATCTGGCTTGGCGGTCTTCAATATCCCTAACGATAACGGTATTATAGATGCCCTCCAAATAGGTATCCACTTTCTCGCCGGTTCGGTTCATTGTCGCAACATAAGGCAGGCCGCCGCATCGCAGATATTCTTCAAAAGCATCCTCTTTTCGAAGATTCGTAACTTCCATAAACTCCGCAAAGGACAGCGGCAGCATCTTTATTTCAACATACCGTCCTGTCAATAAAGTAGCCAAATCACCGGACAGCATATAGGCATTAGACCCTGTAATGTAAATATCCACATAGGGCTTTACATTCAGGCTGTCTACCACTTTTTCGAAGTCGGACACTTTCTGAATTTCATCAAGGAAAATATAGGTCATTTTGCCTTCAGCAAGTCGCTCCTTGATGTAAGCATAGAGTTTTTTATAATCCAGCAAATCTTCGTATTCAAGTTCTTCAAAGTTGATGGAGATAATTTGCTCATTCTCTATGCCGTTTTCCAGCAACCAATTTTGAAACTGCGCGAGCAAGGTTGACTTCCCGCAGCGGCGCAGACCAGTGACGACTTTGATTACGTCATCATCTTTCCATTGCTTAAGCTCTTGCAGATACTGTTTACGTTCAACCATTCGCACTGCCTCCTTACTTTTTCTTCATTATAGCAATGAGCAGCGTAAAAGTCAAAGTTTTTCCCGGAATGGGAAAAAACTTTTTATTTTTCAGCTTTTTTCTCCAAAATCAAGTCAATGTCACGATTGCTTTATTCTAGTTATTATCCGACTGCATTTGTAATAGCTTTCGTGAAATTTCCGCTCATAAACACAGCCACCAGTAAAATGACCGACTGCCCCAGCATCGCCCACGCCTGTTCGGTGATGCTGCCCCCGCTGCCGAGGGAGGCTGCCAGCGCAGGGTAAAACCCGATCACCAGATACAGCACCGCGCCCTGCAGCGCAACAGCCAGATAGGATTTGAGAAAGTTTACCGCCACACCGTGCAATTCCTGATAGCAGAGCGTCGCCATGGAGAGCGACGCCAGCGCATTGTACAGCCAACACGGCGCGGGATGTTGATTTCTGCGGCGTCATAGGCGTTCCCCGTGTTCCGGCACGGGCGGCGTGCGGGTTTGCCCTGCTTCGCGGGCGCGCGCTGCCAACCGTGCGGAAAGCTCCTGCAGCGTCGGGCGCTCCTGTCCGCGCTCTGCAATGCAGTTTTCCAGCGCCGTCTGGATACGATCCACGTCCTGCCCCTTGAACCATAGGTACATACGCCCGCTGTCCTTGTCTTTTGTCACAGAAAAATTTCTTCTACCGACATTGCATCCCTTCCTTTCCGTTCCGGCGGTCTTGCCGCCGCTGGTTCCCGGAAGGGAATGGAATCGGTCCTTGCTCTATGAGTATTTTGTTTTTGGGTACTTGATTTCTTAGTATTTAATTGTGTCGGATTTTCCGGCAACGGTTTCTTCGTTATCGGTTTTTCCGTTGTCGGATTTTCCAATGACGGAACATCTGTAATGGGGCGCTCATAGATGCTATATTCATTGGCCCCAAATTTTCCGGTGGCATCTATAGTCTGCTTGCGTCGGATATACCCCGCACGTTCCAGTTCGTTGATTGCAGAACGAATGGCATCTTTGCTTTCCCGGTTGATAAAACAAAGACCAGATAAGGTGTAGTCCCAATCGTCCGGCAAAGACAGCATCTGAGAGAGCAGTCCTTTCGCCTTCAACGACAACCGTTTGTCTTTCAGATGGAAGTTACTCATGACGGTGTAATCACCTGTGCGTTCCACACGAAAAACAGCCATGCTATATCACCTGCCTTGCCGTTCGTGTTTCATCGTGTTACAGGTCATAAAACACATCATCCACTGAAACGCCTCTGACCGTTTTGTCGAGATCGGCAATCAATGCATCTAACTGCGAACTGACTTCACTGTATTCCCAATTGACCCCTTTGTAGAGGCGACACTCTGTAACATACTCATTGCCATCCAAGGCGAGATAAAAATCAGCGGTGACAAGAAATCCGGCATCATGTAATAGCCATAGATTTATAGTTTGAGCATCAATTGGGCTACCGGAACCATTTTCAGAATATAGAAGCGTTACCCACTTCTTGAAAAGCTCTGATTCGCAATACTCCATGCACTGCTCTCTGTTTTTTTCAGTGCGAAAAGAGTATATGGTCTCGGAGTTTTCCCAGATGGTACGAATAAGAGACCGCGGATCAACTTCTTCCAAAAGGTTTTCCAGTTCGACTTGCTGGTTGTAAGTCGATTTAGTAGTTATAAAGATATCCTTCAGTGTGTTTTCCAAATCTTCAACTGTGTGCATATATATCCCCCAATCTCGCAATGGTCTATTTCTTCCAACATACAACATATCAAGGGTGATGCTTTCTTTTAGGTTTGAAGTCGAGGACATGGCCCTCGATCACATGGGCATACCGCTTGATTTTGATTTCCCGGCGCTGCTGACTCAGGAGAGCGGCCTGATACCCGTCCTCTGTGAGAAACAGCCGCATTTCATCACCGGGGCTACCGTAAGAACTGGGACGCTGAACGGAAAACTCGATCATCCAGCGGGTGTTATCCTGAAAACGCTCTACGGCAAGAATGTTGTGCCCTTTCAGCTCACGGGCTGAAATATCCCTCATAGGCGGCTCCTTTCATCGTTCCTGGTCTCTCTGGCGCTTCTTCTGCCACGCCTCCAGCAGCTTGATAATGGTTTCCTGCATCCGCTGGGGCGTGTAACTCTTGGGAAAATACTTCCGCAGGGTGTCGGAGGTGAAAGTCACCCGGTCCAGATCGCTTTTCTTTTCCTCGCCCATGATGACGCGCATCATATCGAGGGTCAGATGTCCCTCCTGGCTGTATCTCTTGAGCCGCTGGGCCTGGGAAAGAGAGGGGGGTAGACTGTTCGCTGTCCATCGCGTCCAGCAAATCCCGCTGTTCCTCTTTTTTGAGGAAAGACAGCTCATAAGCTGGATTGAGTGCGATTTTCCGTTCATCAATCATATCCAGCAGTTCGGGAATCAGTTCTGTCAGGCGGATATAGCGTTGAATTTGATTTCGGCTCTGACCAACTTGCTCGGCCAAAATATCCCGTGACCTCTTTCCATCCGACTTGTGCCCAACTTGGGCACAAGTTAAATCGGACCGTTCCCCTTGGTGCTTCATAGCCTCTAGCTTCATCTTGTAGGCAAAGGCTCTCTCGCTGGGAAGCAGGCTTTCCCGCTGCAAGTTGCTGTCCACCATGATGATGGTGGCGGCATCATCGTCCAGGTCGCGGACAATGACCGGCATGGTTTCTTTCTCGGCCAGTTCACTGGCCCGGTGCCGCCTGTGACCGGCTACCAGCTCATAGCCACCCTCCGGGTCCGGGCGAGCAATCGCCGGAACCAGAACACCGTACTGCCGAACACTGTTGGCGGTCTCCATCATGGCTTCGTCATCCTTGACTTTGAAGGGATGGTTCTTGAAAGGATGCAGTTCAGACAGCGGGATTTCCCGTACCTTCTCCAGCTTGGCATCTTGGCGGCTTTCTTCGGTGGAAAACAAGTCATCGTATGGAGCAAGCTCTACTTTTTTCGCGCTGCTTTTCAAGTTTCATCACCTCCTGGGTCAGATTCTTGTAACCCTCGGCCACTTTGCCCTTGGGGTCATGGGCAAAAATACTCTTGCCCTCGGCACTGATTTCCTTTGCCCGGACGGAATGGGGAATCTCAGTTCCGAACACTTTGATTTTGCTGCCGTAGGTTTCTCGCAGCAGAGCCGCAATCTCCTTGGCAAAGTTGGTGCGGTTGTCCACCATCGTCAGCAGGATACCGTCGATCTGGAGCTTGGGGTTGATCTGCCG